>ERZ1740067.438-NODE-438-length-33795-cov-6.333966_pt1 | contig 33795 bp, 27 predicted proteins | sample MGYA00581736_ERZ1740067 | MGnify/ENA primary metagenome ERZ1740067 (study PRJEB43018, sample SAMN04849236) | marine metagenome | isolation source: floating plastic debris | place: Pacific Ocean | collected 2008-08-27 | study: EMG produced TPA metagenomics assembly... | reverse complement strand
TGGCACCGTGGGGCATGTGAGCGCTCTGCGCCGAACGGCCGTTGGGCCGTTTACAGAAGGGGATGCGGTCTCCTTTGAGGAGGTCACCGGTGAGCCTGCGACGGCGCGTCTTGGGCCTAAGGACCGCACGCCCGAGGTCTATGACGATTTTTTGCTCGGGGTCGATCGGGCGTTTGGTGAGTACCCCCAGGTGGCCATTGATCGGCCGGCGGCGGCAAAACTCAGCATGGGGAACGCTGCTATCCTACCGCCGCTCCAAGTGACCCCTATTCGTCAGGGTTGCGCCGATGATATTGAACCGATCCTGGCGGTTGAAGGGGATCGCCCGATCGCCATTTGTCGGCTTGAGGGATTAAAGCTCCAGCCGGTGAAGGTGTTTAATCTGGGGTGATCGTTATTTGGCCTATCGCTATTTGACGCCCTTAAGGGGCGCCCCAATTTTGACGGGCGGTCCAAGACTGGTATGAAGGCGCGCGGGGTGCAGCAGTAAAAAGGGTCCCGATGATGATGGGATGGGTCAGCGGCGCGATCGCGTTGGTCAGTGTGGGGGCAGTGGCGGAAGCCAAGTCTGCTTTTTCAACGGATGAAGCGGCCCGTTGCGCGGCGTCATTTGCCTACACTCTCGATGCGATGCAGGCAGCCCCGTCTATCCCCCAAGAGGTGCGCCGCCGAATGCGCGACGGTCTTGCCATTTGGGAATATGAGCTATCGGCATCGGCGCCGGGGGCGTCGGGGGACACCCTCCAGGCCGCGGCCAATCGGGCGGTTGCGGTGATCCGCGCGGGGATGCCCGACGGTGATGCGCCCGATGTTGCGGCCCAGCGAGGGGACTATCTCACGGGGCTCACCACCGACTGCGCGGCAAAGATTAAAACCGCCTATGGTGACGCGGAGCATCCAGTGATCCCATTCCTACGTGAGGCTGACGCTCAGCAAACGGCGCCGCCCGCTCCATTGCCGCCCCTCGCGCCTGGTCAAGCAGCAGGGACTGAGGATGACCCAAAGGGCCGTGGCCTGCGGTAGGGACAAACTCCGTCTTTTATTCCGCCCCAGCATACTCAGCTTTGACAAAGTAAAGTCCTGACGCAGGGGCCACTGGGCCGCACTGGCTCCGGTCTTTCGCCTCCAACGCTGTTTTCACATCGTCCGTAGACCACCGACCAAGGCCGACTTGGACAAGAGTGCCCACAAGGGATCGCACCTGATTATGTAGAAAGGAGGGGGCGTCCAACGCAAAGTGGACCTCCTCACCTTCCCTTGTCACCGATAGTGTGCTGAGTGTTTTTATCGGGCTATCGGCCTGGCATTGCACAGATCGAAATGTCGTAAAATCATGCTTGCCGATAAGGGACTGTGCTGCCTCGGCCATCGCCTCTACCTCAAGGTGGGGCCCGACCAGCCATACACGGTTTTGATAAAGACCTGCCCCGCTTCGTCTATTAAGCACACGGTATAAATAATACCTTTTTTGGCAAGAAAAGCGGGCATGAAACGCATCATCGATCGCCGCCGCATCAAGTACCGCAATGGGATGTGGTCGCAGATGAGCGTTAAGAGCTTCTCTTACCGTCCGTGGAGAGAAGTTTTTAGCCAGGTCAATATGAGCTGTCATGGCAAGGGCATGAACCCCCGCATCGGTGCGGCCTGCACCATAAACTGGGGCGGTGGCGCCGCTTAGGGCCTCGCCTGCCGTTTCGATGGCTTCTTGAACGGAGGGGCCATTGATTTGTCGCTGCCACCCTACATAGGGGGTGCCATCATATTCCACTGTAAGTCGATAGCGCGGCATCCCTACGCGAACCGCTCGCCGGGGGTGATGGGCCAACCGCGAAGGAAGCTGTCCGCATCCTGCGCTGCTTTGCCGGGGCGTTGCAGATGGGTGATCGCGTAGGCGGCGTTATCACCCGTCGCGACAATGATACCGTTGCCGTCGGCACCCATGACGGTTCCGGGGGCCTCTGTCGCCGGCCCATTGGTCGGGTGCCCAGATTTTATCTTTAAACGAATGGTTTTGTCATCCCGTACAAGGGGGGTCCACGCACCGGGAACGGGGGTGAGACCCCTCACATGGGCATCCACCTGGGCGGCGTCCTGCGACCAATCAATCTTGGCTTCCTCGGCGGTGATTTTGTGGGCGTAGACCACGCCCTCTTCGGCTTGGGGGCGAGGCGTCAACCCCCCCCTCGCAAGGGCCCCAAGGACCCGCGGCAAAAGATCCGCCCCCAGATGGGCGAGCCGTTCACCTAGGCTTGCTGCGGTGTCATCATCGGCAATGGGAATGGTTTCGGAGAGAAGAACGGGGCCTGTGTCCAGGCCCTTTTCCATTTGCATGACTTGCACGCCCGTTACCGCATCCCCGGCCATAATGGCCCGTTGGATGGGCGCAGCTCCCCGCCATCGGGGCAGAAGGGAGCCATGTACATTGAGGCAGCCATTGGTCGGCGCCTCTAAAATCGCTTTGGGGAGGATGAGGCCATAGGCCACCACGATGGCGACGTCGGCTTCTAGGGCGGCGAAGGCCTCCCGTTCGCCCGTGTCTTTGAAATTTTCAGGATGCCGAACCTCGAGCCCATGGGCGTCGGCGAAATCATGGATGGGCGATGGGGTTAGCTTATACCCCCGGCCTGATGGGCGCGGCGGTTGGGTATAAACGGCGGCGATATCGTAACCGCTGGCCACCAATGTAGCGAGGGAGGGCACCGCAAAGGCGGGGGTCCCCATGAAGATAAGGCGCATTGGGTCCCCCTATGGGATTAAGACGCGGTCGCTAACTGCTCTTTTTTGAGTTTCTTGAGAATTCGATCCCGCTTCAACCGAGAGAGGTGATCGATGAAAAGGACCCCCTCTAGGTGGTCCATCTCATGCTGGATACAGGTGGCGAGTAGGCCTTCAGCCTCCAGTCGCTGGGGATTTCCGTCATAATCGAGAAATTCGATGACACAGCGGGCTGGGCGTTCGATCTCTTCATAAAATTCCGGCACCGACAGGCACCCCTCCTCATAGGGGGCCACATCCTCTGACGGGTCCAATATGACTGGATTGATGAAGTAGTGCGGATCAGGGTCTTCGTCTTTTTCGGCCAAATCCATCACGATGATCCGAAGTGGCACACCAACCTGGATGGCAGCTAGCCCAATGCCCGGAGCGGCATACATGGTTTCTAACATATCATTCATGAGCGTCCGCACCTCATCCGTGACAGCGTCTACGGGCTTTGACACTTCGCGAAGACGCGGATCGGGCGCGGTGAGAATGGGTCTGATTGCCATGGGAGAGAGGTAATGGGGCCGCCGTGCGGGGTCAATGTGCGAGATGGGGATGCTTGGGTGGTTCGAGTAACGAAACAATTGGCCAAACAATACAACTTTTCGGTTAGACGCCAGTTGGCACGCCTCTCGCTTTTCGGTTTCCAGTGTCTTAATGTGCAGCGCACTGGGGAAAAAACCACGGGCTGTAGCATGGGTTGGGCTGTCCGGAAGGGTTGACATGATGAACGTACTGGATCGGGTCCTGTGGGTTGCTAACGGGCCGGTCATGCCTGAGGAAGCCATGGCTCTCGCTGAGGACCAGCTTCGGGGTCTGGTTGAAACCGCTGGGGAGAGCGGGATGGGCCAATATACGGGCTGGCTGATATTTGTGGGCGCGGTCTGCGTCCTCGTTGCGCTCATGTTTTTGATGATCGCTGGTCGATATCGGCGGGAACGTCGCGCGGAAGAGGCGGTGACCTCCCCCTTGTTCGAAGAAGCTTACGCTGTCCCGGATGAGGACAGTTTAGGGCCTGACAATTCAGAGTATGGGGACGACACTCACGTTTATTCCGACGATGTGATTATCGAAGGGGCGACGACCGTGGATGAGCGCGTGGCCGCCGAAACGGTCGAAGCCTTCGAGGCGGACACGGCTCCAGCGGGTGATGGTGGAGAGGACGTTCCCGTCACAAGCTTTGGCGGTGGGCATGAGGAAGACATCGCTAATGTCGTTCCTCTGCGCGCCAGTGAGCCTGAGACCGCGCATGAAGATGCGCCAGCTGTGGGGCCTTCGGACGAACAGGAGGTGCCCCGCTACGCCTTTGCCACCAGCAGTTCATCGGGGTCGGACACGCCTGTCACGTCCTTTGCAGAGAGTGGTGATCAAGAGCGTGGGGCGTCCTTTGCCTCCTCAATGGCGAATGATGAAATGACCCAGAATGATACATTTTCAGGTGGCGGTAATGGTCCCCACTCGGATGACAAGGCACCTTTCGTGGCGCCCTTCATCCGCGAAGACATTGAGCGCTCTGAGCGCCGTCAGGCCGAACGGATCGACGGATTACGTGACGAGTTCATGCGTCAGTTCCAAACATTGAAGGCGGAGCAATCTTCGCGCATGGATTTGGTGGTGGCGACCATCGACCGGAAGCTTGAGCACCTGGATCGTAACCAGGCGGATCTCATCGCCGCGGTGCCGGACCCGAGTGTTGAAGTGAACCGTAGTGTTTCAACACTGGGTGAGCAGGTAGAGCGCGTTACCACTGCCATTGATGGTCAGGGCCAACGCCTTCGCACGGTCACGCAGATCCTCGAAACGCGCTTTGCGGAAGTCGGCCGGGTGCGAGACGATGTGAAAACCGTCCATGATGAGATTAAGTCCGTCCGTAAGGATTTGGGTAAAACCACCGAAGCTGTCACGGGCGTGAGTGGCGAGCTTGACTCCGTGAAGGAGCATGTGGGCCGTCTTGAGCGAGCGATCCTTGATCGGGCGGCTCAAGATAATGCAACCACGGTGCGTCTTGCCGATGTGATCCGTGGCACCTTGCCCGATGGCACCTACACGTTTGGAGCAACATTGGGGAATGGTGAGACCGCGGACTGTCTCATCACTTTTGACGGTCTCAAGCAAAAAATTGCGGTGGATGCGAACTTCCCCATGGAAGCGTTCCACGAGCTACCGTCTCGCGATGCGGTTCGTCGTAACTTGCCCCAGGCGAAAAGCGCGGAAGATGCTTTCCGCCGGGCGATCCTGCGCGCCATTTTAGAGGCGGGCGATCGGTGTATCTCCCCGTCCGAGACGGCTGATTCTTGCCTTCTCTTCATGCCTTCGGAAGCAGCGTATACGATCCTTCATGATCGTTTCCCTGACCTTGTACGAGATAGTCAGCGCGCACGGGTCTGGCTGGTTTCTCCATCGACCTTGATGGGGACGCTAAACCTTATCCGGAATTTGCTACCCGAAGCGGGTGACCTCAGCCAACGAGAGGCCATGGCGCAACAGGCGGCGGCGCAAAAAGCTGAAGATCAGCGTCTGCGGGAAGAGGTTGAGTCCTTGCGGCAGCGGTCAGCTACCCTTGCCGACGAGTTGGACCGCACACGGCATACATTGCGGGACCTTATCGGTTCTGCGGCGGCCACGGGGATGGGGGGCGAGACAGCCCTTCCCACGATGCCCACAGGCACCGCGCCCGAGGCGCCAACGACACCGCCTGCGGAAAGCGATGTGGATGAAGAGGGCGTGATCGACAGCCTCCGTTTTGATGGCACCCCCGATTGGACATCCCCTGTTTCACCGGCTGACGAGCGCACGACCAGTGTGCCAACACCGCCGCTTTACGGGGAAAAAGGGACAGATCCGCTTCGGTAGTCGTATCCTTCCGTGTGCCGTGGGTGGCTGAGCCCAATCAAGAAGACAAATGCGCTTCCCGTGGGTTTGTTTGGGACTTATTCTTAAACGCGTCCACAGAATGCCTCTCTGAAGTCGTCACAGGCAAATTCACGGCAAGCGCATTGCTTCTATGCCATCGGGTACTCGCTTGGTCGGAACATGCTCTATGAGCACGCTACCCCATCAATTCCACACTCACCGCCGTGGCTTCACCGCCGCCGATGCAAATACCCGCCATGCCGGTCTTCAGTCCTCGATGCTTTAGGGCATTAATAAGAGTAATGAGGATTCGCGTGCCGCTAGCGCCAATGGGGTGTCCAAGGGCGCAGGCTCCGCCATTCACGTTCATCTTCTCATGGGGAATATCCAGATCCTTCATGGCGGCCATAGGCACCACGGCAAAAGCCTCATTCACTTCGAAAAGATCAATATGCGCCTTATCGAGCCCAGTGGCGTCCATCAGCGTTTTCATGGCACCAATGGGCGCTGTAGTGAACCAGGCGGGCTCTTGGGCGTGGGAGGCCATGCCCGTGAGTTTTGCTAAAGGCGTGAGGCCGCGGCGCTCTGCTTCACTGGCGCGCATCATTACGATGGCGGCGGCGCCATCAGAGATGGATGATGCGTTCGCTGCGGTAACGGTGCCATCTTTTTTAAAGGCCGGCCTAAGGGTGGGGATTTTTTCTGGCCGGGCGGTGAAGGGTTGCTCATCTTTGTCGACCACTACTGTCCCTGATCGTAACTCAACGGGGACATGGACGATTTCATCGGTAAACTGTGTATTCGCGGCAGCCAAAGCGCGGTTTAGGCTTTCAATCGCATATTCATCTTGCAGTTGGCGGGAAAAATCATACTCAGCCGCGCAGAGTTCCGCAAAGCTGCCCATAAGGCCGCCTTCATAGGCATCTTCTAAACCGTCAAGGAACATATGGTCGATAAGCTTGCCATGGCCTAAGCGATAGCCGCCGCGGGCTTTTGGCAACAGGTAAGGCGCGTTGGTCATGCTTTCCATGCCGCCTGCGATCCCGATGGTGACGTCGCCGGTCAGGAGGGCGCCCGCCATCATCATGACGGTTTTCATGCCAGAGCCGCACATCTTATTGACCGTTGTGGCGGGTACGGAAGGGGGAAGGCCTGCCTTAATCGCTGCCTGCCGGGCGGGCGCTTGTCCTTGCCCCGCCGGGAGGACGCAACCCATCAGCACCTCATCAATGTCCGTTTCTTCAACGCCGGACCGGGCGACGGCCCCATGAATAGCTTTGGCGCCCAATTGCGAGGCGGTGAGGGATGCGAACTCACCCTGTAGCCCGCCCATCGGTGTTCGCGCCACACTGGCAACAACAATTGGATCGTCAGAGGGCAGCAACATGGGGTGTCTCCTTTTGTGCGGGGAACGGACAAAATAGCATTATCCCGCCACACAAGTGTAGCGGGATAGGCGGGTCCGACAATAGGGTGTGTGCAGCAGGGCCCTTTGCAGATACGGCGCGTTAAGCGGCTTTCCTGCGGCTTCGCATAAATCCAAAGCCGCCAAGGGCCGTTAGCATCAGCGGCAAGTCACCAGGTACAGGCGTTGGGGTGGGCGGATTTTCCGGTACCCATTTTGTATAGTCCAAAGCCGTTATTTTAAAGGCCGAATGCTTGCCCTTTGCGCCGATGGCGAAAACTTTCCCCACAATATCGAGGGTGAACTCCCCGGCCAGGCTTGCGGTTTCACCGATGTCTTTGAACAGCGTAAAAGTCGTCAAATCATCTAAGCTGTCGCCTGCAAACAGCACAAAATCGTCATGGTCATGAAGATAGTGAGTGTTAAACATCACGCTATCGAGTGTGACGTCATGGTCAAACGAGAAGATGACTGCTTCTTTCAACCCATGGCCGTCAATTTGATGCGTGTCCGAGTAGTAATTTCTACACCACCACCAACAATAAGTGCTGACTTCTTCATAGTTTTGTACGGCTAACCCCCAAGAGCCCTCATTAATCCAGGCACTGGTGTTGGTGTCCGCTTCTGTCACGCTGCCTTGACCTTGTCCCGTTTTGGACCAGGTGCCGACACTCGTGGTGACCGAAACATCTCCGCTCACCTCTGTTTTTGACTGATAATAGCCGTTTACCCCCGTGCCATCATAGGTAATGGTGGCCGCCTGGGCGGCGGGGAAGAGAAGAGCAGACGCTAACACGGCAGTAATGAGACGGGTCATAATACGATCCAGAACCAAAATGAAACAAGTGACCTGAAACGCCGCAATCCGCGTGCCACTGGCATCAAAGGCGTAGAGAGTGGCTTCACCCCGCCTCAAAGTGAGACAACCCCTACAGCGAAGGGCGTTCGTTTGTACTCACACCTTCGCTATAGTCTTTTGATTTCGCATCGCTTTTCGCCGAAAACCGCACACGCTTTTCAGCGCGATGCCCCTGGTCTTCCGCACTGCACCAATTTGTGTCTGTCAAAATTAGGCTTTTGTACGCAGGAAACGGCTAAAAGGGGGGCGAACTTCGCCGCTCCCATCTGATGACCAAACACGATCAATCAGGCATTGTACGGCGGATTTTGACAAAGGAGCCTTGCTGCCCATGGATGGCCATGTCCCGCCGACTGCGGATGATGTACCGCTTCGTTTGACCGTTCCTGAGCCCGCTGGGCGTCCCGGTGACGCACCGGATTTCTCCCATATCGATTTTGGTAAAGCTGGCGCAACGCCCAAGCCTGCATTGGATTTGGCGGCGGCTGAAGCGGCGCCTTTTGCAAATAGCCTCATTCGGGTGCTCGATAATGACGGCAACGCCCATGGGATGTGGGCGGACGGGTTGGAGACTGACACGCTCCTTAAAGGTCTTCGGGCGATGGTGCGCACCAGGGCTTTTGATGCCCGGATGGTGAAGGCTCAGCGGCAAGGTAAAACGAGCTTCTACATTCAATGTCTTGGGGAAGAGGCAGTCGGCGTGGGCCAACAGTTGGCCCTTCGTCAGGGGGATATGAACTTCGCTACTTATCGTCAGCAAGGTATTTTGATCGTGCAGGATTATCCGGTGCTCGATCTTATGAACCAGATCTACTCTAACGAAATGGATCCGCTTCAGGGACGGCAATTGCCCATCCTCTACTCCGCGAAGGATTATGGCTTCTTCACCTTGTCGGGAAATCTGGCGACCCAATGGCCGCAGGCGGTCGGATGGGCGATGGCGTCGGGGATCAAAGGGGACACCAAAATCGCTTCCGCTTGGATCGGTGATGGTGCCACGGCAGAGGGGGATTGGCACGCCGGCATGGTGTTCGCCTCGGTTTATAAGCCGCCGATCATTCTCAATATCGTCAATAATCAGTGGGCCATTAGTTCTTTCCAAGGCATCGCGGGTGGTCTCTCTGCGACATTTGCGTCCCGGTCATTGGGATATGGCGTGCCTGCCCTGCGGGTTGATGGAAATGATTTCTTGGCGGTGCATGCAGTCAGCCGCTGGGCGGTTGAGCGCGCGCGTCGGGGTTATGGGCCCGTACTGATTGAATGGCTCACCTACCGAAAGGGCGCGCACTCAACGTCGGATGATCCTTCTCGTTATCGTCCAACGGAAGAGGGGGACGTTTGGCCCCTTGGCGACCCTATTCATCGGCTAAGGGATCATTTGGTAAAGGCGGGGGCGTTGTCTGACGCTGATTACACCGCAATGGTGGAGACAGCTGACGAGGAGATGCGGAAGGCTGAGGCTGAGGCTGAGGCCACCGGTCTTGTCGGCGATGGTCGCGGGGCTAGTGCGAAGCATATCTTCACGCAAGTTTATGCCGACCCGCCAGCGCGGCTCTTGTCTCAACGGCAAAAGGCGGGGGTCTGATCACATGTCTCAAACCCTATCAAATAGCCGGTCCCTCAACATGATCGAAGCCCTGAGAGAGGCTCAGGACATCATGCTGGAGCGGGACGAAGATGTGGTCATTTATGGCCAGGATGTCGGCTATTTTGGCGGTGTCTTTCGGGTGACGGCTGGCCTGCAGGAGAAGTATGGCACCTCCCGTGTTTTTGACGCGCCTATTTCTGAAGGCGGCATCGTGGGCACCGCCATCGGGATGGCAGCTTATGGGCTAAAGCCTTGTATAGAAATTCAGTTTGCAGACTATATTTTTCCGGCTTACGATCAAATTACCCAAGAGGCCGCGCGTATTCGCTATCGGTCCAATGGGCAGTTTACCTGCCCCATGGTTATCCGTACCCCAACGGGGGGCGGTATCTTTGGCGGTCAGACCCATAGCCAAAGCCCAGAAGCCTGTTTTACCCATGTGTCGGGTGTGAAAGTAGTGATTCCGTCCACCCCTTATGATGCGAAAGGGATGCTGATCACCGCCATTGAGGATCCTGATCCTGTCATCTTTCTTGAACCCAAGCGACTTTATAACGGTCCCTTTGATGGTCACCATGAGAAGCCTCTTGTGCCGTGGTCGAAGCATCCCGATGGTCATGTCCCTGAAGGGTATTATACGGTTCCGTTTGAGAAGGCAGAGGTGCGTCGTCCGGGGGCTGATGTGACCGTGCTGGCTTACGGCACCATGGTCTATGTTGCTGAGGCGGCCGCGGAAGAAATGGGTATTGATGCGGAGGTTTTGGATTTACGCAGTCTCATCCCCCTCGATCTTGAAACCATTATCAGCAGTATCAAGAAAACGGGTCGATGCGTCATTGTTCACGAGGCGACGCTCACCGGTGGTTTTGGGGGTGAGCTTGCGGCTCTTGTCCAGGAAAGTGCTTTTTACCATTTAGAAGCGCCGGTCCTTCGGGTTGCGGGCTGGGATACGCCTTATCCCCACGCACAGGAGTGGGCGTACCTGCCAAGCCCCCGCCGGGTGGGCCAGGCCCTTCGCGATGTGATGGAGGCGTAAGACATGGGCATTTTTACCATCAAATTGCCTGATGTGGGTGAAGGAGTGGCGGAAGCCGAATTTGTCGCCCTCCACGTTAAAGCGGGGGACACGGTCAAAATTGATCAGAACCTGGCTGAGGTGATGACCGATAAGGCGACCGTTGAGATCCCAAGCCCTCGGGATGGTACCGTTGAATGGATTGGCCCCGAGGTGGGTGAAGTGATTGCGGTGGGGTCGGAGATTATCCGTCTCACCGTCGATGGGGCGGGCAATACGGATGATGTGTCTCAGGAAGAGGTCGTTGAACCTGAGGAGGCGCGGGCTCCACTTCTCGAAGAGGTGGCTTCGGCCCCAACGCCAACGCCTGTATTGGCTCCGGACCCGGACACTGCATCGTCTCCCTTTGCCGCTCGGGCATCGGTAAGCGGTCGGCCCCGCTCTCGTCCTGAGGGCGACAAACCTTTAGCGCCGCCGGCGGTGCGGGCACGGGCGCGGGCCATGGGTGTAGATCTTCAGTTTGTGCTGGGCACGGGCCCCGCAGGCCGTATCACCCATGAGGATTTGGATTCTTACGCTGCTGGCACCGCGCCTGGTGCGAAGGGGCGAACGGGTGTTGGCCAATCGGCGCCAAACCATGACGTCACCCGCGTCCCTGTCATTGGTCTTCGGCGCAAGATTGCTGAGAAAATGCAGGCCTCTAAACAGTCCATTCCCCACATTACCTATGTGGATGAGGTTGAGATGGGCGCGCTAGAGGCCCTCCGTACTCATATGAATGAGGACCGCGGAGAGAAACCCAAACTCACTCTGCTGCCTTTTCTGATGCAAGCCATCGTTCGGGCAACGGTGGCGTTCCCTCATATCAATTGCCGCTATGATGAAGAGGCGGGCGTGGCCGAACAGTTCGGGGCCTCGCATATTGGGATTGCGACCCAAACGGATAATGGGTTGATGGTTCCTGTGGTCCGTCATGCAGAGGCGAATGACCTCTGGGCGAACGCTGCTGAAGTCGTCCGCCTGGCGGACGCCGCTCGGTCCGGCACGGCGAAGCGAGAGGAGCTGATGGGGTCCACCATCACGATCACGTCGCTTGGGGCCATTGGCGGCATTGTGACAACGCCGGTGATCAACCACCCAGAGGTGGCCATCATTGGGGTGAACAAGATGCAAACCTTGCCCCGCTATGATGCAGATGGACGGGTGGTCCCGACTAAGCTGATGAATCTCTCCGCCAGTTTCGATCACCGGATTGTCGATGGTTGGGATGCGGCGCAGTTCATTCAAACCTTAAAAGGGTATCTCGAATTCCCTGCGACGCTGTTCACTTCTTAAGCTCAAGCATGCGCGCAGGGTCTTGTCTGGTGCGCCGGTGAGGAGCGGAAGCGCGTTTCTTCACCGACGCTTTTATTTGTTAGTATACCACCGTTAACCGCACGCGCCGCGAGCCGCGAATACCGTAATAGTGACCTTTCTTATTCACATAAATGGACGAGTAGACCGGGACGGCGGGCCGGGCTTTCGCACGCTCATATCGGCCCGGCACATAGACCCACGCCCGCGCAGGGCAGTTCACATAGCGTCGGTCCCGCCGGTCCTCCCGCGCATCTCGGCGGCTGTAGGTGACCCGGGCGTCACGGATGTCCTCCCGCAAATCGGGACACAGTCGCGGGTCCAATCGCCAGGTGCCCGCGTGGGCGGGCGGCGCCCCTGCACAAGCGGCTACCGTCGCCATGATGGTGGCAAGTCCCAAGAGTTTCAAACGCATAACAACCCTCTTTTCGTTACTTTCGATAGGGGCATCCCAGCGCCCTCATGTGGCAGGGCAATGCCGGCAGGGTCTCAAAGGGTCCCTCTTTGTCGCAAAGCGTATCAGCGGTTGGACCGGCTTCCCGGCGCCCCCTATGGTGCGCGCCGACATGGCGCGAAGGCGAAAGGGAGTGCTGCAATGGCGTATTGGTTGATGAAATCCGAACCCTCCACTTGGTCCTGGGACCAGCAGGTGGCCAAGGGCAAAGAGGGCGAGATGTGGGACGGGGTCCGCAATTACCAGGCTCGGAATTTCATGCGAGAGATGAAGGTGGGGGACAAAGCCTTCTTTTATCATTCGCAGACGGAACGGGCCGTGGTGGGCATCGTGAAGATTATTGATGAGGTAAAGCCCGACCCCACCGCCGAGGCAGGCTCCCCGTGGGAGTGTGTGACGGTGGAGGCCGTTGGCCCGGTGAAGACCCCTGTCACCCTGTCGGAAATTAAAGCGGAACCCGCGCTACAGGACATGGTGCTCGTCAATAATTCAAGATTATCCGTACAGCCTGTGACGGCGGCGGAATGGAAATATGTGTGCAAGATGGCGGGGGTCAAACCCTAGCCACCCCAAAATGAAGGCCCCTCAACCATGGCAGATTCAATTAAAACTCAACTTCTCATCATTGGTGGCGGTCCCGGCGGCTATGTGGCGGCGATCAGAGCGGGTCAGCTGGGATTAGAGACGGTGTTGGTGGAGGAGGGACCCCTTGGGGGCTGCTGCCTGAACGTAGGGTGTATTCCGTCCAAAGCGCTTATCCATGTGGCGGACGAGTTCCATCGCCTCGGGCAGATGGAAAAGGGGAGCGCTAATGGCATTACCACGCCATCACCCACGCTGGATTTAGCGAAAACCATTCAGTGGAAAGATGGTATTGTGCGCCGGCTTAACCAGGGAGTGGGCGGACTCCTCAAAAAAGCGAAAGTGCGCACAGTCCAAGGTTGGGCGGAGATGATCGATGGAAAGACCGCAAAGGTAATGGGCCCTGAGGGACGCACCGATATTCGGGCAGACTATGTCGTTCTTGCGACGGGATCGGAATCTGTTCCTCTCCCGGGGCTTCCCTTTGGCGATGATGTTCTGTCGTCAACCGAAGCGTTGTCATTGACAGACGTGCCGTCCTCCCTCGCGGTGGTGGGGGGCGGTTACATTGGGCTGGAGCTTGGGACGGCTTTTGCCAAGATGGGGGCGCAGGTTACTATCATCGAAGCCAGCGATGCCATTTTGCCAACCTATAATCGTGTGCTGACGGATCCAGTTGCTAAACGATTGAAATCCCTTGGGGTGGATATCCGCTTACAAACCATGGCGAAGGGCTTTGGTCGCGGTCACCTCACGGTGGAACGCACAGGGGAGACTGATCGTGTGGCGGCGGACAAGGTGCTTGTTACTGTCGGGCGCCGGCCAAGGACCCAAGGGTGGGGCCTTGAGGAATTGGGCCTCGCGATGGACGGCCCGTTTATCGCGGTGAACAGCCGTTGCCGAACTTCCATGAGCGGGGTTTACGCCATTGGGGATGTCACGGGGAACCCGATGCTTGCTCACCGTGCGATGGCGCAAGGCGAGATGGTGGCGGAGATCATCGCTGGTGACCGGCGGGAGTGGGACAAGCGGGCGATTCCCGAGATCTGTTTTACGGACCCGGAGCTCGTCCAAGTGGGCCTCAGCGAGGATGCCGCAAGAGATCAGGGGTATGAGGTGGTGACAGGACAATTCCCCTTCCTTGCGAACGGCCGCTCCATGACGATGGAGGATGAGGCGGGTTTTGTCCGCGTGGTGGCTCAGGCGGACACATCCCTCATTTTAGGTATATCAGCCGTCGGGGCGGGGGTCTCAGAGCTCTCCGCTCAATTTGCCCTCGCCCTCGAAATGGGGGCCCGACTGCAGGATTTGGCGGGGACGATTCATGGTCACCCCACTAAATCTGAGGCGGTTCAAGAAGCCGCGCTGATGGCGCTGGGACATGCATTGCATCTTTAGTACTTTGTCAAAAAGACAGTTTTTCTAACATTTATGCCAGTGGCAACTAACTTGATGTTGCCCTAAAAACCCTTGTTTTACCTCACCATTAAGGCAGTAGGTAATAAGCTGTGCATGATCGCCCCATAATCACATACTACATACGTAGTAAAAAGGTCACAGTCATATTTCTTGTATGACGGAATGATGACCACCGATTGACCATTTCGTCATGTTGGCGATAGTGGCGAGTAGCAACCCGCGCGCGAATGGCCTTCGGCCGCGGTGCAGCCCGCATCACGGCGAATCGCAAGTGGGAGCTTTCGGACATTTCGGTCCGAGCAACTCAAACTTGGAGAGTTAAAAAACATGGGCAAATCTAGTAGGTTGATGGGCGCCGCCGCGGTGGCGCTATCAACGGCGTTTGTCGGCAGCACTTTTGCTGTCGGGGGCGTCGCTGCGGCTCAAGACGATGAGACAACGGATGTGATCGTCGTTACGGGCTCGCAGATTGTTATCGACGGTAATCTTGTTGAGACCAGTCCCGTCGTATCCATTGGCGCAGAGGAGTTCGACGCACGCGGCACGGTTCGGGTGGAGGATCTGATCAACACCCTCCCGCAGGCGTTTGGTGCCCAAGGGTCCACCCTTGCAAACGGCTCCACGGGTACAGCGTCACTGAACCTTCGCGGACTTGATTCGGAGCGGACATTGGTCCTGCTGAATGGTCGTCGCCTGCCCTATGGGTCGATCGACATTTACGCGCCCGACATCAACTTCATTCCCGCTGCTCTTATCGAAAGCGTTGATGTGCTCACCGGTGGTGCGGCCGCTATTTATGGCGCGGACGCGATTGCTGGTGTTGCCAACTTCAAGCTGGTTGACGACTTCGAAGGCTTCCGCCTCGACGGCAATATCTCAGCATTCCAGCACAATAATGACGGCGAACTCCAAGACCTCTTGGCTGAAAATGCTGCAAACAACCCATCTCAGTTCCGGGTCCCAAGCGGCTCCACCTGGGAAGGGGAGACGTTTGACATCACTGGTGTCTTTGGCGGCAAGTTCGACAATGGTCGCGGCGGCTTCACAGGCTTCATTGGCTACCAAAGCGTGCAAGAAGTTGTGCAAGACTCGTATGACTATTCACAATGTGCCTTGGGCCTAGATGAAGGTGAGTTCGTTTGTTCGGGGTCCTCGACGAATGCGATTGCCAACATTCTCGATGTGGATGGCGACTATGCGATCCCAGGGAACTTCACTGGCAACGTTGTTGGGGAAGACTTCAACGCGATCTCATCATGGGCGCGGGTCAATCCTGCCAACGGTGAGTTCCGTACACGAAACTTCACGGATGACACGTTCAACTTCAACCCGTTCAACCACTTCCAACGGCCGACAACGCGGTACAATGCAGGGTTCTTCACGAACTATCAGCTGACCGATAATGTTGAGATGTACAGTGAGTTCATGTTTATGGACAACCGTACAAACGCTCAGATCGCGCCATCTGGTGTGTTCGGCTTGGGTGTTCAGGGTGATGCTGGCGGCATCAACTGTGATAACCCATTCTTGTCCGCACAGCAGGTTGATTATCTGTGTACAGGCCTTGCCGACGATACGGTGAACCGCCTCCGTAATGCGGACGGTGATCTGATCGACCCAATGGGTAATGTGCTGGATGAAGATGACGACACGTTCTACGGTGATGCTGATTCCGATCCTGACGTCGTTGCACCGGGTCCTGATGGGATTGCTCCGGTCTTGCTTCTTCGCCGGAACGTTGAAGGCGGTCTTCGAAACCAAGACATCCGTCACACTGCTTTCCGCGGGACTGTTGGTTTCCGGGGTGAAATTGGTGACACGGGTCTAAACTATGACGTTTATGGTGCGTACTCGAATACGAGCCGTAGCGACGTTTACAATAACGACCTATCCAAACGGAAGATTGCTGCAGCGCTTTATGCTGTGGAAGATGATGAGGGTAACATCGTCTGTAACATCAATGCGGACGATGATCCTACCAATGATGATGCAGCTTGTGTGCCTTATGATATCTTCACGGGCAATGCACCTGATCCGGCTGCGGTGGCTTACATCGCTAACCCGCTGAACCTATCTGGTAGCATCGAGCAGCACATTGTGTCTGGTAAGATCTCCGGTTCGCTTGCCGAGTATGGTGTGACAGCCCCATGGGCAGAGGACTCAGTCGCCTTTGCGGCAGGTCTTGAGTACCGTCGTGACCGCCTGGAATCCAATCCTGATGCGAACTACCTGTCAGGTGATGGTGCTGGCCAAGGTGGTCCAACCACCGCTGTTGAAGGGGCTGTGGAAGCGTTCGACATTTTCGTCGAATTGAACGTTCCCCTCATCCAAGGACGTCCTGGCATTGAGCAGCTTGGCTTTGACACGGCTTACCGTCGGTCAAACTACAAGTCGAACTCTCGGACGGTTGATGGAAGCTCCCTTGAAACCGACTCGTACAAGTTCGGTCTTGACTATGCACCAGTCGAAGACATCCGTTTCCGTGGTTCTTATCAACGGGCGGTTCGGGTGCCGAACATTTTCGAACTGTTTGACGCGAATGCGATCAATCTGTTCGATCTCACTCAAAACCCAGACTCTGGTCTCTATGACCCATGTGCTGGACCTTCACCGGATGCAACGTTTGAGCAGTGCGCTCGGACTGGCGTGACGGCGGCTCAGTACGGCACCATTGGGGATAACCCCGCGGGGCAGTTCAACAATCTGGAAGGCGGTAATGCTAACCTCGATCCAGAGACATCTGACACGATCACTCTTGGTTTGGTCTTCACACCAAGTGCCGTGCCGGGTCTGACCGTCTCCCTTGACTACTTCGATATCGAAGTTGAGGACTTTATCTCCACCGTTCCAGAAGAGTTCGCGTTGAACCAATGTCTGGAAAATGGCGATCCTTTCCTCTGTGGTCTTATCAATCGGGGTCAGGGCGGTACGCTCTGGGCGAACCAATCAGGGTTCATCACTGCGACGAACATCAACACGGGTGCTCTCACCACGTCAGGGTATGACCTCTTGGCGAGCTACACGCGTGAAGTTGGTCCTGGTGATCTGAGCTTTGACTATGTCGGGACCTATCTCGCCGAGTTAGAGGTGAAGCCACTTCCAACATCTACTGGCGATGAGATTTTCGATTGTGCTGGCGTCTATGGCGGCCGGTGTAAGAGTAATCTAGATACGGGGTCGAACCCAGAATATCGTCATCGCCTCTCCACAACCTGGACAGCTGATAAGTACAGCCTAACCGGGACGTGGCGCCACCTTGGTAGCGTAGAGAAAGATGGTGGTGATGATGGCGGTGCCGATGGCACGTTCGACGCGATCGACTATTTCGACCTGTCCGGTAGCTATCAGGCTCGTGAGAACCTGACGCTCCGTCTTGGTGTGAACAACTTGTTCGACCAAGATCCGCCACTGTCCGCATCCGTTGGTACGGGTGTTGGGAACGGGAACACATTCCCAACAGTGTACGATGCAATGGGTCGTTACGTGTTCTTAGGCTTCACAGCTGACTTCTAAGAAGAACACCCTTAAACACGGAAAAGGCGGGCCCAGCGGCCCGCCTTTTTTGTTCTACTTGGTTCTCTATCTACTAGAGCCGTTTGCATTCAAATAATTCCACTCTGCGTCACCCCGGCCGACCGGAGGGAGCGCCGGGGTCCAGCTCCTGACGCAGAGGCATTTGATATCATTGAAGAACTGGGAGGTGGACCCCGGGGCAAGCCCGGGGTGACGTCAGTATGAGGAGTGAATCCAGTCGACAGTCCTTCGATCTAGCTATAAAAATAGGGTCTCCATAAGCACCTCAACCTATCAAATTAAAAGATACGAAGGACTAGCGCGCCGGGCGATCACATTGAACCATTTTCCTCGTGCTTCGAGACGGCCCGTCGATTGGGGCTCTTCCCGATCAACCCTCCTCAGCATGAGGAAGTGATTCAAGCAGATCGCTTTTCGCTATAGGTGCCCTAGGACGTTGCTTTGAACAGCTCGCGCCCGATCAGCATGCGCCGAATTTCCGACGTACCGGCGCCAATCTCGTAGAGCTTTGCGTCCCGCAAAAGGCGTCCTGTCGGATATTCGTTGATATAGCCATTGCCGCCGAGGAGCTGGATAGCGTCGAGGGCCACCTGGGTCGCCTTTTCTGCCGCGTAAAGAATACAGCCTGCCGCGTCCTGCCGCGTGGTCTCTCCCCGGTCGCAGGCGGCCCCCACCGCGTAAACATAGGCCTTGGACGCGTTCATGGTGGTATACATATCCGCGACTTTGCCTTGGACCAGTTGGAACTCGCCAATGGGTTGGCCGAACTGTTCCCGTTCATGAACATAAGGAAGTACCGCATCCATACAGGCCTGCATGATGCCGCACGGCCCGGCGGCAAGGACGGCGCGTTCGTAGTCAAGCCCACTCATCAGGACCCGGACACCGTCGCCCACTTGGCCCAGAACATTTTCCTCAGGGACTTCGCAGTCTTCGAAAACCAACTCGCAGGTGTTGGATCCCCGCATACCGAGCTTGTCGAGCTTTTGGGCGGTGGAGAACCCGCTCATACCTTTTTCAATCAGGAAGGCGGTGATCCCGCGGGGTCCCGCATTGGGGTCTGTCTTCGCATAGACCACCAGCGTATCGGCATTAGGTCCGTTAGTAATCCACATCTTGTTGCCATTGATGATGAACCGATCACCTTTCTTCTCGGCGCGGGTACGCATGCTGACCACGTCGGATCCGGCGCCCGGTTCAGACATGGCCAGGGCGCCAACATGGTCCCCACTGATCAGCTTAGGGAGATATTTCTCTTTTTGGACGTCGTTCCCATTGAGGTTAATTTGGTTCACACAAAGATTAGAGTGGGCGCCGTAGGACAGGCCGATAGAGGCTGACCCGCGGGACACTTCTTCCATGGCCACAATATGGGCGAGATATCCCAATCCTGCGCCGCCATAGTCCTCGCTGGCGGTGATCCCTAAAAGACCCATCTCCCCCAGTTCTTTCCAGAGATGGGCTGGAAAGTCATTCTGCTCGTCGGTTTGAGCGGCGATGGGTGCAATTCTATCAGCAACAAAACGTGAGATGGAGGTGCGCATCTCCTCAATCTCGTCGGGTAGGCCGAACTTCATTCCTTCAAAGGCGTTGCTGATCATAGGGCGTCTCCATCTTTGCCCGGCCCATGTACCGGGCAGAAGGGGGATGACGCAATTGCTTTCCGCCGCGCGCGACGATGATGTACCCTGTCACTTCAGTAGGCCCATCATCGGCCAAATAGCATCGCTGTTGGGGAAGACTATGCTATTTACCCCATCGCGCGGGGCCCCCAGATGGTCCATTAGAATGGCTTTGAGAACGCCTTCAAGGGCGTTGGCCGGGGCAACATCGCGCCCCTGATAAAGGGCGTTCGGCGCAAGGCCAGGCCATTCCCCTAAAATTTGCCCGCCCGCAACAGCCCCGCCGAGGAGAAAGCTCGTTCCTCCGGTGCCGTGATCCGTGCCGAGGGATCCGTTCTCCGCGGCTGTTCGTCCGAACTCAGACAAGGTTAGGATCAAGCATTTATCCCATACGGAGGCGAGATCTGTGCTTAATACATCAACGGTGTCATCAAGAGCGGTAAACAGACTATTCAGTCGCCCTGCCTGCCCATAGTGGGTGTCCCACCCACCCATCTCAATCACAGCCATCCGGGGGCCATCCTCCAGGAGAAGGGCTTCAGCCGCAGCGCGAGCGGTAATCACTGGTGCCTGTCCCCGCGCGGCCGCCCGGGCTTCCCGCTGGTTTATACTCATATCACTGACAATGGGATTCATACTCTCCGCCAACGCTTCTGCAAAGAGAGCGTCTTCGCCATAGCTGTTGAGGAGACGGCCGAGAAAATCCTCATCCACGGATGGGAGTGTGCTGGGTGCCCAGGTACGAACACCGGCCGCCCCCCGCAATATGAGGGGAACGGTATGCCCTAATGCAATACCGAGGCGTTCATCATCCCCGTCCTGCATAAGGGAAAGGGCGCGGTTAAGCCACCCATCATCGGCGCCAAAGGGCTTGCCTGACCCGTTTTCCAGCACATTCTGCCCATCGAAATGCGATCGTTCACGATATTGACTGGCAATCGCGGGAATAGCGGCCATATCGCCTTCTTCGAAGAGGCGGTGAAAGGTTTTGAGGGCGGGGTGCAGGCCAAACGGCCCGCTTAAGGGCAGGGCCCCGCCCTCTTTGCCCGGGCCTGGGATCGCCAAGCGCGGCCTTAACCGCCGGTAATTATCATCTCCATAGGGAGGAAGGGCGTGGAGTCCATCCTGGGCACCACGCTGGAGAATGATGATAAACCGACGGTCGGTGGGCAGTTTTGCTAGGGCCAGACTTGAAACAAGGCCCGGCGCAACTGTTGTTGCGGCACCGAACCCAGCCCCAAGGTGAAGAAATGTACGGCGGTTGAAAGAGGTCATGACCTATCTCCGCTGATGTTCAATGGAGGCTAAGACAAAGCCGACCGCTTCAGCGCCCGAGGGCGCCCCCCGAACCAGCGTCCTGGTTTCTTTGGTGGCCACAGGGCCAATTGTGTCTTCAAGGAGGGTTTGAGGATTTGGCATTGTATCCACCTGGTCCACAATCGACCGCGCCCACTCAACCCGCCGCATAAGGCTTCCGGGGCTAATCCATGCTTCCGCTACATCCGGCCACCCTTGGGGGGAGGGCGCGTTAAAGGGGGAGTGCCCCATTTGGGTGAGGGGGTCGCGAAACCAACTGCCCCGCATTCGAATAATCCCAAGGGCCCGCAGTCCACTCACAATAAAATCTTGAGGCGGCTTTACTTTGGGTAGCGGCGTTGCCCAAACCTCTGTCAACCCAATCAGTGTTCGGTATATAGACGCCAAATGTCCATCTGTTTCGCGGTAACGCCTTGCGAGTGCTCGAACAACGGTTTGGGGCGGATCGTCCGCAATGAAGTGCCTTGCCAGCTTTGTGGCTATAAACGTGGCGGTTGAGGGGTGTTGCGCCAAATCCTTTAGGATCGCTAGGGTCTCCCCGGCCCCATCTTCAGGATAGCGCCGCCCCAGTACACGCTTGGGGCCTGGCTCATGAAGGGGGGCATAAAAAGTTGCTTCCCCCACAGATGTTGCGATGGCGCCACCAAAGGATCGTTGTATGCGGGCATTGTCTTCAACACGGCCAAGGCCCGCATAGGCCCAACCGCTCAGGGCTTTCGCGAATTCTTCTATATCCTCTTGGGTATAACCGCCGTCTACCCCGAGCGTGTGAAGTTCAAGGACCTCCCGTGCAAGGTTCTCATTTATTGTCCGGTCTCGCCTTTTTCCAAAGAAAGAATTGGGGCCGATGGACTGTACATTATCAAGATAGATGAGCATGGCAGGATGCGTCACTGCGGCCACTAGCAGGTCGCCGAACGATCCAAAGATGTGGGGTCTAATCGCTTCACGTTCGTAGGCGGGCGTAAGCGCGGGAAGATATTGCTTATTGCGAGATATGGAGAAATGATTTGCCCAAAAGGAAACGAGCCTTTCGGTGAAAGGGGTGTCTGTTTCCAAACGAGTTGTAAAACGATCTATTATTTCGCCTGCGGATTGCTCCATTGCTATCGATCGAGCGATCTTTCCCGCCTGACGATTGCTTTCGCGCCGGGCATTGGTGATCGCGGCTAAGCGCTGTTTAGTCCCGGAATATTGCTTTAAACGGGACGGTATGGTCGCGCCCCTGGCGATTTGGCTCTCGAGCCAGTGTTGGGGGTCTTTGTCGATGGTGGATAGGTCACCTGGCCGAGCGCCAAGACCAAATCGGTTAGCGGCGATGAATGCATTGACCGATGCCACTCCCTATCTCCTTCATGCCGCTACCGTCTGCTATCTGACGTCTCGCGCTTTGAATAAGCAAGTCTGAAAAGGTCCCCTTTTGTCACAAAAGGTAACAGGCGCCTCGCCGACCTCACTGATTTCGATTGCCCTTGGCCTTCGATCCGGGCTAAGCGGAGCAGAAAATTGCGCGCCAGTGATCCTCGAGAGAGCCAAGTCTTTATGCCAACTTTATCCAGTCAGCTGAGCCCCAACGATCCAGCTTTTAAAGCCCGGTTAGACGAAATGAATAAGAGTCTTTCCCTTCTGCGGGAAAGGGTCGATCTGGTGCGCCAAGGAGGGGGCGCCGCCTATGCCGAACGACATAAGGCCCGAGGGAAACTCCTCCCGCGCGAGCGCATTGAACGATTGCTTGATCCGGGAACCCCTTTTTTAGAGGTTGGACAATTAGCCGCCTGGGGCATGTATTCGGGCGATATTGCTGCGGCGGGGGCCGTTGCCGGTGTTGGTACGGTGGAGGGCGTTGAGTGCGTGGTGCTTGCCAATGACCCAACGGTAAAGGGGGGCACTTATCATCCGATGACGGTGAAAAAGCACCTGCGCGCTCAAGAGATTGCCGAAGAAAATCACTTACCGTGCATTTATCTTGTGGAATCTGGGGGCGCCTTCTTGCCGATGCAGGATGAGGTCTTTCCCGATAAGGATGATTTTGGCCGCATATTCTATAATCAGGCGCGAATGAGCGCGGGGGGCATTCCCCAGATCTCCGTGGTTCATGGCTCCTGTACCGCAGGCGGCGCTTACGTGCCGGCCATGTCTGACGAGACGATTATTGTGAAAGAGCAGGGAACGATCTTCCTTGCCGGTCCCCCCCTTGTCAAAGCCGCCACGGGCGAAGTGGTTTCGGCTGAGGATTTGGGGGGTGGTGACGTACACACGCGTATCTCCGGTGTTTCGGACCATTTGGCGGAGAATGATGAACACGCCCTGTCTTTAGCTCGCCGGTGCGTGCGGAACTTGAACTGGCGGAAACCAGAAACGGTCACGATGCGGCCTGTCACGGCACCTGTTCTTTCTACGGAGGACCTCCGCGGGATCGCCGAACATGATTTGCGGAAACCCTTTGATGTGAAGGAGATTATTGCACGCCTTGTCGATGGCTCCGAGTTCGATGAGTTCAAGGCGCGGTATGGCACAACTTTAGTATGCGGATTTGCGCATCTCCATGGCATGCCCGTGGGTATCCTTGGCAATAATGGCGTCTTGTTTGCGGAGAGTGCGCAAAAGGGCGCGCACTTTATTGAGTTATGCTGTCAGCGGAACATTCCTCTCCTCTTTTTGCAGAATATTACGGGCTTCATGGTGGGGCAAGCCGCTGAGCATGGCGGTATTGCCAAGCATGGTGCCAAGATGGTGACGGCGGTCTCGTGCGCGAATGTGCCGAAGATCACGGTGATTGTTGGCGGCTCCTATGGCGCCGGGAATTACGGCATGTGCGGAAGGGCTTATTCCCCCCGTTTTTTGTTCATGTGGCCCAACGCCCGCATCTCCGTCATGGGGGGAGAGGCTGCGGCTAACGTGCTTGCCACCGTGCGGGAGGATGCGATGGCCAAAAAAGGCGATACGTGGACAGAAGAAGAACGCGCTGCCTTTAAGGCGCCGATTGAGGCGGACTATGATGAAAAAGGCTCCCCCTATTACTCCACCGCGCGGCTTTGGGATGATGGCATCATTGATCCGGCCGACACGCGCAGCGTCGTCGCGTTGGCCCTGTCCGCCAGTTTGAACAAAGCTATTGAACCCACCCGCTTCGGCGTTTTCAGGATGTAGGGCATGAATATCAAGACCTTCATCCGAGGGAGGCTTATCCCCTATTGCCTCGCGGTCTTGGCGGGAGGAACCGTGCTTTTCCTCACCGAAGGCCTTCCCATGGTAATGGGGGAGTTTGGGTCAGGCCCCGTGGATGATTTCAGTTTGGTGCGTTTCCTACAATGGGTGTTCGGCGTTTATATGGGGTTGATCGTGTTCGCGTTGGCTTATGGGGTGTTGCCCACATTGGCCATTTGGGGAGTGCTTCACCGACGCCCGGTCCTTCCCTTACGGACGGCTATTCTATCGGGTATGTTTGTAGGAGTGGTGCCGATGGCACTCGGCAGCCTACACCTCACCTTATCGGCGACCAGTGTGATGGATTTTGATTACCTCGTCCCTGCAACGCTCATATATGTCCTTGCTGGCGGTACTGGTGGTGCCGTTTTTTGGTGGGCTCGGCAGAAAACCGCCGCGCCGGAGATTGTAAGCCATGTTTGACAAAATTCTTATCGCCAACCGGGGCGAGATCGCGGTCCGGATCATCCGTACAGCGCGCGCCATGGGGGTGAAGACCGTCGCCGTATTTTCCGACGCCGATGCGGACGCCATGCACGTGAAAGTGGCGGACGAGGCCTATGCTATTGGTCCCGCACCAGCCACGGAGAGTTACCTTAAAGGCGAGACCATCATTGAGGTCGCGAAAAGGGCTGGGGCGCAGGCTATTCATCCGGGTTATGGCTTTTTGTCCGAAAACGCCGGTTTCGCCCGCGCTTGTGCGGCGGCGGGGATGGTCTTTATCGGGCCGCGCCCTGAAACGATTGAGGTCATGGGGTCAAAGTCCCTCGCTAAAGACTTGATGGAAAAAGCCGGCGTGCCTTTATCGCCGGGCTATCAGGGTGAAGATCAGTCTGTAGACACTTTCAAAGCGGAGGCGGCGCGCATTGGCTATCCTGTTCTTCTCAAGGCGGCTGCGGGTGGCGGCGGCAAAGGCATGCGGATTGTTGAAGCCGAAGGGGCGTTGGAAGAAGCGTTGACGTCGGCTAAGCGCGAGGCGCTGTCTGCCTTTGGGGATGACCGGTTCCTGGTGGAGAAGTTCATCACCGGCCCCCGGCATGTGGAGGTGCAGGTCTTTGGCGATACCCATGGCAATGTGGTTCACCTTTATGAGCGGGATTGTTCCGTTCAAAGACGGTACCAAAAGGTGGTGGAGGAGGCGCCGGCGCCAAACCTTCCTGCATCTGTGCGAGAGAGGCTTCTCTCCGCTGGTGTCGAGGCGGCGAAGGCCGTGGGGTATGTTGGCGCGGGCACGGTGGAGTTTCTCTACGATGGGGGCGACAATGTCTACTTCATGGAGATGAATACCCGCCTTCAGGTGGAGCACCCGGTGACCGAAGAGGTGACGGGCCTTGACCTCGTCGAATGGCAGTTGCGGGTGGCAGCGGGGGAGCCTCTCCCCCTCGACCAAGACCAAATCTATTGCGATGGGCATGCGGTAGAAGTTCGGCTTTATGCAGAAGACCCGGCTCAGGACTATCGACCCAGTGTGGGCGACGTCACTCATTTTGATGGGCCGTTCAATGGGGAAGGGGCCCGTGTGGATACGGGCATTGCACCGGGGGCGGCGGTGACTCCCTATTATGATCCCATGGTGGCGAAACTCATCGCCCATGGGGATACGCGGGGGGCAGCGCTATCGCGCCTCGCCAATTTGGTGGCGGGGACGCAGCTCTTGCCGCTGAAGACAAATCAAACCTTCCTTCATCGGATTTTGACCGATGAAGACTTCCGCGAAGGCGGCGTGACCACAAAGTTCCTCACTGACAAGCTGGCGATCGCTGATGATGTACCGCCCGCGCCTGAGGAGGTGGCCCTTATGGTACTGAACGCTCATTTAGCGGCGCGTGGGCCCCGGTCCTCTCTTGCGCAAGCCATTGGGGCCTGGCGCCTCAATGCCCCCGCATCGGTCACCGCTTTTATGGCAGGGCTAGAGGGCCCGACACCCATCTCTCTCAACGGTGAAGGAGATCATTGGTGGGGCACCGTGGGGGATGCTGCGGTCGATCTTAGCCATGTGACGTTGAACGGCGATTCTGCGACCGCCCAGGCGGCCGGCCAACGCTGGTCTGTAGAGGGAATAGTTCCGTTAGCCGACGGTCGTTTGGTGGGTCGTGGGCGGACAGGCCCCATTTCCATCGAGTTGACGGACCCTGGGGCGGTCGCCGCCTCGGGCGGGGGGGATGCGGCCTCGCTTCTCTCGCCAATGCCAGCCACGGTCACTGGTCTTATGGTGGAGGCTGGCGCGGAAGTCGAGGCGGGTGCCGTGGTGATGACCCTAGAAGCCATGAAGATGGAGCATCTGGTCAAAGCGCCCGCCAAGGGGGTGGTGACAGATCTTTATTTCGCCGTCGGCGACACGGTGGGCGAGGGGCAAAAGCTGCTGGGGTTTGACGCGGTGGAGTAAGCCTACTCAATTCTGTTTCGATCCCGGAACGTTACAATCTGCAACTTGTCTTCGCCCACATGATCCATGATGGTGCGCTGAAGATCGGCGCTGCCGAACCGGCCCCACTCATTGTCAGCCAGCGTACGGCTTGGCTCTCCCGGGGCGCCGCCCATGACCAAGGTGAAGGCCGCGATCACAAAGGCAAGGCCAAAGACACCAATGGCGCCCGCCGTTTGGAGGCGTGCAGTCTCTTCCGCTGGTGAGGTGCTAAGCCACACCAGAGCGACTAGAGCGGTCAGCATCAGGCAAATCACCATCCCGCTGACGGCATAAAGTGTCGCGTTTCGGTTCACCTGATACATCTGGTTACGGACCACCCGCTCACATAAGAAGAGGCGCATGGCGAACCAGTTATAGGCGACGGTCCACACCCCTGCTTCGTCTTTCAGCTCATCTGCCTGGGACATGCGTTTGTTCCGCTCCACATTGAGGGCAAAGCGCTTTGCCACCTGGAAGTTTTGATTGATGCGGGAAAAGCGACTGGTGATGTAATTATCGAGGCCGAGCAGATTTCGCTGGCTCACCACCCGGAACGGCCATTGATATAGGAGGACCAGGATCGCTAACCCGACAAGCCCTACCAGAGGAAAAAAGACGTAAACCGATGAAACAATATCATCGCCAATCCCCGGCAGGCCCGTCACCGTGGGCATCGCATCGGTCAGCATAATCCCGAAGCACAGGCAGAGCACAAAGATAAGCGGCGTATAGTAGAGAAACAGCCGTCGCGTATTATCATTGATCGTCCGACGGAACAAATCCATCCACAACACGAACCGTGAGTCCGTAGAGGAAGGATTGTCCGCGCTTAACGCATGGGCCAATTCTTCCAGCTCGATTTCTTCGTAGAACATTGAGCCTTGCGGGAAGAGATCGAACCGATGTTCGTAGAATTGCGGGGCCCGTTCGACGAACTCCCGCACGGTGGCAAGGTCAAGCTCAGCGCCGCTTGTCTCGGCAAGGCGGGGGCGCCCAATGGTTTTGAATGGGAAAGAGGAGACGGGCCTTGCTACCTGGGCCAGTTCTTCGTGGATCTCATCATCCACATTGCCGGCCGCGAGGTTACCGGCAGCTTTCCGAACGGTATTGGCCGCGCGGCCCCCACCGCTTCTAAACAATGCTCGAAAGGGCCAGAGGATCAGCCGAATGGGCAACAGTAAAACGCGAAACAAAATACCCATCGGGCAGGGCCTCCCTTCCCTTAATACATTGTTAATCATCCTAGCGCGTTTTCAGCGAAAGTGTAGGCGGTTTCGCGGTTCGAAAACGCGCTAAGCCAATATGTTGGAGCGCATCCGAACGGAAAACCGCTTCACACTTTTCCTGGATGCGCTCAGGAGGTTTCAACAGCGGTCCGGCAAGCAATTGGAGAGCCTTAGATGGTGAATAAACGTTTCGGGGGAAGAACAGCCCTTGTCACTGGGGCGACTTCGGGCATTGGCCGGGCTACGGCGCTCACCCTTCTAAAAGGCGGCGCAAAGGTCGTTGCCACGGGCCGTCGGGCCGAGCGGCTTGAGGCCCTGGTGGCGGAGGCGGGCACGGATGCGCTGCTGACCCTCCCCCTCGACATGATGGATGTGCCTGCGGTGGACGGGTTTATGGACACCCTGCCGGCTGAGTTCACCCCTGATATCCTTGTGAACAATGCCGGGCTGGCGCTTGGGCTTTCCGGGGCAGATGAGGCCAGCCTGGCGGACTGGGACCAGATGATTGCCACCAATGTGACGGGGCTTGTGCACCTCACCCGGGCGGCGCTGCCTCATCTTAAAAAGAAGCCTCGCGCCGATGTCATCAACATCTCATCGGTGGCGGCGACCTACCCTTATCCCGGCGGGAACGCTTATGGCGGCACCAAGGCTTTCGTCCAGCAGTTCAGCTTGAACCTCAAAGCCGACCTTTTGGGCACAAAGGTGCGGGTCACCTCGGTAGAACCGGGTATGACCGACACGGAATTCTCGACCGAGCGGTTTGAGGGGGACCAGGCCAAGGCGGACAAGGTTTATGACGGTATGACCCCGCTATCGGGGGCGGATGTGGCCCAGGTGATTGGCGACATTCTGGCCCTACCGCCCCATGTGAACATCAACCGCGTGGAGATGATGCCGGTGCAGCAGGCCTTTAGCCCATTTGCGGTGGACCGGGGTTAGGGTAAGCCCCCAAGCCTTATGTCCCAGTTTGTTGTTGCCGCTCTTTATCACTTTACCCCCCTTGAGGACCTAGAGGGGCACCAGGCCCAATTGCGCGCAGTGATGGAGCCCGCCGGGGTGAAGGGCACCATCCTTCTCGCGCGGGAGGGGGTGAATGGGACCATTGCCGGAACGCGGGAGGGGATCGACGCGGCGCTTGACGCCATTCGCGCCCTGCCGGGCTGTGCGTCCCTCGAGCACAAAGAAAGTGCCGCGAGTGAGCAACCCTTTTTGCGGCTCAAGGTGCGTCTCAAAAAAGAGATCGTGACTCTCGGCCAACCAGGGGTCGATCCGACGAAAGAAGTCGGCACCTATGTGGCGCCGGAGGATTGGAACGCTCTTATCGATGACCCTGATATGGTCGTCATCGATACCCGCAATGATTATGAGGTGGGCATCGGCACGTTCAACGGCGCGGTTAATCCCGAAACGGAAAGCTTTCGCGACTTCCCCGCCTGGTTCCGGGAGTTCCGCAAAACCCACCCCCAGAAGAAAATGGCCATGTTCTGCACCGGCGGTATCCGCTGTGAGAAAGCCAGCTCATTCCTATTGTCCGAAGGCGTAGAGGAGGTTTTCCACCTCAAGGGCGGCATCCTCAAATATTTGGAGCATGTTCCTGAGGCGGACAGCCAGTGGGAAGGGGAGTGCTTTGTCTTTGATGGCCGCGTCTCGGTGCGTCACGGCCTCAAAGAAGGCAACTATGATCAGTGCTATGCCTGTCGCCGTCCGATTACGGCGGCGGATAAGCTGCATCCCCATTATCAGGAAGGTGTCTCCTGCCATCAGTGCTATGATGAATATGACGAGGCGAAAAGGGCCGCCTTCCGCGAACGGCAAAAACAGATGCGCCTCGCCAAGGAGCGGGGGGAGCAGCATTTGGGGGTGAAGCGAGGCGCCGAAAGGAGCGAGGGGTGACGGATCTGCCCATCCTCTATTCGTTTCGTCGGTGCCCCTATGCCATGCGGGGACGGATGGGCCTCACCTTGGGTGGAAAAACCGTCCGTCTGCGGGAATTGATCTTGCGCGACAAACCCCAAGGGATGCTGGAGGCGTCGCCAAAGGGAACAGTACCGGTCCTTATCCTTGAGGATGGGACAGTGATCGACGAAAGCCTGGATGTCATCGCTTGGGCGCTCAAGGGACACCCGGACGAAGACCGGCTATGGGGTGGTGCTGAGCGTGAGGCGCTTTGCGCCCTCATTGAAGAGAATGACGGGCCCTTTAAGCACCATCTCGACCGCTATAAATATGCGACGCGGTATGAGGATGTGGATGAGGCCGAACACCGGATGGCGGGGGCGGCCTTCCTTTCAAAGCTCAACGATCAGCTCACCGCTCAGGGTCAGCTCTTTGGTGCCGAACCCACGGTGGCGGACTACGCCATCTTCCCTTTTGTGCGGCAGTTTCGGATCCCTGACCCCGATTGGTTCGATGCGCAAGCTTGGCCGGCGCTTCACCCCTGGCTTGAGGGGCATGTGACCTCAGATCTCTTCATCTCGGTGATGAAGAAATACAAGCTATGGAATGATACTGGGGAGGAGACGGTTTTTGGGGGCTAAGGCGCGCGGTCATACCCGGCCCTACCGACCAAAAACCGTTTCATTGCATCACCTTAAGAAGAACTGGACCGGGCTTTGCATCTCTGCATCTCGACGCTAATGTTAATAAAGGTCGCGGTCTTTAGGCGAGCCAGGGTCATGTGGGTACGGGTTATGGGATTGTATCATCGAATTATTGGATTAGCGGCGCTTGGCGCTTTGTCGGCGTGTGCTTCCAGCACTAGTGTTGAAATGCTCGTTGATGGCCAGCGGTATGAGGGGGCAGAGACCGCGATGGAGGCTAACCACGCTGCCGAAATGGCGGGCCCCCAGCGGATCCGCATTTCCACCGTGCCTATCAACACAACAATCATGGGTAAAAGGGGGATCGAGCAGCTGACCTTCCGGGTGAAGGGGTCTGATGAAATTCAGATCGCAAAACTCTCCGTGTCACCAAAGACCGATGAGATCCTTGAGGTGGAGAAGGGCTTCGATCTGCGATATCTCACCGGATCTGCGCCTGAGGAGGTGGGGGTCAGTGTCGATGTGGGTCGTAAGACATCCCTCGCCACCGCCGCGCGCGAACCGCGCATGCGCGGCACTATTCCATCGGCCTATGCCACATTAGTGGTTGATGTTGTCTATGTGGGCGGCGAGACAGAGCACCTTGAAGCTCCGCTATGCTTTGAAGGGGTAGGGAGCGACGAGGTGCTGGTCTTGCGCGATCCCCTGTCGGCGGTCTCCGGCCCCCGGGTGAAGTGCCAGCGGTAGGGACGCCTTAGGTTTGGCGCCTACTCCTCTTTTGGAACAAGCGTCATGCGCTGTAATGCTGGCTTTAACGTTCGGTCGGTCACTTCATTTAGCTCTTTCACCAAGGTTTCCATGTGGTCCTCGGTGAATTCATTGATCCTTGGCGGATAGGTAAAGTTTCGCGACGCTCTTCCAATTAAGGATCTGCGCAGGGTTATGCTTGTCATGCGGGTGGTTCCGGGCAAGGCACCGTACCTATAGCTGTTTTCATGAGCTACATGAGAAGTAATCACTTCCTTAGACTGACTATCAATGAGAATTAGTCCGTAGTGCATGTAAATAGCTTCGGTGGTTGGGTTGCGAAATATTCCCGGACCTTCAAACTCGCTGTAAAAACCTAGCGCTGCCTTTACCCCATCGCTGATAAAGTAGTTATGCTCAATGAGCGTTGGCGCGACAAACAATACGGCGTCAGCGCTAGTGTTAGAGAGAAAATTGTTGACCAGGTCCTGATCAACAATGTCTCGGATGGCCGAATAGTGGATGCCTCTGAGGGGTGACTTCTCACCAGCAACAAGGCGGTATTTCTTTTCAGGCTTATTAGGCCAATGTGTGTAGGTTGTTTCGAATCTCGGCGAAAGCAGTGCTTGCAGCTGCTCAGTAAGATACAGATCAACCTCAGGCGGAAGTGGGTGTACTGTCCGTTTTGTCCCGGCCAATGTGTTGCCGGACGTTCGAACGGACAATTCATCGCCTAGCAATGAAACGACCTCGATGGTCTTAATCTCATCCAAGCCCTCTGGAACAGTCGCGCATCCGGCGGCAATGATTAAAAGCAGCGCCGAGAAAATGGCTTTGCCAAAAGGGTTCGCTTTCAAGTCTTGCATCTTTGCCCCCATTTGTTTGCTTGGAACCAATTCCAGGGGCAGGCTTAACGGATTGATGCCGAGAAGCAAACTGAGTCTACGCTTCTCGTCGATGTCTAATTTGGGTTCCGAAGGATTGTTGCCTAAGCCGCCTTTGGCTTTGTTCCTGTGCGCGGCCGATGCCGCCGGGGGCGCGCGGGCTTCGGCCCGGTCTTTGAGCCTTCCGATGGCTGTCCTTTTCGGTACGGCGGCTTCTTGCCCTGCGGCTTTTGTCCTTTGGGTTTTTGCACTCTTGGTCCTGAACCCCTTGGCCCTGTCTCGTCACCTGCCGACGTAAACGGCTTTTTCTTTGGCCGTCTTTTTAGGGAAGCCTGCGGACCATCCTCTCTTTTGGTCTGGGGGCGTTTCTTTTGGGCGCCGTTCCGGCGAGGCTGTGGGGCCCACTCGGTTTGGTCCTCTGCCTGTTTGGGCCGCTTTGGCCGTCCGGGGGCCACGCTTTGAGGTTTAGAACCGTCACCCCGGTTGGCTTTTGCCTGAGGGCGTCGATCGCTCTTTTTGGGGCCGCGGTTTTGGTTTCTGTTTTGACCTCTATTCTGGCCTGGCACCGGCGGGGGGACTTCTTCTTGAAGATCGCCTTCGGCAGGGACCTTCATCTTCATGAGTTTTTCAATGTCCCGCAAATATCCCCGCTCTTCGCCGCAGCAAAAGGCGATGGCGATGCCGCTGCGGCCTGCACGGGCGGTGCGGCCAATGCGGTGTACATAGCTTTCAGGGACATTAGGCAGCTCATAATTGATAACGTGGGAGACCCCATCAATATCAAGGCCCCGTGCCGCGACGTCTGTTGCCACCAGAATGGGGCAGCGCCCCTTTTTAAACTCTGTTAGGGCGCGGGTGCGTTGGCCTTGGGTTTTGTTGCCATGGATGGCAACCGCTTTGAGACCGGCGGCCTCAAGCTGTTTTTTGACCTTATCCGCCCCATGCTTGGTGCGCGTAAAGACAATAGCTTGGTCCATTTCGGGGGCCGAGAGTTCGCGAATAAGGTGATCTTTCTTATCGTCCTTCGGGGTGTGGATGACCCTTTGGGCGATGCGGTCCACCGGCTTTGATTGCGGGGTGACCGCCACCTCCACTGGATCCTTCAGGAAGTCATCCGCCAGCTTACGGATTTGTTTGGGCATGGTGGCGGACAGAAGGAAGGTCTGCCGCTTTTTCGGTAGGGCCGCCATGATACGCCGGATGGCGGGCATAAAGCCCAGATCCATCATCTGGTCGGCTTCATCGAGCACAATTGTTTGTGTCGCGCTTAAAGTGATGGCGCCCGCGTCCAAATGATCAAGCAGGCGACCCGGTGTCGCCACCAGAATATCAACCCCCGGCGCCATGGCCCGTGCCTGGGGTCCGGGTTTCACGCCGCCCACCATCACCGCCATGGCGGGCTTTGCTTTCCGGCCATAGGTGCTGACGCTATCGGCAATTTGGCTCACCAATTCCCGCGTGGGCGCTAAGATCAACGCGGTACAGCTTTTGGGTTTTGGGAACGCCTTGCCCGTCTGAATATGATGGAGGAGGGGCAGGACGAACGCCGCCGTCTTCCCCGTGCCTGTCTGGGCAACGCCAACAATGTCGCGACCCGCAATCCCCGGGGGGATCACCTTCTCCTGGATGGGGGTGGGGTTCGTGTAGCCTTCTTGATTGAGGGCACGAAGCAAGGGCTCGGCCAAGCCAAGGGCGGAAAAATCAGTCACAAGAGTACTTTCTGCGCCCGCCAATAGCGGAGCGCTCGCGTTTTTGTTGTTCTAAGACGCTTGCGCAGAAAAAGCGGCCCGGAAGAAATAGGGCTAGGGCATCAGTCAGGTGAGAGGATGCATTAAATCTGTCATCGCCGGCGGGTGACCCCGTCTTCTACGCGCGACAACAAGGTGAGGCGTAGACCACAGGTGTAAACGAAATGCAACCGGCGTTAGGTGGGGAGACTACTCCCCCTTCAGCGCCTCCGGATCGGGCATGCCGACAATATGGAAGCCGGCGTCCACATGGTGGACTTCGCCGGTGC
>ERZ1740067.437-NODE-437-length-33862-cov-6.597243_pt1 | contig 33862 bp, 23 predicted proteins | sample MGYA00581736_ERZ1740067 | MGnify/ENA primary metagenome ERZ1740067 (study PRJEB43018, sample SAMN04849236) | marine metagenome | isolation source: floating plastic debris | place: Pacific Ocean | collected 2008-08-27 | study: EMG produced TPA metagenomics assembly... | reverse complement strand
GCTGAAGTCGCGCCCGCGCCAGTCGCTGTCGTCGTACTGCGGCATCCCGCCCAGCGGGCTCTCGGTGCTCGCGGACTTGCCCTTCGACCGGCCAACGATCCACTTGAGGATGCGCATGTTCTCGCCGAACCCGGGCCACAGGAACTCGCCCTTCTCGTTCTTGCGGAACCAGTTGACGCTGAAGATGCGCGGCGGGTTGGGGATGTGGCGGCCGAAGTCGAGCCAGTGGCCCAGGTAGTCGCCCATGTGGTAGCCGATGAAGGGCAGCATCGCGAGCGGGTCGCGGCGGACCTTGCCGATGTTGCCGAACGCTGCGGCTGTCATCTCCGAACCCATCGTCGCCGCGGTGTACACGCCGAACGACCAGTTGAACGCCTGATAGACCAGCGGCACGGTCGTGCTGCGACGACCACCGAAGATGAACGCCGAGATCGGCACGCCGTTCGGGTCGTCGTAGCGATCGTCCACGCACGGGCACTGATCGAGCGGCGCCGTGAAGCGCGAGTTCGGGTGCGCGGCCTTGTCCTCGCTGGCGGGCGTCCAGTCGTTGCCCTTCCAGTCGATCGCGTGCGCGGGCGCGTCGCCATCCATGCCCTCCCACCACACGTCGCCGTCGTCGGTCAGCGCGACGTTCGTGAAGATGGTGTTCTTCTCGATGGAGGTCATGGCGCTGGGATTGGTCTTGTAGTTGGTGCCGGGCGCGACGCCGAAGAAGCCGGCCTCGGGGTTGATCGCGTAGATCTGTCCGTCCTCGTTGGGCTTGATCCATGCGATGTCATCGCCGACGCACGTGACATCCCAGCCGTCGTCCTGGAACGCTTTGGGCGGGACTAGCATCGCGAAATTGGTCTTGCCACATGCGCTCGGGAAGGCCGCGGCGACATACGTCTTCTCGCCCTGCGGGTTCTTCACGCCCGTGATGAGCATGTGCTCGGCAAGCCAGCCCTGCTCGCGGGCGAGCGAGGAGGCGATGCGGAGCGCGAAGCACTTTTTGCCGAGCAGCGCGTTGCCGCCGTAGCCCGAGCCGTACGACCAGATCGACCGCTCCTCGGGATAGTGGACGATGTACTTATCCTTCGGATCGGGCGAGCAGGGCCAGGCGACGTCGGCCTGCCCGGGCTCGAGCGGCATGCCCACCGAGTGAAGGCACTTGATGAACTCGCCGTTGTCGCCGAGAGCCTTGAGCACGTGCGTGCCCATGCGCGTCATGATCCGCATGTTCACCACGACGTAGGGCGAGTCGGTGATCTGGATGCCAATGTGAGCGATCGGCGAGCCGACCGGGCCCATGCTGAAGGGGATCACGTAAAGCGTGCGGCCCTTCATCGCCCCGTCGAACTTCTTGGCGAGGATCGCCTTCATTTCGCGCGGCGCCATCCAATTGTTGGTCGGGCCGGCGTCGCCCTTGCTGAGCGAGCAGATGTACGTGCGGTCCTCGACACGCGCCACATCACTCGGGTGGCTTCGCGCCAGGAAGCAGCCGGGCCGCTTCTCCTCGTTGAGCTTGATGAACGTGCCGCCGGCGACCATCTCGTCGCAGAGGCGGTCGTACTCGGCTTGCGAGCCATCGCACCAGTGGACGTCATCGGGCTTGAGCAGTTCGACCATCTCATCGACCCAGGCGGTCAACTCGGCGTTGGTGGCTTCGGGTGGACAGGCAATGGTGGTCGTGGACATCGGAATCCTCCATCGTGCGAGGCCGGCCCGTCCTTCTCTCAGCCCGCCGAGCCCTCCGGAGACCCGTCCGAGCGGCGAGTGAAGCCGCCAGCTACCCCATGGTATCGTATTTGGATGCGGATGTCCTCTATGTCAAGGGCGGAATCGGGGCGTCTTGGCGGGGGCTTCACCCGTCCGGCTCGCCCACGGTCGCAATGGGGGCCGCTCCGCGCTTCCCCGTATCGATCCGTCGGCGGCGTGTGCAAAGATATAGCCTTCCGCGATCAGCCTTTGCGTACCGCACCCGCATGGGGAGTCCACATGCTTGCCCTCGCAACTCACGTCGGAGAAGAACTCGCCTCGCTCAAGCAGGAGGCTGACAGGTTTGTGAGCAATGCAACCTCGCGCCGACATGCGGGCGATTGCTTCGACAGTCTCCTGCATCACGGCGACTGGGCGCTCGCTGTGGCTGGCCGAGCGAAGGACGATTTGTGCGGCGCTGTGCCCGTCGTGCTAGCCAAGCACGTGCCCCTCCAGGTCGATGCGAAGGGTCGAGAACGCAGCGGCGTATTCAACTTAGTCATTGCACCTTTCATTTATCCTCGAATGAAAGACACGAGTAAGATCCGAAGCGACTTGCTCGATGCCGCGATTCGAGAGTGCGAGCAGCGCTTGCCAGAACTGCCATTGCTTTGCCTGGTGCTGCAGTCTTCCACCGCGATGCCAGACGACCTCGAGGAGCGCGGCTTTAAGGAGACCGGCCAGATCTGCAGCGATGGTTCAACTGCGGAGCTTCTCGGCTTCTCTCAGACATCCCCGCCTCGGCTCCGCGCGTTCCAGCGCGACGGTGCAAAGGCACCCGGCCGCGCGCGAGCCGCGATCGTCGAGGCTGCGAATCAACTCGTGCTTCTATCTGACAGCGGCATTACGGCGATTGAACCGACCCTCGAGTTCTGGGCGAGGATGCCGCACTACGCGTGCCACTCGGCGTATCCCATCCTTCCCGACGTTATTGAAGATATATTGGACTCTATTGATGTTGCCGATTCCCTTCGCTCTTTGACAGTTGTGCCCTGCGCGGGAGGCGACCTGCTCACGGCCTTCGACCACGCTGTTCCGGGGATCGAGCAGCTTCAGGGAATCGACATCCGGCAAGACTTGCTCGATCTCCTCCGCACTCGGTGTGAACACGGCGAGTTTGAACGGCTGGTGTTTGAGTTCATTCGCGGCATGGCAAGTTCTCCAGACGCGCGAGCTGCACAGGCACACATTCGGAAGTTCTCAAGGGCTATCGAGTTGGAGGACGGTGTATTTTGCGACGATGCCCAACGTCTTCTATGGAGGTTGTTTAACGAGGTGACTCGAAGTAGGGCCGTTCCTGACTGGTGGTTTCCGCTTCGCGCGTTCGCGGCAGCTTTGAGTGGCTCGCCCAGCCAGAGTTCCCTCCAGATGTGGCAAGAGCTCGTAGATAGCTCTCGATTGCAAGGGGGAGATTATGACACTTCGACCCCCTCGAACCGCCTGAAGACACTTTGTGCAAACCTGTGTCAGCCGCTGCCGCTCGATTCGGTGCAGCAGACGGATCTTGTGCTGTCGTGGGAGGCCGTGCACATGTTTGGCGACGACGAGGAACTCGACATGTACATACAGAATCTGAATCGACTCCGACGGCCGGGCGGCAAGCTGGTCATCACGGCGATTCGTGAGTCAAGCGATACGGTGCCGGTGGAACTGCGCAGAGCACGAGAGAAGCTCAGTGACCTCGGTGAAGGGGTGCCACGGGTGATGAGTTACCACTACGATGTGAGCGCAAACTCAACAGGATCTGCGTTGTCAAACTTGGTCAGCACGTATTGGTACCTCGTCTACCCGCAAGGCGGCAATCAACGTCAGGGAGAAATGCTATGACCCTCGCTGGTCGTCTCTATGAAGTAGCTACGAGCAAGCGTGTCGTCCGCATTTTTCACCGTCTCGCACCGCTTGTTCTGTCGGGACTGATCTCGGCGGGGGTGGGGTCGCTGCATCTGCCGTCTCATTATGCGGGCTTGATTATCGACGCTGCGGCCGCAGAGCGTCAGCAAGTTGATTCCGGCGGCGATGGTGTTCCGGTGCGTGACCCTGACACACCGGAACGTGATCTGGAGCCCTTTGAGAAAAATCTGATCATCGCCATCTACGTATTTGTCTTTGGGTCGAGCATGTTCATCGTGTGGGCCGGAATGTTTGCCATCGAATATCGTTTCTGGCCAAAGGCGCGGCTTGGAAAAATCATGAATAAGGCGTCTAAGCTGGACGACGGAATCGATGACGAGCTTGTCGGCCTTATCGATGCATACGAAGCATATCCGAAGGCCGCCGCGGCCGCCTTCCGCGTCTTTCGGGAGCTCTTGCAGGACGACGTGACCGATGGTTCTTCTGACGGCAGTGTCTCGGTCGCATCAAGGGCGCATCTGATCTCGGACATCGTCACCGATCTCAAGATCCCGCACGCCGTTGTTCCCTATTTTAATGATAAAATTCGCCAGGCGGTAAGTGACAACAGAACCCTAAGAGAAGGCCAGCCGATTCGCCGCGGGTCCAAGATCGAGCAGTTCGATATCGCGGGATCTCTGGCCGATTCGTTTGCCGAGCGCGACGATCAATCTGGCGATCAATCTATCGAGACCGTCTACGCAACAAGTCTGGACGCGCCAAGGCGATTTAAGGAAAGCCTTGCGTCTGGATATTTCGAAGCGTTGCGGAAGCTGAAGTCACAGATCCGACCTCCGGAGAAACTCTCGGACGCGCAGCGGAAAGACCTCAAGGACTTCGTAAGCTTTGACGACTTCGCCGTGGCATTTCGGCTTCGTCACGTCGAGGCACTCGACACGCTTGCCAACGCCGAGCCTCTGACGGATGCTGGCGAGCGGCGTGCGCTGGTCGATCAGATTGCTCGCGACATGTCGGGCAAGAAGATGCCGCGCATGGCACGTCTTGTTGTGCAAAGCAACGCTGTGCTGGCCGAAGAAGTTCGAAGCTCGCCCCCGCACAACGCGCTGGTCGGTCTTTCGGACTTTATCGTCTGGCACCTTGTCAACGACTTCGGCATCCGCTTCGTGCCTCTGGAGCACTATTTGGGCATCGGTACAGAGCAGGACGCGATCCCGTCTGACCTTGTCGCGGAATACTCGGCAAGGTTGCACGCTGCGGTCAATGAACCTCCCGAAACGTCGATTGATGATTTCATTGTGTACAACACCGAGGCCGTCTTCGGACGTGTGTCCGCACTGCTCGACGAGCACAAAGATAGCGAGCCCGAGGTCGATATCCGTCTGATCGCGCCAGTTCCCGGCGATGCCACTAAGTTTAAGCAAACTCCGGGTAAGTATCGGGTCTTCTTTCACGACCTGTGGAAGAGTTCCAAGTCTCCCGCCGAACTGCTCGGCGAAGTCGGACTTCACTCTGACGAGGCGTGGGTGCACTCTTGCAGCATCGCAGGTGTGATCGTTGCGCAACTCCGCGAGCTAGAGGAGTAGCACCCGACCGCACCCGCTGGGCGCATTGATTTAAGTGGTTAATGGAGCCGGGGGGAATCGAACCCCCGTCCCGTGGCAGCGGTCCCGCAGCTTCTACGCGTGTAGTCGCTGATTTAAATCTCGGCGTCGGGGTCGGCCAGCGACAGCCATCCCGAAACCCAGCACCCGGTGAACCTCCTCACACCCACGCCCGGTTGCGCCGCGCAGGTGCCAGCCCGATGATCATGCTCACTCACCTCATCGGACGTCGGGTGAGTGAGCCGCTACGTGTATTACGCGGCGAGTGCGTACTGCGGTTCGGCAGTCATAAGTGGTGCGTGCTTTTTACGAGGCCAGCACGCCCCTCGACGCGCCACTCCGAAACACGATCCTGCCCGGTCGAAACCGATCGGCCCCAAATCGCACCCACAGCGGGCATTCCCGCCTGGGTGTTCGTGAAATCACTATGTGCCAAAGAGCGCCCGCAGCATCGGCCCGCGGGCCTTCATTCTACGCCGCAGCCTTCGCCCTGGTTCGTCAGACACGACTTTCGGAGTGTTCTCGGACGCTTTGCACCGCTATCCTCGCCGCTTGGTCGCAATCGCGTTACACGCGGCCTCTCTCACGCCGCGGACCACTCGGCCCGCGACCTCATCCCACACTGGACGGAAATCAGAGGAGCATTCCCATGGGACTCATCGGTGAATTCAAAGACTTCGCGATGCGCGGCAACGTCGTCGACATGGCGGTCGGCATCATCATCGGCGGCGCATTCGGCAAGATCGTCTCGTCACTCGTCTCCGACGTGATCATGCCGCCCGTCGGCATGCTCCTCGGCGGCGTCGACTTCGCCAAGCTCGCCCTCACGATCCAGGACGCCTCGGTCAACGAGGCTGGCGAGGAGATCGCCGCGGTCACGATCAACTACGGCGCCTTCATCAACAACGTGCTCGATTTCCTGATCATCGCCTTCGCGATCTTCATGGTCATCCGCATGATGAACAAGGCGACCGAGGCAATGAAGAAGAAGGAAGAGGAAGCCCCCGCCGCCCCGCCCGAGCCCTCCGCCGAGGAGAAGCTGCTCACCGAGATCCGCGACGCGATCAAGCAGCAGAACAGCTAATCGCCTTTCACGCTCGATTCGATCGTGCATGACAAAGGGCCGCCCGCATCGCGTGGGCGGCCCTTGTTCTTTTCTCATTGATCAGCACAACAGCCGTTGATTAGCGCTGGATCGCACCGTCCACGTGCACATCCATCTGCGGGTACGGAATGCCGATGTTGGCTTCTTCGAGCGCCTTCTTCGTATCTCGGATCAGGTTCTCGCGCATCGTCCAGAAGTCGTCGGCGTGCGCCCAGACGCGGAGCGTCCAGTCGATGCTCGAGCCGCCGAGCTCGCCCAGGAAGACCTGCGGCGCGGGGTCCTGCTTCGCGCCCGCGACACTCGCCACGACGCGCTCGAGCACAGCCCGCGTTTCATCGATGTCCGCGTCGTAGGACGTGCCGAGCGAGACGTCCGCGCGGCGGACGTCGTGGAAGGTCACGTTCTCGATGGTGTCATCGAAGAGCTTGCTGTTGGGCACGATGATGCGGCGCTTGTCGAAGGTGTCGATGTGGGTTGTGAACAGGCCGATCTCCGTGACCGTGCCGAAGACGCCCGCACCGCGGATCACGTCGCCGACCTTGAAGGGGCGGAAGATCAGCAGCATCACACCCGAGGCAACATGCCCCAGCGTGCCCGAGAGGGCCATGCCGATCGCGAAGCCAACCGCCGCGATCACGGCCGCGAAGCTCGTCGCCTCGATGCCGAACGTTTGCAGCACCGTCACCGCGCCGACGAGCAGCACGACCCAACGCACGAGATTCGACAAGAACTGTGCCAGCGTGATCTCGAGGTGCGCCTTGGTAAGTGCCCGTCGCGTAAGGCCCTTGGCCCACCCCGCGATGAGCAGCACCGCGATAATCAGCAGCAGCGCCTTCGCGATTGGCCAGCCCACCGCCGCCCAGAGCTCGAGCAGGTCGGTGGTCGAGATGTCGCCGTCGGTAAGGTTTGCGAAGGCACCGCTGGCGCCATCCACAAACGCGTTGCTCTCGGCCGCCCCTTCGATCGTGCCCTCGGCCGCGCTCTCGACCGCTGCTGGTGTTGATTCGGCTGCTACGACCTCGGCATCTTGTTGCATCGCGTGTGCTCCCTTGGTTGCGGTTGGTGCGATCTCAATCTGTGCGTGTATCCGGCGATGGCTCCGGCGGGCCCCGGTGGAGCAAACCCTATCCGGTGTCTAGGGGACATACCCTCGCTGCATGAGCGAAAACTCCCCTCGCATCGCCGTGATCATCTGCGCCGCCGGCCGTTCTCTCCGATTCGCGGGGGGAGCCGACCTACTGACCGACGCCCGCTCGAAGCTCGACGAGGACCTCGGCGGCAGGCCCGTGCTGCAACGCGCCGTCGAGCTCTTCACCACCGAGCCCCGCGTGACGAGCATCGTCGTCGCCGGCCCGCACGACGACGAACGCTACGACGCCTTCATGCTCCGCCACGGCGACCGCCTGGGTCTGCTCGGCGCGACCCCGTGCCGCGGCGGCGCGGAGCACCGCTACGAAACCGTCGCCGCCGCCCTCGAGCATGTGCCCGGCGACGCGACGCACATCGCCGTACACGATGCGGCCCGCCCCGTGACAAGCCCCCAGCTCATCGAGCGACTACTCGACGCCGCCGAACATCACCCGGCCGTCGTGCCCGGCACGCCCGTCGCCGACACGCTCAAGCGCGTCGGCCCAGCGCGTGACGACGACGCCGGCGACCCGCTCGCGGCGATCCTCGGCGACGCGGAAGCCAAGCCGACCGTCCAGCCCATCACCGAAACCGTCGACCGTTCGGATCTGGTCAGCGTGCAAACGCCGCAGGTCTTTCGGGCCGATCTGCTCCGCCGCGCGTATCAGCAGGCCGATTCCTCGAGCACCGACGACGCACAACTCGTCGAGCGCTTGGGAGAAGAGGTACTCGTAGTCCCGGGCGATCGCATGAACATCAAGATCACCGAGCAGGACGACATCCGCCTCGCCCGCATCATCGGCAAGTTCCCGCCGCCTAAAGATCGGCCTTCGCTGCACAAGTTCTGAATCCGCACGCCGTGATACGCTCGGGTATGCAACTCAGCCACACCAACGTTCGCCCGTCACGCCTCGCTGTTTTCGCCGCCGGTGCCCTCGCAAGCGCCGCGACCGCATCGCCGCGCGTGCTCGACATCACCGTCACGTCCGAGGCCGGGCAGAAGCTTGCGTCTGTTCCGACCGTTGAGTTCCGCCCGGGCTCGGCTGCGGGTGTGAGCATCGCGATCGATCCGGCGGACGTGCAGCAAACGATCGATGGCATCGGCTCCTCGTTCACCGAGTCATCCGCTTTCGTGCTCGCGCATCTCGACCCGGAGCGCCGCCGCGAGGTCATTCAGCGGATCTTCGGCGCCGAGGGTGCCAACTTCACGCTCACCCGCACGCACATCGGCTCGTGCGATTTCTCCGTCGAGGGTCGCTACGCGTACCAAGACAGCGCTGACGCCACGTTCACCCTCGCCCCAGACCGGGCCGGGTTCAATCCCGCGACCTACCCCGGCATCATGGACGAAACCTACGACCTGCTGCCGATGATCCAAGAGGCAGCCGAGATCAAACGCGCGCAGGGCGATGAGCCGCCGCGACTGATCGCCTCCGCCTGGACCGCCCCACCCTGGATGAAGGACACCGGCGAGTGGTTCACCCCCGGCTCGCCCGCCAACAACTGGCAGGGCACCGGCGGCTCGCTCCTCGCCGAGCACGAGCGAACCTACGCCGACTACACGGTTGACTACCTCGACGCGTACAACCGCGAGGGCGTCGAGTTCTGGGGCATCACGCCCGTCAACGAGCCCCACGGCAACAGCGGCTCGTGGGAGTCGATGCACTTCACCGCCGAATCACAAAACCAGTTCATCAAGCAGCACATGGGCCCCGCCCTCCGGGCCGGCGGGCACGGCGACGTCCGCGTGCTCATCTACGACCAAAACCGCCCCGACATGCAGACCTGGGCCGACGCGATCTTCGGCGATCCCGACACCGCACCCTTCGTCTACGGCATGGCGATCCACTGGTACGGCCACACCGAAGACGTCTTCGCCGGCGAAATCCAAGCCGTCCGCGAGCGCTACCCGCAGTTCCCGATCATCCACACCGAGGGCTGCATCGACAATCTCGGCACCGAGGCGCCGCCCACCGGCATCGCCGATCGCGACGGCTGGCAGGAAACTGACTGGTTCAACAACGACGCGTTCTGGTGGAATCGCAACGCAACCGATTGGGGCTACACCGCCGAGTGGGCCGACGGCGGCGCGAACCATCCGATGTACGTCCCCGTCCACCGCTATGCCCGCAACATCATCGGCAGTATCGACGCGGGCGTCACCGGCTGGGTCGACTGGAACGTTGTCCTCGACGCCCAAGGCGGCCCCAACCACGTCGGCAACTTCTGCGGCGCGCCGATCATGATCGACACCGACTCGGGCTTCGTCTACGAAACCCCGATCTTCCACGTGCTCGCCCAGTTCAGCCGAACCATCCGCCCGGGCGACACAGCCGTAGGCGTCACCACCAACCGCGCCGATATCAACCGCGACGCCCTGCACGCATGCGCGACCACCAATGCCGACGGCATCGTCGCGATCCAAGTGCTCAACACGACCAAGCAGCCGATCGATTACACGCTCGAACTGCAAGACCACGTGGCGAGTGTCACGATTCCCGCCAACGCCGTGCAGACGGTTCGGGTGCAGATGGAAAAGTAAAGTAATGCTGTGCGAGCGTGCGTGGCAGCGCGTCGCCGAGAGCACACGGCGTACACGAAGGGGTGACTCGTGACTGAAGCGAAGCCAGAGCAGGTCGAAGAGCGTCGCAGAGCAAAGTCACTGGCACTCAAAGTGCTTGCTGTTTCCGCGGTGCTCATTGTGGTGTTGGTGCTGGCGTTCGGCGCGTTCGTCGTGATTCTCGTCATAGAAGGATCGCGCGGCGTTGTCCAAGTCGTCGAAAACCGAGAACGCTTCGTCGAGCTTGCCAGGCACACGATCCAACAGCAGAATGACGAGGGCCTACTCAACCTGCCAGCGCACGGGACCCGCGCCGAATCCTTCGGCGTCTCGTACGTCCACGCCGGGCCGAGCGTCAGGCAGCCTTTCACTCTCGAGCCCTTCGCGATCCAATGGCCGCCCGTGTACTACGACGCTCAGATGGACGTCGTGTTAAGCGTGGCATACCTCGACGGACGCGTCGACACCCTCGGGTTCGACCATCGCAACACACCGCAATTGACTGATTGGCTCACCGGAAACGCTTGGCCGTCTCTAGAAACATCCCTCGGACAGGAAGCGCAGATCCCGCCGCCCGAAGATGACGACCTCGGACGGGAAGCGCAGCGCCGCCCGTCCGACGATGACTAATACCGCCGAATCACGCCGCGCACGATGCCCTGGATCTGGCAGTACTTCACGCGGATCGGCTCGAACTCGGGGTTCGCGGGCTGGAGGCGGATGTGGTCCGTCTCCTTGAAGAAGGTCTTGAGCGTGGTCTGGCCGTCGGGCAGCAGCGCGACGACGCGGTCGCCGTTGTGCGCCACTTGCGTGCGCTCGACGAGGACGAAGTCGCCGTCGAGGATGCCCTCATCGCGCATCGAGTCGCCCTCGACCTGGAGCGCGAAGGTGGTGTTGTCCTCGGTGCCGCCCGCCTCGAAGAGGTCGGTCAGGTCGATCTCGTCGCGGTCCTCGACCTTCTCGATCGGGTAGCCGGCCGCGATCTTGCCCACCAGCGGGAACCGCATCGGGCGCGACTCGTCGGGGACGGCGATGCCATCAGCAATCGACAAAGAGCGTGCCTTGTTTGGCTCCCGAATCAGTGCGCCCTTCTTGATGAGCGCTTCCACGTGTTCGAACACGGTGACCTTGCTCACGCCGATCTCGTCGGCGAGCTCCTGCATCGTCGGGGAATAGCCCCGGCGCACGCGCCAGTCCCGGATGAGTTGGAGGATTCGCAGTTGCTTGGGGGTCAGGTTCATCGTGGGACCTCGCTGTCAATGCAGGCTCGGCCAGCTCGTGCTGGTCCGATGTGGTTGGAGCAAGCAGGTCGGCAGGCCGGCGCACGCGCCGAATCTTCCGCACCCGCATCGTGCCGGTTGGTTGTTGTCGGTCTGTCTGCGTGCCAGAAATCGGTTGTCCGAACAGGTCGCGCACCATCGCGCTGGCGAGCTCGACGATCGACTCGGTGTGCTCGCCCTGGCTGCGCATCGGTCGGCGGACGCGCAGCGGCGCCAAGGCTGCCCGCACCCGGACCATGAGCCCGAGTTGGTGCCGAAGCGTCCGCTCGGCCCGGACAAAGACCTCGATAAGCCGGGCCGCGTGCGAGTCGTCCTCGTTGCGTGCAAGCACCAGCCCGCCCGTGTGTCGGCCCTGCGCGGTCGCGGGCACGAAGTCGTAGGAGTAGCTTCCGCCCGGCCCGAGACGAACCAAGGGCTCGTCGCGCCCCGGCATGGCTGCCCTCGGGCTCGCAATGGCTGCGCCCGGCGCTGGCATCTCGCCCGCCTCGGCATCCAAGCGTGCGGGGTCTTGCCTGCCCGATACCGAGCGTCGATCCGCACGAGGCGAGCTGCTCTGCGCCGGGCTGCTCCGGGCGTGGCTGCTGCGTTCGTTCGATGCGAGAGTTTGCGTGGTCGACGTCCATGTCTCTCGCGGTTCTCTCGGCTGGTGGGTCTGCCGTGACTGCGTGGTGGTTGCTGTCATGCTCGGTATCCATCGCTTGCCCGCGCATCCGTTCGCGGGGCCGAAACACATCGCCCGTCGCGACAGCCCGCAGGCCGATCGCGCGAGCTGTTCGGTTCCACCGAGCCTTCGTATCGCAGTCTCCGAGCGACACGCCGTTCCCTTCGCAAGTCTTGCCCAAACCTGTCGGTTGGCGGGCAGCTTGGCCGCTGGGTTCCCGTCTATCGACCGCACAGCCGACCGAACCCCAACATTGCGATCACAAATGTTCGGTACACGATAGCCAATCATCCACCGCATCGCAACCGGATTATCGTGTTGTGTGCGGGTTGCGTCAGGCATCCCCTTCCACGCCAGCCGAGGCCCGTTCTTACCGGACGCACGCGACCTCACTGTGGATGCCAGGGGGAAACGCGGGCTTCGAGAAACTTTCCTATGCCCGCTCAATCCGGGTACCCGCCCGGCGGACCCGACCCGCGATCTCGAGCATCGTCAGCTCCGTCCGCAGCGTCGCAACATCCATCTCGGCAGCGTCGGCGAGCTCGTCGGGGGTCATCGGGCTGACGAGCACTCCGACGATTCGCCGCTGGGGCTCCGTGAGCGAGGTGAACAGGTCCGCACTCGGCTCTTCTGCAATCACTTCTCGAGCGGGCGTCCTGGTCGGGTCGGCGAATCGGCTCTGGTGCGTGCCCGCCTGCGCATGCCGGGCGTGCGACTCGGTCCCCGCGATGACGTCGCCCGGCTCCGTGACCAGCAACGCCCCGCCGGCTTTTATGAGTTCATGGCACCCGACCGAGCCGCCCGAGTCGACTCGGCCCGGCAGCGCGAAGACCTCGCGCCCATGCTCCTCGGCGGCGAGTCGTGCGGTGATCAGCGCCCCCGAACGCATCGCCGCCTCGATCACCAGCACACCCAGCGACAGGCCCGAGATGATCCGGTTCCGGGCGGGGAAGTTCTCGGCGTTGGGCGGCGTGCGCATCGGCAGCTCGCTGACCACCGCCGCGTCGCCATGCTCGCGCCCGCGCGAGGCAATCTCATCGAACATGCCCGCGTGCTCCGGCGGATAGTCCCGCGCAAGCCCGCAACCAAGCACCGCGACGGTCGGCCCCTGCGCGCGCAAAGCGCCGCGATGCGCCGCCGCATCGATCCCACGCGCGCCGCCAGAGACAACCGCAACACCAGAACCCGCGAGCGCTCCGGCAAAACGCTCGGCCTGCTCGACGCCGTACGCGGTGCACCGCCGAGACCCAACGATGCCAACGCCGAACGCGTGCGGGCCCGCGGCATCGAGCGAGCCTCGGACATACAGCATCGGCGGCGCATCGTCGATTTCAGCTAGCAGTGGGGGGTAGGCGTCGGTCCCGCGGGCGATGAGCGTGACGCCCCGCTCGTTGATCTCTTTGAGTTCCTCGGCCAATGCGGCCGGTGATGCGGCAAGCCCTTGTGCGATCGTCGCCGCCTTGGCTCGACCGATGCCGCGGACCTGCGCGAGTTGCGAAGGTGACGCACGCAAGGCGCGATCCGGGCTGCCGAAGTCGGCGAGCAATCGCCCGATGAGCACCGGCCCCAGACCGGGCGTGAGGGTCAGACGCAGCAGGTCGGTCTCGACGTCGCCTGGCACGACGCTACTCGCTGCTGCTGTCGTCGGGCGTGTCGCCGTCGCTGGCGGCGGGGAGCGCTCGATTCGGCGTGCGGGTGCGGTTCGGGTTGCCCTCGTCGGTCGCCGCAAATCCAAACCCACCGCTCGGCCACGACGCGTCATGCCGGATGACCGCCGCGTGCAAGTCAATGGGCAGGTCCGTGCGCACATCGGTGCCCAGGTGCTGCTTGACGATCGCCTGCGGGTAGAAGAAGACGGGGTTGGGCTCGCGGATCAGCACGAAGACCTCGCGCCGCTTGAAGAGCTCGCGTGTGCCGACGTGCTCCATGGTCCAGCCCGCGGTTGGGGCATCCATGACGAAGGTGTACGTCAGGTCGCTGCTGTCGATCTCGATGGGCGGCGCGACATGGGCTGTGGGCGACACGGACAGGCTTCGGCCCGAGCACCCGACCAGCACGCTCGCGGCTGCTGCCAGTGTGAGGGCAAGCACCGCGCGTCCGCGTGGGCGGCGGGTGCGGGCGTGGGTTGGTGTGGTCGACGCGGTCATCGGGTGCGAAGGTATCGTACTCGGGGGTCAAGAGCACGGGCGACGAGCGCGTGCTGTGGGTGAAGGAGCTCGCCGCATTGCGGATCTGGGATGCACGACACAGCAAGACGGTTCGGATCGAGGCTGGGGTCGTGGCGGCACTGGTGCTTGTGTTCCTGCTCGTGGCGATCAGCAGCTGCCAGCCGGTGCGGCCGTCGGCCCCGGGTGCGACCGTCGACACGACCCCTGCGCTCACGCCCGCGCAGGCCGAGATGGAAGCCCGATTTCCCTCGGTGTACGCCGGCGAGCCCGACCTGCGAGTCCGGCTGAAGCGGCGAACCGGCCCGATGACCATTGGTTTGGAGAGTGATCCAGCGGCCGACTCGGGCGAGCAACTCACGATCAGGACGCCCGGCATTGCTGGCGTCACGCTCGCCGGGCCGGTGCATGTTGTCGCGACCTCAGCCGGGGTCGTCCTCCGGCTTGGCGACGCGCAAGGTGAGCCGGTGTTCGCTGCAGACGCAGTCGCGGACGACGCGGTGCTCGCGATCGAGAGCGCAGATGGTGTGGTGAGGATCGGCGACGTGGCCTACCCCGCGCGCGTGCTGCTCGTGCCCGCGACCGGGGGCGATGCCCCGGCGGTCGATGTTGTGCTCGAGATGCCGATCGAGCGGTACCTGCCACGGGTGCTCGCCGCCGAGCTCTATAAAGGATGGCCGAGCGGGGCGTACGAGGCCCAGTCGGTCGCCGCCCGGTCGTACGCGCTGCACGAGCGAGCCCGCAGCCGATCGCGAGGCCGGGCGTGGGATGTCGAGTCGACGACAGCCGACCAGGCGTTCAGCTCAGCACCCGCCGGCGCAACGAGCACCGATGCCGTCGCGACCACCCGCGGCATGGTCCTCCGCGCTCCCGAGGGTGGCGTGCTCCGCGCGTACTACTCCTCGACCTGCGGCGGCCGTGATGCCTCGGCCCGCGACACCTTCCCGACGACCAAGGGCTTCGAGTACAACCGCTCGACCGCCCTCGACGCCCACCCACGCGAACATCTCTGCCAAGACGCACCTCGCTACACCTGGAGCGTCCGCCGCGATGCAGCGACATACGCGACCCGCCTGCGCGCATGGGGCACGCAGACGGGCCATCCGATCAAGGGCCTGCGCACGATTGCCGCGATCACGCCCGAGCGGCGCAACGCGCTCGGCCGGCCGGTCAACTATCGCGTGCGCGATACGTCGGGCGAAGCCTTCACTATTGGCGCGGAGAACCTCCGCGTCGCATCAAACGCGAGGTCTGGTCGGCAGGGTCGGCCGAGCACGAAGCGGCGCGTGCATAGCAACGACATGGTCCACCGCCTGCGCGGCGGCACCATCGAGATCGGGGGCCGGGGCTTCGGGCACGGCGTCGGGCTGTGCCAGTACGACGCGAAGGCGTTCGCCGAGCGCGGCGACACGTGGCAGCAGATGATGCAGACGTTCTATCCGGGCGCGGAGTTGATCGCCGCGTACGAATGACCGGGGCCGCCGCGCGCCGACTCGTCCGCTCACGCGATCAGGTCGATGATCGAGCCGATCGGCACGGGCTGGACCCGCGGGGCTTGCTTCGTCTGGCGAGCTGCCGGCTGGGCCATCGACCGCGCCTCGGGGATGTCGCCGAGCGCCACGCCCAGGGGCACTCGAAGCGAGGCGGCTGCGGCGCGGGCCGCGGTGGTTTGCTCGGCCCCGGGTGCCGGCACATCGCCCGCAGCGTGCTGGCGGGCGCGAGCCTCGGCCGCCGCACGGCGGTATGCGGCGTTGTCGGTCTCGAGCCGTTCGGCGAAGGTGACCCGGGCCGTGGTCGGATCGACGCTGTCGCGGCCCGTTCGCAAGCGATGCACGGGCATGGGCTCGTGGCACACCTGCTCCACGCGGCGGTGAAAGGCGGCCGACGCGGCAGCCTGCGACGAGATGGAAGCGATCGAGCCCGACATCGCAAGGACATCAAGGCGAGACCCGTGCCGCCCGCATCGCGCCGATGTCCGACCGATAAGATCATGCCGAGCTGTCGAGAAATGCTGATCGACGCCGATCGGCAACAACCGCGCGGTGGGGTTGTGCGGGCATGATGCCCTGGCGCAACACCGCTGGCGACCGGAGACCACCGTGCTGCGCACCGCCGATCTTGACTACGACCTGCCGCAATCGAGCATCGCGACGCGGCCGGCCGAGCCGCGTGACTCGGCGCGGCTCATGGTCGTGCGCATCGGCGACGCGTCGTTCGTCGAGCACCGCGTCGTGCGCGAGCTTCCCGAGATTCTCGCCCAGCACCGCGAGACGACGGGCCCCGTGCGGATGGCTTTTAATACCACGCGCGTGCTGCCCGCGCGGTTCGAGGGCGTGCGGGCCGACTCGGGCGGGCGGGTGCAGGGCCTGTATTTGGGGCCGGGCCCTGAACCGGACACCTGGATCGCGATGATCAAGGCCCGCCGATTCCGGCCTGGTGCGCGGATCGATCTCGACTCGACGGGTTTCGCGGGCGATGGCATCTGGATCGAGCTGGTCGAGCGATCAAGCGGCGACGCGGCCGGTGCGTGGGTGGTGCGCGTCCACGGCGGCGCGAACGCAGATGCCGCGGAGATCCTCAAGCGGACCGGCCGAACGCCCCTACCCCCCTACATCCTCGCGGCCCGCAAGGAACAGCAACTCGCGATCGACGACGCCGAAGACCGCGATCGATACCAGACCGTCTACGCCTCGGGCGACGCGCGATCGGTCGCAGCGCCCACCGCGGGCCTGCACTTCACGCCCGGGCTGCTCGATCGGCTCGCGAGCGCGGGCGTTGCGCGCACGGATGTGACCCTGCACGTCGGCCCGGGCACCTTCAAGCCGGTCGAGTCCGACACGGTCGAGGAGCACCCGATGCACAGCGAGTGGTGCTCGATGGACGCGGGCGCGATCGGCGATGTGCGCTCCACGATCGACGCGGGTGGCACCGTGCTGGCGGTCGGGACCACCAGCGCCCGCACGCTCGAGTCCTACGGCCGAATCGCGCTCGACCAGCCCGAGTACCTCGAGACCGACATCCTGATCACGCCCGGGCATCGCTGGTCGTGGACCGGCGCGATGCTGACCAACTTCCACCTGCCGCGGTCGACACTGATGGCGATGATCGCGGCTCGGCTCGGCGATGACGCGTCGGCGGTCGAGCGGCTGTGCTCGCTGTATCGCACCGCGGTCGCCGACGGATACAGGTTCTACTCGTACGGCGACGCGATGCTGATCCTGCCGTAGCCCGCGTGCCGATGGCAAGAGAGTCAATCGCTTTCCACCCATGAAACTCGCCCAGCTCATCGAAGGCCTGCCCATCCGCGTGACGCGCGGCGATGCCGACGGCGTGCGCATCTGCGATCTGACCGAGGACAGCCGATCGGCGATGCCGGGCAGCCTGTTCGTCGCGCGAACGGGCCAGCGAGCCGACGGCACGCGGTTCATCGCCGACGCCGATCGGGCCGGCGCGGTCGCCATCCTTGCCGAGCGTGAGCCGGCCGGGCCAACGCGCAGCGTCGTGCTACTCGCCGATGACGTGCCGCTGATGATCGCCAAGCTCGCCGAGCGGTTCTACGGAGACCCCAGCGATCGCGTGTCGGTCATCGGTGTCACGGGGACCAACGGCAAGACGACCGTCGCGTGGCTCGTGCGTTCGCTGCTCGAGGCGGCGGGGACGCGTTGCGGCCTGATGGGCACGATCGTGGTCGACGACGGCCGGGGCGAGCGGCCCGCGTCGCACACCACCGCGCCGGCGATCGAACTCAGCCGATCGCTCGCGGTCATGGCCGAGCACAAGCTCGAGCACGCCGCGATCGAGGTCTCGAGCCACGCGCTCGACCAGCACCGCGCCTCGGGCGTGCGGTTCGCGGCCGGCGTGTTTGCGAATCTCTCGGGCGATCACCTCGATTACCACGGCACGATGGACAACTACGCCGCAGCCAAGGCCAGGCTGTTCGAGATGCTGCCCGCCGATGCGGTCGCCATCGTCAACGCCGACGACCCGTGGCACGCGCGGATGGTCGAGCGGACGGCCGCCCGCGTCGTCCGGTGCGGCATCGGCCAGGAGTGCTCGGCCGAAACCATCGCGGCCGACGCATCGGGCACCGATGTCGTGCTCCGCGGGCCTTGGGGCGCCGCCCGCGGGCGGGTCGCCTTGGTGGGCGGGCACAACGTCGAAAACCTCTTGCACGCGGTTGCGGCTGTCGCGATGACTGCCGACTTGGACGCGTCGGCGATCGAGGCAGCGCTCGCGTCGGTCGGCGCACCACCAGGTCGGCTCGAGCCGATGGGTGCGGGCCAACCGCGTGTGCTGGTGGACTACGCGCACACCGACGATGCGCTCGCCCGCGTGCTTGCGTCGGTGCGCGAGGTCATGACCGAGGGCCGGCTTTGGGTCGTCTTCGGCTGCGGCGGCGATCGTGATCGCACGAAGCGCCCGCGGATGGGCGCAGCAGCCGCGGCCGGCGCGGACCGTGTGGTCGTCACGAGCGACAACCCGCGGACCGAGTCTCCGTCAGCGATCATCGACGAGGTGCTCGCGGGCATCGCTGATCGAGAGCGAGTCGTCGTGCACGCCGACCGCGAGGCGGCGATACGCTCGGCGATCCGCGACGCGGGCGAGCACGACGTCGTGCTGATCGCGGGCAAGGGGCATGAGACCGAGCAGATCGTGCCGGATGGCTCGGGCGGCACGTGGGCGGTCGAGTTTGATGATCGAGTCGTCGCGGCCGACGCGCTCTCAGTCCGGCATGGTGGGCGGTAAAGGGCGATAAAAGGCGGGATATGGCTGACGCATTCTGGACCATCGAGGGATTGCGAGCCGTCACGGGCGGCACGATCACCGCGCGCCCGGCCGCCGCCAACGACACGCACGGCGTGTCGATCGACACTCGCACGCTCAAGCCCGGCCAGGTCTTTGCCGCGATGGTCGGCTCCCGCACCGACGGACACGATCACGTGGGCCAAGCCGCCGAGCGCGGCGCTTCGATCGCCCTCGTCGAGCGAGATGCCGTTGACGCGCCCGCCAACCTCGGCATGGTCCGTGTCGAGAGTGTGGCCGACGCGCTCGTCGCGATGGCCCGCGCGTGGCGACGCCAGCTCGTGGGCACGCGCGTGATCGCGGTGACGGGGTCCAACGGCAAGACGACGACCACGCGCCTGATCGACGCGGTGCTCGGCCAGACCATGCGCGGCTCGTGCAGCATCAAGAGCTTCAACAATCGGCTCGGCGTGCCCGTCACGGTGCTCAATGCACGCCGCGGCGACGCGTACCTGATTTGCGAGATCGGCATGAACGCCCCGGGCGAGATCGCCGAGCTGACGGGCATCGTCGATCCAGACATCGGCGTGATCACCAGCGTCGGCCGGGCACACCTTGAGGGCGTCGGCTCCATCGAGGGCGTCGCGCGCGAGAAGGCGAGCCTGCTGACATCGATGCGTGAAGGCACGGTTCGCATCGCTCCCGCGCCATGCGCGGTGCTCGATCCCTTCGTCGATGCGCTGGCCGGGCTCGTGCGTGTCGGCACGAGCGATGCGGACGTGACGGTCGAGATCGTTGATGCCGCTGCCACTGGCGTGCGTTTCGCGATCAGCGGCATCGCCGAGCCCCTGCACGTCCCGCTGCTCGGCGAGCACAACGGCAACAACGCCGCGATGGCGGCGGTCATCGGCCGTCGCTGCGGCCTGGATGATGAGGCGATCCGTGCGGGCCTTCAAGCCGTCGAGAACGAACCCATGCGATTGCAAGCCGAGTCGGTCGCGGGCGTGCTGCTGCTGAATGATGCATACAACGCCAATCCCGAGTCGATGCGTGCGGGCCTTCGCGTGCTCGCCGATGTCGCCGGCGGCCGTCGCCGCGTCGCGGTGCTGGGCACCATGCACGAGCTGGGCGCCGAGAGCGACGAGTTGCATCGCGATATCGGCGCCTTCGCGCGAGAGCATCGGCTAGCTGACGTAGTCATCGCGGTGGGGGGCTCGGCGTCGCAGATCGCCGCGGGCTTTGGTGACGGATCGCACGCCGTCCACGAGTCGACCGACGATGCGATGGCAGCCATTGCCGGCATGATCCAGCCGAACGATGCCGTGCTGCTGAAGGGATCGCGCCGTGTCGGTCTTGAGCGCATCGCCCAGCATCTCCGGGCGGGAGCGCCCGCGTAACGATGCTCTACATCCTTCTGGACAACACGCGCGGCTGGCTGCTCGATACGGGTCTCTATCGCGTCTTTGGCGTGCTCGATCAGGTGCAGTTCCGCGTGCTCGCAGCCATGGTGCTCGGGCTTGTCATTGTGCTCGCGCTCGGTCGGCGGACGATCACGACGCTCACCCGCCTCAAGATCGGCGACTCGGGTCTTGCCGATGCCGAGGCGATGCGCGACCACTCGGCGAGCAAACGCAACACGCCCACGATGGGCGGCGTGCTCATCGCCGGCGCGATGCTCGTCACCACGCTCTTGCTCGCCGACCTGCGCGTGTTCTACGTGCAGGCGGGCGTGATCGTGCTGGTCTGGATGGCGGCGCTGGGCGGGGTCGACGACTTTCTGAAGATCACCGCCTCGCGCCGGCCGCAGGGATCGCGGCAGGGGCTGCACTCTTGGGAAAAGCTGGTTTTCCAGCTCGGCATCGGCCTGCTCATCGGCATCTTCGCGTACCGCCACGGCGATTCGGCCGCCCCGACCGACCTCGCACACGCATTCACACTTCCGTTCCAGCGAACGTACGTACCTGGCACGGGCGAGACGAACCCGGCGCTGCTCTTTCTGCCTATCGGCGTCTTCGTGCTGTTCGCCATGCTCATGATCGCGGGAATGTCCAACGCGGTAAACATCACCGACGGCATGGACGGCCTCGCCACGGGCATCACCTCCGCGGTATCTATCGGCCTCGTGATCGTGTTGCTGATTGCGGGCGCCGAGTCGGCCGCACAGTTCCTGCTCGTGCCGCACGTGCCATACGCCGACGAGCTCGCGGTGCTCGCCGGCGCGATGGCCGGCGCTGCGCTCGGTTTCTTGTGGTGGAATTGCGCGCCCGCGCAGATGTTTATGGGAGACACCGGCTCGCTCTGCCTCGGCGGCGTGATCGGGTATCTCGCGATCGTCGCCCGCCAAGAGGTTGTCGTTGTCATCATGTGCGGCGTCTTCATCGCCGAGCTCGCGTCGGTTGCGATCCAGATCGGCGTCTTCAAGATCAGCCGCCGACTCACCGGCACGGGCAAACGCGTCTTCCGCATCGCGCCGTACCACCACGCGCTCCATCTGCGCGGCTGGACCGAGGGGCAGGTTGTGGTGCGTGCGTGGATCGCCGCGATCGTGCTCGTGCTGCTCGCGCTGGCGTCGATCAAGTTGCGATAAGACCCGTGTTACTGGTCGGTCGGCATCAGGAGCATCGGCCTGCGGAGCACGACGCGATCCTGCGCCGGCCCGTGCTCGCCTTGGTCGAGGGTAAACACCACGCGTCGCGTGCCGGGCGGAAGGTCCGAGCCGAGCGTGACGACGGGCCGCTCGCGGTTGAGCCGTGCCGAAGGTCCTTCGGCAAACCCGGCCACCGATTCGAAGGCGAGCGAAACGATGCAGTCTCCCCAGATGCGCATCGCCTCGGGCAGCTCGACGGTCATGGTCACGCGCCGCGCTTCGCGCGGGATATCCCACGCGATTGTCATGGGGCCCGGCACGACCAGGTCTGGTGTAAACAGCAACGGGTCGGCGTGCACGCTCGTGATTTCGGGCATCGCCGACCACCGGCGATCCGTCGGCAGCGACACGCTCGCGGGCAGGTCGGCCAACGGCCGGACGCGCGCGGCATCGAAGAGCACCGCGCCGATGTCGAACATCCGCACGGCCGCGACCTCGTCGACCTCGCTGCGCGGGGATCGCATCATCACCCGTGCGCCGGTGCCCGCGCCAAACTGATCGACCTGCGCGATCGAGCCGTCGTCGAGCCACACCACGGTGCCCGCGGGATGCTCGGCGGGGTTCGCCAGCCGGACGGCCGCGAGGGAATCGAGCGAGAGCACGCGAGGCGCACCGGTCAGCTCGATCGTGAGGGCTTCGTCGAGCGTGAGCACGAAGCCCTTCGCCGAGTCGCCGTTGGCGAGCAGCACGACGTCCTCGCCCGTGGCATCGATGGGCACCGGCCCGTCGAAGTCGCCAAAGCGCACGAGTGACACGCGATCGATCGGCAGCGCGAGCCGACCGAAGAGGTCGTGCGAGATCGTGATCGAATCCTCCGAGCCCGCCTCGAGCGTGCCGGGATAGCGTTCGCCCGTCACCAGCTCGACCGATGCCCGCATCGGATCGCCGGCCGACGCGCCGAACGGTGCGTACGGCACGGCGTCGCTCTGCACGATGCCGAGCACGTCGGCGGTCGCGAGCGTGCGTACCAGGCCGTCTTCCTCGAAGCGGATGGTCCCGCCGTCAAGGCCGAGCAGATCGACCACACGCGACGTGCCATCGGGCATCACGATCACCCGCTCACTCGCGCGTGCGTCGACACCCACGGACGCAATGCCCGCAAGCAGCAGCACTCGGAGTGCGTTGGTCGGGTTGGTGCTGAGAATCGGCATGCGTCGCAAAGGGTTCACTTCTGGAAGATCGGCAGATAACGCTTGGGCATTTGCAGAATGATGAGTGCCATCGACGTTCCGTAGGCCGGGCCAACGGTGCGATCCTCCCAGGCTCCCGAGGGCTGCTGGGTCGAGAGCAGCTCGGCACGGATCGCTGGCCACCACTCGGCCCAGTACGAGCCGCCCGCGAGGTACATCGACTGCACCGCGTAGTAATGCCCGTAGAAGTAGTGCGCCCGCGATGCGCGATTCTCTCCTGGCATCGCTGTATCGACGAGATACGTCAGGCCGCGATCGATGTCGGCGCCCTCGTAGATACCCGCGTAGTAGAGGCTTGCGACGCCCGCTGCCGAACGGGGCCAGGCTGCGTCGCCGGAGTTGAGCTGATAGCTAAACCCACCATCGGGCAGCTGGCATCGACGGACGTACTGCACAGCCCGATCGATCGTGTCCCGGTTGACCTCGATGCCCGCGTTGCGCGCGGCGCGCAGGCCCATGATCTGGCAGATGGTGACCGAAACGTCCGCGTCATAGGGCACGGGGTTGTACCGCCAGCCGCCCTCGTCGTTTTGCGAGCGCTCGATCAGACGCACTGCCTTCACCAGCGCTTCGTGCGTGCGCCGCGAGAGCTCGGTGTCGCCGCCGCCCGCCGTCATGCCGTAGACCTCGCCGAGGAACAGCGTCGCGAAGCCATGCCCGTACATCGGCCCGTTGGCTGCCTCCGCTGCGAGCAATCCGTTCTCGGCCGAGTGGCGCAGCACGAATTCCAGCCCGCGCTCCACGGCGTCGCCGTACACGCCGCGACCGGGCAGGTGCCCGTCGGCCATAAACGCGAGGCAGGCGATGCTCGTGATCGCCACGTTCTTGCCGTAGCGACCGCTGCCGAATGAGCCGTCCTCGTGCTGGAGCGACGCGAGATGCACGAGGCCTTTGGTCACCGCGGCGTCGAGCGCGGGCGTGATCTCGCCAGCTGCGACGTTGTTCTGCGCACTGCCGCCGCCGGCTGCGGGTGGCCCGGCGTCGGGCTGGGTCGCGCTGGCCGCGGCGACCAGTGCGCCGCACGCGGTGAGTCGCGTAAGCCATGGTGTCACGCGGCGCGTACTCATTCTGCTGCCTCCTCGGCGATGCGCCGGTAGTACCGCTCGGTCAGCCGCTGGTAGAGCACGCTGAACGGTTCACTCGAGCCTTGCAAAAGTGCTTCACGGGTGCGCTCCGGCAACGCGCCCCACGCGGCACGGTTTGCCGCGAGCTCAGGGCTCAATTGGCCCGACTGCGCACCGGGCGGCGTCGACTCTTGCGATCCATCGCTGCCCGGCTCTTGCGACTGCTGCTGTTCCTGCGGCTGGCTCGGTTGCTGCTGTTGCTGCTGCTCGCTCGACGAGCTTGAAGAACTCGAGCTGGACTCCTCCTCGCTCGACGACGCGATCAGCTGATCGAGCGTGCGCAGGATGTCACGCTGCAAACGCTGCGTCACAAGCCCCGGGTCGCGGCCGCGCGTGATCCGGTCGGCGGTCGTGTCCATGAGGTCGACCGCCTGCAAGAACGCCTGGGACATCTGCTCGCCCGACAGCTTCTCGGCAAGCTCACCCGCTGTCGGGTCGTCCTGGAAAACGCCCGGCCGATCCGGGCGCTCCATCGGTCGGCTCGACTCGGGAAGTCCCAGCAACTCATCGAGCGATGGGATCGGCTCGGCCTGCGCCGCACGCAGCCCGATGCATGACACGGCAAGAGTCCCCGCGAGCGTGAACTGCTTCAGTCGATGTGCTGCGATCATGGCGATCCTCCCGGCAGCCCACTGGGCCCGCTGCCCGGCCCGCCACCCTGTCCTCCACCTTGTTGCATGTCGCGGATAAGCTCGGCACCGATCGAGCCGAGTCGGCGTTGCAACGTGCCAACGTCCTCGAGCTCTGCCGCATCCGGCTGATCTCCCGTGTGCACCGCACGCGTGCGATCGGCGGCCTCTTCTTGCATCGCACGCAGGAGTTTCAGCTGCGCGATCGGCGGAATAGTCCCCTGGTCACCGCCGCCTTGCTGCCCCTGCCCTTGGCCCTGGCCGCCGCCCGCCTCGCGGAAGTCTTCTTCGGTCTCGGGGTCTTCGAGTGCCTCGATCAGTGATCGAAGCACGCGGGCCGCTCGGTCTTGCGTCGTCAACGTCGCCGCTGTCGCGCGACCCGCAGCGAGGTCGTCGCGCGATGTGAGCGTGAGCGCTGCCAACCGCTCATGCGCATAGTCAAACACCAACGCGTCGGCGAGATCCTCGCTCTGCTCGCGCAGCTCTTCAAGCGTCACGCGCACCGAGTCTTGGTCGTCGCCGAGTCGGCGGAGATCGATGCGTTCGCGCCGCGTCAGATCACGCGCTGCCAATGGCTCGGTTGCGACACGCACCGCGACCTGCGACTCAAGCGCCTCGCGATACGCCCGCTTGAGCTCTTCGCGCGCCCGGCGTGCGGCCCGGTCCTCGGCTCGCTCTTGCAGCCGCTCGGCCTCGGCGAGCGCATCGCGCAGCCGGGTCAGTGCAAGCCGCTCGCGTTCGACCGCCGCAACACCGTCCGCCGGCTCGGCCCGGAGCGCCATCACCGCCTCGCCCTGGTGCACCACCGCCGCGTCGATCAGGTCCGCGACCGGCCCGAGCTCACGCATTTGCGCCCGCGTCTCTTGCCCAAGCGCGAGCGTCTGATCGCGAAGGCGGATCAGCCGAACATCGAGCCCGTCGAATGCCGCGGTTGGCAACGCTGCATCGAGGGTGGCGATCTCCGATTCCTGCGTTCGGATGAGCAGCTCGAGCGATTCGATCACGCTCGCCAGTGCGCGCGAGAGCGTCTCGTCGCGGTTACGTCGCTGCTCGTCGAGCTGCTCGAGCATCTCCTCGAGCGCCTCGATCGCTTCTTGCTGGGCCTCGCCCGCCTGGGCGGTCTGGTTCTGCCCGACCTGCTCGGCCGCCTCTTGCATCTGCTCGGCAAGCGCCGACTCCCGGCCTTGCTGCGCCGCCTCGCTCATCGCGCTCGCCTGCGCCGGGTCGGCTTCCGCAAACGCCTCGGCACGCTCATCGAGCTCACGCAGGGCATCCTCGGCCTGCTCCGCCGCCTCGGCCTGTTCCTGCGCGAGAGACTCCAGCGATTGCTGCTGCTCGGGCGTGAGCTGGTCCATTGATTGGCCGAACGTCTCCGCCCCAGCCCGCGCGGTCTGCTCCGCCAGCTCGCGCTGCCGATCGAGCAACGTCTCAAGGCGTCGGCGGGCGACCCATGCGTCCTGCCCCTGATCCAGCAGCTCCGCGAGCCGGGCAAGCTCGGAGCGCACGCGCTGCTGCGCGTCTTGCGCGGTCGGCGCGTCGGGCGGTTGCGTCCGCAGCGCCCCGGCCGCTTCATCTGCCGCGTCCGCCGCGCGCTCGAGCATCTCGCCCGCCTCGGCAACCAAGTCCTCGAGCGCCTCGTCGTTCAGACGGTTCCGCCCGATCCGCTGCGCAAGCGCATCGGCACGCTCGCCGAGCTGCGCGACGCGGTCCGACACGTCGCCCTGGTCGCCCGCGACCGAGGGATCAGTGGGCGAACGCTCCGTTGCCCGCGCGACAGCCGCCTGCTGCTCGTCGATCGCGATCGCTGCCTCCCGCAGTCCACCGAGTTCGCGCTGGACCTGCTCGACGAACCGGGCCGAATCGATGATCCGCAGCACGCGCGGCGGCGACACCGTCGGGTCGCGATCCGTCTTCGCGTCACGAGCCGTCGCGGTCAGCACGACTTCGTCGCCCGGCACAAGCGAGAGCTCGGCAAGATCGAGCTCGACCCGCGCCTCACTCGCCAGAGCAAGGCTGCGTCGGTCAACGCGCTCGACACGCGCAAGCGTCTCGGCCTCGCCGGGCTCGCCCGGCGGAGCACCCGCAGACTCACGAGGCACCCGCGCGACCCGGCGCTCGATCGTTATCCAATCGACCGCAACATCGTCGCGGGCCTCGCCAACAACCTCGACGACCGCCGAGGGGAGCACGATCTCGTCCCGCATGGGATCGGTCAGCGCCACGCTCGGCGGCGCGTCGGCACGCACACGCACCGAAAACACCGGCTCCTCGGCCGGCTCGATGCCGTACTCATCTCGCACGCGCACGGGCAGCCGCACCGACTCGCCCGCATCGAACTCGATCTGCCACGAGGTCGTTGCTATTCCAGCCTCTCCATTGCGCCGCACGACAAGCCCCGCCGGCGCAGGCTCGATGAGCGAGTCGACCGCCTCGATCGCGCTGATCGGCTTGGTGAATTCGATGTCGAGCGTGACCCGCGAGCCCTCGAGCACGGGGCCAACGAGTGCCCGCTGGTCGAGCCCCGTACCCAGCGCCACCTCGCCGCGTGCGAGCGTCGCGAGCGGCGAGCCAGCGATCGACGCCTCGGCCTCGGCATAATCGGGCGGGACCACCGTCGCGGTCGCCGAAGCGACCGCGGGCGGCGCGACAAGCAGCACCTCACGCGTGGGTGTTGTGTCGTCGTCGGTCTCGAAGCGGTACTCGAGGCGCAGCTCGCCCGACCCGCGTGATGCCGCGGCGGGCTCGACAAGGCGCTCGAACAACTCGCCGCGCTCGCCGCTCGCCGTGTCGACATCCTGTTGTTGCGAAGTCAGCCGCGCGCGAGTCCACGACTCGGTTCGCCCGTCGGCGATCGTGCGATAGCGCACCCATACCGCTGTGCGTCCCGCCTCGCGGTTCGTCTTTATCAGCGCCGCACGCAACGGCACCGTCTCGCCGAGCGCGAGCACCTCGGGCGTGCCCGCATCAACAACGCCAGTCCGCTTCGGCCACTCCGCGCCGGCCCACGGCGCGAGCACGCGCAGTGCGCCGGTCGTCGTGAGCGAGGGCGACACCGCGTACAGGACCAGGGCCGCCGCGAGCCCCGCAACACATCGGCCGATCCACACGCCCGTCCGGCGGGGTCGTAAGACCTCAGCGGCACGCATCGCCTGAAACCGCGCCGCCGCGTCGCCGACCACACGCTGGCGAAGCGACTCCTCGGTCGCGTCGCTCGCCTCGCCCCGACGCTCGAGTTCGAGTGCGGAGGCGAGCAGCCCGGAGAGGCCCGCGTCTCGGCCGGCGTCGGTGTTCTCGACGCGCAACGCGACTTGCGTCGGGCTCGGGCGGAATCGCCACGCGGGCAGCACCCGCCGCCAAATCATCACGCCGAGCCCAGCAGCACCGATCAGCCAAATCCCGACGCGCAGCGGCGCGGGAAACCGCAAACCGAAGTCAATCAACGCCAGCGCGATCGCAGCGATCACCAGCGCCAGCACGACAGCCGAAACCTCCGCGACGATCAACAGCCGCCGCGCACGCGCAGCAATAGCGGCCACCGCGTCATGGGCGGAGCCGAGCGGTCGGTTGGTGGGGCTGGTCGTCGTGTCTGTCTCCGTATGTTCGGTGCGAGTTTCTACGGCTTGTCACGTCGGTCTGATCGGCCGCTGCCAGTTTGATTATTGTCTGATCACATCACCCCATTCGCAGGAATACCGCCCGCGTGCTCCTGCCGATGCGTTCGTTTTCCTGCCCGTAGTGACTTTGCGATTTCTGCCTCGGATGGCAGCCCGTGGCAGCATCATCGCCTGCATGCCGCTGGGCCGCACGCGGGAAGTGCCGAGGCTCGCCACGCCCGCGTCACAGCAGCTTGATCAGCCGGCGGCCCACCCACTCGACCGCAACGAGCAAGAGCACCGCGATGAGAGCGGCCAGCGTGTCCCAGAGTGTCGCCACGTCCGGCGGCGCCTCGGTCCGCCGCTCGCGGTTGGGCGCGATCTCGGGAAGACGAGAAAGATCGGCAACGGTCAGGATGCGCCCGCCGGTCTGTTCGGCGAGTGCCGCGAGCATCGCGTGGTCGGCATCGGGCGTGCGAAGCTCGTCATCGTCGGGCCGGACACGCAGCGACACGCCCGGCGCGATGCCAAGGCCCGTCGCTTCCAGGTCGTATCGGCCGGCCTCGGGCGCGGTCCAGGTCGCGGCGAAGACCGAGCCCTCGCCCGGCTCGGGAGCGAGCTCGAGCGTGCCCGCGTCCCGCCCGCCCGAGCGCACGCGCACCGAAACCCGCGATGGGGCCGAATCGATCAACGCCTGATCGAGCAGCTCAAGCGACACCCGCACCGGTCGGCCCGGCGTTGCCTCGCGCGGGCTCACCGTCAGCTCAAAGGCGCGCCCCGCCCGCGTGGCGCTCGCGCGCCCGAGATGCCGGAGCAACGGTAGCCAGAACCGCTCTTGTAAAACCTCGCCCAGCGCGTAGCGCCAGCGCCACGTCTCGTCGGTCGCGACGTAGACGACCTTGCCCGCGCCGAAGCGCATCGAGAGGACCGCGGGTGTTGCCGAGCCATCGCCACGCGCGAACGCAGCAAGCACATCGCTCGCGGGCTTGACCGTGTCGGCGTCGATCTGCTGCGCGTACCGAAGAAGGCTGAACCCGCTCGCCGGATCGGTGAGGCGATCGGGCCAGCCGCCCGCTGCCGAATCGTCGAGCGCGAGCAGGCCGAGCCGTTCCGACGCGGGCTCACGCACCATGACGACCTCGGACAAGATCGGCCCGACGCCCGCGGCATTCGTAAAAGGCAGCAAGTCTGCGAGCGGCGTGCCCGCCCACGCACCCGGCGTCGCGCCCGAGCCTGCGATCCAGAGCAAGCCCGCGCCGCGCACCGCGATGTGGTCGCGGAGCGATTCGAGCTGTTGCTGCGAGAACACATCGGGCGCAACATCGCCGATGACAACCACGTCAAAGTCCGCCCACTCTTCGGGCGACCGGGGCAGCGCCGAGATCGTGATCGCGCCCTCTTGCAGGTACGCACGGTCGGTCGCGAGCAAGAGTGATGCCGACTCAATCGACGCCTCGCGCAGCAGCAGGTTTTTGACGTTCCGCTGCTCCCACCGCGGATATCCGTCGAAGTACGCGATCCGCAGCGGCCGATCGATCAGCTCGATCGACATCGAGCGTTCATTATTCGACGGGATCAGGTCGCGCCCATCGGGCACCACACGCACGATCCAGTCCGAATCGCCCGCGTCCGCTGCGCGGTGCGTCAGTGTCAGTTCTGTAGTCGTTGTGCCAACCTCGGGCTCGGGCGCGGGCTGGGTGTCGAGCACGAGGCCCGTCGCGCGGTCGACAAGCTCGACGCGGGCCGAGCCGGCGCTGCCGCGGCGTTCGAGGCGCACGCGCACGGGCACGACATCATCGAGAAACGCCGCGGCCGGCGCATCGGCACGCTCGAAGGTCCAGTCGCCCACGGGCTCGGCGCTGCCGAGCGGCAGCGCGAGCACCGGCACACGCTGCGCCCGCAACGCACGGACAACGCCTCGGCTCGGCTCGCTGACGGGTCGTCCATCCGAGAGCAGCACGATCGAACTGATCGGCTCGGCGGCGAGCCGCGCGAGCACCCGATCGAGCGCGACATCCAAGCGTGTGCTCGGCCCGGCTGCCTCGGCGAGGCTCTGCGGATCGATGTCATAGACGCCCGCGTCGAACCCGAGCCACAGCACGTTGCGATCCGCGGCAAGCTCGTCCCACGCCTCGCCCGATGCAGCCAGCGCCGCGCGAAGCTGATCATCGCGCGTCTGTCCGCCCGGCGCGTCCGCCACGCCGAGCGATGCCGACCGGTCAACCAGCACCGCGATCCAGTCTTTCTCGACGCGCTCATTCGTTCGCGTGAGCTGCGGCCCCGCGGCGAGCACGAGAACAAGCGCGAGCAACAGGCCACGCACGACGCCAAGCCCCACCCGCGCGCGCACCGGCCCGGCGATGCGCCAATAGCACCACCACGCGAGCCCCGCGGCGCCCAAGAGCAGCAACGCCCACGCGTACGCGGGCAACTCCCACGCAAAAGAGAACCTCGCGCCCTCCGAGCCGAAGCCCAGGCCATCAAGCCCGAAGATCGTGTTGAGCAGCTCGTTCACGCGGCGGTTCCCGTCGTTGTGCCCGTGCTCGTCCCCGGTGTCGTGCCTGCCGTCGCCGAGATGCGAGGCGCGCTGGTCCAGCGTGCCAGCACAAGCTCGACCAGAGCCATGCCGAGCGCGATGGCGAGGAGCCACGCCGCGAGTCGGCCGCCGCCGGCGTCTGCTGCATCTGCATCTGCGTTGTCTTGGTTGGAGCCGCCGACCTCGAGCTGTGTGTCATTGATGCCGCCGGCCGCGAGCCACGCGTCCACGCGCTGCATGTCGACCATGTCCGTGGGACTACCAGCCGGATCGGCGTTGACGAGCACGGCCGCCATCGCGGTGCCCTCGCCCGTGCGGACCTCCCACGTGCCCGCGCGGCGGATCGGTGTGTCAAGCGATCGGCCGTCGCCCGCGATTCTCCGCGCGTCGCCGTCGTCGCCCGCGAGCATCGCCGCAGACGGCGGCACATCAAACGCGGTGCCCGCGACGACCTCGCGGTCGCCACCGCCAAGCCCGGCACCCTGTCTGAGAATCTCGTTGAGCATCGGCACGATCAGGGGCTTGGCGGGCAGATCGGTCCACGCCAAATCGAGCGAACTTGCAAGGAACACGATCACGCCCCGCTCCGACGGGCCCCGGCCGACCAGCATCCATGGCTCGCCTGTCGTGAGTGTGATCGCCGAACGCAGCGAGCCCGTGTCCTCAACACCAAGCCGGCGCATCACGCGCACCGGCTGGAGCAAGCCATCGAGCTCGGCCCGCACCAGCGCGAGCAACTCGTCAAGATCACCCTGCGAGGGCGCGATCGACAGGCCTGTCTCCGCCTCAATGGGCTCGCGGGCGATGCGCCACTCGAGCGCGAGCGCTTCGCTCGCAGCATCGGGCCAGCGTTGGATACCCAAATCGGCCGAGGCCGCAAGCACGAGCGTGCCGCCGCGGTCTACGAAATCGCGAAGCCTCGCCCACTCATCGCCGACCACGCGATCGGGCGCGACGACAATAAGGGCGTCGAGCCCGGCGAGCGTTGCGGTGTCGAGCGTGCCGGGCCGGATGGTCTCGATACGAACCGGCTCGGTGCCGCCCGGCGCAAGGGCCAGACGGGCCCAGTCCGCGGGCGTAAAGCCCGCGCTGCCACCCGGCGTGCCGACGATTCCCACGCGAAGCGAATCGCGCAAGCGAACGAGTGTCGAGCGCGTGTTGTCCGCCGCGATCGCGTCGGCGTCGATCGAGGCGCGAAGCACGATCGATCGCACGTCCGCGTCGAGCGAGCCGAAGTCCGCGGTGACCGCGACCTCGGCCTCGGCCTGGCCCGGCGCCCAGCGCACGACCGATGCCCCGATCGCGCTGCCCGTGCTGCTCGCGTCGCGCGAAGCCGCAGCAAGCGTCACGCGCGACGCCGCCGCGGTGCCTACGCCGGGCCCGAACCGCGCGAGGCGAACGCGAACCTGCCCGAGCCCCGCGTCGCTGCCCGCGCCGAGCAACAGCCGCCGCAATGGCGAGACGTCAACGACCGCGATGTTGTCGGCCGGCGCGGAACTCTCCGGCATCACCACACGCACCGAGACGCGGTCGGCAAGCTCGGGCTGTTCGGCCAACCGCTGTTCGAGCCCGAGCGCTCCGGCCCGCCCAGCGCTGACGAGCACGATCTCGATCGCATCAACATCATCAGAGAGCAACGACGTCGCGAGCTCGATCCCGCCCGCCAGATCCGCCCGCGAGTCGGCCGGGCGCACGCGCGTGAGCGCCGATGCGACACCGCCCACATCGGCCGCGGGCGGGAAGACCACCGGCTCGACCGGGCCCGCCAGCGCGATGAGTGCCGCCTGTTCGCCGCGCATCGCGTCGAGCGATTCGAGCACACGCCGGGCCGCAGCCCGGTGCGCGTCGAGCTCGGTTTGCCCGGTCCCTTCGACGTCCACACCGGACGTGATCGAGTTATCTACGAGCAGCACGACCGTGCGAGGCCCGCCGCCGGCGAGCCCGTCGCCGCTCAAGATCGGTCGGGCGATCGCAATGCCAATCAGCGCGATGAGCAGACACCGCGCAGCGAGTAGCAACCACTGCTGGAGTCGCAGCCGACGTCGCTGGCGTTTCAGTGCCTCAGCCAAGAACCGCATGGCAGCCCAGGGCACGGGCCGACGCCGACGCCGCATAAGCAGATGGATCAAAATCGGCAGTGCGATCGCAGCGAGCCCCGCCGCGTGCGCGAACGACACAAACGCGAGCGAGGCAGCACACATCAGCCCTGCTTGCTCCGCTTGAGCTGCGCGTTGCGCCGCGCGAGGTACGCCGCCAACGGCGGGCCGAGCCAGTCGCTCGTGCGCACGAGGTGGTAGTCGTACCCGAACCGCAGCGAAAGCCTCTTCACCTCTGCAAGGTGCGCATTGATCGCCTCGAGATACCCCTCACGCACAAGCCTTGGATCGATCTTCAGAAGGCCCTCGCCCTCAAGGCCCTCAAACGGTGCCGCGTCTTCGTAGTCGAAATCGATCTCGCGTCGGTCGAGCACCTGAAAGAGCACGGCGTCGTGCCCGCGGTGACGCACGCGTGCGAGGGCCGCACGGATCACATCGCGGTCCTCAAAGAAGTCGCTGATGATGACGAGCAGGCACTTGTTGGTGATCTTCGCGAGCGTCTGGTCGATCGATCGGCCGATGTCGCTCGGCCTGTCGATCGCGTGCGTGGACAGCGCACCGACAATCTGCCGCCACGCGCCCATCGCGCTCGAACGCCGCACCATGCCCGTGACCTCGTCGGCGTACGTGACGAGCCCGGCCCGATCACCCTGTTGGAGCGTGACGTACGCGAGCGCCGCAGCCAGTGCGGTCGCATGGTCGAACTTGCTCCACTCGGGCCTGCCGTCGGGACTCAGCTTCATGCCCGAGCCCGACGCCTCGGCGAACGATCGGCTGCCGAACTTCATCGATCCGGAAGCGTCGACCATCAGTACCAGGTCGAGGTTGGTCTCCTGCTGGTACTGCTTGAGGTGCAGCTTGTCGGTCCGCGCGAAGACTTTCCAATCTAGGTGGCGGATGTCGTCGCCCGGCGCGTACGCGCGGTGCTGCGCGAACTCGACGCTGAATCCCTGCATCGGCGAGCGATGCTGGCCCGTCATCACGCCCTCGACGATGTGCTTCGCCCGGAGCTCGAACGACTTGAGCCGAGCGAGCGTCTGCGGGTGCAGGTACAGCGAGGCGTCGCCACCCCCGCTTCCGCCGGGGTTCCCGCCGCCTGCCATGTGCGTCGCGTCCGCCATCGGGCCATCGTACCGAGCGAACGCCGCGGGGATGCCCGAGCGCCCAGCCTTGCAAATCAGTTGAACCGCGCTGTCATTCCTCGTGGCAATAGAAA
>ERZ1740067.436-NODE-436-length-33876-cov-6.058662_pt1 | contig 33876 bp, 26 predicted proteins | sample MGYA00581736_ERZ1740067 | MGnify/ENA primary metagenome ERZ1740067 (study PRJEB43018, sample SAMN04849236) | marine metagenome | isolation source: floating plastic debris | place: Pacific Ocean | collected 2008-08-27 | study: EMG produced TPA metagenomics assembly... | reverse complement strand
GCGTCCCGGCCGGTCAACACCTCGCTGGTTCGTTCGGAGCTGGCTTTCAACCCGTCAAGAACAGCCTCCACAGAGAGAATGTCTTAGCGCAGCGCAATGTTGATCTCATCCATCACGAGAAGGTCATAGTCACCGCTGGCCATCATTTGGCCGGCCTGGTCAAACGCGGCGACCGCCGCTGCGATATCGCGGTCCTTGTCCTGCGTGTCCCAGGTGAACCCCTCACCCATTGTGTGCCAATCAACGGTGCCGAGTTTGTCAAAGAACTGCCGCTCGCCCGTAATCCAATTGCCTTTGATGAACTGGACCACGCCTACGGTCTGCCCCCAGCCAAGGGCGCGAACAATCACCCCGAAGGCGGAGCTAGACTTGCCCTTCCCGTCTCCAGTGTGAACCAGCACGAGCCCGCGACCGGGGTCCGTTGCTTCGCTGGTTTTGCGCTTTTGTTCAGCCTGCAGCTTTTGCATTTGGGCCTTGTGGGTTTCAGCATCACTCATGAAGGGCTCCTCTTCATTGGGATATAGTGACAAAGCTGCCAAAGTCGATCTGTGTGTTGAAGTCATCCGCGGTCTCGCCGGTGGCCAAGGCGGCGCGGATCACTCCCGCATGGGTGACAATCAGCGTCGGCGTCTCGCGAGTACCCCAATCATGAAGGGCCTCCCGAACGCGAGTGCTCAGCATGGACACACTTTCGCCACCATGGGGACAGGCGTGAAAAAAGTCATCTGCCCACATATCGATCTCGATCTTGGGAATGGTCGTCCAGGGCCGATCCTCCCAGCTGCCGAAATCCATTTCCATAAGGCGAGGGTCATCCTCCACCGGCAACCCTGAGCGCTGGCTGATAAAGTCCGCTAGCTTGCGACATCGGCGAAGGGGACTTGTTACAATGCGGTGGGCGGGCCGATGAACAGGAGGTAGGGCAACAAACGCCTTGGCCGCTTCGGTTTCAAACGTTGCCGCGACGTCGAGATCGGTTTGACCATAGCATGTACCGGGCGCCACCATGGGGGTTGTATGGCGCAAAAGGATCAAAGCCATGCCACGAGCCCCAGGTAAAAGCCAATCTCACTCATCTGTTGAACCGCCCCCAGCGTGTCACCAGTATACCCGCCAAGCTTCGGTTCAAAGAACATCCGCATAAAGAGGTGCCCTAGTAGAAGGCCACCACTCGCCCATGCCAGAGCCATCGGCGTGAGAAAAACGCACCATATGCCTATAACTGCCGCCCCCGTCCCAAGGGCAATCATCAGGCTTGTGGGGGATACGCCCCCTGCAACCGGCTTGCCCGTGCCTTCATCTCGAACATAGCGGCTCGTGGCGATAACGAGGACGCTGGACAGTCGCGACAAACCATGTCCCGCCATAAGCGCAGCGATAACAAGGTCTGGGGCCAGGAAGATCAAGGCACTGATCTTTAGAGCCAACGCCGTCACCAATGCCAAGGTGCCGTAAGTGCCCAGCCGAGAATCCCTCATGATGGCCAGTGCTTTTTCCCGGCTGAGCCCCCCGCCCACACCGTCAAATGTGTCCGCCAAACCGTCCTCGTGGAAAGCCCCCGTAAGTAGCCCCCCCACCGCCACGGCGAGGATCACGGCGATCATCGATGGAAACAGAAAGTGGCTTGCCACAAAAACACCTGCGCAGACACCACCAATCAGCATACCAACTAGAGGGTAGTACCGCACCGACGCGGCCAGACGCGCCGGTGAGTAGAGACCATCGCCCCGCACCGGCAGTCGGGTCAAGAACTGCACCGCGAGGAGGAATGTGGCCGCCTCGTTCCTCACGCGGGATCGCTCACGGGTCCACTAACGCTCGCGCTTTCAAAACTGGCCATGTCTCGCAACATCGCTGCCGCCACCTTCACCAATGGGAAGGCAAGAAGCGCCCCGGTCCCTTCCCCAAGGCGCATATCGAGGGCAAGCAATGGCGTTGCGCCGAGCGCCTCCAGCATCACCCCATGTCCTGCTTCAGCGGATTGATGAGCGAAGATGAAGGCCGCCTCGCATCCAGGGGCCATCCCCCGCGCGCACAGCGCAGCAGCGGTTGCAATGAATCCGTCCACAATCACCACACGCTGCTTTTCGGCTGCCCCCACCATCGCGCCGGCCATCATCGCGATCTCAAATCCACCATATTCGGAAAGGGCCGTATGCGCCTCTAATTGCACTGGCGTTCGGTGGGCCGCTGTCTCGAGGAGCGCCACCTTGCGACGGAGGCCCTCATCATCAAGCCCGGTTCCTCGCCCAGCAAGGTCCCCTACTGATCGTCCGAGCACCTTCGCAGCAACCAGGGAGGCTGAGGAGGTGTTCCCGATGCCCATCTCCCCAAAACAGGCCACGTCCGCGTCGATAGCCTGACCCATGCCGCGCCCGCGTTCAAAAGCGCGCGCCACCTGGCCAGGGTCCATCGCCGCTTCCTCGATAGCGTTTGCCGTCCCCGCTGCGATACGCTCCTGGATAAGGCCCGGCTGGTCGATGGGGGCGCCAGCGACGCCTGCATCAACGACATTGATGGTTGCGCCAATCGATGCCGCAAAGACATTGGCCGCGGCGCCGCCTGACAGGAAATTGAGCACCATTTGACGGGTCACACTTTGGGGGAAGGCCGAGACCCCCGCCTGGGCCATGCCGTGGTCACCGGCAAAGATGGTGAGGGCGCAGGTCTCGGCCCGCGGCGCGAGCGTCCCTTGAATGCGCGCCACAGTGGCCGCCAGGGTTTCCATTCGCCCTAAGGAGCCGAGGGGCTTGGTTTTCCCGTCGAGCGCGGCTCGGAGCTGCGTTTCGAAGTCTTCTCTGTTCTGATCCATGCGGGAGACCCATAGGGATGGGGCCGCGATTGGCAAGGGTCAGGGCGCCTCACGCCCCAAAGGAATGCAAAACGCCATCGCTCTTACATTGACGTGATCGCGACAAGAAGGCGCTGAAATCCCATCGCTATCGGGCGGAATACAAGACGTTCTTCGCGGCTTTCCCAAGACTGACGATGCCGATGATGCGGCGCCGGCGAAAGGGCCACCCTCGCGATCCGTCGTCCAGCGCACCGCACGCGATGTTGCCAAAATGAAACATCACCCGCCCAAACCAAGCTTCGGTGCAAAATGTATCTATTAGACCAAAAGATTGTATGCAATAAATTTAATGATCGTGCACAAAGTAGCAGAGATGCTGCGTCGCAGCAAAATGAGGGATAAGATGTCGATTTACAGGATTTCTAAGGGTCATCGCTCAGCGCTCCTTTCTGGGTGCTGCCTTGCCGCCATGGGAACGGCCATCGCCAATGCGCAGGAGCAATCGGGCGAAGTCGTGGATGAAATTGTTGTGACGGGCCAGGTGGAATTCTTCCGCCCCACCGATGCCAGCACCGCAACGAAGATCTTGCTCCCGATCGTTGAGACGCCCCAGGCCATCACGGTTTTGACGGACGACCTTCTCGATCTCACCGCCGCGCGCGACCTTGAAGACACGATTGGCCTTGTGCCCGGCTATGTGAATGTCGGTAGCTATGGCGGTTTCGATAACCGGTTCCAGGCCCGCGGGTTCAACCTTAGCGTGGCGGAAGGGATTCTGCTCAACAGCGTTATGATCGGGACCAATGTGGATCGCGACCTTCTCGGTATTGAGCGGATCGAATTCCTGCGCGGCCCGACATCAATTACTTTGGGAACACTGAACTATGGCGGCGCCATTAACATTGTGACCCGGCGCCCCTCCGACAGTTTGGAAATCGACCTCCTCCTTGAGACAGGCTCCTTTGACCGTCAGCGTTACTCCGCTGAGATTTCCGGTCCCCTTACCGAGTCCGGCAGTGTTCGCGGGTATGCGGGTGTCGCCTATGAGACCCGGAACGGCTTCCGGAACCGCGAGGGCATCGAGAAAACACCGGTCAAAGCTGCCCTCGACATTGATTTGAGCCCGGACACAATCCTTGAGATCGATTTCAGCTATGAGTCAGGTCAAGCGGATCCTGTTTCCTTGTTCTCCCGTGATTATCGCGGTGAAGGATCAGTGCCAGATTTCATTCCCACCGAATGGAATGGCTGCGCCTTCGTTCAAGGGTGTGACAATGAGTATGAGAACAAAGATGTGCTCGCGAACCTCCGGCATCAGATCAACGACAATCTCTATGTCCGCGCATCGGCTGGGTACGCCACATCCGAGCGTCGCCACCGCTTTGTCAGCTTCCTCGGCCTTGGTGGGCCAGAAGCATTCGGATTTGGCGTCGAAGGCCCTTATGCCTTCTGGTATACCTACGATGACGAAGACAAATATGAGACAACCTTCACCGAACTCGCCCTCGGGGGGGATTTCGAACTTGGTGGTCAAGAGCATACTTTCCTTCTACTCGGTCAGTATCAGGACCGGACCTTTCAGGAAGACTATCAGCTCCAGGATCCTTCAACGTTCTTCGCTCAATATGCCAACATCCTGACGCCCACAACCGATGCGCCGAGTGTTGACGATGTGCCCATCTCGGTCCAGCCCACCTTCCCCTGGGACCAGACGGAGCGAAGCGAACAGAATCTGTCTTTGACCGCACAACTCATCCTCAGACCAGTCGACCGCCTACAGATCTTGCTGGGCGCACGGTACGAAGAAGAAGAATTTGATGGTACCGGGATCAACAATGGTGGCTCAGAAGGTCCGTTCGCAGACCCCGGTGACCCGGACGCGTCCGGATATGATCTGGATGTTGACGGCAAGGTTGATGACACCTTATTGCGCGCCGGTATTGTCTATGAGGCGATGGACAATGTCTTTGCTTACTTCAGCTATTCAGAGGGCTTTATCCCCACGCAATCCCTGACAGCAACCGGCGAGCCCATCGACCCCGAACAGGGCACTCAATATGAGCTTGGGGTAAAAGGCGAGTTCATGGATGGCCTTGTGGGGGCGAGTATTGCGGCGTTCCTTATTGAGCGGGACAATGTTCCCTCAGTGATCGGTGATGGCGTCCGTGCCGAACCTTCACCCCGTGAACAGGAACATAAGGGCGTTGAGCTGGAAGTGATCGGGGAGGTCCTACCCGGCCTCGACGTGATTACGTCCTACTCGTACCTCGATACGGAAATCACAAACTCAGCCGAAGAAAGCCTCATCGGTAACGCCATTCCAAACGCGCCGAAGCATCTCTTCAATATCTTCGCGCAATATCAAATCCCCGCCTCGCTTGGGATTGAAGGCCTGAGCATTGGCGGCGGCCTTCGCCATGTGGGGGAGCAAGAGGTTGACGACGACAACGATCTGCAGCTTGATGGCTACACGCTGTTCGAGGCAAACTTGTCCTATGAGATCAACGATACCCTCACGGCGCGGATTGTCGGTAAAAACCTCACGGACGAGGAGTACTTTGTGCTATTCCTCGGCTCTGGCTTTGCCGGATGGGGATATGGTGAAACACGGTCGTGGACAGCAAATCTAACAGCGAGCTTTTAATCCACGGGACTGAGAGTCCAGCCAATATCGCCCGGGCGGCGGCCGACAGGCACCGCTCGGGCGATCTTGCGACCGCTATTACACTCTACAAAAAGGCCCTCGCCCTTGATGCCAAAAACCCTGGTGTTCATTATGGGCTGGGGATCGCCCTGGCACAGTCCGGCCAACAGGACGGTGCCCTCAGCGCCCTTAGGACAGCTGCTCAGCTAACGGATGGCGACGCGCGGGTCCTTGCTGATCTAGGCAAGGTGGCCCTTGCCGCCGGCGCCCTAGACGAGGCGCGAAAGGCATTCGAAGCCACTCTTCTCCAAAACCCTAACAATGGCGAAGTGCTGACCAATTTGGGAAGTCTCTATCGTGATCAAGGCCTCCTCGACGAGGCCGCCCAACTCTTCGAGCGGGCGGTTAAGGTCCTCAACCACCCTAAACCCGCTATGGCTTTGGGCGGGGTCTTGCGCCACCAGGGCAAGGCGGCGGAAGCCTTATCCGCCTACCGACGAGCGCTGGCGGCTCAACCCAATCTGACCGCCGCTGCCATACAAGTCGCCTCATGCGAGACGGAACTGGGCCAGTTCGACGCAGCGGCAAGTACGCTTCGCGACGCCCTCAACCAACGACCGGGCCACCCCCGCGCCCTCGCCGCTCTTCTCAGCCTCCGGACCGATACCGCAACACCAGACGAACTTTCGCAGGCGGAGACCATTGTGGACGATCCGCGATTGCAGGAACCCGATCAGGTTCGGCTGTCCTTCGCCATTGCCCGGGCTCGAGACCGCCGGGGAGACTGGGATGCGGCATTCACCGCTGCTAAGCGGGCAAACGACGCTGTCGCAAAAACCGCCCCCTTCGACGCGGCCGCCGCCGAAGCAGAAGTCGACCGGTTAGAAGCCGTCTTTACCCGCGACCTTGTGACGGACCTCGCTGCCCATGGCTCTCCATCCACAAAGCCCGTCCTTATTGTGGGGCTCCCCCGCACCGGGACCACCCTGGCTGAACAAGTCCTGGCCAGCCATCCCCAAGGAGAGGGGGCAGGAGAGTTACCGGACCTCGCGCGCATTCCAGCGCACCTCACCGCAGGAGGGTTTGGGACTTACCCTGAACTCCTTAAACAGGAGGCCATTAGCGGGGCGTTGAAGGATGCCGCCGTAGGCTATCTTGAAGCGCTTGCCACCGCGACAAGCGGTGACCCCGCCCGGGTGGTGGACAAATTCCCCTTCAATTTCAGCCATCTTGGACTGTTTGCCGCCCTTTTTCCAAACGGCACGATCATTCATTGCCACCGGGACCCCCGAGACGTCTTCATTTCCTGTTATATGACGGAGTTTACGGATAGTCTTCAGGCCTTCCGTGCCCGTCAGGATAGTTTTGCCCGCTATTACGCCCTTTACGGCCGCCTTGTGTCCCATTGGGAAAAAGTGCTGCCCGGACGAATTCACCATCTTCCCTATGAAGGGATGGTCGCCGATTTCGACCAGCACGCTAAAGGCCTTGTAGACGCATGCGGCCTCCCATGGGATGAAGCCTGCGCACGGTTCCATGAGACCGAGCGCCCAGTTCGGACCCCTAGTCGCTGGCAGGTTCGGCAACCGATTTATAAGGGGTCTGTCGGTCGCTGGAAGACCTATACGGACCATCTCAAGCCCTTGATCACGCTCTTAGAAGAAGGGCCGACCTTCACCTGGGGCGGGGCGGATGAAGAACACCCCTAAACCGCGTCGCAGCCCAAGAAGCGAAGCGCCGCCGCCCAACCGTCACGGGCCGCTTTGGCATTGGTTTCAGGGGTGCCGCCCTGGTCAATAAAGCCGCCTTCAACTCCGGAATATCCCCCCTGCCAATAGGCCACATGGGAATAGGGGCGCGGCTCATTCGGCATGCCAAGGGCGTGACCCGCCTTGGGCAGGATAATCGCCTCCACCGTTGCCTCTCCCCCCCTTTGTTGATGGCGGGCTAAGAGTATCTCCGCCCCTTCAGCCGAAGGCCAGATGCCGTCATCCTCTGCCCCCACCAACAAGACCGGCGCCTTTACCTGTTCAATCGGGATGCCATAGGGTTTACCCAACCCAGGGGTTGCCCAAAGATCTCGAAATTCCGCTGTATACCGATATCCTGGCATAGACGAATAGGCGCGCTCTCGCGCCGATTGTCGAGCTGCCGTCACCGGCAGGTGGGGGGCGCCTGGCACCGGCACGCCCTTCAGTGTCCACATAGGGTCTTCGATCACTGCAAAGTCTGTTCCCCCCACCATATCAAACCCTGTGTGAACCAGCGGCCCAGGAACCCAACCAATGACACCATCAACCAATGCCGAAAAATGGACCGCCGACAGAAGAGCAGCCTCCGACCCCCGGGACCCTCCCCACACAAATCGTTTTTCACCTGGAACTTGTTCTCCCATCCAAGCAAGGGCGGCCTCAAAGTAATCGAGGGGGAGATTGCTGGCGGCCTTGGGCCGGTCCTCATAATCAAAATAGCCAAGGGCCAGCGCGGCGTACCCTTCTGCCGCCAAGGCCGCCGCCCGCGCGGGGACAATCCCGCCCTCAGATCCCCCAAGGACGAGCACAGCTCCCCTCACCGCCTGGTCGATTGGTCTAAACCATTGCCCCCGCAATTTTTGGTGTTGGATGGTCTCTGCACGAACACTCTTCGGACAGCGGGGTAGGGAAAGAGGGGATGCGAAGATGGCATCACCATCAAGGAGAACCGTTAGATCAAGCTCAAGCGGCGATAGCGGCGTTTCCAATGCGGGGGCCAAGCCAATAAGAGTGCCCCGCTGGACGGCTTCAATCAGCGCTGCTTCCCCCGCTATGGGTTGAAGGTTCCATAGCCAAGTCAGACTATCCGCCGCCTCCCCGGCACCTTTAACAGCACCCATGGTGAGCTGGCCCTCAGCATCCGTCTGCCCGGCAAACGACGCCCCCCAATCCCAGCCAGCGGCATCCTGGTGACGCACCTCTATGCGCATATGGGTTTCAGGGGGTAAGCCTTGGAAATCTAAACCTTGAAGCTGGTAGAGGGCCGCATTGGGCGGGTTCGTGGCGACGGAGATAGAAGAAGAATAGGTCATTACCCCTCGACAAAGCGTAAAATTGTGTACAATCTTTCAATAATAATATACATTTGTCGAGGGACTTCCCGTGATGTCAACTTCTCACATCCGCCCAGAGCACCCGATCAGCCATAAGATAGGTCGCTATGCCTGGCTTTCAGGGTTGGTGACCTATTTGGTCTTTTTCTTAGCAGCCAGCCATGCGGCAGCACCATGGGATCCCGCTGGGGTACGCGATTATCTCAATGGGGTGAGTGGTTCGGTCAGCGGGGGGAGCGTTGAGGCCCATTGGCACGAAGATGGGAGCGGGTTTTGGACCGCCATCGAAGAGGCTGATGGCGAAGCCTATTATTCCATCTCCCTGCCTGAGGGGGAACAGACGCAACTGACAACCAAAGCCGCGCTTGTGCAGGCCGCATTGGCGCAAGATCTCTCAGGCGAAGACCTCAAGGTCACGTCCGTTGATAAAGAAAAGGGCGCCCTCATCCTACACCTTAATGGCGCCAAATGGTCCTATGCCATCGACACCAAAGAGTTCACCCGTATTGGAGATATCAACCCCCATGGGGATGCAAATATTGTCAGACAAATGTTCCCGATCAACGGGTGGGATCGACGGGAAGTCAAATCCCCTGACGGTAAACACCTCGCGACGCTTATCGACCATGATTTCGGCCTTCGCTCCGCCGAAGATGGTAAGGTCCGTCAACTGACCAGCGATGGGGCGACGCAGGATAGATGGTTTTTTGCCGGAGACTTGTGGGAGAGTTCAGGCTCCCCCTGGTCACCGGACTCCTCAAAGGTCGTCGCGCGCCGTCATAACACAAAAGGGGTCACAGGCTTTCCCATTGTTGATTATCTGCAAACCAATGAAACGGTGGAATGGTTCGACTATTGGGCGCGCGCCGGCCAACCTTTGCCCATCACCAGTTTCGCTATTTTCGACGCCGCCACCGGCGAGATGACCCCGACAAAAACAGGGGATGATGATCAGCACCTCGCTTTCTTCGTCGATTGGTCTCCAGATGGTGAAGAGTTTGTCTTTATTCGGTATAATCGAGATATCACCAAGCAAGAACTCGTCGCCGTTAATGCGCGCACCGGAAAATCGCGAACCCTCGTCAAAGAAAAGCGCCGGGACGGCTGGGTCAAATGGCCGGGCGGCACGAAAAGCCTGCACTTCTTGCCGTCAGGGGACGGGTTCTTATGGCGGTCAGACCGAGACGGTTGGTTCCATTGGTACCATTATGATCGGAAGGGACGGCTTCAGGGGCAGGTGACCCAAGGCGACCACTTTGTTGGCAATGTGGTCAGCATCGATGAGGACGGGGGATGGCTCTACTACATTGCCGGCAGCGATGAAGGGCGCCCTTGGGACCGACACCTAAACCGGGTGCGGCTAGACGGAACAGGCGAAGCTCAACAACTCACCTCTCTGCCCGGACAATATCAAGCCAAGGCGTCGCCGGATAACGCGTTTTTCCTCGTCACCCACTCTCACCTTGACCGCCCCCGTCAGACCGACCTCATCACAGCGGACGGAGAAGTCCTATCCACCGTGGCAAAGGCTCATATTGATGAAGACTTCCGGGACGGCTGGCTTCCCCCCGAAGAGGTGACTGTCAAGGCAGCCGACGGGACCACAGACATGTATGGTCTTATTATGAAGCCGCCCCATTTCGACCCGTCCAAGTCTTATCCCGTTATTGAACGGATATATGGGGGGATGCAAAGTAATGTGATGCGCCGCTCCTTCGTTGGTGAAGGGACAGGCTATCCGGGAGGAGAGTATCAAACACTTCTTTCCTATCTCAATCATCTTGGCTTTGTCATTGTGATGATTGATGCACCCGGCACACCCGGCCGGGGACGCGCCTATAATCTTGATACTCACCGCAAATGGCCGGAGGGGGTCATTGCAGATCATGTGGCAGGCCTTCGCGACATGGCGGCCAACCGTCCCTATATGGACCTAGACCGCGTGGGTGTTTTAGGAAACTCGTGGGGCGGGTATATTGGCACGAGGGCCCTCACCGACGCTCCAGAATTCTACAAAGCCGGCTCAATCAGTGTTCCCGAAACGGATCTATTTGATCATGTTCATTGGATCGAATTTGCCAATGGCGATCCCAAGACCAATCAGGAATGGTATGAGAAGAATGGCACCCCCGCCCTTGCGGCCAATATCATTGCGCCGATCCTCTTGATCGCCGGGACGGCAGACGCCAACGTCCCGATCTCAAATATGATGAAACTATTAGACGCATTGGCAGAACACGGTAAGGAGTATGATTTAGTTCTTTTTCCTGGTACCAACCATGCCCACCAAGGGCGCGGGGATCGATATGCCTTCGCAGCCAACAAAATCGGTCGGTTCTTTGGTGCCCATTTGGGTGAGCCTCAGCCGCGACAATGAGTGATCACACATTCATCGAAGAAATGATTGGCGACGCGCTGTCCGCGCCAACACTGGGTGCCGCTATTGGCATCATCGAACAGGGCGCCGTCACCCACGCGGCGGGATACGGGTTTGCCCAGGCTGAAAGCCAGCTGGCCTTCACACCGGACACGCAGTTCCGCATCTGCTCTGTCACTAAACAATTTATCTGCGCACTCGTGTTGATGGCAGCTGACCGGGACCTCCTCCGCCTGAGCGATCACCCCCGGCACTTTTTAACCGAGATGACATCCTATCCCACCAGTCTAAATCTTTACCATCTCTGCACAAACCAATCAGGCATAAAGGACTATTGGACGGCCGCGATGCTCACGGGCGCAATAGCCGAAAGCCCATTTACCCATGACGATGCTGACAGGATGGTCGACTGTCTCGCCGACCCTGACTTCCCGCCCGGCGCTCGTTTTGCCTATTCGAACACCAACTTCATGATGTTGGGACGTGTTTTGGAGAAAGTGACCGGACGGCCTCTGCCGCAACTGGCCGATGAATGGCTGTTCGCGCCGCTGGGGATGGAGGATACGCACCTTGATACTACGTCCACAGGCGGCCCCTTACCAGACGATACGGTGGGGTACGAACCTGATGGGTGCGGAAGCTACATGGTCGCAAAGACCAATCTCGAATGGGCTGGTGATGCTGGCATCATCTCCACATTGACGGATTTATTGGCCTGGGAACAGGTATTTCACCAACAGGATCACCCGCTCCATCCGATTGTCGCCCGCCTTCAGTCGGCAACCTCATTCAATGATGGGACAGCATCCGCCTATCGCTTTGGGCTCAGGGTGTCGCAAAGAGAGGGCATCACAGAGGTTGGACACACTGGCGGCCTTCGCGGGTGGCGGATGGCTAAAATTCATCGCCCGGACCTTGGCCATTCTGTCATTGTACTCCTTAATCATGTGCTGGATCCTAACCCCATTGCCGAAAGGATCCTTGATCAGCTGAACGGCACACCCCGTGGCGCAGCAGCGCCTGCCCCTATAACCGATCCCGCTCCACAGACCGTTCAATATGTTGACCGAGAGAACGATCTCATCTTTCACGTCACGCAAACGGCGACGGCCATCGACTTAAGTTGCGGGTGGCGACATTTTCAGTTTCTCAAAAACGCCAATGGTTTAGCCCTTGATGGGGACCAGGCGCAGGGGCATCTCCATATTGACCAAGAGAGCGGTGTCATCTCGTTTCATCTCCCCCAAGAAAATATCAGAACGACACTTCATACACTCCCTCCCCCTACCATCGAGCCGGATGGGCTAATCGGGTCTTATCATTCGGCGTCATTGGCGTCCGATGCTCTGATCACGCAGACAAAAGGGGGCCAGTTGTTCATCCGCTTTGTCGGGCCCAAAGGCAGCCACCATGCCGTCCCCCTTCAGTTGGTGGGCGGTAATTACGCCACCTTTCGGTGTGACCGCGCCCTCGATTATGCGGCCCCCGGCGAGTTTTCCGTCATGGTAGACACCAATCCAGACCGTCAGGTCACGGGGATCACCATAAATGCCTGGTTGGCGAGGGGTCTGCGGTTCGATAAGGGGGTTTGCTGATGAGCCAAGCTTTTGCCACTGCTGACCTTCGCGCCGCCCAGATCGATGGTATACCAAGCATCAGTGAGCGGCGGTCCCTAGACCTCGCTTTGATCGCAAAAGGGGTATGCTCCGGCGTCTTTGTCTCCAATCGTTCCGTCGAAGATATTCTTCGCTATAGCATCAAACCCGAGACTGAAGATGGACTGCCTGTTCGGGTAGAGGTCCGTGAGGATGCGCAGCTCGTCCTTGCCACCCTCGACGATGGTACCCAACGGGCCGCCCGTATTGTGGGGGATCATGGCGCTGTTGTTCTCCCGTTAGGGTCTGCAAAGCCCTATTTCACACCCCGCCCAATTACATCGACCCTGCCGCCTGCTGATGAGATGGATTGGCCGATGGGCGACCGGAACGCCGAAGAGCAACCCGGCGCGTCTTGGAATAAGGTAAAGCTTGCGAACGCTGTGGACAGCGCGTTTGCGGCATCACCCAACACCTATACGGCGGCCCTCTTAATCGCCCATAAGGGCCAATTGATTGCGGAGCGCTACGGTCATGGCGCTCATGGCACGATGCAACTTCCCAGCTGGTCGATGGGCAAAAGCCTGACGGGCGCTTTTATTGGCCGATTAGCGCAAGAGGGACATCTGACGCTCGAGGATAAAGCGCCAATCACCGAATGGTCGAGGACGGACGATCCCCGTTCTGCCATCCGGATCGCCGACTTGATGCAAATGTGCGGGGGTCTCGATTTTACTGCTGCCTGGTCCGGTGACTACACACCCGAAAAAGGGTTTCCCGACCACAGCTATATGTATGGCGGCGCTATTGACGTTTTCCAACTGGCTCTCAGCCGCGCTGCGGCCCACCCCTCCGGCACTTTTGGTGCGTATAAGAATAGCGATACGCTGGCCCTCGGCGCTATCGTCAAACGGACGGTCGAAGCCCTGGGCGAAGACTATCTCAGCTGGCCCCAGCGAGCCCTTTTTGATCGTATAGGCATAAGGCAAATGGTGCTTGAGCCTGACCCTTATGGTAACCTGGTGACGTCTGGGTTCTGCTACGGCACCGCGCGGGATTGGGTCCGCCTCGGGCTCCTCTTTCTGCAAGGTGGGGTGTGGCAAGGCGAACGCCTGTTCCCGCCCGGGTTTATCGATTTCGTCCGTACCCCTGCCCCTGGATGGTCGGGGAAATATTGGACAGGTCCCGGCCCTGACGGATGGAAAGGGTCTATCTATGGGGGCCAAGTTTGGCTGAACCAATACCCTGCGGCAGATGCCTGGCCCTTACCAGCGGATGCCTATTTTATGTTGGGAATTGGAGGGCAATATACGTTCGTCGTGCCCTCAATGGATCTTGTGATTGTCCGCATGGGCCATGTGCGCGGCGTGCTTGATACCAATGCAGGTCGCGAACCACTCGCCACCGCCCTCCAACACCTGATGGATGCCTATGAGGGATCAAAGGCATGAAGGCATCCCTACACTTTTTAGGTCTGTGGAAACTCCACTTAGCATTGGCGGTATGCGTCGTTATTGCAGAGCAGATCGGCTTGGTGCGTATTCCCATAGGATCGCTCACCATCACCCTATTGCCCCTGGTCTTTGCGTTCTTTGTTGGCCTAGCGCTTAACCCCAATGTGAACCGATGGATGAGCCGATTGATACCGGCAGACTTTAGTCAAGCGGCCGCATCCGCGCTGTCAGTGGCCGTCATGCCCCTTATCGCTTTTTTATCCGTGTTTATCGGGCCACAATTTCAGAATGTGGCCGCAGTGGGCCCCGCCCTCATCCTTCAAGAGTTAGGCAATTTGGGCACCATGGCCTTATCCATGCCGTTAGCCGTCCTGGTGTTTAAGATGGGCCGGGAGGCAATTGGCGCTACCTTTTCCATCGCGCGGGAGGGCGGCATTGCCTTTATCTTTGGAAAATATGGCGGCGGCAGTCCCGAGGGGACAGGCGTCATGGGCATTTATATTTGCGGCACGATCTTTGGCGTGATTTTCTTCAGTATCATGCCCTCCCTCGTCGCGGGCCTATCTCTTTTTGACCCACGAGCGCTCGCCATGGCGTGCGGTACCGGAAGCGCCAGCATGACAGGGGCATGCTCCACCACTCTCGCTGCGATTTATCCAGAACAAACCGAAGAGATCAGCGCTCTCGCCGCCAGCAGTAACCTCATGACAGGCCTCACGGGCCTTTTCGTCACCATTTTTATCACCCTCCCGCTGGCGGAGCGATATTTTACCTTGCTCGACGGGCGTCAACAAAAGGGGGCATCCGATGACTGAGCAAGCTTTAAAAGAGCCAAGCTTCAGCGGAAAAGCTCATATCCTGGTCGTGACGCTCGCCTTAACGCTCCTCGCCCATTTTGCAGCGGGAACGGAGAATCTTGTCGCTATCCTACCGGGTCTCGGGCTGCTCTTTCTTATTGTGATGGTAGGCTATGGGCTTGTTAAAATCATGCCCGGCAAGCTGCCGGCGCTCTTTTGGATATCGATTGTCGCAACCCTCGTCGGTCTCCCCGGCATTCCGGGTACGGCGTGGGTGATCGAGACCATTTCCGCTCTCAGCTTCGTGGCCACCATCACGCCGGTGCTTGCCATTGCAGCCCTAGGACTAAGACGCAGTGATGTGAACACGTTCCGTCAATTCGGGCTGCAATTTGTAGTGCTCGCCATTTTTGTCTTTGTCGGGACCTATTTAGGGTCCGCTCTCATGGCGCAGCTGGTGCTTGGGGTGATCGACTAAGCGCGCAAGCCCCCAAACTGCTCCTCCGCTAAGGCCGTCAGCTTTTTCTTATCGACTTTGTTCACGCCGTTCAGCGGCATAGCGTCAAGAAACGCAATATATCGGGGATGCGCATAGGCGGGACCCAAGGCCAGCGTGTGTTGTTTAAGCCCTTCTTCAGAAGTGGGCGATTGCACTATAACAAAGGCCACGGGAAGGGCGCCCTTTACAGAATCTGGAAGGGGAACCACCGCCGCCTCCTCCACGAGGGGGTGACTCAACAGGCGCGTTTCCACCTCTCCAGGAAAGATGTTCTCACCCCCGCAGACAAACATATCATCCGAACGGCTATCAAAATAAAAGAAGCCATCTTCGTCACAACGCATCACATCGCGCGTATTGTACCAACCGTCCTCAAATGCTTTTTCATTAAGATCCGGACGATGAAGATAGCCAGGGGTTTGCATCCCCGTTTTCACAAGGAGGGTTCCCTGGTCAGGCCCCTCACCGTCAACCAATCGTATCTCCACCCCCGCCATTGGGTACCCAATCGACAATGGAGGCGTGGGCCGTCCATCCGGATGGGGACCAAAGACGGCGGGACCAATCTCTGTGGTGCCATACCCATTACTAATAACCGCATTGGGAAACGCCCCTTCTAAGCGCTTGAGAAGCGTTTCGCTCAATGGCGCTGAGCCAACGCCGATGGACTGCACCGACGTTATTTTTGCAGCTGGCCGTTCCCTTAAGAGAAGCTCAAACATGGTCGGTACACCAGTCAGGCGCGCAAGATCAAACGCGTCAAGTGCCGCCCATGCGAGAGTTGCTTCAAATCGCGGCAAAAGGACCGCGTGCCCGCCCACCATCAAGATACTTTTGAGGTGGAATTGCGCATTCATATGGTAAAGCGGTGCGGCAACGAAGGTTGGCCCACTGGTAATCACGGGACGGAGAAACTCAAACCGCTCCATCGCCCAGCGGTAGCCCGCATGGGTGATGGGAACCCCCTTCGGCGTGCCAGTTGAGCCGGACGTATACATGATCGTCGCCCAATGATCGGTCTTAGGGGAAAATGGTGTCCACGTATCAGGCACCAGCGGCAAATCAATCTCAGCCCCGTCGATGAGGACAGTTTCGACATTGGGGGGTAGCAAGGCGCCGTTCACCATGTCCGTAAAACAAAGATGGATACCAGCATCTTCAAGGATATGGAGAATGCCCCCCTCACCCAGTTTTTGGTTGATGGGCACAGCGACGTAGCCGCCCCGCTGAATGCCAAGGTAAGCAATAAAGTGCGCCAGCTGATTTTCGGCGAGTATCCCAATGGCCGCACCGGCGGGCAGCCCTTTATGCTGCAAAACCGCAGCCACCGTCGTGACCCTCGCTTGCAGATCACCATAGGTGAGGGTTATCGCGGTGGAGGCGTCACCGCCAAAAAAGGTCAAGGCCGGCGCATCATCAGGCGCCGTTTCATCGACGAGCCGAGAAAGATCAGGACCCGACATCCCTATCCGACCTTTGTGCTATAGGTGCCTCGACCAATGGCGCATAGGCGGCCTTCTTCATCAAAGAGATCAATATCCACCACCGCGACCGAGCGACCGGCCCGGCGGCACGTCGCCACCGCCAAAAGGCGAGGCCCCACGCTAGGCCGTAAATAGTCAACACGGAGGTTCATGGTCGGCACCCCGCCCCCGGTCGCCATCGCCACCGCATAGTCGCCAGCGGTATCGAGCAACGCGGCAACAGGCCCGCCATGGAACTGACCACTGCCTGACGCCCGCTCAAGTTCGGGCCGCAATGGCATTTCAAGTTGAACGCTGAGCGCAGCCTCATCGAGATCAATCACCTTAAGGCCGAGAAAGGCAATGGCTGGGCAAGCATCTAATTCCGCCTGCAAACGGTCGGGGGTCCAAGCTGCACTCATAGGGTTAACACCGATTTTCCAAAGACGTTGCGTTCCGTCAGTTCTTGCATAGCAGTCGCCATCTCTTCAACCGGTCGCACAGCGTGAATGACGGGCACCAATCGTCCATCAGCGGCCATTTCCATGAGGGTCTGCTGGTCCTCCACGGTCCAGCCGTTCGATCCAATGACGCTCTGCTCAAAACTCCAAATGTACCGCAAGTCTGTCTGGGGATCATAGCCAGCCGTCGCCCCGCATACCAAGATCCGGCCATACCGTTTGATCAGTTTAAGGCTTTTTGCATAAGTATCGCCACCAATATAATTGACAACGACATCATAACCGCCATCACTTGACCCGTCATAGGATGGTTTTCCAACGAGATCACGAGCGGCGCTAAGGAAATCATCCTTACTTGTATCAATGACGTGATCCGCCCCGATTTCCCGGAGCTTCTCCCCCTTCCAGACGCCACCGCCACAGGCCGTGACCTCTGCCCCAACTGCTTTGGCGAGTTGCAGGCAGGCGACACCCACACCGCCGGTCGCGCCGAGGATCAATACCCGTTCACCGGCCTTTACCTGTCCGCGCATGGTCATCATCCGGTAAGCCGTGCCGTACGCCACCGGCAATGCCGCCGCATGCTCAAAGGATAAACCGTCCGGCAATGTCACAAGATTTTGCTGGGGAATAGCAACCACCTCACAGGCGGCCCCCATGGTGACCTCTCCCATCATCCCCTTGCCTGGCAGAATGGGATAGCCGCTCACCCGCTGCCCCACTTGCCACCGGGGATCAACCGCATCACCTCGTTCAATAATCTCGCCCGCAAAATCGCCACAAGGCGCCATCGGAAACGGCACTTTGAGCTTGGTCGAACCAGCGAGCATCATCGGATCAAATCCGTTCAACGCGACGGCCCGTACCCGGATCAACACCTCATCGGCCGCTGGGCGCGGCGCTGGAAGATCTGCTATATGCAGCTGGTCAACGCCCCCATGCTGTTCAAATACGCACGCTTTCATTCTCGCTGCTCCTGACGCCAACACTCGGCAAAATTTATGCAATATCTCAAATATTGCATACAATTTTCCCTGTTCGGACGCAATTGCTATCTTGAGGTTCGGCTCGTAAATGTGCGCTTCTCCGGCATTGGAAGACGTGAATGAGCGAAAACCTGACCCATAGCGATCGGATTAGCCGAACCATAGAGAGTGAAATCATCTCCGGCAAAAGGGCGCCCGGCAGCCACCTTAACGAGCAAGAAATCGCCAATCGGTTTTCGGTTTCCCGCACCCCGGTGCGGGAGGCGGTGCGTCAGCTATCCGCCGCCGGGCTGGTTGAGGTGAAGCCACAACGCGGGGCGTTCGTCGCTGAGATCCCGGTTCAGCGTTTGCTTCAAATGTTCGAAGTGATGGAGGAACTTGAGGCCTTAAGCGCTCGGCTGGCGGCCCGCAGGATGACGCCCGAGCAAAAGGACACCCTCAAAGAAACCCATGAGGCCTATAGCGTCTACGCCACGCGCGAGACCGCCGATCAGTACTATGAGGAAAGCCAGGCGTTCCATCAGCTTATTTTCAAGGGAAGCCAGAACGAGGTTTTGGAGGGGATGGCAACCAAACTGTCCAACCAGCTGACGGGCTATCGACGGCGCCAGCTTAATCGCTCTAAGCGCACTGAAACGTCGTTCCAGGAACATAGCGCGGTTCTAGAAGCGATTTTGGATGGCGATGAAGACGCCGCTGAGCGGTTGATGCGGGCCCATACGGGCATTGTTGGCGACAATGTGATCGAGCTTCTCGCCGGGTTTGATTTAAAGGACGCGTAACGGACGCCGCAGCATCCCTTCGCCCGTGTCAAACGGTGGCAACCGCCCCTTCTTCAATCAGCCCGTTAATGTCAGCATCATCATAGCCAAGCTCATCGGCTAGCACCTGCCAGGTATGTTCACCCAGGACGGGGGCGCCCTTGCCCATGACACAAGGCGTTTGGGACAGACGAATAGGCATCCCCATCGTCTTGATAGATCCTAAGGTCGTATGCTGCACTTCGGCAACCATGCCCCGGGCGGCCAGCTGCGGATCCTCTACCATTTCGGCGATATCATTAATGGGACCCGTGGGCACACCGGCTTGTTCAAGCCGTTCTGTCCAATAGGCCTTGGGTTGGGTTTTGAAGATCGCGGTGAGCGCCTCCACCAGTGCGGACAAGTTTTCAACCCGTGCAGGATTGTCTTTGAACCGAGGATCTTCGGCCAGTTGAGGGGCATCAATGGCTTTCACCAGACGAAGCCAGTTTGCCTGATTGGCCGCGCCAACAATAAACCACCCATCGGCCGCCTCAAACGCCTGATAAGGGGCATCAAGTGGATGAGCGGTTCCCATCGGCACCGCCGGCGGCGCACCAGCAAAGTGCATGGCCGCCGGCCAAGTCATATAGGACGCCGCCGCTTCAAATAAAGACGTATCAACCCGTTGCCCCTGGCCCGTTTGCTGGCGATGGTGCAGGGCAGCCAGGACACCAATCACCGCATAAAGCCCGGCGCTGATATCGGCGACCGGCACGCCAGATTTCACCGGAGGTCGTCCCGGCCCCTCCCCCGTCACACTCATCACCCCGCTCATCGCTTGGGCAACAAGATCGAACCCCCCCTTATCGGCATAGGGGCCCGTTCGGCCATAACCGGAGATTTCTGCGTAGATGAGCCCCGGATTAAATTCCGCCAGCATCTCATACCCGATGCCAAGACGTTCCATCGTTCCCTTACGGAAATTCTCAATGAGGACATCAGAGCGCTGGGCCAATTGGGTGACGACCTTTCGGCCACCCTCGGTCTTTAGGTTAACAGCGATGCCGCGCTTATTGCGATTGAGCATCAAAAAGCCCGCAGCCTCTTCACCTTGCCATGGCGGCGCCATGCGTCGGCAATCCTCTCCCTCTAACCGCTCTAGCTTGATAACATCAGCACCCAGATCAGCTAGGATACGACCACATGTGGGGCCCGCCATCACATGCGCCAACTCCAACACTTTCACGCCGGTGAGAGGGCCTTTTTGGGGTTGATCCATTATTACCTCCCAACAAACTTTGGCTTCGTCTTACTCAAAAATGAGCGATAACCGATCTTGTAGTCTTCGGTTTCAAAAGCGAGATAATGCTCTTCATGGTCAGCGTCGGTAAGCTGATGATCTGTCTCAAGTCGATCAAGGAAGCGCTTGTGCCAGCGATGAACCAAGGGCGGGCCTGCAGCTATCTTTTGGGCGCACTCAGCAACCTCGCCGTCAAGATCCGCTTCGGGAACGACCCTATTCACCAGCCCCCGTTGCTTAGCATCCGCAGCATCAATAAGCCGCCCCTCAACGAGGAATTCAAACATGGTTGGCCGGTCCGCGATGCGCCAAATGGGCAGCATTTCCTCATAAGCCATGGTAAGGCCAATCCGGTTCAAGGGCGCCCCAAATCGGCTATTATCGCTACAAATCCGCATGTCAGCCATGGCCGCAATCTCAAGCCCACCGCCCACGCACGCCCCGCGCACTTTCGCGACAACCGGATGCGGGCAGGCGAGCATCGCCTCACGCCCCCGGTTCATGATCGCCGATAACGCTTTTGCTTTCTCCGCATTAGAGCGGAACTCATCAAACTCGCTAATGTCATTGCCGGGGCAGAACCCACGCTCTCCAGCGCCGGTCACAATAATGCAGCGAATGGCTCCATTTTCGTTTAAACTCTCCCATAGCTCACCAAATTGCACCCACATATCGTGAGTCATGGCGTTCAGCTTGGATGGATTATTGAGGGTGACAGTAACGATCCCGTCTTCTTCATGACTATCAATACTGGGCATAATGGGAGTCCGCTGCAACATTGCATACAATCTACCTCATTATCGTGCACAATAAAAGAGGCAAAGGGGAAGCCAAACACCCGCAGAAGAGGAAGAAGGCCATTCTCAATCCTCGCCCTTATCACAGGCAGGATATGTGAGTGTTCGTTTTCTTACAAAACTTTCGCGACACACAAAACTCCTTCGGGGCCCTATGACACCAAGACTATCGCCAGCTGAAAACAGGGTGACGCTCCGCACCCAACATGCCGAAGTGACACTCAACCCAAGGCTGGGCGGCTGCGTGGAGAGCTTTTCCATTGAGGGGGAACCGGTTCTAAGGCCCGCGCCGAAAGACAATGGATCGGTCCTAACCGCCGCGTGCTTTCCCCTGGTGCCGATCGTCAATCGCATTCCCTCCGGACACTTTATCTTTGATGGACGAGCCATTCGCCTCACGCCGAACGAGGAGGGTCACCCAAACTTCCTCCATGGGCATGGGTGGCAGGCCCCCTGGCACACCGTTGAAAAGACCTCAGCCATGGCTCGACTACGATATGATCATGAAGCGGCGGAATGGCCCTGGACCTATAGGGCGGAACAACAAATCACTGTCACGAACGACGGATGCCACTTTGAACTGTCCGTACAAAATCAAGATCGACGCGTCATGCCCGCCGGCCTCGGCCTGCACCCCTATTTCTCCAAAACTGCAAGGACCCACCTTTCCTTTGACGCCGATGGATACTGGGCCACCGATGAGAAACTTCGTCCCTTGAAGGCCGTAGACGGTTTGTTCCGAAAGCACTGGGGTAAGGGAGATGATCTGATCGATCCCAAAACAATCGACACAAGCTTTTTCGGGTTTAAGGGCCAAGCGACCATCACAGAACCGGGCAAGCCGACAATCCACCTTACGGCGTCCTCAATGTGTAGGAATGTTCACCTCTACTGTCCTGCCGGGGAAGATTTCTTTTGCGTCGAGCCGGTGACGGATCGCGCCGATCCGTTTTCAGAGGACCCCTTACGGATCAAACAGCTCATGCCGGGAGAGACCCATACGATCTGGATGGAAATTTCGGTGGCGCGTTAGAGCGCTGAGCGAATAGGCATGACCCCGCAAAGGTGGCGGTGTCGCTAGATCGGCGCGACAAAACAAAGACTCTAGAGCATTTCCAGGCCAAGTGTGTACGGTTGGCCGTCCGGAAATGCGAAAGAACAAAGCCTCAAAGCGTCTCCCTGATTCCAATTGAGGGGGAGACGCTTTAGAGCACATCACCTCGAGAAAAGATCGCCACACCACCGGGGCGCAATGGATCTTCGCCATATAAGGGCGTATCCTCATCAGTTGGTAAAGAAACCGGCGATGCTCCGTAATTGAATAGATATTTATACTGATCGGTTACTCGCTGCCGCAACCCATCTGGAAGCTTTGTTGTCTCTACACCCCTCTCCCGCAACAGTGATTGAATGAGTGTTCGGAGAAAATGGTCATCAGGACACGTTGCGAACATGAACGCAGATCCGTGGTGGTAGAGAAGGCCATCCCCTTCATCGCTTGTCACAAGAGGGGCAACATCCCCCTCAATGTGATCTAACCAATGACGGCCCGTCACGGTTTCGCCGGCAAACAGTCCCGTCGCCTGCCACCAGTCTGGCAAACTCTCAGACCGCACGACTTTGGCTGGGAATAGGGCCTGTAACGGCCCAGGCGCCAACTCATCGGGAATTGAGAAATGCGCCGTTTTGCTACCAGAGCGAGGACCAAAGAGAAGGGCTGCCTCGGTCTGTTTGAAAGCCTGAAGCCCAGGGGGAGTGATATGGAAAAGGCTAGGGGTGAGAACAAGGGCATAGTTGGAAATATCCTGACCCATACGGACAATATCAACATTCAACCCTAAGGACCGGGCAACACCATACCACCCCATCGCCATCATGAGATAACTCCAGTCGCCCTGCGGCTGGCACTCTGACATCCACTGGGTCTCATAATCAAACAAGAGGGCCACATTGGCAGACATCACGCTATCCGGGGTAAGGGATATCTGTTCCTCTACGCACTGTTTTACTTCTGATAATCCCGGCGCGGGCATTCCGTCAGAACGTAAAAGGCCCGCATGACACTGCTCCTGGGCAAAGGGCGCCTGCCGCCACCGAAAAACCGACCCAATGTCCGCGCCATGGGCCGCCGCTTCGTGGAGCCATAAGCGCACCATTCCGGGCAACGGCGCAGGATTGTGCGGCGCCCAGTTCACCGGCCCAGGTTGCTGCTCAAGAACGCCCCATTTCGGCGCGCACGCCCGGTACAAATCATGATGAAACGCAGCAAAGTCAGGGTGCCCCTGACGCAGATAGCGTCGTTTATCGTTATCGGCATAAGGCTCTTGATCTAAAAACCCCAAAGGATAGTTGTCCCATCCCATGACATCGACCTCCGCCCCTAGGGCAAAATGATCGAAGTCTGTGAAATGGCCCATCTCATTGTGATAAATGGAACGGCCTGGGCTGAGGGATTTTATAATATTCACCTGCACCCGATGATAGGATAGAACTTGGTCTGATGAAAATCGGAAAAAATCAAGCACATGACTTGGGTTTGGTTCCGTCACTGTCAGGTTCGGCAGATCAATCTCAGCAAAATCACGATAGAGTTGCGACCAGAAAACACCGCCCCAAGATTGGTTTAAGCAATCGATATCGGTATACTTTTCCGCAAGCCATTCGCGAAACGCCATTGTCGCCGCGGGGGAATAGCTGCGCACCGTATCATGACATCCGAACTCATTATCCGTCTGCCATCCAATAACCGAATCGTGCAGACCAAATCGCTCAGCCATTTTCGTAACAATACGAACTGTTTCGTCGCGATAGGCAGAAGAAGAGAAGCAATAATGTCGCCGCGACCCGAACTGCCGGGGGCGACCTTGGCTGTCATAGGCAAGGATATCAGTCCGTTCGTCGATCAACCATTTAGGCGGCGCTGCGGTGGGGGTACCAAGGATAACCTTGAGACCTTCCCCCGCCAACACATCAATGGCCTTTCCCAACCAATCCCAATGGAAAACATCCCGCTCCGGCTCGAAGAGGCTCCACGCGAACTCGCCCATGCGCACCACTGAAATGCCGGTTTCCCGCATTTGAGCAGCATCCTGGGCCCAGCGATCCTCTGGCCAATGCTCCGGATAGTAACAAACGCCAAAATCCATGGGCAAACCCTCTCACCGTGCCAAATTTTTGTGTATCAACCTAAGCTGCACACCCTGTCGCAGTTTGCAAGCGGTCAACGAAGGCACAAACCGCTTCCTGTTCATTGGGCGACATTGCCGAATAGAGCTTGGTTCGCCGTGTGAGAAGATCGTCACCAGAGCGCACAAATTCATGCTCCACCAGGTAACGCACCTCAACCTCATAAAGGCCCGCCCCAAAATGGGTGCCCAGATCAGGCTCAGCTGTGACCCCCTTTAGAAGGTCGTCAAGCCTCGACCCATAGGCTCGAACCATCCGGTCAAAGACAGGATCGCTGAGGAAAGCATACCGCTCCCGCGCCCCACGCCGCCATGCAGACCAACCGGCATAGGCCATCTCGCCACCGGGAAGCGAAGCCCCCCTTGTCCAAGCCGCCCCCATAGCCGGCAAGAAAGGTTTCAGCTTTTCAAGCGCATGCTCCGCCAGCTTCCGGTAGGTCGTCAGCTTACCCCCATAGATGGATAGAAGGGGCACCCCATCATCGGCTTCCACATCGAAAGCATAGTCGCGGGTCACCGCAGACGCATCAGCACTTGATAGCTCATCATAGAGAGGCCGCACCCCAGAATAGGTGTCCACAACATGGTCAGGGGTAACGTCTTGCTTTAAGTACTCACTCACTGACGCACACAGATAACGCACCTCCTCATCGCTGATCGCTGCTTTTCCGGGGTCCCCCTCATAAGGCTCATCGGTGGTTCCGATCAGCGTTGTGTTGTTCAGATATGGGATCGTAAATACGACCCGCCCGTCCGCATTTTGAAAGATGTAGGCGCGGTCATGATCATAAAGCGGTTTTGTGATGATATGACTGCCCTTCACCAGGCGGAGGTTTTTGCGGATAGAGGCCCCTGCGAACGCTCCCAGAGCATCATTCGCCCAAGGACCAGCAGCGTTCACCACCGCTTTGGCATGCACCGTTTGACGTCCGCCCTTTTGATCCTCCAGCGTGATGGACCAACCACCCTCTGATCGTTGACCGCCAACGAACCGTGTTCGGGTCTTAAGGACGGCCCCGCGGACGGCGGCGTCGATGGCATTGAAAATGACCAAACGGGAGTCATCGACGCGACAATCCGTATACTCAAAGGCCGTGCGGAAGCCGTCAGCCAATGGCGTGCCCAATGGGCTCGTCCTCAAGTCCACACGCGCGGTGGAGGGCAAAGCCTTTCGCCCGCCAATATGGTCGTAAATGAACAGCCCCGCCCGCAACATCCAAGCGGGCCGCATCCCCTGATGATGGGGGAGCACAAAGCGCATGGGCTCGATGAGATGAGGGGCCGCGTTCAGCAGCACTTCCCGCTCGATCAGCGACTCCCGCACAAGTCGAAACTCTTTATGCTCTAGATAGCGCAAACCCCCATGGATGAGTTTCGTGCTCCAAGAGGATGTGTGACTAGCAAAGTCATCTTTTTCACATAGGCACACTGAAAGGCCCCGCCCCGCCGCATCGCGGGCGATCCCGACGCCGTTAATACCGCCTCCAATGACGAGAAGATCATAAACCGACATAGCGTACCTGCGAGAGTTCGATATCCAACATCGCATGTTCAGAGGTGAAATCAAGCCTTGAAGGCGGCTATAGCGCTCTAAATCGGTGCTGCCCCTGCCATCTCCGTCGGGGGCGGGGCCACCACGTCCACCCCTGATCGATGCACAATGTCGGCGAACGCCGACGGCACCGCTTTGTCGGTCACCAAGATATCAATATCTTCAAGTGCAGCGACCTTCGCCATCGCCGCCCGCCCGAACTTAGAATGGTCAGCCACCAAAATGGTTTTGCGCGCATTAGCAATAATCGTCTTTGCCGCCCGGACTTCTCGATAGTCGAAATCCAGTAAAGAGCCGTCAGGATCGATGCCGCTGATGCCGATAATACCAAAATCAAGCCGAAAGCCTGACAGAAACTCGATAGCCGCCTCCCCCACCACACCACCATCGCTGCCCCGCACCGTGCCGCCCGCCATCATGACCTCAAACGCCGTCTTACGGGAAAAAAGGTCAGCAATATGAAGATTATTGGTGACAATGCGCAGCGATTGGTGATCCACCAGATGCTCCGCCACCGCCTCAGTGGTCGTGCCAATATTCATGAATAAAGAAGCGTGATTAGGAATAATCTCGCGCACCAACCGACCAATCGCATCCTTTGAGGATATGAGCGCGGTGCGGCGATCCGAATATTCCTCATTTTGCGTCGAGTTCGGTAGGCCCACGCCGCCGTGGAATCGCGCCAACCGACACGCGATGCATAGGGCGTTAACATCCCTACGGATCGTTTGGGTGGTCACGTCGAACCGGTCAGCAAGCTCCGTCACGGTGGCAAAGCCGGTTTGCTCCACCAGCTTCACGATCGCCTCCTGACGATCATTGAAGACATGGCTGTCTTCGCTCATCGCTTTATCACCTGTTGGTCAAGACCCTTTTGCATCGCCGCTGCTTACCTCTTGATGGAGATTATTATTGAACACGAAAAGCCCCAGGAGACGCCTCAAGCACACGCCTCTCCCAATCCTCCGCCCCGTCTGCCGCCACACAGGCCACGATACAGCCCCCGAACCCGCCTCCGGTGAGCCGCGCGCCGATGGCCCCTTGGACTTTGGCCTCCTCCACCAACCGATCAATGCCAGGGACCGACATCTCAAAATCGTCCCGCATGGATAGGTGGCTTTCATCCATCAGCATACCGAAGTCTGTCATACGCTGATCCCTTAACGCCGTCGCGGCGCTTACTGTACGGTGATGCTCTGTGATGCAATGCCGAACGCGACGACGGACGGGTTCGGGCAAGGCGCCGTTCCCTACGACATCGTCCAGGGTGAGGTGACACAAATCGTTTGTCCCAAAATGCTCCTTCGCCACGTCGCATTCCTGCTTGCGGGCCCCATAGCGACCATCCGCCAACTCCCGATGAATACCAGAATGGAGAACCACAAACCGGTGGCTGGTGGGAAGCGGGATAGGGTCATAGTCAAGGCTTTCCGTATCCAGAAAAAGTGCCTGACCCGGCTTGGCGACAGCCACCGCCATCTGATCCATAATCCCGCAAGGAACACCAATATCCTCATTCTCGATACGCCGAGCCAGCTGCGCGATCTCGACATCATCCGCCGACATCGATGAGACGTCACGCAAGGCTTTGATCACCGCCACACACAAAGCGGCGGACGAAGACAGCCCCGCCCCGTGACTAAGGGTGGAGACAAGAGCGATGTCGGCCCCCCTTTCGACCCAGCCCAGCCGTTTGGCCAACCGCACCGCGTAAAAGGCGTAGCGAGCCCAGCCTTGGTTCATATCGTCGGAAAGGGACGCCGAAATAGCGCCTTCAAATTTGTCGGACACCACCGTTACCTGGTCATCCTGCCGCATCTTGAGGGATAGGGTGCTGCCCACCCCAAGCGCGCAAGGCAGGACGCGACCGCCATTATAGTCAATATGCTCCCCAATAAGGTTCACCCGTCCTGGTACGAATAAGGTGACCTCTGGACGGGCTCCAAACCGCTCTTTGAAAAACACCTCTCCCATTACTGATCTCGCAGGGTTAGCGCGGCGACCTCTGGCATAACGTCAACGGTAAAGACCCCGGTCCCCTGCTCCACAGAGGCAAGATACTTTACCCGGCCAGGCGCGCGCAGAATGGGATAGAACTGAGCGGTGAAATGATAGCTATCCTCACTCCCCACCGGAGCAGCGCGAAGAGTCAGCATATAAGCCGTATCCCGTTCAAAATAGGCGTCATACCGACGGGTCATCTCCCCCAGTAAATGGGCAAACCCGTCCTGCTCCTCCTCAGTCAGGGCCCAAGGACCAGGCACCCGGCGCTGGGGCGCCACCCAGACTTCAAATGGAAAACGCGCATAGGGGGGACAGAAGGCGTGAACGCCCCCCGCTTCCGTTATGTCGTATACATCTTTCCAGGCAGCCATCGCCGCGGTGAGATCATACCCCTTCGCAAAGGCTGCAACCGCTTGTTGTTCTACCAGAGGCGTCTTGCCGAAACCGTAAATCTGTCCATGGGGATGGTGCAGGGTCACCCCGACTTCTTCCCCCCGACTTTCAAAAGGCATGACATAGTCGCAACCCGTCCCAAGAAGCGCGTCATACCGATCAATCCAGGCCGCCAGCAGGAGCCGACGCCGATCCTGACCAATTGTGTGCAGGTTCCCACTGCTCTGCGGTGAGTACACCACCACATCGCAGCGCCCGTAGGCCGGTTCAACGTCTATCAAGGGGGGAGCGTGGGGCTGAGGCGCTCTGGGATGAAGGCTTGTGAACTTGTTCTCGAAAACCGCTAGCTCGAAGTCAGCAAAAGGGATTTCTGTCGGTACACCGCTCGGTTGGGTCGGGGCCAAAGGATCATTGGCAGCCGACGGCTTATAGGTACGATTTTGGCGGTGAGCCGCATAAATATTCCATTCCTGCCGAAACGGATGCCAGCGTAATTCTCCCCCCGTTGCCACCGGATCATCTGTCTCATCGAGCGACGGCAGATTATGGGGGGTGTACCCATAAAGCAGCAGTTCCCGGCCATCGGCCTTCACGTGCCGCCGCCGGTGGACCGGCTGACCTCCAACTTTTTGATCAAGCGTTGAAACCGTCATCACCATCACCCCTCCACACTTTCAAGATGATAAAGAAGACAGCTATTGGGATGCATCAGCGGCAGCTGGATCCCAAAATGGACGAGCGCCTCACCGCGAAATACCGTCCCATCACCACAAAGGTCGGCGGCTTCGACAATGGAGGGAGCGGTGACCGATGGCGGATGCGTTGGCCATATTAAGCGCGTCAGATAGTGTTTGTCGGGCGCAAGCCCCGCAAACCGGATGCGGCCGGGCAAAGTAGTGCTATGGCCCTCTACCTTCGCGCACGAAAAAAGCGCCGCTGACTGATCTTTCGCCACCACACCAACCATATTGAGGTAATCAGACGCCTCTAGGCGATAAAGATCACCTGAATGGATCAACGCGCGATGCGCCTTATAAAGGGCAATAGCGCGCCGAAGAACGTCTAGATCGGCGTCTGTTTCCTCACTGAGATCTAGCTCCATCCCCATATGACCGAGCATGGCGGTTGCCGCACGGAATTCCATATCGAACATGCGGCCCGTAATGTGGCAACGCTTGGGCCCCACATGGCTGCCCAGCACATCAGGCGGGAAGAAATAGCTTGCCCCCCGCTGAATACGCTGACGGTCCAGCGCGTCGTTATTGTCCGACGTCCAAACCCTATCCGTATACCGTAATATTCCGAAATCAGCCCGCGCCCCGCCTGAGGCGCAGCTTTCAATCTCAAGCTCAGGATGGGCTCGCCGAAGGCGGTCCATCAGGCTATAGACTGCATGCGTTTGACGGTGGATGACGGGTCTTTGGTCCATACCGCCAGGGTGCGTACTGTCCCGGTTCATATCCCATTTGATATAGTCAACGCGATAGTCTTTGACGATGGCATCAATGGCATCAAACAAATAGGCAGACACCTCTGGCCGGGTGAGGTCCAACGTATACTGCTCACGAAAGGGGACCTGCTCCACCCCCCGCGCATTGAGAACCCAATCGGGGTGCTGGCGGTATAGATCACTGTCAGGATTCACCATCTCAGGCTCAAACCAAATCCCGAACTCCATCCCAAGGCTTCTCACATGATCGACAAGCGGATGCAGCCCATTGGGATAGACCGCCGATGAGACCGTCCAATCCCCAAGTCCAGCGCGGTCACTTCGCCGGCCACCGAACCAGCCATCATCCAAAACGAATCGTTCCGCCCCCACCGCGGCTGCCCGATCCGCCAGGGCCATCGACTTGTCCTCACCATGGTCGAAATAAACAGCCTCCCACGTATTATAGTGAACTAGTCGAGGTTTGGCGCGACTGCGTCCATCAAGAATATCCTGCCGCAGCACCCGATGAAAGCTCTGGGACAGGGTGTTGAGCCCGGTATCTGACCATACAGCGTAAAGGGTTGGGGATCGATAGACTTCTCCCGCGTCCAATTTCATCTCACCCGGGAAGAAAAGCTCCCCCATTTGGACAAAAGATCGACCATCAGTGTGACGATCTATTCTGACGCGATTATTCCCGCTCCACCCCAAATGAAATCCTGCGCAAGGCCCCGCCGTCTCATGGGTGAAGGGTGCTAAGGCGATCAGCCCGGGGAAATTATCGTGGCTTGTCCGCCCCGCCTTATTCTCGCGCAGATAGGTGCCGCGATGGGCTCCGATTTCCTGCACCTCAAACTCATGGGCCCAGCGGCCCGTAACCCCCCAAACGCGACTTAACCGCTCGTCCAACGGCATCGCCATAACAGGTGCCCAGGCGATGAATAGGGCCGCGTCGCCTTCATTCTTCACCGAAATTGTGATGCTCAGAGCGGCATGGTCGGGCCCCAACGCCACGTCATAGGTCACCCCCAACCCGACATTTTTATCCCGGCAGTGGATCCGAACATGCTGGGCCGTGACCATCTCCACCTGTTCGACCCGCAGGAAAGAGGCCCAATCCCCTCCATCACGATGCGCCAACAGACCAGATGGGCCGCCTAACCCTGCGCCCAATTCATTGGAAAGGGATGGCGCCACATCCTCGGTCGGCCCGCCAAAAGCCCATTGTCGAGTGGACAAGACCTCAAATTCCTCAGGGGCGGAATGCGCAAGCGCCCGGCCCCAATGCACGATGCTGGGCCGTTGCCCTCGTTTCACGGCGATCACCAGCTGAACATTGTCCATCCGAAGCGACACATGGTTTGCGGGGACATCGGTCATGGCACGTCCCTCGACATGAGTGAGGGTTTTAAGGATTGAATGATCCATCCTCTACTCTATCATGTTCGAAAATGAAAATAGAAATGTGATGTGAACTTGAGGCCTCACCCCAGGTGAACCCCGAGACACATGCAAGGAGGACCCGCGTGACGCCAGATAAGCTGTCTCTCGACCCACTACAGATGGGTGTTTTCGTTGGGCTGACCGTCCTCATCGGCGTGCTGACCTGGTGGCAATGTTCGGGCGGGCGGGCACGGGGGGAAGCCTCTGAGAAAAACTCGGCCCACGACTATTTCCTCGCGGGTAACGGTCTTCCTTGGTTTTTTGTGGCCGGATCGATCACCCTCACCAATCTCTCCACCGATCAATTGGTGGGCATGAATGGGAACCAGATGCTGCTGCTCGCCTGGTGGGAATTGGCCGCCGTGGTTGGCCTTTTCATTCTCGCTTTCGTGTTTATTCCCATCTATTACCGTAATAATTGTACGACCACGACAGAATTACTCGAACGCCGCTATAACAATCCCCATATCCGAGCACTGATCTCTGTCATCTTCATGGCAGGAACGGTCTTCATTTTTCTTCCCTCCGCCCTCTATGGCGGCTCCTTGTTCATGAAAACGATGTTCGATACCGACCTGCCATTAATGGTGATCGCGGTGTTTTTTGCCGTTATTGGTGCGGCCTATGCGATCCTTGGCGGCCTGCGCGCTGTTGCTGTTTCGGACACCTTTAGCGGTGTTGGGCTTTTGAGCCTTGCCGTGCTGGTGGTCTATTTGGCGTTGAAGGCTGTCGATTTCGATATTGTCACCGACGTCCCCATGGAGCGCTTATCGATGATCGGCGCAACCGACTCTCCCATCCCCATTACAACCCTCTTTACGGGGATGATCCTCATCCAAATCTACTACTGGTCAACGAACCAAACCATCACCCAACGGGCCATGGCCGCTAAAACCGTTGGCGAAGCCCAGCGAGGCATTGTGGCCGCGGCGGCCATCCGGCTCATGATTGTCCCGGTGATCGTGGTGGTGCCCGGCGTTGTGGCCTTCAAACTCTATGGCGATATCAATGACGCGGCCTTCGGCACCTTAGTCGGCGATATTCTACCCCCTTACCTTTCGGGGGCATTTGCGGCGATGATGGCCGCTGCGGTGCTTACCACGTTCAACTCGCTTTTGAATTCCGCTGCTGCCCTCTATGTCTGCGATATCCATCAGCGATACATTGACGCCGATGTGAATGTGCCGCGGGTATCCACCATCTTTTCTCTCATTATGGTAGTCCTCGCCATCGGCATGGTGCCGGTCTTCAGCAGCGCAGAGAGCCTGATCAACCTGTTGCAACAGCTCTATGGCCTTGGCTCCATGCCCGTTCTGGCCGCCTTCACCCTAGCGCTTTTGTTCAACAATGTGGACTATCGCGCAGCTATGGCGGGCGTTGTCTTTGGTGTCTGCTTTTACGCAGTACACACCTTTATCCTCAGTACCGAGCCAACCCGTGCTGCCCTTGCGGGTGACATCACCACGGGCCCGATGGCTGAATTCCTGGGCGGGCTGACCCAGGGCGGCCTTGTGCTGCGGACTATAGATTGGGTGGCTCACCTGCACTACATCCATTATATGGCCATCACATTTTTTGCGATTTTGATCTTTTCCCTGACGATCAACCTCCTCTTCTTCGGTAAAACGGCCACTCTTCGCTTGGGTCGGCGTTCACCCACCCCCGCATAAGGAGCAGCACCCATGTCCGGCACCCCCCTCCTCCTCGCCCTTGACCAAGGCACAAGCTCCAGCCGTGCGATGGTCTTTACCCCCAATGGCGAGCTTGTCGCCTCCGCCCAGGAAGAGTTCCCACAATCCTACCCCCATGAGGGATGGGTGGAACAGGACCCGAACGATATCTGGGCGTCCATTCTGTCTGTCGCAAAGAAAGCGATTGCGAAAGCTGAAGCGGATGGCGATAAAATCGTCAGTATCGGCATCACGAACCAGCGCGAGACGACAATCCTCTGGGATCGTAAGACCGGCGTACCAGTTTACCCGGCTATTGTGTGGCAAGACCGTCGGACAGCCGATGAATGCGCACGACTGAAAGCCGACGGTGCCGAAGTCCCCCTTCGGCGACGGACGGGGCTCCTCCTTGATCCTTATTTCTCCGCGACGAAGGTCGCCTGGATTCTCGATAATGTTGAGGGTGCCCGCACCGCAGCGGAGGCAGGAAAGCTGGCCTTTGGGACGGTGGATTCTTGGCTTGTCTGGAAGTTAACAGGCGGCCATGTTCACGCCACTGATGCGACGAATGCGTCGCGAACGAACCTTTTAAACCTCACCACCGGGGAATGGGATGACGAGATGCTGTCCCTTTTCCGGGTGCCGCGGGCCCTGCTTCCTGAAGTGAAAGACAGTGCCGCTGATTTTGGCAATACAGACCCCAACCTTTTCGGACGTCCCATCCCTATTGGCGGCATCGCGGGCGATCAGCAGGCCGCCGCTATCGGGCAAGGCTGTTTTGATGTGGGCAGCGCAAAAAGTACCTATGGCACCGGCTGCTTTCTATTGGTTCAAGCAGGAAATGTACCGCCCACGTCAGATAATGCGCTTCTTTCAACGGTAAGCTATCAGCTTGAGGGAAAACGGGCCTATTGCCTTGAGGGCTCAATTTTTATCGCCGGTTCTGGTGTCAAATGGCTCCGAGATAGCCTTGGGCTGATCCAATCCGCCGACGAAACCGAGGCCCTTGCCAAAAGCATTCCGCATACGGGCGGTGTGTACGTTGTCCCCGCCTTTACCGGCCTTGGCGCCCCCCATTGGGCGCCAGAGGCCAGAGGCCTTATCGCAGGTCTAACCCCCGGCAGAGGGACAGCCGAGAATGTACAGGGAACACAAGAAAACGGAGCCGAAAAGACAAACGACATAATTAGGGGCAATAGCGC
>ERZ1740067.435-NODE-435-length-33900-cov-7.399498_pt1 | contig 33900 bp, 27 predicted proteins | sample MGYA00581736_ERZ1740067 | MGnify/ENA primary metagenome ERZ1740067 (study PRJEB43018, sample SAMN04849236) | marine metagenome | isolation source: floating plastic debris | place: Pacific Ocean | collected 2008-08-27 | study: EMG produced TPA metagenomics assembly... | reverse complement strand
TGCTTGTTTTTGTATAGCAATCGCCGGATGCATTCGGCGATTGCTGACCACTTAGATCTATATGCAGCAAGGGTTTCACTCGCTGGGTATGTACAGAGCTAAGTAGCGAACGCTATAAGAGCAAGCGCTTTACATCATGCGATTTTTAGCAATGTGATTGCGTCACTATCTTCTTGTGTCGTTGAATGCTTTTGGATCGCAGCGATCCGTCGATTCGTTAAAATTTAAAAGCTAAATGGTTGAGATAGCAGCAGATGTCGGCCCGGTAATGCAGCCGCTGCAATTACAGTTGCCACCTCGAACTTTCACGTTATTCTCGCAGTATAGTCACCCGACTCACACAGCCATTTTTAAGTCAATAGAGTTTGTTGACTATGTGCTGGGTGATCAAATTTTTGACTATCATCCCCTTGGCGATAAACGCTCTGGCAAGATTGGTGTGGTTTGTCAGGGGCGCGTTCGCCTACTGATAGACAATGGCATCAAAGATGTCACCGTTGAGCGTCTAGACGCCGATCAGTGTTTTGGCGGCGACTATGCGTTTGTGGATCAGTCTTTTTCCTATCGGGCTGTCGCTTCAAGCGCCGAATGCACGGTCGCATTCATTCCACTGTCCAAAATAGTGGCGGCCTGTGAGGTTAATCCTCAGCTGAAGCAGCATTGGCTAGAGCAAGTGCAGACCCGAGAGCGTCTGTGTTTTTTTCGGACCATGACTGATTTGCGATCGCATCCCAGTCGTCAGCTCAGCCAGTGGGTGCCCTATCTTCAAGAACTGTCACTACCTCAAGGGACACAGCTGGCGTTGGCCACCCCTGCTAGTGCCGGTCGTTACTGGCTGCGCTCAGGTGTGGTCATGGGTGATGGTGAACCCCCTCACCTAGGAGACAGCTGGGGCTATGCCTCTTACAGGGGCCTCAGCGCGGCTGATAGTAGTTGGATTGTGCAGGAAAGTTCTGTTGTTTACCAGCTACCAAAAGCGGTTTGGACAGTCGCAAAGGCGATTTCTCCCGATTTGGATTTGACCGAATCGTTACCCGACGACTGGACCAGAGATTCGCCCAGAGACTCGGTCAAATCTGAAGGAGCTGCTGCTCAGCGCAATACGTTGTCCTCGGCTATTACAACGCCGGAACCCAACTCGCTCAGTCCGTCTTTGGCCCAGCGGCGGGCGACCCATTCGCTAGAAGCCCTGCCACCCAGGCTGACGAAATCTTCCCAAACCGAAAATCTCTCGCCTGAAATTAGCTTTCCGAAGCCGCCTCAGCGTTTTGTGTTGGATGTTTTACGCCAATACCCCTGGGTAGAGCAGCAAAGCTCGTCAGACTGTGGTGCGGCCTGTTTATCGATGGTGGCTCGGTATTGGGGTAAGCGCTTTCCGTTGAATGTTCTGCGGGAGAAGGCACAGGTCGGCAGAGAAGGCACGTCGCTTAAGGGTTTGGCTAGGGCCGCAGAGGAAATTGGATTTCAGGCTAGGCCCGTGCGAGCCAGTCTGGGCGCGCTGGTGGATCAGATGAGACCTTGGATTGCTCACTGGGAAGGGGTTCATTATGTTGTCGTTTACAGAATAAGTGGCAAAAAAGTTCTGATTGCTGATCCGGCAATGGGGCGTCAGTTTGTTTCTCGTGAAACCTTTATTCGCAAGTGGACGGGCTACGGCGTCTTGCTCGATCCGACCCTTCAGCTTAAAAAAACAGATATTAAGCAGGGATCGCTAGGGCGCTATGTTCCGGCGCTGATGCCCTATCGGAGCTTGATTGCTCAGATCATTCTTGTTTCACTGTTAATTCAGTGTTTTGGGCTGCTCTCACCGCTGTTCACGCAGGTGATTTTGGATCGCGTTGTGGTGCAAAGAAGCATTTCAACCCTCAATGTCTTTGTTGTGGGCTTGCTGATTTTTGGGCTGTGGGGATTAGTAATGGGGGCGGTCAGAACCTACTTACTCAGCTATCTGTCCAATCGGTTGGACTTAACTTTAATCAGCGGCTTTATTCGACATACGATGTCTTTGCCGATGCGTTTTTTTGAATCCAGACGGGTTGGCGATATTGTCACGCGCGTTCAAGAAAACCAAAAGATTCAAGAGTTTTTGATCGGGCAGGTGGTACTGGCTTGGCTCGGCTTTTTGACTGGTTTTGTATACCTGGGCTTGATGTTGTATTACAACTGGCAGCTGACGCTGATTGTGATGCTTATTATCCCGCCGATTGTTGTCATTACACTGGGGGCAACGCCTTTTTTGCGCAAGATTTCTCGTGAGGTCTTTAAGGAAGCTGCTGATCAGAATTCGGCGCTAGTAGAAATGATTGGTGGGATTGCTACGATTAAATCGACGGCAACAGAACATGAGCTTCGCTGGCGTTGGGAAGATAACCTGACCCGTCTATTAAACGCTCAATTTCGTGGGCAAAAGTTTGGCATCGGTTTGCAGAGTGTTAGCGGCGTTATCAATTCTTTTGGCAGTACGCTGCTGCTTTGGTATGGCGCTTCTTTGGTGATTAAAGGTGAGCTGACGATTGGCCAGTTTGTTGCTTTTAATATGATGATTGGTTATGTGATTAGTCCTGTACTGGCCCTGGCTGACCTTTGGGATGAGCTGCAAGAGATTTTTATTTCCATTGAGCGGCTCAATGATATTTTTGAAACAAAACCTGAGGAAGCCAACGGGGACGACCAGATGGTGATGCCCGCTATTGAAGGGCAGGTTACTTTTGAGTCGGTGACGTTTCGCTATAGCGAAGATAGCGATCGCAATACGCTAGAAAATATCTCTTTTGAGGTATCTGCTGGCGATACGGTGGCTATTGTGGGGCGTAGCGGGTCGGGCAAAAGCACGCTGATAAAGCTCCTAGAAGGCTTGTACTCGCCAAATACAGGTCGGGTGCTGGTCGATGGCCACGATCTTCAGCATGTGGTACCGTCTTCGTTGCGATCGCAGCTCGGTGTGGTTCCTCAAGAGAGCATTTTGTTTTCGGGTACGATTTTAGAAAACATTAGCTTTTTTAGAGAAGACGTTTCTTTTGAAGCGGTTGCCAAAGCTGCCAAGCTGGCCGAGGCGCATGGGTTTATCCAGGCGATGCCCTTGGGCTATCGCACAGAAGTCGGTGAGCGCGGGGCAACGCTATCAGGCGGGCAGCGGCAGCGGGTTGCGATTGCCAGGGCCTTGCTGCGGCAACCTCGACTGCTGTTGCTCGACGAAGCGACCAGTTCACTAGATACCGAGTCTGAAAGGCACTTTCAGCAAAACTTAGAGCAGATCAGTGCTGAGTGCACCACGTTTATCATTGCCCATCGTCTTTCTACAGTGCGCAATGCTGACCGCATTCTGGTCCTCGATCGCGGCATTTTGGTAGAGCAGGGTACCCATGTCGAACTCTTAGCCGAGAAGGGGCTGTATTACTCTTTGGCCCAGCAACAGCTGGATTTATAGCTCTACCTACTGCTAAGCTCGCTATTTAGTTTTTCTCCATCTAACTTTCTACAGATATCCATGAAAGCATTCAGGGTTTGCCATGCTAAAAACAACAGTCGATATTTCGGGCAATGTTTCTGATTCTAAGGGCGTAGCGCCTGGTGACAAGAACAATAAAAGCCACGATCGTAAACGGGATGCCTTTTCACCGCGTTCTGCCACCGTCAGCTTAAAGTTGCAGCCAGACTGGAGTGATGCGATTCAGTCTGTTTTAGAACAGCCGCCTGCGAGGCTGCCTCGCTATTTAATTGCCATAGGGTTAGCCTTTAGTGGTGCTTTTGTTGCCTGGGCCTGTCTTGGCTCTATTCAAGAGGTCAGCCATGCCCAGGGCAAACTCATTCCACAGGGCGAGACCTACAAAATTGAACCCATAACAGAGGGGAAGGTAGATCGCATTTTGGTGCAAGAAGGTGATCACGTCCAGAAAGGTCAAGTGCTGATGTCTCTAGATTCCGAACTTTTAGCTTCGGAGGTGAGTCGCCTAGAGCAGGCAATTGGGGCAACTGAGCAAGAAATTGATCAAATGCGATCGCTCATAGAAAAGACACATCAAGAGGCTCAGGTACAGCGCCAAATTGCGGATGCCAATATCCAGGTAGAACAGGCTGCGATTGAACAATCCCAAGCTTCAGTCAAAACCAGCGAAGAGCTACTACTTGAGCTAAACAGCGAGCTCAATGCCCGTGTAGACCGATTCAATCGCATTAGCCGCCTGGAAGCGCAAGGGGCGATCTCTCAGGAATATCTGTTTGGGATTGAATCCGGTGTCAGACAACAGCAGCAAGCCTTTAAACAGAATCAGGGGCAACGGGCCCAAGCGATTTTGCAAGTTCGCAGGGGCCAAGCCGAACTCTCCAGAACAATAGCTGAAGAGCAGCAAACCACCCTCTCAGCCCAGCAGGCACTGCAAAAAATGATCATTGAAGAAGGGCAGCTCAGACGAGAGCTGACAGACTTGACCATTCAACTAAGGCAGGCGAAAAAACAGCTGGCTCAAAGCGACGTTACGGCCTCTACCGATGGTATTGTGTCGACCCTCGCCTTGGACAACACAGGTGAAGTCGTACAGCCGGGACAAACCCTCGCAGAAATTGTTCCTGACAGCACGCCTTTAATTCTCTCTGCTGTGGTTCCCCACCAAGAAGCCGGTCTGCTCAAAGTGGGCATGGAAACCCAAATAAAAATGGACGCTTTTCCCTACCAGGACTATGGCATATTATCTGGCCAAGTTATCTCTATTTCACCTGACGCTAAGGTCAAAGGAGAGACGATTAATGGCTATCAGATCAATGTTTCTTTAGATGAAGACTTTGTTGTACACGAACGGCAAATGGTTAAGCTACAAACAGGGCAAACGGCTGATGTTGAAGTTGTGATTCGACGGCGTCGAATTATTGAAATGCTAAGCGATCCGATTCGTCAGCTGACAGAAGGTAAGCTTAGCCTCTAGCTCCCATTCTCTATCATTGAGCCTTCGGCATTTTGTAGTTGATCTTTCTTTAGTTCTGAGTGCAGTCATTGCTGTTCTCATTTATCTCTCAAACAGATTCTTGAGGCTCTTCTAGAGTCGTTCTAAGGGCTTTTCACGGTTCTCATTCAAGCGGTCTACTGCTGTTTGTTAGCTTGCTGTTCAGGCAGCTTTTGAGCGGTTAATTTATCAGGGATTCCATGATGTATTCTTCACAACAAACCTCACCAGACAACACAATTAGTAACGATAAAATGGAGAAAATTATTGATGCGGTTATCGATGGGAAATACTCCTATGCCTGTTTGATCATGCTAGAAGAAGCAGGCTACGATCCTACTCACTATATTCCTTACCGTACCTATAATCGCCTCCAAAAACAGCATCAGGCGAACTATCAGTCTGCTCAAAAATCCACCGCCAAGGTTACTACTTTAAGACCTCATGTAGCCGCTCAAAAAATAGCCAACTCATCCATTGCAGATATTGATTACGTTGAGTCTGTTAAGGGTCAAGAGAAAGGGATAAGCGGTGGCTACGGTGCTCACAGAATCAAATATAGGCGCGGGAACAACTTTCTTATTTGGTCTGCGTAAAAAATCTTAAACAGCCTCTAAAGCATAAACATAGAAATTTTCCAGCTTCTCTTGAAATTGACCGACGCTGTGGAATGAAATTGACCGACGCTGTGGAATGAGTGTTCTGTGAAATTATCCATCAGCTCATCGTGATGTTCTTGAAGAGACATCGCAACGAGCTGATGGATATGGATGCTCTCTTTATCGATATTGGCCAACGCTAACGGTTTGTCTGGTTTCTTTTTTCACTGGCTGAACCATGGCCAGTACCTGTTGTGCTGTGGTGACAGCTGTGGTGACAGCAGGGGCCGCAATCGGTACAAGCTGTACTGCGCAAGCTTTTAGCTCGGGCTCTAGCGAAATTGGACACACTTCTGGGTGTGTTAGCGCATTGACCTCAGCGTTGTCGGCCCAGAGAAATCCCCAGTGCATGGGCATGAAGGCGGTGCCTTTTCGAATGTTTTGGGTGACAAGGATGGGCAGCTGGGCAAAGCCTCGGCGCGATCGCACCTCAACCCAATCTCCCGACTGCACCTGCATCCGCTGCGCATCTCGAGGATTCACCTCTAGCACCGGCTGCGGATGCTTCTGACGAAGCTTTTCGATCCGACCAGTGCGCGTTTGGGTATGCCAGTGGCCTAGCAATCTTCCTGTCGTTAGAACCATAGGGAACTGATCGTCTGGTGGCTCGGCCAGTCCCTTCAGGTGGAAGGCCGCAAACTTAGCTCGGCCATTATCTGTTAGGAACTGGTAGTCGGTGTAGAGGCGCTTGTCAAATTTATTAGCAGCAGTTTCCTCTGTTTCACAAATGGGGGCAGGCCACTGAATGGGGCCACTTTGGGCCAACCGCTCATGACTCAGTCCACTCATATCGCAGAGGCGATCAGCCGTCAGGCTCACAAATTCGTCATAGACAGCCGCTGCGTCTGCAAAGTCGAACTGCTTGGTAAATCCAAGGCGGCGACCCACTTCGGCAAAAATTGCCCAGTCTGGCATGGCCTTCCCCACCGGAGCTCGAAAAGCGGGGCACAAGGTGACCATTCGCTCAGAATTGGTCATGACCCCGGTCGCTTCACCCCACTGGGCGGCGGGCAGGATGACGTGGGCGTAGGCCGCTGTCTCCGTCGGGTAGTAAGCGTCCTGACAAATGGTGAAAGGTGACTTGAGTAATGCCTTTTTGGTGCGCTCAATATCTGGCATGCTGACTGCCGGATTAGTCGCAGCCACCCAGAAGACACCGACCTCTTCTCTCTCTAAGGCCAGCATCATATCCCAGGCTGCTAGCCCAGGGACAGGGGAAATGCTGCCCTCTGGTAGCTGCCAGGCTTTCTCAACGGCCTGCCGATGTTCTGGCTTTTTCACGAGGCGGTAGCCCGGCAAGATGTGCGCTAGTCCTCCGGCTTCGCGGCCTCCCATCGCATTCGGTTGGCCCGTCAGTGAAAAAGGCCCTGCTCCTGGCCGACCGATGTTTTGAGTCATCAGATGCAGGTTAATAATCGTGCGCACCTTGGCTGTACCTTCGCTCGACTGGTTGATCCCCATCGACCACAGCGAAAGCACATTCTCCGAATTCGCCCATAGCGTAGCAGCTAGCCGCAAATCTTCAGTAGAGATGCCACACAAATCGGCCACGCGCTCAGGCGTATATTCACTGACAACCTGCGCATACTCCGTAAATCCGTCTGTGCAGTAGTCAATAAAGAGCGGGTCGTGCTTACCCCAGCGAATGAGCAGGTGAGCAATCCCATTGAGCAAAGCGATGTCTGTTCCAGGCTTAATAGCCAAATGCAAGTCCGCATCTTTAGCAGTTGCCGTTCGCCGAGGATCGACTACGATCGTCTTGACGTTTTTGTTTTTCCTGTGATTCTTTTTCAGTCGGTTGAACACAATGGGATGGCACTCAGCTGTATTGGTGCCAATCAGAAAAGCGCAGTCTGTTTTCTCCAAATCGTCGTAGCAGCAGGGTGGACCGTCGGAGCCGAAGCTTTGAATGTAGCCAGCGACTGCTGAGGACATGCACAGGCGGGAGTTGGCATCAAAGTTGTTGGTGCCAATGCAGCCCTTGATCAGTTTTTGAGCCAAGTAGTAGTCTTCTGTTTGAAATTGCCCAGAGCCGTACATACAGATAGCGTCGGTGCCGCGCTGATCAATTGTTTTTTGAATTTCTGAAGTGATGCGACCAAAGGCTTCGTCCCAACTGACTTCGCGAAAGGGTTGATCGAGCGATTCGCGCATCATCGGCACTTCGAGCCTGTCTTTATCAATAGATTCGCCAACAGAGGCTCCTTTTATACACACTTGTCCTTTGCTAGAAGGATGTGCCTTATTACCCACTGCCTGCCAAACGGGGCGACCGTCGCTGTCGCGCGTTATTTTTCGGCCTGGACGAGCGGGGGGAAATACTTCTAGACCGCAGCCAACACCGCAATAGGGGCACAGTGTCTTGCATGACAATGTATCGGGTGAAAGGGGCATATAAACCTCCAAAGCTTGGGTTAAAAGGGATATATAAGTATGAATAAAAAGGATAGGAGGTATTTAAATACCTCCTATCCTCTTAAGGTAAGCGCTCACTTACAGCAGTAAAATCCGTTACAGTTGATACCAAGAACAGGTTTAGCTGCCATAAGTGAGTTCATTATTAGCGAGCCATTGGCTGATTTAGCGGCATAGCAGCTGCAGGCAGCTCCTCACCTTCATGCGCTTCAGCAAAGGAGTCCTTAGGCTCATCCAGGAAGAATGCGCAGAGGAAGGCCACAACTAGACCCGCAACCCCTAGCACCTGGAAGAATGCTGCATTGGCTGCAGCTGTACCTGCGGCAACCGCAGCAGGATCAACGCCATCCCCCGAAGGAATCAAGGCCTGCTTGAGCAGCAACAGAGTTGTGAGGTAAGCAACCGCACCTACGTTACCGTATGCGCCCACGTTACCAGCAACTTGGCCTGTAATCCGTCTTTTCACAAGGGGAACCATTGCAAACGTGGCACCTTCTGCTGCCTGTACAAAGAAGGAACAGAGCATAACTAGGATGACTGCGCCAGCCAAAGGCCAACCACTGCCGACCATGCTAAAGACTAAGTAGCCAATACCCATACCACCGAGCAGAATGGTCATTGTCCACTTACGGCTACCGACAGAGTCGGAGATAATGCCGCCACCTGGACGGGACACTAGGTTCATAAAGGCGTAGCTGGACGCGATGATACCAGCAACCGCTTTGTCAAGAGAGAATGTTCCTTCAAAGAACGCAGGGAGCATGGTTACAACGGCCAGCTCGGAACCAAAGTTAACAATATAAGTGAGCTCTAGCAAAGCAACCTGCTTAAACCTGTAGCGGTCTTCAGCGGGGTACTGCTTGCGACCTGTCATCAAGTCTTTGTTAACGGCGTAGCAGTTGTAAGCCTGGAATATATACAGACCGATCAAAACGACCCAAGCAATCACCATTGTGGTGCTGTTGAGGAAGTTAACTTTCTGCAAGCGCCATGCCAATACCATCATGATGATAGTCAAAGGCGCATTCATGAGAAGTAAGAACCAGAAGTCGCGCTTAGTCGTGACTTCCATGCCACGGGTGCTCTTAGGCTTACGATAAACTTTGCCAGGAGGTGTATCTGTAACGTTGAAGTAGTAGAAGCAACCATATAGCGCAGCTACGATACCAGAACCTGCGATCGCAGCTCTCCAGTTCAATACCTCAGTACTAAAGCTGAAGCCTAGGACTACGAATGGCTTGGCCTCAGGAAACTGAAAAGCCCAGGGCAAGAAGCTCAAAGCCATGGCAAAAAGTACCATGGTGAAGGCAGAGAACGCAGAGCCAAAGTTGCCCCAGCCACCGTAAATGCCTTCAGCTGTGCCCACTTCCTTCGGCGGGAACCACTCAGCTGTCATCCGGATACCGATTACAAAACCAGCACCGACGATGCCCATCAGCAAACGACCAACCACTAACTGATTGAAAGAGGTTGCCGTTGCAAAAATTAAGCAGGGAATGGCCGCATAAATCAGCAACAAGGAGTACGTAACACGAGGCCCGTACTTGTCGAGTAACATCCCGATGATGATACGTGCCGGTACAGTCAGGGCTACGTTACATAGGCCAATAGTGCCTGCTTGAGCAGGGGTTAATCCAAACTCTTGAACAATAGTCGTAGCAAATGGTGGGAAGTTAAACCACACCACAAACGATAAAAAGAAAGCAAACCAAGTCAGGTGAAGTATTCGGTACCTGCCTTGAGTTGCTTTTGTAAACAACTCTCCGATCATATTGCGTTATGCTCCTAGGTATAGAGATGTTTTGACCGCAATTGATATAATCCAAGAACAGAGATGTTATCAATTTGATCAAAACAGATTGAACAAAAAGCCTGTGGGTTGCCGCCCGTGGGCTTTTTCTTTGGGTGGCCCGATACGCTGATAACAGATATCAGGCCAGGGACTGAGACCGAGAACAACCATTATTTTGGCTTCTCTCAGTCAATAGGCATAAGTCGCCTAGCCCCCATTAAACTTGGCTGTTGCACCAAACTTTTCTTTGAGCAGGCCAGTAACGACCTCCTCCAAGTCATCGCAAGGCACGCCTTTCATGACGCGCTCGCCAAGCTGAGCATGTTTGCCCACCTTGCCGCCCATATAGATATCGACAGCCTCTACAGACTTGCCGTCTTTACGGGCCTTGGTTCCGAGGAAACCAATGTCCGCGACCTGTGGCTGTCCGCAGGAATTGGGGCAGCCAGTCCAGTGCATCCGCACCGGTTGATCGACGCTCAGCATCGAGTCAAGCTTTTGTGCAAGAGCATCGGCTCTTTGCTTTGTCTCAATCAGGGCAAAGTTGCAAAAGCGCGAGCCAGTGCAGGAGACGAGCGCTCTCGATATCGGTGCGGGATCTATCGAGAACTTCTCTACAGGGGCTTCCTGCAAGAAGGCTTCTAGTCGCGAGTCAGGCACGTTGGCAATGATGACATTCTGCTCAACAGTGAGGCGAATTTCGCCATTGCCATAGACTTCGGCAAGCCTTGCAAACTCAAACATATCGTCTGCATAGATGTGTCCAACCGGGACGTGAAGGCCAACGTAGTTCATTCCTGGCTGCTTCTGCCTGTGAACACCGAGATGATCGTTCTTGTTTTCGTCTGTGATGGCATCTTCTGGTGCGGCAGGCAGGAGCGCTTGCCCCATCTTCGTTTCCACTGCTGCCCGGAACTGATCCAATCCCATGGACTCAATCAGCCACATCAGGCGCGTCCGCTGGCGGTTGCCACGGGAACCATTGTCACGAAATACGATCAAAATGGCACGGCATAGTTCAACGACGGTGTCATCAGCAGGAACCCAAGCGCCCAATGGAATCGCTGCCTCACAGCGCCTTGCTGAGAAAAAGCCGCCAACAAGCACATTGAAACCCAGCTCACCACCTTCTATTCCATCCTTGAAAGCAGGGATAAAAGCGATGTCATTGATTTCAGAGTGAATGGAATCTTCCCGACTGCCTTCGATGGCGATATTGAACTTGCGAGGCAAGTTAGTAAAGTCATAATTACCCTCACCGTTGTTAGTAATCATGTCTTGAACCTTGACGACCAATCCTTGGGTGTCGATCAGTTCAGATGCCGCAATGCCTGCGACCGGAGAGCCCGTAATATTGCGAACGTTGTCCATCCCGGACTGCATGGAGGTAATTCCGGCCTGCTCAAATCGGCTAAAGATATCGGGAATATCCTCTAGGCGCACTCCACGCAACTGCAAATTTTGACGAGTGGTGATATCAGCGCAGCCATCGTCACCGTAGCGCTGGACAACCTCTGCGAGCACTCGCATCTTATGACTAGAGAGAACCCCATGGGGCATTCTCAGACGCAGCATAAACTTGCCAGGGGTTACCTCCCTGTAAAAGACACCGAGCCACTTCAGCCTACCGGTGAGGTCGGTTTTATCAATTGCTTCCCAACCCATCTCAGCAAACTTTTCCAGCTCGTCCTTTACAGCCAAGCCATCTTTCTCAGCCTTATATTTCTCAAATTTATTCTTTTTTTCTTTTTTTACGACGTTTGGTGACGTAACCATTCTTCATCCGAAATGTTAAAAGTTGGTCAAAAAACAAGCTATTGGCTCTAGCCGTTTTATCTTTTAATTCGCTACAAAAACAAACCTGCATTTAGGTGCGTTAATTGCACCCATACATAACGTTTATTTGGTAGCACTTATAACAATAACCTTCAATCGACCTTCAAGGTATGCTGTTTTGATTAAAGCGCTTAAGAAAAGTGGTAGACGTTCTAGCTAACAGTAACTGATAGCTTAAACGCCTACCCACCACGCTTATAAGGAACCGTTTTAGGGTTTTGTCTAACTCATTTGCTGTTTGAGTTCTCCTCAAGATATGGAAAACCAATCGGTTGTTTTGTATTGACTGATACCGTTCATGATCATTTGTTGCTTATTTCGCATAAAGATTATGCGACTTTTGCGATCCTCTGAATTTGCTGGTACTAAAGGATCATAGAATCGTACTCGTAGAATACGCGCAGAGAGCAGTGTGTCAGCAGTGCAGCTACATGTTGCAATCAGTCCGTAACTATGGCGATTGGCCTGTGGCTATATCGGCGTCGAAGGTTCAAACACGCGACGATAACGGTTAAAGAGGTTCGTCGCTCTATCCTACTTGTCGAAATTGTCTTTCTTTTGAGAGTGGTGATCGCGGTTAACGGTTGTCTTTGGCTGGTGTCTTTGACTGGGCTTGTAGGGCTGCTTTTATTGATTCACTTTGGATTCATTTGCTATGTGAAAAAGTGATATGGAATTATTGTTTGATAGCAAAAAATGAGCTGCTGTTTCCCTGGGGTGAAATCGTAAGGCGAAATCGCAGAATAAAGTGCGGCTATATGATTAACGAATTATTTTTCTATTAGGAATTAGGCCATTTTTATAGGTTTGCTAAAACATTACTTTAGGAGCTTCTTTCGTGATGTCGTCTGAGGAATCAGTGCCGTTGTCTCAATATTCTACCGATTCTGAGTTTAGAGAAGCTGCCCCTGATTCTGTCTCTTCATCGTATGGTGAGGCCCTTATGGCGATAAGCTCAACCCAGGCTGTGGATGCTTCTGCAGTTTTATTTGACTCTGCTAAGCTTGACTCCTGCAATCTTGTTCCAAAATCTGTAGGGCTAGAACCTGTAGAGTCAGAACCTGTCAAGGATCAAAAACCTGTAGAGTCAGAACCTGTAGATTTAGAGCCTGTAGATTTAGAGCCCGCTGAGATGATATCCCTGGATGCGCAAATAGCGCAGGCTGTAGAGCAGCTAGCATCGGGTGACTTTCACAGTCGTTGGGACTACGCTAAGCGCTTCTCGCAGCAGTTTGCTCACTGGGGTGATCGCATCATTCCGCCCCTGATTGAGCAGCTACGAACTCAGCATGACCCAGATACGCAGTGGTTTTTGGTCCGTATCCTGAGCCAGTTTGAGCATCCGGGCATTGTTGCTGCACTTGCCCAGCTGCTGGTGAGCACCCGTAGCGAAGAACTTCAGATAGAGGTGAGTAAAGCGCTCTCTACCATGGGCGCCAATGCTGTTTGTGTCTTGAGTGAAATGCTGAGAGCTCCCGTGCAGGAAAAGCAGCGCGTTCTCGCCGCCCGTACGCTATCCCACATTCGCCGCACTGTGGTGATTGAACCGCTCTTGGGTGTTACAGAAGATCCCAACCCTGAGCTGAGGGCAATCGCTGTGGAGGCCCTGGGCAGCTTTCATGATCCGCGTGTTACGCCTGTTTTGCTTGCGGCCCTTCGAGATCGACCTGATATCTGTATAGAGGCCATTCGCACGTTGGGGCGTCGCAGTGACCTGCTGGCGACAACTGATTTGGTGAGTCCTTTGCGGCAGTGCCTGCTCGCGGAGGATGAAGCGGTTGCCTGTGAAAGTGCGATCGCGCTCGGTCGGCTGGGGACAGAAAATGCGATTGCCCTGCTAGGTGACCATCTTCAATCGCCGCTTTCAACGCCTGTGAAAGTTGCCATCGTTCAGGCATTGGGATGGCTGAGCGTTCAGAGCGCAGTGACCTATCTGGTTACCGCTTTTACAAACTCTGCGCCAATTATTATGCCTGCTGTCAAAAAAGAAATTGCCAAGGCTCTCGGCCAAACGCGCAACCTAGGCGCGCAACCATCAACAGCTACATCTTCAAGTGATCCTTCTCTAAAAAGCATTGCGGCTATGCCCCTCATTGCCTGGCTCAGCTCACTTCATCTAGGGCCAACTGGCGCTCTCAGCACTGAGTCAGGATCGAAGGCCCCCGCTGATCTAGAATCCTTCTTGCTGACACAAACTGTGGTGTCATCGCTAGCCAGGTTGGGTGCGGTCGATGCTATAGGTGGTCTTATTCCGCTATTGAGTCATCCGGACCCACGACTGCGACTGCATGCGCTGAATGCCCTCAAACAAATCGATCCTAGATCCGCCCAGTCGAGGGCTCAAAGCTATTTGCACCAGCCAAATCTCTCTCCAGTAGAAAAGCAATATGTCGCAGAGACATTAGCCGCTTGGTAAAAGTGCCCGCCGTTTGGTGAGGCGTTAAATCTAAACACCCTCTGCAATTTAGCCGGTTTGTCCGAATCAGGGGTAGCCTGAAGTGAAGGTACTTTGTGTAGTGGCACAAACTTTACTAACCCGGCATGATTACATCCTCAGGCGCAGACCCAAACGATGCTCTCATTGGCTCAATTCCTAACCTGTCTTCCGGCGCATCGGAGCCTGCCTTGACCTCGGCGACGCCTTCAGCCGTTGAGATGCCCAAGGAAACGTTGAAAGACTGGGTGAACTTTACGGCCAAGCGCACAGGGGTCGCTACATCGTTGAGCCTAATGAGTACCCTGATGGAAACGGCTGAGCTGGCAGGCGCTGAAGAGTCAGGGCAGCTGAGTTTGAATACGTCTATTAATGAGGTGCAGCGGGCTGCCGATAACCTGACCGAAGGGACCTATCGTCTGATGGTGATGGGCGATATGAAGCGGGGCAAAAGCACCTTACTCAATGCGCTGATGGGGGAGAACTTGCTGCCCAGTGATGTGAACCCGTGCACTGCGCTGCTAACAACCCTGCGCTATGGTCCCGAAAAGCGCGTAACCCTTCACTTCAAAGACGCAGATCGTACCCCTGAGACCATTAGCATAAACACCTTTAAAGCGGACTATACGATTGACCCTACCGAATCGAAACGCCTAGAGAGTCAGAATGAAGACGCCTTTCCTCACATTAGTCGAGTGGTGGTGGAATATCCTCTGCCACTGTTGCAACAAGGCATAGAGCTGATCGATACGCCTGGACTGAATGACACAGAGGCGCGTAACGATCAGGTGCTTAGTTATCTGGGCGATGCGCAGGCCGTATTGTTTGTGCTTAACGCCACTCAGCCCTTTACTCTAGACGAGCAGCGCTACCTAAATAACTATCTCAAAGACTCGGGACTGGCTCTATTTTTCATTGTTAATGGCTGGGATCGTATTCAGTCTGAACTCATCGATCCCAATGACGCCGCTGCGCTAGCGGATGCCGAAGCCAGAGTTCGTCAGGTCTTTCAGCAAAACTTGCAGCATTATGCTCCGCCGGGGCAAGATCTGCGGCTGTTTGAAGTTTCAGCGCTCAAGGCGTTGCGTGCTCGCTTGAGGGGGCAGTCGCTTGGTGAAACTGGATTGCCAGCGTTAATAGAAGGGTTAGATCATTTCCTTGCTCACGAGCGGGGCCCTGCCGAACTCAACAGAGCCTTGAGTGTGGCTAGCCGGGCTTATCGGGATGTGAGTACGTCTATTTCTCGGCGGATTCCGCTGCTCGATGAAACGCTAGAGACGCTTCAGGAAAAGGTGGCCTCGGTGGAGAGTGACTTTACCCAGTTAGAGGAGATTCGCGATCGCTACCAAAAAGTGATCACCACCAGCCGCGACATCAATGCCAAAATTATCAGCACCTCTTTTAAGAACTACATTCTAGAGCTCGAAAACACCTTTGAAAGCGATTTTGCCAGTTCTCAGCCTGACCTAGAGTTTCTAGACTTTTTAGAAGCTGAGAAGCGGAAAGAATTCCACCGGGCCTTTAAGCGGGCCTTTGAACGCTACATTAATGACCGCTTGGCGGCTTGGGAATTTACGGCTAAGCAAACGATTGGCAAAGCTTTTGATGAACTCAATGCCAATGCAGTAGAGTATCAGGTGGCTTATGCCGAAGTTGTTGAAGTTATCCATGAAAAAATCATGGGCCATCGATTCTATGCGGTGGGTGACAACTTCGACCCCAAAAAAGCGAAAGTCTGGGTCGATAGTATTAAAGATGTGTTTGAAGATATTCCAGACAATCTAAACGCCGCTGTACGCCCTTTCAATGGCTTTTGGCAGGCGGTCATGCAGTCTGCGCTGGCCTATGTGTGTATTGTGATTGCGCTGCAAATTCTTGGGGTGATCTTCAGCAGTCTATTTCTAAATGTGGTTGGCGTCATTGTGGCGGCGGGCGGCATCTTCGCCGTTCAGGCTGAGTTTGTGCGCCAGGAGTTTTTGAAAGCTACTAAAAAAGAATTTGTGAAGCATTTGCCTCGCATTGCCCAAGAACAAACCCCTAGCATCGGCAAAGCGGTGAAAGACTGTTTTAACGCTTACGAAGCAAGAGCCATTGAGCGTATCAATAGCGATATTAAGTCTCGTAAGGGTGAATTAACGAATCTGGTAGATCAAAAGCAACAGCACGAGATCAACCGTGAGCAGGAAGTAGAAAGGCTTCAGCAATTGGAGAAGCAGGTACAGGAGAATGTATCAAATATCGAATCAATGATTGGCTCAGAGGGCTGATTCTGTCGTATCGAGAAAAGTGGCCAAGGACTGTTTTCGGAACTGTTTGCGAATGGCTGTTGACGAAGGAGTGTTGTTAAGTTGTTCTATTTTAGTGAGCTATTCTATTTCAGTCTTATCTCGATAGAATTGCGAATGGATCTCTAACAAATTAGAGTCTTAACGTACTGCGGCCTATAGCGGCCTATAACAGTGGGCCATCTGAGCTGCCTGCTGCGCTCTTTAGCCGTAACAACCCTTACAAAAATATGTCGTCTGGTACTTTAAACTAGTAAGGCAGTATGGGTCATCTTCGGTAGTACTTTGCTTTTTTCTGTCCTGAGTGCTGCAAAGCCCACCTTCTGAGTAATTCTATGCGTTTAGAGCAGTTACAGGCTTTTCTGGCGGTTGCAGATACGGGTAGTTTTCAGGCGGCGGCTCGGCGTTGCGGCGTGACTCAATCGACCATTAGCCGTCAGGTGCGCTCGGTGGAAGATGATTTGGGTGTGCCGCTGTTTCACCGGACGGGGCAGGCAAAGCTGACGTTGGCAGGCAGTAGCCTGCTGCCAAGGGCGACGCGCATTTGTAAGGAATGGGCACAGGCGCGGCAAGATATTGATGATTTGGTGAATGGTCGGCAGACTGAGCTGTGTGTGTCGGGGATTCATTCGGTGTGTGCGTATTTGCTGCCGCCGATTGTGACGGATTTTTGTGCTGGGCATCCGGATGTGCAGCTGCGAGTAACAGCGCTGGGAAGCGATCGCGCGCTGAAAGTCCTCCGTGATGGCCTCGTTGATATTTCCATCGTGATGCACAATCCGCTGCTGACCAGCAATCAGGAGATGGTGGTTACACCGCTGTACGAGGAGCCTGTGCAGGTGCTGATGGCAGCTGGTCATCCACTCGCTGAATACGACGTGGTCCCCTGGGCAGAAATTGCTCGTTTCCCACAGGTGGTGTTTAAAGATGGCTATGGGATGCAGCGAATCGTGCAGAGCCAGTTTCAGGAACATGGTAGAGACCTGAAAGTTGCCCTTGAGCTCAACACGCTAGACGCTTTTCGGGGGGTTGTGCGTCAGGGTAACCTGGTTGCGCTGTTGCCTCAGTCTGCGCTGACCGATAGCCGCCGAGATCCGGACTTGGTGGTTCGTTCTACGGGAGAGCCCGTTTTGCACCGCAAAGTGGTGATGGTGACCACCCACGACCGACTCATGATCCCACCCATTCAGCAGTTTTGTGAACTGGTCCGTCAGCAGGCGGGCAACTACTTTAACCGGATAGACGAGTTAGTGCTGGATACTGAAAGCCAGCCTCAGCCGTTTGCCAGCGTCAATGCCGGTATGAAAATGCCTGAGTGTAATCGCCTGTTTTCTGAAATTCATTCGTAAAAGAGAAAAAGAAAAGCATAAAAAGCTCGGTGCAATCAGAAAAAACTGTCGAGATTCTTTATACTGGTGAATCTTTCTACGCCAGTATTCTGCCAGCGGTAGCGTTTCGTCACCATGAGCAAAGATCTACTCACCCCAAAAGCACACAGTAGAGAAGGTTATGCAAATCGGTCTCTGAAGGATTATCAAGTTCAGTTTCGAGATTTGCTCAAGAAGGTCGGCAGTGGGACGCATACCTCGAAGTCCCTCAGTCGCGAAGAGTCGGCGATCGCAACTGAGATGATGCTGCGCGAGCAGGCAAGTCCAGCCCAAATCGGGGCTTTTATGATTGCCCAGCGGATTAAGCGCCCGACGCCGACAGAACTTGCCGGTATGCTGGATACCTACGATTCCATGGGCCCCATGCTCCGTGAGGTCGACAGTGTTTACCCGGTGACTGTTTTTTCTAATCCGTATGATGGGCGATCGCGCACCGCACCGATCAATCCGCTCACTGCCCTCATTCTCTCAGCGGCTGATTGCCCTGTCGTTTTGCACGGCAGCGGTAGAATGCCAACAAAGTACGGCTTGACAACGCTTGAAATTTTAGAAGGGTTGGGGCAAGGCTGGCATCAGCTCAAGACCCTAGAGCAGGTGCAAACCGTTTTTGAGCAGACGGGGTTTGCCTTTGTATATCAGGCCACGCATTTTCCAGAGGCGGAGGCAATGGTGGCTTACCGTGAGCAGATCGGGAAACGGCCGACGCTGGCGACTGTGGAAATTATGTGGTCGCCCTACAGAGGCAAGAGTAATGTGGTGAGTGGCTATGTGCATCCGCCGACCGAAGAGCGGACGCAACTTGCGTTTACTGAACGGGGGACTGATTTTATTACAACGGTAAAAGGGCTAGAAGGAAGCTGTGATATTTCGCGTGATCGCACCGCTATCATCAGTCTCAACCATTTGGAATCGGGTCAGCTCAAAACCGAAAGATTGCTGTTGCACCCACGGGACTATGGCTTTGATGGGCCTGATCCGTCGTTGACAGGCTTGGGTCCGCTGCTAGAAGATTATGCGGATGCGATCGCTGGCCAGCAAAATGAAATTAGCCGTTCTGCGATTTGGAACAGCGGCTTTTATCTGTGGCGAGTAGGCCGTGTGGCATCAATAGAAGATGGATTCGCTTGGGCCCAGGCAAGTCTTAAAAATGAACCCGTTGAAGAAAAACTTCAACAAATAAAAGCTGTTATTGATCAGCTGAGTTAGCAGCATAAATGTCTGACAAGCCTATTCACCATAGGCACTTTCTGGACGCACCTACGCTGTAGCGTTAGCTACTTAGCTCACTACATTCCTGGATGCAACTCGAATCATGGCAGCAGGTTCTCGTAGGATATGCCAGCGTTAATTTTTTCCAATAATCCGATAATTTGTGAGAGCGCCAATCGCTTATGGAATTCCGAAATGGCTTCGTTTTGTTGGGTTTGTGAGTCCTCTACCTGAGCGCGAGCGTAAAGAACCTGTAAATCAGCCGCGACAGAAACAGCCGCGACAGCCGCTTTTGCTGCTTCGAGCGGTGTGTCTTCTAGCAGCTTCAGCACTTCAAAACTAAAGCGGTTTTCATCTGCTCTGCCCGCATCTGGATCGATAGTGTCCCATCTCAATGCCTCCAGAACACGCTCAAAAGAAGCCTCGGCTTCCTGGCCTAAAAGATCACTGCCTACCCAACTTACAGCCGCTTCAGCTTCATCAGAAAGGAAGGGCTCAATCGTGCGATAGCACATCACTGCAAAGGTTTTGAACTGCTGATCGCTCCATTGTCCTTTCGCTCCTTCTAATCGAGCGTACAGCTCAGCACGTGCATCGGTTGGTTCTCTCATCCTTAGGTGATTATTCCAGTTGATTATTCCTGTGCTTGTAGACTTGCTTGCGCTATCTTTTAGCGGTAATTCTCTTGCGATAGATCACCTTATGGGCGCCGACATCGTAACAATCACGAATTTGGGCTTCTTCTTCGTAGCCGCATCGATGATAAAACGTTCGGGTACGCTCAAAGTCTGTCAGCGTTTCTACCAAGAGTAAGTGAGCGCCTTTTTCCGCCAACATGCCCTCAATGTGGCTCACGATGGCCCTGCCAACCCCTTTTCCCTGATGCTCTGGTCGAATTCCGATGAATAGCAAATTCCAAGTCCCGTTTGTCATGCGCTCTGGTGCACAGTAGGCGCAGCCTACGACATTGTGGTTATTTTCGCTGACTAGCCAAAACGCACCATGCTCACCTTCACCATCAAAGTGAGCGCTGATCATGCCTTTCATCTCTTCCAATTCGTCTGGCCCGAACAGGTCAATCGACTCAGCTACTAAGAGCAGAGCCGTTTTGTCTGCTGGCGCGGCTAATCGAATCATAGTCACTGTGTCTGGTTGCTGTTGTTTGGCTTAATAGTCTGGGGCTTAGTAGTCTAGCAAGATGATGAAGCGGACTGGGATGTTGCCGTCGGCGAGGACTTGGGCCATAGCGATCGCACCTTTCATCTCTGTCATGACCTGCGTGCTGTGATCTTTGTACGCTTTGGCAGCGTGGTCTACGCCTGCTTTGAAAGTCGCTAAGTCGAAACAAGTCGTTACATAGTAGGCAACGCCTTTTAACCTGGACTTAACGCGCCCACTACAGTCGTCCGGTAGGGATGGAAAGCCTTCAGACTTTTGTGGTGGCGGTGAGAGCGCAGGATTTCCCCACAGCAGGTATTGATTGAGTTTGGCATCGTCACAGGTGGGCAGCTGAGAGAGCGATCGCCACCGAGAGCCATCGTGCGCTTCTAAAATAACCGTTCTAAAGGCTGACATAACCCCTACCCTGGCCCCGCTAATTCCTCCGCTAGCATCTCATCATAGATCTGCGGCAGCAGCGCCGTCATACTATTGTCTTCGATTCCGTATCCCAGACTTGTCCAAGTGCCTGAAAGGAGCCTCAGCACTCTATCGAGTTCTCCATCGCGCAGAAGTGCCGATATATCAATTCCCCAAGCCTCTGGGTCAGCTAGCCAATCGTGTACAACCTGGTCTTGAAATTCAGGCTCAAAGCTAGGCCGCTCCCACATCTCATACCATGCAGGCCGCTCGGGATGGTAATGCCGGGCTTCTCGCTGCCAGGTCGTTGTCAAAAATTGATAGCGCCCAGCAGCGGTTGTGCAGTTGCCTTTGTTCGGCCCGGCAACGATCGTTACGCACTCATCGGGATGCACACTTAAGTCACTGACGCGCTTGCCGCCGTACAGCAAGCGATAGGGATCTGAGGTGTTTGATTCCGCTGCCGAAATCGTCCGCATCAGGGCTCTGACGTATGGATCGCCTCCTTCCATCTCTAGCGGTAGCGGCGATTCTACCCAGTCTGTTGGCTCCAATAGGTTGAGGGGATTGGGTGATCGTGACCAGATATGGAGCGTCCAAGCTACACCCAGAAACATCAGCGCCGTCAGCAAAATCGGTCCCATGTCGTCTTTGCGCACACTTTTCTGGGTGCGCTGGCGTTTCTGATCGTCTGTTTCTGTATTTTTAGCTGGGGATCTTTTTGATAGCAAAACTAGTTACAACGTGCAGAAGATAAGAGTTAAAGAGCGGTACTCGCTTGGTATGATCAGTTACTATGCATGATATAGCAAACATATCGTCGATCGTGGGGACGATGACGTTACACACGGCTATGACGTTACATACAGCTGTAGATAGGTTGATTCCACATGTCTTCTATAGAATCTAACGAGCGTCTGATGATAGTTCTCATTTGCATCGTGCCTTTCGCTGCGCTCATTTACTGCGGTATTGTCATCGGGAGTCTGCTTTCGATTCCTTTTGTGAAAGCACATGCTTTTCTCTTTGGTGGTGTCTTTGCGCTAATTCCCCTAGTGACGGGTGCAACAATCTGGATTGGCCCTTTCCGTAAATAAACGGTTTGCTTTAGAAGCTGTTGTATCTGTGTGTTTTAGTCCAGTACTTGTACCCAGTTTTCTGTCTGAACGCTCTCCATATTTACTCGCAAACAACAGATTTTAAGTCCCGTGTTTTTCCCTAAGAAAAACAGATCAATTACGGTTGATTCTTTAGAAATGTCAGGGCACTCTGAAAGGAGTAAGCCATACCTCTTACAAATCTCGTTAACAATGACATAGCTCGTTGATAAGGTCTCTTTCTGTGATGGAGTGGGGCGAGTTTATGCTGTTGTTTGTTTCATTACCTCGTTACAAAATATTGCAAAAAAAATTAGGACTCTTGTTATGTCAGTCACTATTTCTGCTATGAAGCCATCTGAAACTAAGTTCTGGGTTATCTGCCGTGAGGACAATCAGCTTACCCAAAAACTGGTCAGAGAAATCAGTTACTGGCAAATACCGGGTTTACGTGCTAGGTTAGGCCATCAAATGTCACTGTCGGCGGCAGCTGCAATCGCCCAGGCAGATTACGCTATTTTTGTAACCCTGAGCGAGAATCCTCGCTCACACATGCAGCTACATCCAGTGAGCAGTGTGCCAACTGAAGATGTCAACAACCCAGCCTCGTTTTTAAAGACACTGCGCCAGCGCCACTCCAGAGCGCCACAGTCATGGTGGCTACAGTTGCCTACCACAGAAGTTCGTCATCAAGGCGTCAAACCGATTCCCGTAGAACAGACACTTTCACGGGCTATCTCACAGATTGAAGTATTTGTTCGTAACTACTACTTGCAGCCTCAACTGCAACAGAACGCGTTCGCTCATCAGCTCGCTTCTATGCCAGCTGCCTCAAGGCAACCAGAGAAAATCCAAGCAGAAAAGCTCCTTCAAGCAGCTTAGCAAGGCGTTTTGTTTCCCGTGGCAACCCCACGACACATATCCCTCTGGCCACTTAGCTTACGACATTAGTGATCTCTGAACCCGTTGATTCCTAGAAGCTAAGTGGCGCGCATCCGTACGCTTGCTGCACGCGCTTTGTTCGAGCGGCTGAGCCAGAAAATGAAAGACGTCAGACAGAGATTGTGGTGATCGCACAGCGATTCATTTAGCTTCTCTATTTTGGGCCTGTGCAATTTGTCGCTTGGCAGTTTGCCAAAAGGTTTCTAGTTCCTCGATGGAGTAGTCTGAAAGGGCTTTGCTGGCCTGAGCTTCTACTTGAGAAAAGCGCTGGACAAAGCGATGATTGGTTCCTTGTAGGGCGGTGGTAGGGTCGAGGGATTGCCAACGGGCGATTTGAATGAGTGAGAAAAAGACGTCACCCAGTTCACTTTCCTGGTTCGCTTTGGGTTCGTGGGCGATCGCAGCTTTTAGCTCCGCAATCTCTTCTTCTACCTTTTGCCATACCTCCTCTAGCGACGTCCACTCAAAGCCCGCTTTAGCGGCCTTGCGTGAGATTTTCATCGCCCCTAGCAGTGGCGGCATAGAGCTGACGTAGTGCCGTAGCTTGGGCGAGAGCTGCGCGCTTTCTTCTCCTTTCTCAGCTGCCTTAATTTTTTCCCAGTTGGCATTCACTGCTGCGGGTGTCTCGGCACTGACTTCGCCAAATACGTGGGGATGACGCCGAATCATTTTCTCGCTAATGCCGCGAGCAATATCTCCCAGGTCAAAGTCTCCTTGTTCTTGGTAAATTTGCGCCTGAAGAACAACCTGCAACAGCAGATCGCCTAGCTCTTCTTCAACGTCTTCTACTGTTCCGTTTTTGATCGCATCGACAACTTCGTAGGCTTCTTCAATCACATAAGGTGTGAGCGAGTCGGGCGTTTGTTCTAGGTCCCAAGGACAGCCTCCGTCGGGATTGCGAAGCTGTGCGATCACATCGACCAAACGCTGCAATTCGATCAATGTTTTCGAGCTTTGAATAGACATTATGTAGAAGCTTGCTGTTGAGTGATTATTGAGAGTAAGAGACGGTCAGGCTATGGGATTATTCTAAAAGCAATCGAAAGCCAAATAAAATGTGTTTGGCGTCGGTAGGGCGATCGTGCTCGTAGGCGGCGCGGCAAAAGCCGGGGTAGTCGTCCCAGCTGCAGCCTTTGAGCAGTACTTCTTGGCTACCGTCAGATTTGTTGACAAGGGTGCTGGTGTATTCAAAGACGTTACCAGCCATGTCTTCAATGCCGTAGGGACTTTGGCTGAGGGGATAGGTGGCGATCGCACTGGTCCCATAAGGGCCATTTTTTGCCCAGTTGGTCCCATCATCGCGCCACTGGCTACCCCAGGGAAAATAGCGACCGTCCGTACCTCTAGCGGCCTTTTCCCACTCTGCGGCAGTGGGTAGCCGGTAGCTGACGCCATCTCGTTGCGATCGCCACTGTGCATAGGCCAGCGCATCCCCATAGGAAATCAGCACCACCGGATGCTGACCTTGCCCTGCGGGATATTGGTCTCCCTGCCATAGGTAAGGCGCTACTTCACTATAGTCGTGAACCAAAAAGCCCTGCGCTTGGTAGTCTTCTGCGGTAATCCCTGGCGCTGGGTGACCTGTGGCTCGCACAAAGATCTGATAGTCCGTATTGGTGATTAAGTTTTCACTGAGGCAAAAGGATGGTAGCGTTTGAGTCTGTTGCTCTGGCTCTTGCTCAAACCAACCCTGCTCGCGATATCTTGCCTCAATGTTGGTGACTTCGGCAGGCGAGTCAGCCGCCCCTTCGGCCGAGATGCGGTAGGCGTAATCGCGTTCAGCGCGATCGCTGCCCATCACAAATTTGCCGCCGCCAACAAATATAAAACCAGCCTGGACTGTACAGTTTGAATCGCTGCTTGATTGATCAGCAGGTGGTACCAGTCCAAACATATCTTCTTCTTGGCAAGCCATTGTCAGTCCTAGCAGCAGTAGCACCAGGCCTTTATACAAGCCTTTATAAATTCTTTTTTGCAGTGTTTTTTGCATAGCGTGTCTCCTGATTGAGGGGGCACCAAAGGTTCTCTTTTATAGTGGCGGACTAGCTACAGGTATAGTGGCGGACCATGGGGTTTGATCATGACATGTGCCAGCGCTCCCATTGACAGATAAATAAACAATGTAAAATTAAAACCTGCCCACATATTGACCCCATGAAAAACTGGCTTGTTACTGACGATGGCGTTTACACAGAATTTGGTACGGCTGAAACGGAGCCGCCTGAGCGGACGTATCGAATGTATCGTTTCCTGACGGAGATGGAAGACATTCTAGAGCGCGAGCCGGATGATGCGAAGCGAGTGCAGGCGATTATTCCACTGGTACGCAAGCTGCTTATTAGTTCTTACTGGCTTCAGATGGAGTACAAGCAACCCAATGAAAAAACGGGTTGGGCAGTGAACTTTTTGTACCGGGAACATGAGTATCCGTTGACGGTACAGATGGTGACTTGGGCTCCGGGTATCCAATCAAAAATTCACAACCATGCCACCTGGGGTATCGTAGCGATGGTGGGTGGCCAGGAGAAAAATGTCTTTTGGAAGCAGTCGCCAGATGATCCAAAGATCGTTACCAAAGCGGGCGAGCAGATGATTTATGCTGGTGATATTATCGGTTTTACCGGGAATGCGGTGCATCGAGTGGCACCTGTGGGTGATGAGCAGACGGTGTCTTTTAATTTGTACGGTGTGACTGATCGGAGTAGGCGGTACAAGTACGATGACGAAACGCTTGAAGCCTCAAAGTTTTAGAGCTTGCAATCGTCAGTCAGAGGGTGGGTTTTCTGTGGGCACTTGGGCATTCATCCAGTTCAGATAGGCAGCTGATCCTTTTTCAATAGGAAGGACAATGAGTTCGGGGACGTCGTAGCTGTGCAGGGATTGGATCTTTGATGCGATCGCCTCGAATTGAGTCATCCGTGTCTTAATCGTGAGCTGCCATTCCTGTTCTCGCTCGGTGTTGCCCTCCCAAACATAGACTGATTTGATGGGAAAAAGGTTGACGCAGGCAGCCAGCTTTGCTTCTATCAGTGCCTGTGCGATCGCCTCGGCTTCAGTTTCTGATGCAGCTGTGGTTAATACAATGGCCCAGTCATTCATGCTGAGAGAAAGAGGAATAGTTTGGTGTTTAGCTGGCTGTAACCATGCTGGGGTTTGTTATGAGACCAGTTTCCTCAGGTGAGGTGTTGATTAACTCAATCGACTCTAAATCAATCTGTGTAAGATTGACGCGGTGTAGATCGCTCTGAGTAAACTTGGCACGATATAAGTTGGCATCGGTAAAGTTGACGCCAGCAAGCTGCGCCATGCGAAAATTACTATTTTGCAGGCTAGCGTCCTCAAAGTTCGCTGCGGTTAGCTCGGCCCGCTGGAAGTTGGCGCCTTTTATTCGGGAGGCCTTGAAGCTAACACCGCTCAGTGACATGCCGCTAAAGTTGAGCCCATTGAGAAAAGCATTTTCTAGGCGGGTGTGAGTGAGCTTAGTATGGGTGATCGCTGCGCCGATTAGCCGAACGCCATTCATATTTGTCCAGGCAAAGTCCCCATTGGTCAAATCTGCATTGCGCAAATTTGCGCCCATGAAGTTTGAACCGATACAATTAGCCGCTCGAAGCGATGCGGCTCGCAGGTTGACATGCTCCATTTGAGCGCCACTCATGCTCACCTGAGAAAAATTTGCTCGAATGCCGAAGGCTCCGCGCAAATTCGCTTTGGTTAGTGAGGCCGATGCAAAGCAAGTATCGCTGATTTTTGCAAACTGAAAATTGGCTCGGTTTAAGGTTGCCCCTGTAAAGTTGGCCTTGGTCAAAAATGTGCGACTAAAGTTAGCGCCTGTCAGATCAGCATTTGAGAAGTTGACATCTACTAAGATGCGACTGCCGAGATCGATTCCCCTAAGAGAAAGTCCTGTGAAGTCTCTGTATCCTTCTTCGTATAGTTGTAAGACGTTTTGCGATGGCGAAGCCACTCCTGCGGAGTATTGCATAAGCTGTGTCTGAAAAAGAAACGTCACACCCACAAGATGCTTATTTGAAGACGCACAAACGGCAAAAAATTACCCCGTGAAACGCTCAGTAAAACCCTATCCGGCGAGAATTTGGCAGTGAAAATGGATATGCGATAGTTCAAACGGATGCAGATTCCATAAAATGCACCCAATCATTAAGATAATCTTTAGCTGGTGAGTCGTGTTCTTATGATTCAGCTTAGTTACATAGTCTTTTAAAACTTAAAAAACTACAGTGGCTATTAAGTACAGATAAATACAGATACTGGGTTACGCCTCTTTAAGGATGACTTGTCCATATGACCAAAAACGCAATTAGAAAGAGTGGCTTTGCCCTGCTATGGTTTTGCTTCGTTATTTACGCATTTGTCTATGCGCCATCGCCTCAGCCAGACACGTTTGAGACGATTCTTAAGCTTTCGTCCGGCCAGTGGGCAGATCTCAATCCTGTGATAGTGGCCCTATTTAATCTGATGGGCATTTGGCCAATGATCTACGGTTGCTTAATGCTGATAGATGGCGTTGGCCAGAAGACCCCAGCGTGGCCCTTTGTGACGGCGAGCTTCGCGGTAGGTGCGTTTGCTGTGTTGCCTTACTTAGCTTTGCGGGAGCCTAGCTGCGCATTTGAAGGAGAGAAGACGAAGCTCCTGAAGGTGGTGGATTCTCCTTGGACTGGGCGAGTGATCGCGCTGGGTAGTGTTGTCTTGCTAAGCTACGGGTTTCTTAATGGAGACTGGAGTGATTTTGCGCAGCAGTGGCGAACCAGTCAATTTATTCACGTTATGAGTTTGGATTTTTGTATGCTGTGTGCGGCGGTGAGCCCGCTGGTAAAAGCCGACATGATCAAGCGCGATATGGATAGCCCCGCCTTGTTTTGGGGGGCGACGCTGGTTCCGCTGCTAGGCGTGGTGTTTTACCTAGCTGTGCGGCCATCGCTAGAAGCCGCTGCTGCTGCCAGCGAAACATCTACGGTAACAGGAGTCACCTCATGAGTTCAGCCTCAAAGTCGCCACTTGATTTAAGGTCGCCACTTGATTTTCAATGGGCGTGCATTCGGCAAAATATTGGCACATGGCATGGTTCCTTCTCTCAGTTTTCACCGACGGGCGAGCTCGTAAAAGATACGCCAAGCGTGTTGACGCTGGAAGAAACAGAGCCCGATAAAACGATGGAGCTCACCTTAGAGCGATTTCCTAAAAGTGGGGAGAAAACGGTAAACCGCCTCACGTTTACCGCGCCAGGTCCGGCACCTTATACCTACTATTTTGAAAGCGGTGCGTTTTCCCAAGGGTCTTCACAGTGGTCTTCGTTTGGCCAGTTTGCGACAGAATTCTCGCTAAAAATTGGTGATAAACGAGTTCGCTACGTGATTATGTATGAGAGCACGAGCAGCTATACCAGCGTGCTGAAGTATGTCACGTTGATTTGCGAGACGCCCGAAGAGGATACTCAGTTTGTGGAAGAGACGCTGACCGCTGAGAATCTGCTGGGAACTTGGAAAGGCGAGGCCGAAGTGATTTACGCTACTGGAGAGCCTTTTACAATAGGCGTTGCCGAATGGCAGCTGAGTACGGATCTGATGCTTGTTTGCCAAGAGCAGTTTGACGAACAAGATCAGCGGCTTTCGGTTATGAGCGACACTGAAGCGACACTATCTGCTAAGACTGTTCTTCCCTTAAAAGCAACTACCAATGACCAGCTGGATTACCAGCTTATGCTGTTGCCAAATGGGGCTTATTGCCTGCTGCCACAGGAGATTAAGAGAGAAACAGCGTTTCGATTTGAGGTGGGTTGGGTTAGTGCTAAGGGTAATAGGCAGCGTCTGATTCGCTACTACGACACTCGCGGCGTATGGATGAACTCAGCGCTGATCAATGACAAGCAGACGACGTTATCTGTACGGTCATGACGGTGACAGCTGGGCTGGCTTATGTTTTGATTGCGAGTTACTTTGTGCTTGAACGATCGCTCAGAAAAGGAGAAAAAGCGCGGAGTCTGGAAACTAAGACAGCGGACGCAGGTAGTTCAAAGCTTCTGTTGGTGGACGGTGCGGTAGGTTTGCTTTTGGCGATCGCAGCTCCCTATCTCAATGCTTATCACTTAGGCGCTTGGCAAAATCCCTTAATAGGTTGGATGGGTGTCTTTGTCATGTTGAGTGGATTGGCCCTGAGATATTGGGCTGCTAAAACACTCGGTGAGTTTTACACAAGAACGCTACAGATTACCGATGGTCAAAAGCTTGTGGATGCTACGCCCTACAACCTGATTCGTCATCCTGGATATTTGGGAACGTTGCTGCTGAATGCGGGTGCGGGGTTGGCTTTGATGAATGCGATCTCATTTTACGTCGCTGGAATGGCTGGCCTGCTATCGAAGATGTATCGTATTCATGCAGAAGACAAAATGCTAGCAGCCGAGTTTGGCGAATCGTTCGAGCAGTATTCCGGCAAGACTTGGCGACTCATCCCTTATTTGTATTGATTTATCCGTTACAGCTCTGTAGCGTCTTCATTTTCTCCTTCAAATAAGGTGTCTAGGGGCTGTGCTTCGAGGTCCATTTTTTCATTTAGGTAGCGAGCGAGTACATCGTTTTGACCATGCGTGACATAGACTTTCTTCGCTTTGGTTTGCTCTATGGTTTTCAGCAATCCTGGCCAATCGGCATGATCTGACAGTACAAATCCGCGCTCGTAGCCCCGTCGTCTGCGGTTGCCCCGCACAGCCATCCAGCCTGAGGCAAATGCTGTTTGCGGCCGTTTGAATCGCTTCATCCAGCTAGAGCGGTGACCGGAGGGTGGTGCGATGATGAGATCGCCTGCAAATTTGTAGGATTTCTCCATCTGAGAGACAGGCACCGTAGGTAGCATTTCAATCCCTGCGTCTCTGTAGATTTCGGTGAGAGTATGAACTGCGCCATGAAGGTAAACCGTTTTATCTGTGAACTTGGTGAGTTCGGCAAGGACCCGCTGCGATTTACCAAATGCGTAACAAAAGAGCAGAGATGGACGGGTGAGATCGCCCTGCCACCATGTATAAATTTGTTCGGCGGTGACTTCACCGCTGTCCCAGTGGTAAATGGGAAGTCCGAAAGTGGCTTCGGTAATGAAGGCATCGCATTCTACAACCTCAAACGGGTCGCAGGACGGATCTAGGTCGCGCTTATAGTCACCAGACGCCACCCAGACTTCATCCTTGTGCTCCACACGAACCTGCGCAGAGCCCAGTACATGGCCTGCCGAGTGAAAGGAAACCCAGGTGTTGCCGAGCTTGATTTTGTCACCGTATTTAACCCCTTCGAGATTGATTCCCTGGCCAAGGCGACGCCGTAAAATGCCTTCGGAAATGGAAGTAGCGTAGTAGCTTTTATGCCCGCTGTAGGCATGGTCCGCATGGGCATGGGTAATTAGCGCTGTATCGACCGGTTTCCAGGGGTCAATGTAAAAATGGCCAGCTTCGCAGTAAAGCCCTTCAGGACGGACGGTAATGAGTGACATACGCTTCGTAAAAATGTGCTGCTTGTAAGGAATTTTCTGGTGCTGGTGCGCTTTAGTATGGATTTATTTGAGCTGATTTCGCAAACCAGAGATGGGCATCCTTAAGGTATCTTGCATCAGGTTTTTCTTCATTTTTGCAATACCTAGCCTAGCGGTTCACTTAGCATAGTTATGCAACCCACCCATCCTGCCAATTCTGAAGCGGCTGTTGTTAGCCCAGTAATAGATCCGCTAGCGGTATATCAGGCGCTTTGGCAGGATGAAAAAATGGGTCACGCTGTGCTAACGACAAGCGGCGAATCGTTTTACTGCCTCAACGTGAATGAAGCGCTGAAAAAGTCTCCTATATGGCAGATTGTGGATCCCCGCTCGCCTGTAGGGACGGTGACAGGGGAAAACAATCCTAACGGTGTTTTAGACAGTTATATCCAGCAGTTTCAACAACATTGTGAACAGTGCGCTGATACTCAGCAGACAGTTAGCTTTGAGTTGTTCTTTCCCATGGAAGATGGGGTGAATCAGTGGTGGCAGCTCAGATTAAACCCGGTTGAGTCAGGGGCTTCGGGATATGAGAAAGAACAGCATCCGCAGCTAGTACTGACTGCTTCAGATATCAGTGAACTGAGGCAGGCCGAACACAACTTAAAAGATGCTGTTCAAGACGTTCGTACCGTTTTGGACAATATACAAGAGCTCGTTTTAATTCACGATACGTCAGGCAAAATTTTAGACGTTAATGAAAACGTGCTGACGCTCCACGGGATCACTCGCGAACAAGCGCTGCACTATAGCATCGGTGGGGAATATGCTATTCCAGAAACGCCTGTTCATTTGTTGCCGATGCTATGGGAGCGTACGCTAAACGGCGAACGAGTTGCTGTCGAATGGCCCGCATGTCGTGCCTGTGATGGCGAGCGGCTAATGCTGGATGTGGTGTTGCAGAAAGTTGTTCTCAGCGGACAAGACCGTGTTATTGCCTGTATTCGTGATGTCACAGCTCAAAAGCGGCTCGAAGAAGATCAAAACCGTTTGCTGGCTATTCTAGAAGCTACGCAGGATTTGGTGGGAATGGCAGATGCTGAAGGTAATAGCCTGTATCTTAACCAGGCTGGACAGCAGGCTTTTGGTATTCCGGCTGAAGAAATAGATAGTTTTCACATCAGTGAAGTGCTGCCGACTTGGGCAAGAGCGCACTTTTTTGAGACGGCTGTGTCTCATGCGGTAGCTCAGGGTAGCTGGTCGGGTGAGCAGATGCTGGTTAATCGTGCGGGAGAGGAGTTTCCTGTGTCTATTATGCTGAATGCGCATAAAGATGCCGCAGGAGAGTTTCGGTATATCTCTGCCATTATGCGTGATATGAGCGAATTTAAGGCTGTAGAGGCTGCTTTGCGTGAGCAGCAGCAGTTTTTAGACAGTATTTACAGGGGCGCCAACGTGGTTATGTTTGCCTGGGATGTGGTTGACGAGGCAACACGTGAACTCAGGTGCTCAGGATGGAATCCTGCCTGTGTAGACGCGACTGGAATGAGTGAGGAAACTGTGATCGGTCGAACCCCTATTGAAGTCTTTGGCCCGGAGTCAGGTGCGGCTGTTGTTGAGCGCCAGTTTCAGTGCATAGCGCAGCAGCAGCCGATTGAGTATGAAGAGAAAATTGTGTTTGAGGACTCTTCTGCTACGTGGTGGACCACCAAGCTTAATCCCATACGAGATGAATCCGGTAGAATCTATCGAATTGTTGGAACAACGACCGATATTACCGATACGAAGCTGCATACGATTGAACTAGAGGCTTACAGCAAGCTTCAAGCCCAGCAGGCGCAGGCGCTGCAATCTGCGCTCTCAGAGCTGAAGCGAACGCAGGCACAGGTTGTGCACAGTGAGAAAATGTCCAGCCTCGGTCAGATGGTTGCAGGCAGTGCCCATGAAATCAACAACCCTGTGAATTTTATTCATGCCAATATTAAGCCAGCTTCTACCTATGCTGCCGAGCTGTTGGAGTTGATTGAACTTTACCAAGAGGTGTATCCGCAGCCAGTGCCTGCTGTGGCAGAAATGATAGAGGATCTGGATCTTGAGTTTGTTCAAAAAGATTTTGTAGAGTTGCTAGACTCAATGAAGATTGGCACTCAGCGTATTAGAGAGATTGTACTGTCGCTCCGCAATTTTTCACGGTTGGATGAGGCGGAGGTAAAAGCAGTTAACTTGCATGACGGGATAGACAGTACGCTTGTAATTTTGAGTCACAAGCTCAAAGCCAATCTGATACAGAAGCCGGTTCAGGTGACCAAAAGCTATCAGCTACTGCCGCTAGTAGAGTGCTACCCCAGTCAGCTCAATCAGGTTGTGATGAATATTTTGGCTAATGCGATTGATGCCCTTGGAAACAGCGAAAATCCCTCTATTCGCATTGCTACTCAGGGTGAAGGCGATCGAGCGATCATCACCATTTCGGATAACGGGCAGGGGATTCCAGATGCTGTGAAGGCCAATATTTTCGATCCCTTTTTTACGACTAAACCCGTGGGTAAAGGAACGGGAATGGGTCTGTCTATTAGCCATCAGATTGTGACGGAGCGACATGGTGGCTCGCTCTCTGTTGACTCTCGGCCAGGAGAAGGGACTACGTTTGTGATTACGATTCCTTTACGACAAACTGTGAATAGATAGTTGAGAGTTCGCCTAAGCCACTAAAGAGACGCTATATTAACGACTTAAAGCGTCGATGGGGTTGTGTCTTGTGCCTGTCCTTATCGCTAAAATCAGGTTTGATTTTTCCCTTACTGATTTTTCCTTTCCTCGGTTCTATGGCGGAGATCAATATCAACCGAATCAAGCTTTCTCAGCTGCGGGCGCTAGTGGCGATCGCACGCACAGGCACTTTCAGCGACGCGGCCTCTCAGCTGGATTTGTCACAGTCGGCGGTGAGTCATGCGATCGCCACCCTAGAAGAAGAGCTTGGCGTCAGTTTACTCAGTCGGGGCCGTCAGGGTGCGGTCCTTACGCCTGTAGGGCAGCAGGTCACCACAGAAGCCCAGACAATGCTCTCCCATCTCAAAAAAATTGGTCGCAAGGCTCAAGATGCCAAGGGATTGCAGGCGGGTTTGGTACGGGTCGTAGGGTTTCGTAGTGTCGCTACACATGTGTTGCCCGTCGTCATCGAAGAGTTCCGGCGGCAGTATCCGGGGATTAGCGTTTCCATTGGTGAAGGCAATGACGTACGTGGGGCTGAAGAAATTTTGCGACGGGGCGAAGCAGATATTGGCTTTACTTACCTGCCTGTGAATGAAGCGTTTGACGCGTGGGAGCTATTTCGCGATGACTATGTAGCTTTGCTGCCCAAAGAAAAGGCTCCAGACAGTAGCGGGCCTCTCAGCTGGGCACAGCTTACCAGCCTGCCGCTGATTTTGCCGATGCCAGATGACGGCTGTCGCTACAACGTTGATCAGTACTTGCTTCGCCATGGGCAGGACATAAAACCGGCTTATGAAGTAAAAGAAGATTCGACGGTGGTGAGCATGGTGCGCCGAGGCTTAGGGGCGACTATTATTGCTAAGCTTGCTGCCGAACCAATTCCCGATGATGTGGTTATTTGTGAGCTGCCTGCGCCTTTAGAGCGGGTCATTGGCGTGATTACGCTGGCAGATGCGTTGCAAACCCCTCCTGTATTTGCCTTTTTAGACACGCTCAAAGCAACCTGGCAGCAGCAGGTGGCAGTTAGCATTTAGTTGACTCCGCTTGGAGCACAGTCTCATTTGGGCATTTTATGAGAAGCGACATGGGTTGAGCTATGCGAAAAGTTGCTTACTCATGATGTAGAAATGCGTTTGA
>ERZ1740067.434-NODE-434-length-33941-cov-5.793396_pt1 | contig 33941 bp, 30 predicted proteins | sample MGYA00581736_ERZ1740067 | MGnify/ENA primary metagenome ERZ1740067 (study PRJEB43018, sample SAMN04849236) | marine metagenome | isolation source: floating plastic debris | place: Pacific Ocean | collected 2008-08-27 | study: EMG produced TPA metagenomics assembly... | reverse complement strand
ATCGCTCATTTGGTCAATGTCTCCAGAACCGGATATTGGTCGATCTCGTCGCGATGAAACGGTGTGAAACAGCAAGTCATCGCATTATTACGATCAGATAGGCGCCAGCGGAGGTAATGCAACAGCATCCTTTCCAAATCGGCATATCTTTGGAACGTTGTGCAAAGTTCTTTGAACGATCAGGTGTATCGCGGAGCGCTGGCAACATGAATGTCAGATGAACCAACTCTCCGTACTGGCGCCCAAATCATCGGGCAATCTCTTTTTCAGAAATGACGAGGAGCCGGAACGAAGGGGAGCCCGATGCACCTGAAATCACTTGCCGCAGCACTGTGCCTTGTTGCCATGCCGGTCGAGGCGAGCAGCCTTTATGTGAAATACGACATCTCGCTGACCGGGCTGAAGATCGGGGAGGGCGCGCTTTCCGTCGACCTCCAAGACCAGTCTTACAAGATTCACGGGCAGGGCAAGATGGCAGCCTTCGGCAATTTCGTCTCTGACGGTTCCGGCAATGTGCTCGCAACGGGTTCCGTATCGCCGCATGGCTTGAGCCCTGCTTCGTTTTCGATGCAGGCCGAAGAAGATGGCAAACCGAACACTGTTTCACTCTCGATGGCGAATGGCGCCGTCACGGGAACCAAGATCCACCCAGCCCAAAACCGGATGAACGAGCGGATCCGAGTCACGGATGCCCACAAACAGGGTGTGATTGATCCGTTGACTGCAGTCTTGTTTCCAGCGCCGAAGGGTCTGCACCCGGACAGCTGCAAGCGTACGGTTCCGATTTATGATGGCCGTGACAGGTATGACATCGTTCTGGACTACAAAACGAAATATCAAAAACGCGGTGGTCGGAAGGGCTATTCCGGTGGCGTCCTTACGTGCTCTGCACGTTACAAGGCGATTGCAGGCCACAGGCCGAACCGCAGGACCATCCAGCAATTGGAAGCCAATACCTCAATGGAGATCCACTTGGCCGAGGTGCCGGGCAAACCGTATCTTCTGCTTTACAGAGCCAGCCTGATGACGCCCGTTGGGCCGCTCAACATCCAGAACGTCCGCTTCAAGAAGTTGAATTAAAAAGGCCGGAAAATTCCGGCCCTTTGTTTGCGTCTGCACTGTCAGATCAGACCCTGACGACGTAGACTGAACACTTGGAGTGCCGGACAACGCGGGCCGCGTTCGGCCCTAGCAGGAACTCACGCAACTGCGGTTTATGGGCGCCAATCACGATTAGATCCGTGTTGGTCCGTTTGGCCAGCTCCAGGATCTCTTCGTAAATGGAGCCCGTCGCCACGACGTGACGGATCTCCTTGTTACGCTCTTCGCCCAAGACACTGCCGACAATATCTGTCAACTTTTCCTGTGTCTCGTTGACGATCTGATCCTGAAAATTCTCATCGAAATAAGAGCTAACAAGCGTGACGCCGAAATTCGGCACCACAGTGATCACGTCGAGCTGGGCGTTGTCGAGCCGGGCGAGCTTATCGGCCGTTTGAAGGACCTCACGGTCTTCCGGATGCGTGATGTCAACGGCGCAAAGGATGGTCTTGTTCATGCCGGAGCTCCTTCCATTTCCTTGCGCTCGACACGGGCCCGCGGGCGTTGGAGCAGATAGATCAGGCCAAGCAGCAGAAGGCCCGGAATGTAGATCAGCTCCTTCGGCATTTGCTCAAGAGACACCTGGGCTTTTGCGATCTGGACCGGGTCATCCCCGTAAAAATCGAAGTTGCCGAGTGTTTCAAAGAACGGTGTTCCTGGGAAGGGTTCATCCATTTTCATCACGCCGTCTTCGTCAAAGACGGTCAGGCCAACAGCAGACAGGCGGGCTTCCGCATCCGGCTCGTCTCCGACGGTCAGGATGAAGGTCGTTTCCGCCTGAGATCCTGTATCGAAGTCGGGGCCGTTCACGGTGATGCGGATCTCATCTCCCGGGTTAGCCTCGCCAACGGCCTCAACGAAACTGGTCGGTTGAACAATCTCAAACGGAGGCTGGATCCGGTTCATGAAGAAGTCCGGACGGAACAGGATGAAAGCAACAAGCACCAGAGCGATGCTCTCATAGATGCGTGAGCGGGTGACGAAATAGCCCATGGTTCCGGCCGTGAAGGCCAATATGGCTATCGTTGCCATTATGAAGACCAGAATACCCTGTCCCCAGCCAACGTTGATCAGAAGCAGATCGGTGTTGAAGATGAAGACGAATGGCAGGGCAACGGTTCTGAGCGAATAGAAGAACGCCGTGAAGCCGGTCTTGATCGCATCACCGCCCGACACCGCGGCTGCGGCAAAGGAGGCAAGACCCACGGGGGGCGTCACATCCGCCATGATCCCGAAGTAGAAGACGAACAGGTGAACCGCAATGAGCGGCACGATCAGGCCGGATTGGGCGCCGAGTTCTACGACCACACCGGCCATCAGCGAGGACACCACGATATAGTTCGCCGTGGTCGGAAGTCCCATGCCAAGAACCAGCGAGAGAAGTCCGACAAAGGCTAGCATCAGAACAAGATTGCCGCCAGAGACCAGCTCGACGAGGTCGGCCATCACCTGGCCGATACCGGTCAGGGTCACGGTACCAACAATGATGCCGGCGGTGGCTGTTGCCAAACCGATGCCGATCATGTTGCGGGCGCCGTCGATCATGCCCTTGGCGAGATCAACAACGCCTTCCTTGAACTCTTCGACCATCTTGTTTTCCCCGCGGAAGATCGCCTTGATCGGCCGCTGGGTCAAAAGGATGACGAAGAGCAGGGTGGTTGCCCAGAAGGCGGAGAGGCCCGGAGACTTCTGCTCAATCATCAGGAAGTAGACAAGCACAACGATCGGCAGGAGGTAATAAAGGCCGGACTTGTAGATATCGGCGATTTCCGGAAGGACGATGTCCTTGGCATTCGGATCGTCCGGGTGCAGATCGTCAACGCTTGCGGCAAGCTTCAGAAGCACGAGGTAGGCTACGAAAACCAGAACAGCGAGGATCCAGCTGGCGCCATCCGGTACAAGGGCCGTGATCCAGCCGATCGGGAACTTGATGCCGTAACAGAGCGCGGCAAAGCCGGCGAAAAAGAAGAACATGCCCAGAACCGTGCGCAAGGTGGACACGGTTTTATGGCCAATGGTCGGCATGTTCCGTTTCACCGCTTCCAGGTGCACGATGTAGACCAATGCGATGTAGGAAATGACAGCCGGCAGGAAGGCGTGGGTGATGACCTCGACATAGGAAATGCCGACATATTCCACCATCAGGAAGGCGGCAGCGCCCATGACCGGAGGCATGATCTGCCCGTTTACGGATGACGCAACTTCAACGGAACCAGCCTGTTCATTTGTAAAGCCAACCCGCTTCATCAGCGGAATGGTGAAGGTGCCGGTGGTGACAACGTTCGCAATGGACGAACCGGAGATGAGGCCGGTTGCAGCTGACCCTACAACGGCTGCCTTGGCCGGGCCGCCTTTCAGGTGGCCAAGCGCAGCGAAGGCCATCTTGATGAAGTAGTTGCCCGCGCCCGCCTTATCGAGCAAAGCCCCGAACAGGACAAACAGGAATACGAACTTTGTGGAGACCCCAAGCGCAATCCCGAAGACACCCTCCGATGTGATCCACATATGGCTCATCGCCTTTTGTAGCGATGCGCCTTTCCAGCGCATGACTTCCGGCACCCATTGGGAGGAGCCGAAGAAGACGTAAAGGAGAAAGACGGTGGCGACGATGGCCATCGCGGGACCCAGGGTCCGGCGCGCAGCTTCAAACAGGATCAGGATACCTGCGAGCGCAAACCATTTGTCGACATCGTCGGCGAGGCCGCCGTTGTTGACGATTTTCTCGTAGAAGAAGAGGCCGTAGAGCGCGAAAAACGCACCGGACAGGGCAAGGACACAATCCTGAATCGGGATGTGATGGCGCTTTTCAAGGCTGGATAGGCCATGAAAGCGAGGAAGATGGCAAAGGCAAGGTGGACCTGGCGGCTGTTGTTGATCAGGTCGCTGGGCAGAACATAGTTGGCAAGGGGAGAGGCTAGAAGAACCTGGAAAGCGGACCAAGCCAATGCGACAGCTGCCAGAAAGAGCCCAATCGGGCCGGCAGGGTTCCGCGAGCCGGAATCGGACGCTGCGACCAGTTCCTGAAGTTCTTCCTCAGACAGGCCACTCGACCCGGCCTTCTTGTTCGCCTGATACTCTTCAGACATCAAATGTTCCCCCGTTTGTCCGGCCCCCAATTCGCCGGTCCGATAATTCCCAAGATCCTATGAGCGAAGCTGCTCTGGACAAAGACATGTTTTGAAAACAGCACGCGATCTTCTGTGTGGCATGGCTGTGCTGACAAAAGGCCCGGGAGCTTGCCCCCGGGCCCATGTTTCAGAAGGTTGGATTAGTTGATCCAGCCTTTTTCTTTGTAGTACTTCGCAGCACCTGGATGCAGCGGAGCGGACAGACCGTCCTGAGCCATTTCTTCCGGCTTCAGGTTGGCGAATGCCGGGTGCAGCTTCTTGAAGGCATCGAAGTTTTCGAAGACCGACTTGACCAGGGTGTAAACAGTGTCTTCAGACACGTTGGAAGAGGTCACGAAGGTTGCGCCCACACCGAAGGTACCGGTGTCAGCATCGTTGCCGCGGTACATGCCGCCCGGGATGGTGGCGGTGCGGTAGTAGCTGTTGTCAGCAACCAGCTTGTCGACAGCGTCGCCGCCAACGGTCACGAGTACGGAGTCACATGCAGTTGTGGCTTCCTGAATGGAACCGGACGGGTGACCAACGGTATAGACCATTGCATCGATCTGGTTGTCACACAGAGCTGCGGACTGCTCGGCAGCTTTTAGCTCGGTTGCGAGCGCAAAATCGTCTGCGGTCCAGCCTTTGGCTTCCATCAGCACTTCCATGGTGCCGCGCTGACCGGAACCCGGGTTGCCGATGTTGACGCGCTTGCCTTTCAGGTCATCAAAGGTCTTGATGCCGGAATCTGCACGAGCCACAACAGTGAACGGCTCCGGGTGCACGGAGAACACGGCGCGCAGCTCTTCGAACGGACCCTTGTCTTCAAACTTGGATGTGCCGTTGAAAGCATGGAACTGCCAGTCAGACTGGGCAACACCAAACTCCAGCTCGCCTTCACGGATGGTGTTGATGTTGTACACAGAACCACCAGTGGATTCGACCGAGCAGCGGATGCCGTGGTCTTTGCGATCCCGGTTCACCAGGCGGCAGATTGCGCCACCGGTCGGGTAATAAACACCTGTGACACCGCCGGTGCCGATGGTGATGAATTCTTCCGCGGCAGCTGCGCCGGTGAAGGCGATGCTGGTCGCAAGAACAGCACCTGCAAGGTTCAGTTTCATCATCATTTGACTAGGCTTCCCTCTATTTCAGTTTTTGTTCCAGAGCGGTCCAACCACCCTAGACATTTTCAAGTTCATCGAGCAAGCGATTGTGCCTGTCGACATTTTGGATCCGGGCTTCCGCCTCGGAACCGGCTCGCGCGACCAGCATGCCCGTGATGGTCTCAATGAGAACGAGCGTGGCCGCGTAAGATGAGAAAAAGTGTGGACTTTCAGTGCGCTGAATGAAGTGATGGTCTGCGAATTGCAACCCTGGAAACGCATGACTGTCCGTCAGGACGATCACTTTCGCACCGTTTTCTGCTGCAAGTTCCGCCGCCCGGACCGAGCGGTGGGCATACGGGTGCTTGGAGACGATCACGATGCAATCGTCTTTGGTCAGGCTTGCGAGCGCGCCGCCCAGAGATGCGCCATTGCGCCCCGCCACGATCCAGCGGTCGTTGAACCAGTTGGCGAGATACGCGAAGTAATCGGCAAACCCCGCTGAAGCGAGCGCCCCGACAACGACGGTTCTACGTGCTTTCGACAGGCAGTCGACAACCTGTTCCAGCCGAACCGGATCAATGTCGTCGACCAGGGCCTTGATGTTGTCGACACAAGCTGCCGCCTGGCGGGGCAATAAGGGCTGATCCGCCTCGTTTCGAAGCTGCCGGGCCTTGTCCTGAAAACTGCTGCCGCGCTGGCTGAGCTCCATCCGCGCCTGTTCGCGCAAGGCTTCGTAGTCGGTAAAACCAATGGCCCGCGCGAGCCGGGTGTAGCTGGCAGGGGAGACACCGCTCGCAGCCGCGATCGCCCGGAGGCTACGCGTTGCGATTTCAAGTTGGTTGTCTGCAAGGTAATCCGCGGCCGTCCGCAAGGTCTCGCTGAGATCAGCGTAATTTGCGGTGATGGCAGCTCGGATTTGTGGTCGCGCAGATGTCATGCGCGCACTGTTTCATTTGTTTTTTTGATTGTCAATTTCTGAAACAATTGTTTCGTTGTATTCGAAATTTTGCATAGGAGATAAGTCGGGTCACGTTGGGTGACACAGCATGCTTCGAGCCCGGCTAGAGGGTGTTGAACATCTGGAATATAAAGGGAAAATGCGGAGTGTAGATGCGGGCTACTCGACGATGGTCTCGCAATACGCCTTCACCTTCTCAAGCGGCATTGAAGTGCTCTGGACTTCCATCCGAAGGATTTTGCCATCGGCCCGAGTCAGGATCGCCAGATTGCATTCGTCGGTCAGCGGCTTCGGGTTTTTCTTCTCCGTATAGGTCCGCTCGTTGATGGACGACCAATAATAAACGAGCTCCTTGGGATCTCCGCCCGGGTAGTTGATCGGATCTGCACCTTTCGGGATTGCATCATAGGCAATCACGTCCGAGGGCGGGCCATACTTGAGGAAGAAGTCTGCCGACGGTTTGCCGACATAAGTGCTTTTGAATTCGGGATTGGTTGAGGTCTGGCACGCGGCAAGCCCCAGGCACAAGAGTGCCATGAGGGCTTTTCCTGTTGCCGGAATGTGGCGTCCGCTGATCATGTCCGATTTCCCGGCCGCTGCGATGTGCAGCCGTCAGTTGATTTGCAGCTCGAGAGACTTGTGCAGACGCTGAAGGTTACGCAACGACTTGGACTGCCACGGAATGGCTTTGGAGCCGAGAACACGCACACCGATTTCCGGTTGCTTGCGGATCTCGATGGTGAACTTTGCAAGGAGGTTGATGCCGGAACTGTTGAGGAATTCCAGACCGGTCAGGTCAAGTACGATTTCTTCCGGTTTGGAATCGAGCACATTGTTCATGAGTTCCAGGATTGGCGCATACGCCTCCGTACCAGACAGACGCATCGTGCCTTCATAATGGATCTTCGACCCTTCTGCCCAGACACGGTAGTCGTTGGTGCTGATTTCCATTCTAATCGTTCCCTCGGAATTATGTATGCGCTCAGGAGAATGTCAGCGCAGCTACAGTTTTCAAGTTGACCGAACCATTACTGGCATCCGGTGTGAAGCGCCAGCCGAGTTTTGCATCATAATCGCTCATTAGCGTCAAAAGCCCAAGTCCAGACCCGGAGGAGTCCAGATCGGTCGCGTTGGCTTCAATGCGTTCCAGAAGAAGTTCGCCCGGATCTCGTGCCAGGATTTCCGTCAAGAGCTCCTGAAACTTCTCCGCCGTGGCCGGATCAATCACATTGGAAATCTCGGATTCGAAATGATTTCCGTCCAGTGAGCAGCTGATCTCGATGTTGCCATCGTGGCGGAACTTCACTGCATTCTCCAATATTTCATTCAGCAAGTAGCCGATGCTGTGCCGGGCGTCGACCTGATCGACCCCCTTTGCACAGCATTTTGCAAAATAATCGCCAAGAAAATCGGAGGTTGTTCCGCAGTGTTGCCAGCTCAGCTCCAGCGGTTCTGCGGCGAGGGTGATGTGGAGCGTGGTTGCTGACGGCCCATTCGTCAGCTCGGCGTGTCCGAATGTCACTGTCATAGCCTACCTGTGCTTCATCACCACAAGGGTAATGTCATCAAACATTTTTTGTGTGTCAATGTGTGCTTTAACTTCTGCCAGTATCGCCTCAATAATGGCTTTGGCTGGTTTGCCGGCATTGGCTTTGGCACAGGCGCACATCCTGTCGAAGCCGTAAAGAACGCCGTCAGGGTTTTCCGCCTCTGTCACACCGTCCGTGTGCAGCAGAAGAACATCATCCGGACCGAAATTCAGGACTTCAGTTTGCACAAATGGTGCAATGTCCGCTTCCAGGCCAACCGGGAAACCGAGTTCGACCGTATCGATCCGTTCGACATCGCCATTCGCCCGGATAATCAGCACTTCCTCATGCTGTCCGGAGAGCGTGACCTTGCCATCCTCGTAATCAACGAAGGCGAGGGTCATGTGCTTGTCGGAGTTGGTCCGTGCGATGTTCTTGTAAAGTGCACGGTTGAGCACTTCGAGGAACGCAATTGGGTCGTTGTCGCCCTATTCCTGCAAGGCCCGGGCAACTGACTGCACCATGAGCATCAGGCCGCCACTTTCCAGCCCGTGTCCGGTCACGTCGCCGATGCCAACTTTCACCCGGCCGCCGTCATGGAGAACGTCATAGTAATCGCCGCCGACTTCATCCGCCGGCTCCATGTAGGCAGCGATTTCGATTTGGGCGATGCCTTCCAGCTCACTGCGCCGCGGCAGCACCATCTCCTGAATGCGTTTCGCGACATCGAGTTCAGCGCCAAGACGCAGGTTTTCGTTCTGGAGACGCTTGTTGAGCGCGACGATTTCCTTGTTCGCCGTTTCCAGTTTGCCGGTGCGCTCTTCGACCAGTTTTTCAAGGTTTTCCGTATGATAACTGATTTCCTCAGCCATCCGGTTGAAGGCCGTGCCCACAGCGCCGACCTCATCCTTGCTCGGGATTTTCACCCGGACGGAATAGTCCTTGTTTTGAAGGGCACGGGCGGCGTCTGCAAGGGCGCTTAGGCCAGCGGTAATCCGGCCAGAAATCGCATAAACGGCGATGAACACGATTACCAAGCTGATCAGCAGGGCCGCGATCTGCCATTGAACAATGCTGCGGGTGGCGTCGGATATTTCCTCCTGCACCTCGCCGAGCGTTTCGTACATTTCCCCTTCAGAAACGAGGAAGCCGAGGGTCAGGCTTTCGGAGACAATTGTGGAGCCGTTCCACAGGTTCACCGGATCCAGTCGCTTCAAAACAACGATAAAGTTTTCCGGCCCATTGCCTTCATCAATTTCAAGGGTTTTGATTACCGTATTGGCATCTTCCGGCAACAGAAGGTTCGAGATCGCGGGATACCGGCTCTGATTCAAGAAGCGGTTGATCCCGGTTACGCCCTGACCCGTGGCATCGACTGAGATGAGGCCGAGCTTTTCTGCGCCAACTTCACTCACGGCAATGACATTGCCGGCGGAGCTTGTCAGAAAGCCAAAACCCGTGTCAGCAATCTGCACGTTCTCAACCAATTCGCCGAACTGGTCGAGCGTGACATCAACAGCCGCCATCCCGGCGACGTCGGACCGGTCCTGTGTCCACAGCGGTTCGAAAAAGCTGACAATTAGAGCGCCGGTGATCGCGTCGATGTAAGGTTCTGTTGCAACAATGTTTCGGTCGACCGGACGGGAAGTGGGATCGCTGATCCAGTTCTGCCATCCCTCATAAACGCCGGGAAAGAAGAAATCCCAAAAGTTCTCTTCGTTGTGGCCCGGATACAGCCGATCAAAGGTTTGCGCCTGAGTGGTATAGGGCGTCGTCCGCTTGATCGGCGTGTCTTTGGGGCCGACATAGTACATCTGCAGTTTCTGTGAGCCCGATGACATCAGGGCAGGCGCCACCAGGTTGAAGGCCGCGCTGTCGATGACTTCCTCTCTGGCGCTGGGCAGGAGGTTGCCGTCATCATCAAGCAAATAGCCCCAGATGCTGACAACAGACGGACCAGCAAGGTTCTGAGCCCACCCGCCTTGCGGATCAAAGGTGATGTCTTGATCGCCCAGTTCCGGGTCACTCTCCACGGCTTCGCCAATCCGGATTTCCGTTTCCGGATGATCGATCAAGGCCTGCAGCGAGCTGCCGAGGGTCTCAACCTCGGAGTATGTCTGATCGAGCAGGAGGTTCGTGCGAAGCGCTGTCGTGTCGATATAGGTATTGAGGTATTCCTGCGTGGCTTCGGTCAAACCCTGGCTCACAGTTGCGGTTGCGTCTCTGGAAAGCCGTTGCACGTTCCAGATGGCCACACCGCCGGCCAGCATGATGTCGAACAACACGGCCGCCCCGACCACAAGCAGGAACTTGGCGCGAAAACTGTGCCGGGAAAAACGGCCGATCTCTTCTTCCTGATCGGCCTTGTTCGCGGTCGCGGGAGACTGGGTCTGTGTCATAGAGGCTTCCGTCCAGAGGCAACCCAGATTGGCCAACCAGCGTAGCCTTTGGGGTGCAGGGCAGCAAAAATGTGATCCTGGAAACCTTGCCGGAAAAGGGCAATCTGTTCCGGACTGTCACCACGCTCAACGGCCATTTGGCCAGCATAAACGTTTTCCCAGGATTGGATGATGTCTGCGAAGTCTTGTGGATTGCCGTCAAGGTTGGTGACCATGAAGCTTTCCATCTTGATGTCTTCAAACCCGCCGTCGATCAGATAGCGCCGGCTCTTGGGGCCGAGTTCGATATCCATATCGAAGTGGTCCCAGAGCTTGGCGACCTCGTTATAAGTCCACTGAATGGTTTCAGAGCGCGGTTCGCCGAGGCAGTGCGAGTTTTTCTCGTTTGTGATGTAGACCCGGCCGCCCGGTTTGCAGATCCGGTAGAGTTCTTTCAGGATCTCTTCCGGATGATCAAAAACCTGTAGTGCGTGGCGGCAAGTGACGAAATCGAATTGGTTGCTTTCAAGAAGCATTTCAGAGGCATCGCCATAAACATACTCAATGCCCTTTACGCCAAATTCGGCGGCAACCTTGCGAGCATAATCAAGGCTTGATTTTGAGTGATCGAGTGCAACGAGCCGGCCGAGCTCGTATTCCTTTTGCGCCAAAACTGCGAAATCGCCAATTCCACAACAGATGTCCGCCATCTGCATGCCAGGCTTAAGTCCATGACGGCCGAGGATTTCGCGCTCGTGGTGCCAGGTCAGCTTGGTTTGTGTCCGCAAGATCGGAATGAAACCACCTTCTTCCAGGAAGGTCTGCCCAGGATAAAAGTCGCTGTCGTACTCACTGACGGTGATGTTCTGATTTGCGCTTTCCAAAGCCTGGAATTTGCGTGTTGACCATCCAACACAGCTCGACGTCGTCACCTGGATGTTCAGGTCCGGGCGATTGACGCACGTGTCGACCAGGTGCCGGGCAATCGCCTGAAAGGCAACGTTGTTCATACGCACGAGGCGCCGGACGTTCAGATAGAGTCGGCCTTTGACTGTGGACGTCGCAGAATCGAGAGCCTCCATGCAGCCATTGAGCTCATCGGCGGATTGTGGCCGCAAGCTGCCCTGCAGGGAGAATTCCTGATCGTTTTCATTGAAACGCCAATCGAATGCGTGGCCAGTCGCTGGGGAAGTCACGATGCATTATCCTCGAAAACAAGATCGGCCGTCAGGCAAATGCGGTTGTTTGATTGGTCACGGGTCAGGTTGCACTCCGCCCCATAATCGACGCTCAGCTCCAAAAGACCGAGGGATCTATCAGGGTTCTCTGCTGAGAAGAGGCGATCCAGATAGATGGCGTCCTTGTCTGGACGCTTGGTCAAGGCGACCGCGTCATCGTAAAAGCGCGCGATATCTTCGCTGCCGGGCATATCGATCTCGATGCGGTCCGAATTCTCACGGCGTTTGAACCGGCACACGACCTTGCCGTCGTTTCCGTGTCTGTGGAACGCTGTTTCCATCAGCTCATTGAGGGCAGAGGAATAGAGATTGGCAAACAGCATGGAATCGAGACGATTGTGACAAACCATTCGGGAGACGTAGCTCGAAACAAGATCGCAGTTGGCCCAGTTTGAAGAAAAATCGCGAACATCCAGATCGATCTCGATCATCGGCGTTTCGCCCGCTCCGCTGGCGTTCGAATATGACACGTCGCCCAAACTCCATTAATGACGCCGAAAAATGCGCTCAGTTTTAGTTTCCGAACACAGATGACTGCGGCTCCCTATCACCGCGGCAGGAAGTATGACGTCAAAATCGTTAAGCTAGATCCAACCAGAATGGTAAATATAAGCCCCATACCTAGTTCAACTGTTTGAACATTGAGTGTCAACCAGTATGAATTATCACGGCTTTTGGCAGTTATTCTGATAGGTGACAAGATACGGAGCTGATCTATCCGCAAGCATCTGGGGAATGTTGATTTTTCGCTGCTCGAAGGCAGCGTATTTCCAAAACCAACAAACGCCGTTAAATGACTAGCGGAACGGCTGCGAGGAGCGCGGCGGAAAACTCTGACTGTTATTGGAAACGGAAAATGACGGATTCGTTTTCATCTGATTCTCAAACCGGCGGGTACAGCGCATCTATGAAAGATGAATTGGATACCCTGCGCGCTGAGCTGACAGAGTTGAAAGCCGAGCATGCGGATCTGCAGCTTCTTTATGAAGCGACCATCGAACACGGCGAGGCCGTGGAAGATCAGCTTGCCGAGAACAATCAGCTGCTTCTGGACACGCAGCGCCGGCTTGAGGCCGAGTTGGCCGACGCAGGCCGGTATGTGTTGTCGATCCTGCCGGAACCGAGGTCGGAAGGCCCGAAAGCAGACTGGCTTTTGGTTCCGTCAACGGAACTTGGCGGCGACTCCTTCGGCTATCATGACCTCGATAGCGATCATTTTGCCATATATCTGATCGATGTCTGCGGACACGGTGTTGGTGCAGCCCTGCTCTCTGTCTCGATTATCAACGTGTTGCGCTCTTGCGCGTTGCCGGAAACAGATTTCCGGATCCCCTCCGATGTGCTTTTCAAGTTGAACAACGCCTTTCCGATGGAACGGCAGAACAACATGTTCTTCACCATCTGGTACGGCGTTTTTCAGAGGTCGACCGGCAAACTGTCTTATGCGTCCGGGGGGCATCCGGCAGCCGTTCTGTTGCCAGCAGCAGCAGCCAAGGACGAGGGCGCGTTTTCGCTCATTGGGACGAGCGAAGGCATGGTGATCGGCGCCATTGAAGATATGACGTTCGATCAGTCCGACGTGTTGGTAAGATCAGGAGATCGCTTGCTGGTCTTGAGTGACGGCACCTATGAGGTGGATGACCTTGAAGGCAATGTATTAAGCCTTGAAGGTCTGGCCAACGCGGCGCTTGCCGCAAACGGCTCCATACCTGCACATATTCTGGAGTGGGTTCAGAAAAAGTCTGGTCAATCCGAGTTGCCGGATGACTATTCAATGATCGAGTTTCAGTTCTGATCGGATCCGTTAGAGCTCAACCGCAAGACGACGCGCGTTGTATTGGTGCCGTCTTTCCGGGAGTGCGACACCTCTTCAGATACCTGATGGACCAGAAAGAGCCCCAGTCCACCAACTGACATGTTCTCGGCAGATGTCTCGGTCATATCGAGGACAGGGGCAGTCCCGGTGTCGAAAGCGGTTGCGTGATCTTCCAGGGTCAAGATGAGCCTATCACCATCTTTGGTGAGTTCGGTTTTGATGGTGTCAGCCACGGCCTCTGGATAGCCGTAGGACACGGTGTTGGAGAAAAGCTCTTCTACGATCAAAGTCAGATGACGGCGGGTATGGTCATCGAGACCGTGGCGTGCAGCAAGGTCGTCCAGAAAGGTGTAGATCCTGGAGAGCTCGTCTAATTCGTTTGCAACTTCCAAAGTCCCGAGAACCGATGTCATCCACCCGGTCTCCTTCTAGGGCGCTGAGCGCGCATAAAGCCAGCTAGCCCCGGATCTCTGCCAGAGCATCATCGCGCCCCTCAACCACGCTGAGGATCTTGAGGAAGCCGGAGATCTTCAGGACCTCATGGACCGACGGATTGACGCCGAAGAGGATCAGTTTGCGTCCTGCTGGAGCGATCTGTTTGGTGATGATCAACAAGGACCGCAGACCAAAACTGGTCACATAATCTACGCCGCTCATATCGATCAGCAAGCTGGAATCGCTCTCCTGGGCGGCTGACTTGAGATGCGCTTCAAAATCTTTTGCCGATAGGGTCTCCAGTTTGCCTTTGGGGCAAATGATCCGAATCCCGTCCACCGTTTCGTCATTGATCGTGAGATGCGCCGCATCCGCCATTTGGACCATACCTTCCACAGGATTGATTAGGGGGCTGAAACTCGCCAGTGCGTGGATTTCCCTTGAAGCATGAAATTCTTATGAAATGAAGAACGCAACAGGTGTTTCCTGTCAATGACGTGGCGGTATATGGTCCGAGCCTGGACCGGTGATCTGGTTGTGACGAAGCGGGATGCCGGAAGACCATGATGCTGCGGGCCGTGACAAGGGAATACTCCAATGGCTGAAGAGATTGTAATTCCTGAGTTGTCCGATCCGCGGGCAGAGGTTGGCAAGGTCCCTCTGGCGAATGCGGACGGGCAGGAAGAGTTCCGCGACAGTCCCGAATTCGAAGAGCTTGAAGCCGAATTCCGGAAAATGGAGATCGATGGGCCGTCTGCCGTCAACTGGAAGATGCTGAACGAGAAGACCGTCGATGTCTTGAAGGACAACTCGAAAGATCTCGTTCTGGCGACCCGGCTCGCTTACGGTCTTTTTCTGGAGGAAGATTTCAAGGGTCTCGCGATTGGCGTCAAGATCCTCGAAGATATGTCCAAGGACCATTGGGAAGACATGACACCGCCTGTGCGCCGCGAACGTGGCCGGGCGGGGGCTTTCGACTGGTTTGCAGAAAAACTTGGGTCACTTGTCGAGGGAAAGACGCCAGAGGGCGAACAGGGCATGGCTGCGCTTCAGGCGCATGACTACCTGCTTGAACTTGATACCGCTCTCGAACAGAAGTTCACCAAATCCCAAGCGGCTCTCGGGCCGCTGCTCCGTGCGCTCCGCCCGATCGCAAAAAACATAAGCTCGGTGCTTGAGGAAGAAGCGCGTAAGAAAGCCGAGGCAGAAGCGGCGGCCCAAGCCGCGGAAGAAGCCAAGGACGCTGGAGGCGAGGTTATTGCGAGCCCGGCAGGGGAGGCAGCTTCGGGGAGCGCTCAGGCAACCGAACCAGCAGGCGCTGAGCCTGTTGCCACAGCTTCTGCACCGCCACCGGCTGCCGCGCCCGCGCCGCAAACAGCCTCGCCAACCCCGAGCGCTGCACCAATTGCGGTGCCGGAGGTTGCTGTTGATGGCGACTCGGATGCAGCATTTACGTCCCTGTTTAATGCCGCCGGAAAGGTCGCGTCCAGCAGCCGGCAACACGCACCGCAGGATCCAAGAGGGTATTTGTGTGCCCGATTTGCTGTTTGGGGCCGGATCACCGTGATGCCACCCGCCAACAGCGGGAAGTCCACGTTGCCGCCACCTCAGAAAAACAGGATCGCGGAACTGCAAGCGCTCAAGGGTGCCGGAAATCATCTCGGGTTGATCCAATCAGCCGAAGGCGCATTCATGACGTCGCCCTTCTGGATCGATGCGCACTTCATGATTTGCGAGGCTATGAGCGCGCTCGGCAGCGACTATGATGCCGCGCGTCTTTTGGTAGAAGGGGAGTTGGCCGGGTTCTTGAAGCGCCTGCCGGATGTGCTGTCTCTGTCCTTCAGCGATGGAACCCCGTTTGCGAGCGGTGAAACAAAAGCATGGATCAACGAGAGCGTTGCCGCCGGAGGCGGCACAGGAGGTGAAGGGGATCCGCTTACGGGAGCCGCATCAACAGCCGCAAGCCTGGCTCAGGCCGGTAAGGTTGTTGAAGGATTGGCGGTCTTGAAAGACTATTGCGCCGGCTGCCGGGCGGAGCGGGACTGGTTCCGTGGACAGTTGAAGCTTAGTGAATTGTGCCTGCAGTTCGATGTTCTTCAGCCGTTGGTAGCTCAATTGTCTCGGCTTCGAAAGACCGCAGAAGATGCGAATCTGGCGGCTTGGGAGCCTGACCTGGTCGTCGAATTGGCCCGGCTCTCATGGCGAAGTCTCAACCACAAAAACATCCGTCAGGTCATTTCTGACAATGATTTGGTGCCTTTGAAGGCCTCTGTCATGGAAACTTTATCGATACTGGACCTCGGCGCGGCTGCCGAGTTGACGGGCAAGCGCTGACCGCGCAAAGTGGTTTTGTTGTGTGCCTTTTGAAAAAAGTCATGTCTTTGAGAGGTCTTTTTTAAGACTCTTCTAGACAGATTTGACATGAAACAGTTCTAAAGTGCCCCCGGACAGGGGAACACCGGTTTTATAACATGATTTCCGTAAGTGACATCGGAAGCTCGACTGACGTTAAGGAGAAGGCATGTCCAAAGAATCCTCCGTCGCTCCCAAGGAGCGGGTGAATATCAAGTACAAGCCCGCAACGGGAGACGCTAAGGAAGAAGTTGAACTTCCGCTGAAGCTCGTCATGCTCGGGGATTACACCATGCGTCCCGACGACACGCCAGTCGAGGACCGGTCCCTGATCAACATCAACAAGGACAACTTCAACGAGGTGATGAAAAGCCACGAGTTGAAGCTGGACATGTCGACAGACAACAAGCTTGTCGAACAGCAGGAAGGCGAAGAGCAGGAAAAGCTGTCTGTTTCGCTGAAGATCGAAAGCCTGGCCGATTTCTCTCCTGAATCCGTTGTGCGTCAGACGCCGGAACTCAACAAACTTCTGGAGCTGCGTGAGGCGCTTGTCGCCTTGAAGGGTCCGCTGGGCAACGTTCCGGCGTTCCGAAAGGCAATCCAGAACGTTCTCGGCGATGAAGCTGCCCGAGAAAAACTTCTGGCTGAACTCACCAAGACGACCGGCAATTCCGGCGACGGCGAATAAGTGCCGTTCAAATCGGCGGCGCAACCGGCGCCCGCTGATTTCATCTTACCCGGACCACAGCAAGATCAGAGACCGTGAACATGGCTGACACCGAAAACCAGCAACAGGGCGCCGGCGCGCAAACCGAGGAACTCGACGCCTCGTTGCTTGACCAGATTTTGCAGGAAACCAAACTCGCGCCGAGCGACGATGGTTATGACGTCGCCAAAAAGGGCGTTGCTGCATTCATTTCCGAACTTCTGAAGCCGACAGACGGCCAAAGCCAGGTCTCTGGCGCTGCCGTCGACATGATGATCACCGAGATCGACAAGAAGCTGTCGGACCAGGTCGATCAGATCATCCACAATGAAGACTTCAAGACGCTGGAGTCCGCTTGGCGCAGTCTGAAGTTTGTCGCGGACCGGACAGATTTCCGCCAGAACATCAAAATCGAAATGATGAGCGTCTCCAAAGACGAGCTTCTGGAAGATTTCGAAGACAGCCCGGAAGTCGTGAAGTCCGGCCTTTACAAGCACATTTACACAGCAGAATATGGTCAGTTCGGTGGTCAGCCGGTTGGCGCGGTCGTGACAAACTACGATTTCGGCCCCGGCTCACAGGATATCAAACTGGCTCAGTACTGCGCCAGCGTTGGGTCCATGTCGCATGCTCCGTTTATCGCTGCAGCTGCGCCGGCCATGTTCGGTGTTGATACCTTTGAGGAGATCCCGAACCTCAAGGACATGGAATCCATTTTTGAGGGGCCGAAATACGCGAAATGGAACTCTTTCCGCGAGTCGGAGGATTCCCGCTATTTTGCGCTGGCCATGCCGCGCTTCATGCTTCGTACCCCGTATGGGCCTGAGACCACACCGGTAAAGGCATTCAACTACGAAGAAGAGTCTGGCTCCCAGAGCGAAAATTACCTCTGGGGCAACGCAGCGTTTGCAATGGCGACCAAGCTGACCGACAGCTTTGCCAAATTCCGCTGGTGCCCGAACATCATCGGCCCTCAGTCAGGGGGGGCGGTCGAGGATCTGCCGGTCCACACCTTTGAGGCCATGGGGCAGCTGCAGAGCAAGATCCCGACAGAAGTTCTGGTTTCCGATCGTAAGGAATACGAACTTGCCGAGCAGGGCTTTATTTCCCTGACAATGCGCAAAGGGTCCGACAACGCTGCGTTCTTCTCGGCAAACTCGGTTCAAAAGCCGAAGTTCTTCGGCAACAATCCGGAAGCCAAGGATGCGGAGCTGAACTACAAGCTCGGCACACAGTTGCCATATATGATGATCATCAACCGCTTGGCGCATTACATCAAGGTTTTGCAGCGGGAGAACATCGGCAGCTGGAAAGACCGCAACGAACTGCAGTCCGAGCTGAACAACTGGATCCGCCAGTACGTATCTGACCAAGACAATCCGTCCGCAGACGTGCGTTCGCGCCGTCCGCTTCGCAAGGCGTCGATCACCGTATCGGATGTTGAGGGCGAACCAGGCTGGTACAGCGTGTCGATGGCGGTACAGCCGCACTTCAAGTACATGGGGGCAGACTTCACACTGTCCTTGAAAGGCAAGCTCGACAAGGCTTAAGTCGGTCAGTGTCTTGACGAATGACCTTTCACAGGGCGCCAAACGATTGGTGCCCTGTGTTGCTTCAAGAGGACCTCTGTTGTGGCGGTATCCCTTTTTCAGCGTCTTGAAGGCGATGTACTAAAAGACGAGTTCAAGTCGCTGGATCAGCATGAGGCGGCGCTGATGGACAGTATTCTCGCCGACTTGCGGATCCTGTTGAACTCAATGGCAGGCTGCTGTGAAACGCGTCCCGACTACGGGCTGGCGGATTTCAACGCTGTCAACCAGAGCCACAAGGATACAGCTTCAGAGCTGTGCCGGGATATTGAGCAGCAAATCATCAAATTCGAACCTCGACTGAGCAATCCGGTGGTCCGGACAATTGAGGATCCGAACCGTCCGCTGGAGTTTGTGTTCAACGTTGAGGCAGACTTGAAATATGGTACGCGGCAGGTTCGCGTGCGTTTTGATTCTGTGCTGGACAGCTCGGGCAAGGTGCGCCTCACTGCTTAAGCCGTAAAAGGATACGTGCTGGATGTCGGTCAATTCCTACTACAGGGATGAACTCAGCTATCTCAAGGAACTCGGAGCCGAGTTTGCCAAGGCAAACCCGCGTCTGTCCAAGTACCTTGCCGATGACCCGACAGACCCCGATGTCGAACGGCTCATGGAAGGCTTTGCGTTTCTTGTCGGACGGCTGCGCCAGCGGCTGGATGCTGAAATGCCGGAGGTGGCGCATTCGCTGCTCAAGCTGATCTGGCCGCATTACCTGCGGCCTGTCCCGCCGATGACGACTTTGAAATTCCGGCACGCACCGGATGTTTCTGAATTGGCCATTCGCGTTCCGAAGGGGACGTCGGTCAAGACCGCTTCCATGAACGGCGAAGCGGTGCCGTTTCGCACGACTCTGGACCTCAACGTTCTGCCGCTGGAGATCAGCGATACCAACTTGGACAACCGCAAGGACAGTGCGTCTCTCGAGTTGTCCTTTACGAAAACGGCTGGCGCAGGCCTCGCTGCATTGGCGGCTGCACCGCTGACCCTTTACCTCGGCGGGCAAGGCGAGACCAACACGGCGCAACAGCTTTACCTTTATCTGATGAAGCGATTGAGGTCGGTTCAGCTGTTGCCAAAGGGACAGGACCCGATCACCGCGGACGTGGTTCTGGAGCCGGTCGGGTTTGAACGTGACGAAGCGAGTCTACCATATCCGGAAGGTTCATTTGACGGGTTCCGGATCATGCAGGAGTACTTCTCCTGCCCTGAAAAATTCATGTATGTCCGCATCCGCGGCCTTGAGAAATACGCCCGTGTAACCGCGGACAGCTTCAAACTGGTGTTTCATTTCAATCAGGGTTTTTCCAACCTCAGCCGGGTGATGCCGCACCAGATCCAGTTGAACACCACGCCCGCGGTCAATCTGTTTGAGGCCGAAGGCCAGGCCCTTCTGGTGTCGCATGATCGCAGTGAGTACCCGGTGCGGCCACTTGGCGGCCGCGAGCTGCGCAGCGTCCATGACGTGCTGTCCGTGACCGGTTGGGTGCAAGGCAGCAGCAAGCGAATTGATTACCAGGCGTTTGAGTCCTTCTCGCACGATACGTCCGGGGCGGATCCGGACAAGCTCTACTACCGTGCGACCATCAAACCGTCGGTTCTCGGAAGTGGAATTGACCACTACATTTCGTTCGTCACCCGGCTCAACAAAGCCGGAGAACCGTTGACCGAAACAATCTCTCTAAATCTGCTTTGCTCCAATGGGGAGCACGCCAGCAAGTTCGGCATTGGGTCGGTCAACCAGCCAACATCGGAGACACCGGCCAAACTGGTGTTCACAAATATCACCCGGATTTTGGGCGAGGTTCCACCGCCGCTAGATGACCGGATCTTGTGGACGCTGATTGCCAACCTCTCCCGCAACTATGCATCGCTGATCGACGTCGAAGCGTTGCGCACAGTGATCGGGGCCTATGATTTCCGGGCGAATGTGGACCGGCAGGCCGCGCTTCAGCGGGATCTCTTGCTTCAAAGCTTCAAGAGTTTCGAACGGCGCAGCGTCGATATCTTCCGCAATGGGCGTCCCGTCCGCGCCTATGAACTTGTGCTTCGGCTCGCCGAGAGTGAAATGGGCGGAGAGGCGGAAATGTACCTTTTCGGCTGTATTTTGGACCGCTTTTTGAAATCCTACGCCAGCATAAACAGTCTGCATCGCCTCTCGATCATCGGGACCGACAGCAACACGCTCTTGAGCTGGGATCCGAAGGAAGGGAGCGCGGCGCAGCTATGACGGAAGTTGTCGAGGCAACGGAAAAACACAACGCTCTTGCCGGGCACCTTGCGCACAGCCAATTCTTTCAGCTCGTCTACCTCATCGGCCTGATGCATGCCGACGTCAACAAGATGGGTCCAGGCCACGCGCCGAAAGATGAACCGATCCAGTTCCGTGCCACCCGCTCGTTGAGTTTTGGAGCCAGTGATGTCTCCGAGATCTCCTATGACGAGGCGCGCGACAAATTTGATATCCGGGTGAATTTTCTGGGCCTTTATGGTCCGGCATCGCCGCTGCCGCCGAACGTCACGGAAAGGATCATCGAGAGCGACGAAAACCCATCTTCTCTTGAAGATCTTTTGGATCTGTTCAATCACCGTCTGACGATCCTTTTGTACCAGATTTGGCGCCGCTCCCGGCACTACATCCGGTTTGAAGATCATGGGCTTGATGCAACGTCCAAATGCTTCCTGGCTTTGTGCGGATTTCCGATCGAGGACCGGGCGGAAATCGGATCCGTCGCAAGATCGGCCCTGCTGCCGCATGTTGGTTTGATGTCGCTGTACTCGAACTCCGCCGAGGCTGTTGCATCGGTCTTGTCGAGCTTCTTCAAGGTGCCGTGCGAAATCATAGAGTATGTGAACCGTCATGTAGTGATGGGTGAAGACAGCCAGATCTCGCTTGGCGTTCGAAACACCCTTCTTGGTGGAGACATGGTGCTTGGCGAAGAAGTTGAAGACGACCTCGGCAAGTTCACTGTCCGGATGGGCCCAGCGTCCTATGAAAAACTCAAACCATTCATGCCCGGAGGAGAGCGGCACCCTGAAATTGCCGAACTCTTGGCTATGGTCATGCGGGACCCACTCGATTGGGATCTGCAGTTCGTCTTCAAGGAGGACACGGTGACGGCCGGAAAAATCGGCGATATTCGGCTGGGTGTTTCGCTGTGGCTCGATGCCGAGGAAGACAGCCAACTGGAGAATCCTGTTCAGTTGACGGGCCTGCCTTTGGGGAGCGGACCAGACTATACCGGTGAGCTGGAACATGCTACGCCGGATATTAGCGGTCGTATGGCCGGAACGGGACTTGCCGAAAAACAATCCAACGGTCTGATGGTGTCATGAGCAGTGAGTTGATCCTGACCTGCGCGGCTTTGGGCAGTCAATTCCGCTACGGGACTTCCGGTGGAACATTTGGGCGCTCAAAAAAGTGCGACTGGGTTCTTCCTGATCCCAATCGGATCTTGTCATCCATACATGCGCGCGTCGTGTTTCAAGGTGGCGCATACCTGCTGATTGACGAGAGCACCAACGGGACGTTTCTTGCCGGACAGGAGCAGCCAATTGGCCGCGGCCGGTCTATTCCGCTGGGGCCGGGGACTGTCCTGACAGCTGGTCCTTATGAAATAATTGCAGAACTCGTCACGGCGCAGCAACCCGTGCAATCCGCTCCTGTTGCTGCCGCACAGCCACAGGTTCAGCCAGCCCCTGCAGTGGAGCCGCAACCCGATTTTACCCCGGATGCACAATTCCTGGCGCCGGGACAGACCTATGGTGCGCCTCCAAAGGGCAAACAGTCTCTGGATCCGCTGGATTATCTTGGTGGCAGTGACCCAGCACCTCAGCCGGTGGTGAGCGCCGCCCCGCAGGCATCCACGCAGCAAATCCCGCAGGACTTCATGCAGGCACCAACTGCAGTGCCCCCGACAGCGCAAGTTCTGCCGCAAGCCACGGCCGCACCCGTCGCCCAACCGGCGCAACCAGTCGCCGCCAGCGTTTCACCTCGACCGGTCGTATCGCCGCCGGCCGAGCCAGCTCAACAACAGCCAAGTGCTACGCCTGCGCCAGCTGCCACGCCGGCAGCCTCCGGCGGCATTCCGGACGACTTCTGGTCGTCTCTTCCAGGCGGCCCGCTTCCAGGTTCACCCACTGCGCAAGAGGCGGCTCCGATGCCGTCTCAACCGGGAGCTCCTCAACCGGCGGCGCAATCAACCATCCCGGACGATTTTTCTTTTGGAGCTCAACAAGCCTCTTCAGCCCCAGCTCCGGCCTCAGTACAGGAAGCCGCCCAGCCGGCTTCCGCATCAGCGGCACTTCCGCCAATGCCGCAGAGTGCCGGATTGAACGCACCTGTTTCCTCGATGATGCCGCCCATGCCGGGACCGGGAACCGCTGGCGGTCTGTCTCATCTGGATGCGCTCAAAGCCCGACGTGAACAACGGGTCGCAGCGCTCGATGCCAAGGCCAAAGGTGCGGATAAGGACGAAGCCCGGCTGGCCGGGGCACCTCAACCGGTGCCCGCAGCCGTGCAGCAACCACAAATGCCCGCGCAGGCGATGCCGTCGCAACCCATGCCATCAGCTCCGGCTCCACAAGAGTCGCAAGCCTCAGGATCGGTTCAGGAGGTCCCGAACATTCCGATGCCAACCGGGCCGCGCAGCGATGAGGATCTGCAAATCCTGTTACGTGCCATGGGGTTTCCAGAAGCCGATGTTCCTGAAGCTATCCGGGATCAGATCCTTCAGGATGTCGGTGCCATGGTCCGCGAGATGGCATCCGGCCTCGTGTCGATGATGGCCGCGCGCAAGGTCGTGAAGTCTGAGTTCCGGATTGACGAAACCCGGATCGAACCGAAAGAAAACAACCCGTTCAAGTATTTCAAGGTTGGCGAGTTGGCCTTGGATGAAATGCTGCTGACAAGGACCGACGGCTATCTGTCGCCCGCGCAGGCAACCCGTCACGCCTTTCAGGATTTGCAGAGCCATTCGATGGTTATCATGTCGGCCATGCAACGGGCGATGCGGTTGATGTTTGAAAAATTATCCCCAGAAGCTTTGGCACAGGCCGGTGACGGCGACGGCGCATTGCGCCTAAGAAGTCTTGGGGGGCGTCGCGACAAGTGGGATACGGCGCGCAGCACATATGATCACATGCGCAAGGACTATGAGGCAGTCGTGCGGCAGATGATCATGGAAGCCTTCACGCAAGTGCAGGAAGAGCAGGCGCGGCGCATGTCCGACGATTATTGGAATAAGAGGAAGAAATGAGCCTGACCCGACGATCAGCGTGCATCGGACTTCTGGCCGCGCCCATTGCCATTTCTGCCGGGTGTTCGCGTGTCGCCAAACCGACACCAATCAAGATCGAGCTGCAGGCCGATGCCAACGTAAACCCCAACGAAAATGGAGATCCGGCACCGGTTGTGGTCCGGGTTTACGAGTTGAAAGAGCTGACGGCATTTCAAAACGGCAGCTTTTTTGACTTCGCGGACAACGACAAGAAATTGTTGGGCGGTGACCTGGTTGGCAGTGCGGAATACGAGCTGACACCGGGACAGACGGTCGACTACAACCGCAGTATCTCCAGCGAAGCCCGCTACATAGGGGTTGTCGCTGCATTCCGGGACATTGAATCTGCCCAGTGGCAGGACTCGATCGAACTCGAACAAGAAAAGAAAAACGAGTTTGTCATCTATCTGACCACTCTTGCTGTTCGAATACAAAAGCTTCGAAACCGCCGATTGGGCGTCTTTTAGGACCGATCCCGCAAGGGGTTCCTAACGAATTGAGTTTGCACAGCGGAATCAATTAGAAGATACTCCGCAACGTCGGTATTTTGCCGTTAGGTTCGAATCATGAAACTTGGTGAGAAGCGCAGGGGAGTGCATTGAACGCAAGCGGCAAACCGCTCTGGCTTGAGGGAATGTTTCTCCGGCCCCAGCACCTCCAGCAATATGACCGCTGGATCGAAACCAATCTTGAGCACCGGGTGAAAGACCAGGCGCCCTACACTTGGGGCGTGCGAAAGCTTGAGTTTGATCCGGACGCCTTGCGGATCGGCCAGGTTCAGATCGCGGACGCGGATATCGTCTTTCCGGACGGATCCGTCTTCAATACCTCGCTCTTGCACAAGGTTGCAGGCGCACGCGAGATCACATCGGAACATCAGGGCAAAAAGATCTATCTGGCTGTACCGCTGAAGTCTGTCGGCGGACTGGAAGTCGGCCACGAAGCGCAAGGCAAACAGCGCTACACACGACATATGTCCGAGGCGCGCAATACGGCAGAAGCTGACCGGCCACCCGCCAACATCGCGGTTGGAACACTGACAGCCCGGTTGATCCTCGAAGGTGAAAGCCATGACGAGACCGCCAATCTGCCGATCGCCGAGATTGAAGGTGTGGACGCACAAGGTGGTGTGCAACTTTCCGGCACATTCATTCCCCCGGTTAATTTCGTTGCTGCAAGCAAGCCGTTGTTGGCACATCTTGAAGAAGTGCGCAGCCTTTTGCGTAAGCGCGGCGAGATGATGGCCAGCAACGCGGCAGGGCAGGGCAGTAGCACCCGTAACGGCCTGATGGACCTCATGATGCTCGGCGTGGTGAACCGCTACGAGGTTCTGATCGGTCATTTGATTATGTCCGGACGGCATATGCCCGAGATGGTCTACCGGGATCTGATTTCTCTGATCGGCGAGATCTCTGCCTATGGGACCGACACCCGCAGGCCCCCTGAAATTCCGGCGTACGACCATCGCGATCTGCGCATGACGTATCAGGGTTTGGTCGCCGTCCTGCGAAATCTTCTCAGTTTTGTTGTCGAGCAGAACGCGATCAGCATCCCGCTCACAAAACGGGAATACGGGATCTGGCTGGGCGAAACGTCAGACCGGATGGTGTTCCAAGCGCGCTCTTTTGTGCTGATCGCGTATGCAAACGTGGATCTGGAAACCCTGCGCAAGCAGATGCCAATTCAGATCAAGGTCGGGCCGGTCGAAAAGATTCGCGAGTTGGTCAATCTGCAGCTGCCCGGGATTGGGATCTCGCCACTCTCAGTGGCTCCCCGCCAAATCCCGTATATCCAGAACGCGGTCTACTTTTCGTTGGATACCGACAATGAACTTTGGCCGCAAATGCAGACCACAGCCGCATTCGCGTTACACTTGAGCGGCGACTACCCGGGGTTGGGGCTAGAACTTTGGGCAATCCATAAAGGCAAGTGACTTAGCAGCTTATGACAAATGACGACCTGGACCAACCGACCGTAGCGCAGCGCTTGTCGCCGCGGGCACGTACGTCCATGGCGCAGGGCTCGGCAGGGGTGGGCGATCCGGGCGATGAGCCGACTGTTGCGTTCGTCAGTCAACCTTCCGTAGCCCAGCCGGCGCAGCAAGCTCAGCCTGATCCGTCTGCTCCGGCCTCGCAAAACGGCTCTTCGGTTGAATCTGCAACATCAATCGTTCGCCTTTTCGACCGCATCCCGGAACGCGTTCTGGTTCGCGCGGCATCACCGTTGCTGCTGCTGATAGCGCACTTGCGCAGTGCGATTGACCGCGCCGATGTCGTCTCGCTCCGCCGCGAAGTTGTGGCTGAAATCGACAAGTTCGAGCAAACCGCGCAAAAGGAAGGCGTCGAAGCAGGTGACATCATCGCCGCGCGTTATGTTCTGTGTGCAACAGTCGACGAGACCGTCTTGATGACGCCCTGGGGCAGCCGGAGCGAGTGGAGTTCCAACAGTTTGCTAAACCAGTTTCACAATGAAACCTGGGGCGGCGAGAAGTTCTTTGGCATTTTGGACCGGATCAAGGGCGATGCGCCGCGCAAGATGCCGTTGCTGGTCTTGCTGCATGCCTGCCTGATGCTCGGGTTCGAAGGCCGTTATCGGGTTCTGGAAGGTGGCCGGGATCAGTTGGAAGATCTGCGCAACGAACTGTCACGGCTGATCAAGCGCAATACGCGCATCAAGCCAGACCAGCCGCTGTCGAAAGTGTCCGAAGGCCACAAGGGTGGCCGGAAGGTGAGCGTCCTGCCTCCAATGTGGATCATCGGTATCATTGCCGTGTCGATCCTGTTCATCGCCTGGGCCTACAGCGATTTCATGCTGGAAGGTGAAATCGTCCCCCCGTTGAGCGCCATTGAAGCGCTCGAAGTGAAATAGGGGCGGCAGGTATGATAAGGACGTATTTCGCAAGCCTTTTGAGACCGGTAAGCCTGCTAATCCTCCTGCTGCTGATCATAGTATCAGTTGCAATCTATTTCTTTGGCGGCATTGTAACGATTGCGGGCTTCACGCCGTTTGCTCAGACCGAGCCGCGGATCATTGCGATCGTCGCGCTGTTTGTCCTGTTCTTCCTGATTACATTCCTTCGCCATGTTCTGGCACGCCGGGCGAATGCCAAGCTTATCAACTCCATGCTTGCCAATGACGAATTGGTGTCCATGGGAACGGACATGTCAGCCGATGAGGTCGAGCTGATCCGGGAACGGTTCGAAGCTGCCCTGCAAAAATTGCGCGACAACCCGCTGGACGGCAAACGGCGCCGGAACTTCCTGTTCGAACTGCCCTGGTACATCATCATTGGTCCGCCCGGCACGGGTAAAACCACCATTTTGCGCAATTCCGGCCTGGAATACCCGCTTGCCGAACATGGGCAGGAGGCGCTGCAAGGCATTGGCGGCACGCGCAACTGCGACTGGTGGATTTCCAATGAAGCCGTGATGATTGATACGGCTGGCCGGTACACGACGCAGGACGTCAACAAGGGCGTTGATGCCGCGGCCTGGAATGGTTTTCTCGAGCTGCTTCTCAAGTTCCGCAGACGGCGTCCGGTCAACGGTATCCTGCTGACCATCAGCATTGAGGATGTGGCCGTTGCAGACGAGGACAGCCGGAAACGTCAGGCAGAAATTCTGCGCCAGCGCCTGCGCGAACTGCACCGGACATTCGGCATGCGCCTGCCGGTCTATGTCATGTTCACCAAGTGTGACCTGATCGCCGGCTTCGATGAATATTTCGACGACCTGAAGCAGCGCGAACGGGAGCAGGTCTGGGGCGTCACACTGCCGTATGACCCGCAGCAGATCACTGTCGGGCCGGCGTTCGAGGCCGGATTTACTGATCTTGTGGCACGTCTGGAAAAGGACTTGCCTGGCACGCTAAGTGAAGAGCGGAACAACAGCCGCAGGTGCCGCATTTACGGCTTTCCTTATGAGTTCGGATCTCTCTCCACGGTCTTGCGGAGCTTTTTGGCGGATGTTTTCCGCTCCAGCCGTTACGAAGCGCAGCCTTTGTTACGGGGCGTCTATTTCACGTCCGGAACGCAGGAAGGAACGCCGTTCGACCGTTTGCTTGGCGCAATGGGCCGCAGTTTCCAGCTGGCCCCATCGCATCAGATGCCGCTCAGCGGGCAGGGCAAAGCCTATTTCATCAAGAATCTGCTCTCCAATATTGTCTTTCCCGAGCAGAACCTTGTGGGCGTTAACACGGGTCTGGAGCGGCGTCTGGCGGCGCTCTACGCAGGTGGTCTGGCGGCGTTGTGTGCCTTTGTCATCGGCATGTCGGCCTACTGGCTTGCTGGTCTCAATCACGCCGAGCAGACGGCGGAGAAGGTGGAAGAGCTCTCCAACCGGGTGAGTGTTTTGCGCACGGAGGCAGACCAAAACCGCTCGCTCATCAGCATTCTGCCGACGCTCAATGCCGCCAAGGCCTTGCGGGATGAGGTGATTGATCAAGAGAATTGGCTGACCGTCACGCCGTTCTCAATTGAGTCGCAGTCCAAGCTGCTTCCAGCTGCAACGAAGACCTATGATTCTTACCTGACCGAATATCTTCTGCCATCGATCGCTTCGCGTCTTGAAGCGCAAATCCAACTGGTTTCGAACACCACGGGCAGCAATTCGGCGCTTCTGCGCGATCAGCTTGAAACCTACCTCATGCTGACGACCGGCCAGAACTACAATGCAGACAAGGTCAGAAACGCCTTCCGGTCGCAGAATGAGGCAGCATTTGTGCTCAACCCGGAAAACCGGGGCGCAATGCAGGAGCACATGAACAACCTGATTCAGCTCCTGCCGATCCAGACGGCCGTTGACCAACCAATCGTCCAGGAAGCCCGCGACCGGATCCCGCGCGTTCCGCACGCAAGCGAAATCTATACCCGCATGGTGACGGATTCCGCGCAACGTTACCGCGTCGCGCCGATCAATCTGACGCGCTCGCTTGGGGCCGGGGCGCTGTTCATTGACAGTGCGACAGCAGGTGGCCGCAGCCTGATCCCGGGCCTTTACACCAAGAACGGTTTTTACAATTTCTTCCTGGCCCGGCTTCCGGAATATATCCGCTCATCCATCGGGTCCGACTGGGTGCTCGGGGATAGCGTCAGTGATACGACCTATAACCGGCTCGCCCAGGAAATCGTCCGGATGTATACACAAGACTACGTCCAGGCCTGGCGTGAAGGGATCAGCTATATCCGTGTGGTGGAAATCGGCTCGCTAGGCCGAGCCCAGATTGTTCTGCAGGACTTGTCGAGCCCGGATTCGCCACTCACGAATGTTTTGAACATCCTGCGCGAAAACACCCAGCTGCCGCTTCCAGGTTCCCAGCAGAACCAGGCGGCAACACAGGCGGCGTCCGCAGCGTCTTCTGGTGCTGCAACCGGCATTGCTGCGTCTGCAAGTGAAGCTGCACAAAGGGCGGCGGTGGAAACAGCGTTCGGGGATGCGCCGTGGCCCGGGATTGCAATCGAAAATGCCTTCCGGCCGCTGAACAATCTGACCGCTCCGCCGAGCAGCCAGACGCTGGACCGCGTTCAGCAGCTGTTCGGCGATCTATATGGCAATGTGTCCGGCGTTGTGACAGCTCCGGACCCAACAAAAGCCGCATATGAATAGGTCAAGGGAAGAGCGCAAACACCGACAACCGATTCCTTCACGACCTTGCGGGCGGAAGCGTCTACCAACCCCGAACCGGTTCGTTCGATGGTCCTGTCGATCGTCAACCGTACCTGGGATCTTTTGAATAAATCGGCCTATCTCTATTTGAACGGCCGTTGGAAAGATGAAGTCGTACCGGCTTGTACGGCCATCATCGCCGGGCGGTATCCGTTCGATCCGGATGCGCAAGAAGACGTCAGCCTGGAGGATTTCACGGACCTGCTCGGCCCCTCCGGTGTCATGGATGCGTTTTACAACGACTACCTGAAACCGTTCATCGTGGTGCGGCGGCGCCAGTTCAGCCCGATCCAGACGCAAGGTGCGGGCCTGGGCTTGGCCCAAGAAACGCTCAACCAGATTTCCACGTCTCAAACGATCAAGGACGCGTTCTTTGCCAAAGGCGGCAGCAGTCCGGAGACCAAATTCACGATCCGGCCGTCCTTCCTGGATCCGGAAGCTCTGCGGTCGACCTTGAAAATTGACGATGACTCGATTGTTTACCGGCACGGTCCGGTGCGCGGCAAGGACTTCAGCTGGCCGAGCCAGGCGGATGCGAGCACCGCGGAACTGTCGATCACCCTTCTGGACAATTCAAAGACCACGATCCTCAAGGAAGGCACATGGGCGATCTTCCGGATGTTGAGTGCCTCTGGCCTGTCCCGGGTCCGTGGACGCGACCGGTTCGAGTTCTCGGTCGAAAAGGTCGTGAAGAAGGAACAGCGGATCGACAACGGCACCAAGACAGTTGATGTCAGCTACAAGGGCAGCTTCGCCTTGAGTGCCGGAAGCGTTGTGAACCCGTTCAACCTTGGGCTCTATTCATCCTTCCGGTGCCCGCCAGCTCTTTAAAGCGGATCGGCCGGAAAACTTTTTGAACCACATGGACCAGGGAGGCTGGGGCGCATGCATATCTGCGGCTTTTTTGGCAAACGCCCCGCCGAACGAGATTTTGTCTTCGAGGGATTACCGGCACGGGTAACCGACGCTTGGGCTAACATCGTGAGCAACTGGCTTCACGCATGTACGACCGCTGCGCCGCAGACCTGGCACAACGCTTACTTCAGTGCCCCGGTCTGGCGATTTGCTCTGCCAATCAATCATCTCGATGACCGCGCCTGGATTGGACTTGTTGCCGGATCCGCAGACACCATGGGCCGGACCTTCCCGTTGGCTGTTTTGATGTCGATGCATGTCGAGCAATTCAGCAACGACATTATTTTCCAGATCGACGAAATCATGGATCGCCTGGAGCTTGACCTGCTGACGTTCCTTGCGGGCGAAAGCAACCGCCGCAATTTCCTCAACAGCGTCACAAATTGTTCAGCGGACATCAGGGCGGCGATAGATGAGCCGCCCTACAAGGTTTCGATGACGCTTCCCGACCTTGAGAGTGGTGAAGCGGGCCTGTGCATCCCATGGACAGATCTGGTGGCTTCGAATGAAGTGCCGGCGCACATACTGGTCTGGCCGGAGACGGAAAAAAAGAAGAAGCGATCATCCTCTCCAGGGTACTGGTGGCATGAAGGATCGCCGGAACGGGTTAGTGAGGTTTGTGTGTTCTCAGCCATGCCTGAAGCGGACGCCGCCCGGGGAATTTTCATGGGGCATTGGGAGGCTCAGGGCTGGCGTGAGCGGACTTGAAACAGCATGCTGTTATTTCCGGATCGCAAGGAGATAGCACCTCAAACGGCAAAACGAAGACATGGTCACAGAAAAGAAAAAGACCGGAACAGGCCTGGAGATCGAAACCGCCACCCGGCAAGGCACGCGCCACAGTCAGAATGAAGACAATCATGTGTCCAAGCCCGAACATGCTCTGTTTGCTGTCTCTGACGGCATGGGGGGGCATCGGGATGGTCACCTAGCGAGCCGCGCCTTTGTCGACGAGCTGGAAGTGATCGAGTTTGCAGATGGCGAAGGCGTGAACGAACGGCTCCAACGCATCGAAGCCGCCTTTCATCGTGTGAACGACCAGCTCTACGGCAGTTATCTGGAAAACCCGGACGCGGACATCAGCGGATGTACCGGTTTGACCCTGATCATCCACGACGGATATGCCGGGTGCCAGTGGGTCGGCGACAGCCGTCTTTATTTGTTGCGCCAAGGTCATCTCTTTCTTGTATCGGAAGACCATAGTGATGATCTGGGGCGGCTGACCCGCGCGCTCGGCTCGCATGAAGACATTCTGGTCGACAGGCGTGTGATCGATCGCCGATGCGCTCGCAGATGGTAGTACGGGTGTCGCGGACCGTTTGGTTGCTCATGCGGTCGAGGGGGGATCATCGGACGACGTAACACTGATCACGGTGCGGCTGAACGACAATGGCTGAAGCAGACACGGATCCTGGCTATACGCTCGCCGTTGATACAATGGCGGAGCCAGCCGAAACCATGACCCCGGTACCGGGCCTTGTGCTGAAGGACCGGTATTTGTTGATCAAGGAAATCGGCCGGGGCGGGCAGTCGCTGGTTTTCAAGGCGCGGGATCTTGTTGCGGCGAAAGCGGGATTGTCGAAAGCCGATGTTGCTTTAAAGATCATCACGGCGGGACCGGAGATAGAACCTGATTTTGTCGCACTGATGCACCGGGAAGCGCGCCGCCTGCGGGATCTCGTCCACCCCAACATCGTTCGTGTTTACGACATGGACCGCGTTCAGAACCTGCATTTCATGGTGATGGAGTATCTGGAAGGGGACACGCTCTCCAGTTTTCTGCGCAAGGCGGAGGACCGCAAACTGGAGCTCGCTCAGGTGATGCGGCTGGTGCAGGATTTGGGCTCGGCTCTCGAGTTTGCCCATGCCAACGGGATCATCCATTCCGACCTGAAACCCGGCAATGTCTTTGTGCAAACAGATGGCTCGGTCAAACTGATCGACTTCAACATCTCTGCGCCGATTGCACCGTCCTTGCGCAAGGATGAAGAAGACACGATCCGGATCCTGATCCGTCTTGGCGCAATCACCCCGAGTTATGCCTCGCCCCAGCGGCTGGAGGGCCACGAACCTTGCGCGGCCGATGACGTGTTCTCGTTGGCGGTCATGGTCTATCTGTGCCTTGCTGGACGTCGGCCGTTCGGTCCGAAAAACGCGCTTGAGGCCATGGAAGCGTCGGTTCAGCCAGAGAGGCCAGAGCACCTCTCTTCGGCGCAGTGGACGGCCTTGATGAAAGGCCTTGCGTTTGACGATGCAGGACGGACCCCGGAAGTCACGGGTTTCGTAACGTCCTTCGCCGCGCAGCGCCAATCTGCAGCCGATTGGATCCGGTCGCAGCTCAGTTGGTAGGTCAATGCCGGGTCAGATCCCGATCCTGAACCCGAAGTGACGGTTGCCCCGAGTTGAGCCTGCGAGCGTCGCATCGATATCAAGCACGTCTTCGTCTTCTTCAGATCGGGCTGCGCTCACCGAAAACTGGACAGCATTGAAAAGGGCGTCTGATATTTCGTCGAGCCGGGCTTGAAGATTGTTGGCAGACTCTTCTGCTGTCTTGGAACCTGACGGCGCCGTTGAAAAAGCCACTTGAAGCAACGTGTTGAGCCGGGCCATGGAAAGTGCGCGCGCAACACCTGCGTTCGGCTCCTCCGACTTGCTCGCCGAGACCGTGCGGGATCCGGCAAAATAAACCTCTGCCCGGTTGGCCTGACCACGCAAAACGTTGATGCCGGCTGAAGCCAGTGACAGAGCTGCTTCTTGCGAGACAAATGTCATGACGCTGTCCGCCACCGGTTTTCCGGTATTGGCGTGTTCCGCCGTTTCCAGTTGATCAATCGACAGTTTTTGGCCCACACCAAAGTCGGGCCATCCGTTTGCCGCTTGAGCGTGGAGAATTGACAGCAGGGCAATCCAGCTGGCGGGCAGGCCAACATCGGCCGGACCGTCATCGTCAGCAAAGAGGCGTCCCTTGTTCCAGAACAAGGCAAGACTGCTCGACGCTGCAGATTGCCGGAGGCTTGCAAACTGTTCAAAGCCGATTTGATCCAGCATTTGGTGCGGCGTCTCCCGGCTGCCGACCGTGTCAGCGCTTTCTCCGGCAAAATCCGGGGCGAGGGTGCCGAGCAGGCACGTCGCATTTTCCGCTGCGACCGTGGCCAGACGTTTGAAGCCGGAGGCGCCGTCCTTTGCGAGGCTGGACTCATTGGCGGCAAGAACCACGTCGAATGCGGCATGGGCGAGCGCACCCTCCGGTTCTTCCAGGCTCGCCAAAACATCCTCGATGGCAGCTGTCGCGCTGACCTGAAAGAGGAACAAGCGGATTGAACTTTCGCGTGGCAACTCAGCCAGCAACATCCGCAGCGCGAGCCAGTTTTCCAGAATCTGATGCAGGCGGCGATCTTTGAGGAACAGAGCGGCCTGGTCTTCGATCATAGCATCGAAAGAGGCCCAGTCGCCAACCGGTCCAGGTGTGGATGGAGCGGGTTTGCGCGGTTCGCCACTGGAGGTTTGGGACAAGAATGCCTGGACGGCGTGCTTTGCAAGATCCTGTGTGACTTCACTGTCCGCCGATCGTTTCGGCGCCTCGACCATCGAGAACAATGCATCCAGCCCGTCATCTTCATCTGATTTCGGTTCCGAAGCAGGAGGACTCGGTGTCTGGGCTTTGGGCGCAGCGTTACGAGATGCACGCATTTCCGGAGCTGAGTTTGCTCCGGGTGATTTGGCTGCGTCCAAGAGCAGATCGAAACGCTGTCCATGATCGGCCAGTCCG
>ERZ1740067.432-NODE-432-length-34110-cov-7.295757_pt1 | contig 34110 bp, 30 predicted proteins | sample MGYA00581736_ERZ1740067 | MGnify/ENA primary metagenome ERZ1740067 (study PRJEB43018, sample SAMN04849236) | marine metagenome | isolation source: floating plastic debris | place: Pacific Ocean | collected 2008-08-27 | study: EMG produced TPA metagenomics assembly... | reverse complement strand
CGATCAACACCGCGGCGCCCGCACTGATCATCCTCGACATCTGGCTCAAGGACAGTCGGATGGACGGGATCGACATCCTCAAGACGGTGAAACGCGACAACCCGGATGTGCCGGTGGTGATCATCTCGGGCCATGGCAATATCGAGATCGCCGTGGCGGCGATCAAGCAGGGCGCTTACGATTTCATCGAAAAGCCGTTCAACATCGACCAGCTGCTGGTGGTGATCCGCCGTGCGATGGAAACGTCCCGCCTGCGGCGCGAGAACCAGAGCCTGCGGCGCCCCGAAGCGGCACCGGCGCAGATGATCGGCGCCTCGGCCAGCTTCCGCGCGCTGGTGTCGCAACTGGACAAGGTCACCAAATCCAACGGTCGGGTGATGCTCACCGGCCCCGCGGGCAGCGGCAAGGAGGTGGCGGCACGCTACATCCACGCCCATTCCAACCGGTCGGAGGCGCCATTCATCACCGTGAACTGCGCGGGGGTTGAGCCCGAGCGCATGGAAGAGGTGCTGTTTGGCCGCGAAAACGCCGACCGCGGCGTGGAGCCGGGCCTGCTCGAGCAGGCGCATGGTGGCGTGGTCTATTTCGACGAAGTGGCGGACATGCCCATCGGGACGCAGTCCAAGATCCTGCGCGTCCTGGTCGATCAGCAATTCCAGCGCGTGGGCGGCACCGACAAGGTGCGCGTGGATCTGCGCGTGATCTCCTCGACCAACCGCGATCTGGACGCGGCGATTGCGGCGCAGACTTTCCGCGAAGAGCTGTACCACCGTCTCAACGTGGTGCCGATTGCCGTGCCCAGCCTCGAGGAACGGCGCGAGGACATTCCGGTGCTGGCGGCCCATTTCATCGACGAGTTCAACGGGGCGCAAGGCCTGCCCAAACGTGATCTGAGCGACGATGCGGCGGCCTTGCTGCAGACGATGATCTGGCCGGGCAATGTGCGCCAGCTCAAGAACATGGTGGAGCGTGTGCTGATCCTGGGCGATGGCACGGGGCCCATCGAGGCGCGCGAATTGCCGGGCCCGGCCGAGCCGGAGGCCGAAGAGGGCCGCGTGGTGTTGTCGGGGGCATTGGCCACATTGCCCCTGCGCGAGGCGCGCGAGGCGTTCGAGCGGGAGTATCTGCTGACGCAGATCAACCGCTTTGGCGGCAATATCAGCCGGACGGCGAATTTCGTCGGCATGGAACGCTCGGCCCTGCACCGCAAGCTGAAATCGCTGGGCGTGGTCACCGCCTCAAAAGGTGGGGCGCGCGTCGCCCAGGTCGAAGAGGCGCAGCAAGCGGCGGAGTGACCGGAAAACAATACGTTTTCCGGCTGTTTTCCGACGCGGAAAACCGCAGGGCCACACGGAAATCGCGTCGATTTCCAGCCGGTTTCCGTGTCGGAAACCGTTACCGTGCGCGGTCGGACAGCTGCGCCAGAACGTCCAGCCCCTGCATGTTCAGAAAATGCAGCATGTCGATAAAGATCCAGTTTTCGGCCAGCTTGTCGCCGTCGCGCCGGTAGATATCGACCACCCGCAGATCCGCATGCTTGCCCGAGGGCGGCAGTCCCAGATACGGCCCGGTGCAGTGCATCGTCAGGTTTGGCCAGCCGAAAAACCCGCCATACGCCCCTTCGGCAAAGCGGGTGATGTGCCCGTTGAAGATGCGCTTGCCCAACTGCCGCCGGAACGGCTGCTGATGTTGCTCGATATACCGGTCGATCGTGTAGGTCGATCCGATGCCCGTCGGCCCCCACCACAGCATGTCGTCGTGCCAGTGCAGGGCGAGCTCATCGCGGGGTGGTGGCGGCGTATCGGTGGCATTCACCTCTGAAATCTTGCCGATCATGCGGTTTATCAGGTCCAGCGTCTTGGCGCTTTCGCCATCATCCTGCGGCTCCAGCAGGATCGCGTCATGGGTCATCGGCCCCGGTTGCACCAGTTGCGCCGCCGTCATGTTGGGCAGCGGGTATTGGCCGGCCTGGTGCATCAGGTGCAGCAGATCGCAAAAGAATGCCTGTTCGACGATGCGCCCCTCGTGCACGCGGTTGAATTCGGCATAGCGCAGCATCACCAGCTTGCCTGTCGGCTGAATGCCCAGGAACGGCGCGTCGAACAGCCCGAGGATATGGCCCATCGAGGCAACCCAGATGCCCGGTTGACCGTCGAGCGCGTTCTCTCCGGCAAAGAACGCATCGACGCGCCGCTGGGGGCGCGTCAGCGCGGCGCGCAGCGGGCCCCAGAACACGTCGGCGATGGCCGCGATGCCCTGCTGCTCGTGCCAGGGATGCATGCCGCGCCACTGCACATCGGGTGCCACATGCAGCGCCAGTGCTTGCCGGAGCCCATCGTCGGACGCCTGCGCAAGCGCTGCGTGATGTGCCCGCACGATGGTCTTGGCGTCGTGCAGCCGGGCGGCGGCGTCAGCCGCGGGTGACGATTTGGAAACTGCCGTCTTGGTTTCTGATGACACAGGAATTCTCGTTCAATGTTGGAAGGATGGTTGTGCGCCCGGGCGGTGCGGCGTCTGCCACGCCGCTCGGGCATGTGGGAATTTGAACGGGGCGATAGCCCCGGTCGGCCATGCATTGGCCTTTGACGCGGGCGCGCAGGTCAGCGTTGACGTCCACGGTATAGACTTCGCCCGGCACCCAGATCCCGCCGCGGTAGACGCATTGGCCGCTGCTGTCACAATGCCTGCGCCGGACAAAGCGGGGCGGATCTTGGCGCACGACCGTTGCCACCGGCGCATCGCGTAGCGCCAGCACGTCGCAGCGCGTGTTGTCGTGCTCCAGCGTCGCAAAGCTGACCCCTTCGGCATAGTAGGTGCGCAGGGGCGCGCATGCCGACGCGAGGCAGACCATAACAAGAGCAATGCAAAGACGCATAGCCCAAACCGTGCCCGAAACGTCCCGCTTTGGCAATTGCCATTTGCACACGTGTGCAAACATTGACCAGACCCCGGACCTCTGTCATTGAGGGGCGCTGACATTGCGGGCGACGCGGCCCACGCCATCCCGGGAAAAGGGCATGAAAGTCATCATATGCGGAGCAGGGCAGGTGGGCTGGCAAATCGCCCGTCATCTGTCAGGAGAACGCAACGACGTCACCGTTGTCGACAGTGATCCCGATCTGGTGCGCCGCGCCACCGACACGCTCGACGTGCAGGGTGTCGCGGGTTTCGCCAGCTATCCGGACGTTCTGGACCGCGCGGGCGCGCGGGATGCGGACATGGTGATCGCTGCCACCCATTCGGACGAGGTCAACATGGTGACCTGCCAGGTGGCGCATTCGGTCTTTGGCATCAATCGCAAGATCGCCCGCCTGCGCAGCCAGTCCTATCTCACGGCGATCTACTCCGACCTCTACCGTCGCGACCACATGCCCATCGACGTGGTGATCAGCCCCGAGCGCGAGGTGGCCGCCGCGGCGCTGCAACGGCTGAGCGCTCCTGCCGCCTTCGACACCGAGCTTTTCATCGACGGGCAGGCGCAGCTCTTGGGCATCGCGCTGGACGAAGATTGCCCGGTGCTGAACACGCCGCTGCGGCAACTCACCGATCTTTTTTCCACCTTGCGCGTCGTGGTGGTGGGCATTCGCCGCGAAGGGACGCTTTTCGCGCCCGAGGCGGGTGATCAGCTGTTTGCCGGGGACGAGGCTTATGTCTTTGCCCATGTGGATGACGTGCCGCGCGCCATGGAGGTGTTCGGCAAGACCATGCGCAAGCAGGAACGGGTTGTGCTGGTGGGCGGCGGCAATGTCGGCCTTGCCGTGGCCCGCGCGCTCGAGCGGCGCACAAACCGGATCCGTGCCAAGGTCATCGAAAAGAACCGCCGCTGCGCCGAACTGGCCGCTGAGGCGCTGGAGCGGACGATCGTGCTCAACGGCGACGGGCTCGACGTGGCACTGCTGGCCGAGGCGGGCGTGAGCCGCGCCGATGCGATGCTGGCCGTCACCGACGACGACAAGACCAACATGCTGGCGGCCGTGCGCGCCAAATCCGAAGGCTGCCCCTATGCCATCGCGCTGATCAACGACCCCACCCTGGTGCCGATGATGGGGCCTTTGGGCATTGACGCCTATATCAACCCGCGCGCCACCACCGTGAGTTCCATCCTGCGCCATATCCGGCACGGGCGCGTCCGCTCGGTCTACTCGATCGGGGATGCGGATGCCGAGGTGATCGAGGCTGAGGTTATGTCGACCTCGCCCATGGCCGGAAAACGCATCAACGAGATCGACTTTCCCGAAGGCGTGCTCGTGGGCGCGGTGCGCAAGGGCGAAGAGGTCATGCGCCCGGTGGGCAAGACGCGCATCGACGAGGGCGACGTTGTCGCCATCTTTGCCCTGGCCAAGGATGTGCCGGAAGTGGAGCGCCTGATGCAGGTGTCCATCGACTTTTTCTGATGGCAGTGCGCGGGCAGCAGCCGGTGGGCTTTGGCGCGGCGGTGCTGCGCTTGCCGCTGTTTCTGTTGCTCGTCGGCATCTTTTCGGCCGCGATGCTCGTCCCGGCGGTTTATGCCGGGCTCATCCGGGAACTGGTGACAGGCCGGGCCTTTCTCTACAGTGCGCTCTTGGGGCTGATCATCTTTGGCCTCATCGCCTTTGCCCATGCCGGGCGCGACCCGCGCCATGGCACGTTGGGCCCGCTTCTGTCGCTCTTCAGCGCTTTTGTGTTTCTGCCGGCGATCCTGGCCGTGCCGTTTTACGAAGGGCTGCGCACGACCTCGTTCCTCAACGCCTATATCGAGATGGTGAGCACCATCACCACCACAGGTGCCACCTTGTTCGAAGATCCCGATCGCCTGAACCCGGCGCTGCATCTGTGGCGCGCGCAGGTGGGCTGGATGGGCGGCTTGCTGATGTGGGTGGCGGCCTCGGCCATTCTTGCGCCGCTGAACCTCGGCGGGTTCGAGGTGACGGCGCGCGCCGAGCCGGGGCGGCGGGCCGATACGGATGTGGGCATGACCGCGCCCGAGGTGCGGGTGCGCATCGGCAAGGTCAGCGCGGTGCTGGTCCCGATCTATGTGGGTCTCACCCTGCTGTTATGGGTGCTGCTGACGGTGGCCGGTGATCCGCCACTTGTCGCCGTCAGCCATGCGATGTCGATCATGGCGACCTCGGGCATCTCGCCCGTGGGTGGGCTCACAGGCGGGGCATCGGGTGTGACGGGCGAGGTTGTCATGCTGCTGTTCATGCTGTTTGCGCTGTCGCGGCTCACCTTTTCCTCGGACACGGTGAATGCCGGGTCGGGCAGCCTGCTGCGTGATCCGGAGTTTCGCATTGGCATCGCGCTTGTGATCATCGTGCCGCTGTTCCTGTTCGTGCGCCACTATCTGGGCGCCTTCGACGTCGATGCGGAGGAGGATCTGGGCGATGCCGCCCGCGCGCTTTGGGGCGGCGCATTCACGGTGCTGAGCTTTCTGACCACCACCGGCTTTGCCTCGCAGAACTGGGGCGCTGCGCAGGCCTGGTCCGGGCTCGAAACGCCTGGCCTGCTGCTGCTGGGCCTTGCGGTGATCGGCGGCGGGGTGGCCACGACCGCGGGCGGCGTCAAGCTTTTGCGCGTCTTTGCGCTTTATCAGAACGGACTGCGCGAGATGGAGCGGCTGGTGCACCCATCCTCCGTCTCGGGCGCGGGCAGTCTGGGCCGGCGGTTGCAAAAGGACGGGGCGTTCATCGCCTGGATCTTCTTCATGCTCTTTGCGCTGTCGCTGGCCCTGGTGTCGGTGGCCCTGTCCGCCACCGGCCTCAGTTTCGAGACGGCGCTGGTCATGACCATCTCGGGCCTGTCGACCACCGGCCCGCTTCTCGAGGTGGCAGGCGACGTGCCGATCCGCCTGAGTGAGCTGAACACGACCGCCAAGTCGATCTTTGCCGCCGCCATGGTTCTAGGCCGATTGGAGACGTTGGCCATCATCGCGCTCTTCACGCCCGATTTGTGGCGCGGCTGAGCGACTGCTCGCTATAAGTCCGTAACGGACTGTTTTTTGGGGTGGAATGTTCAATTGGCAAATGACATGCTCGCGCCGGAGGGACGGTCTGATCCGCAGACCTAAGCAAGAATAAAAGGGTACCGACATGGCCTCGGACAGACAAAATTTGCAAGATGCATTCTTGAATCACGTGCGCAAGACCAAGGTGCCCGTGACCATCTTTTTGATCAATGGCGTGAAACTTCAGGGTGTTATCACGTGGTTCGACAACTTTTGTGTGCTGTTGCGCCGCGACGGGCAAAGCCAGCTGGTCTACAAGCACGCGATCTCGACCATCATGCCAAGCCAGCCGATTTCGCTCTATGAGGGCGAAGACGCCTCTTGAGTGAGACCGCCCCGCAGCTGACCCGTGCCTGGGTCCTGCACCCCGACATCAAATCCGATCCCGACCGGCGCGAGGCAGGCTTTGCGCTGGCCGAAGCCGTGTCCCTGGCCCACGCGCTGCCGGAATTGCAGGTGGTGGGCAAAGAGATCGTACCGCTGCGCAGTGCCAAGGCGGGGCTGCTCTTTGGCGACGGCAAGATCGATGAGTTGAAGGACCGGCTGCACGACGCGGACGTGGAACTGGTGCTGATCGACGGCCCCGTGACGCCAGTGCAGCAGCGCAACCTCGAACGCAAGTGGAAGGTCAAGCTGCTGGACCGCACCGGGCTGATCCTCGAGATCTTTTCGGACCGCGCGGCCACGCGCGAGGGTGTGCTGCAGGTCGAAATGGCGGCACTGTCGAACCAGCGCACGCGGCTGGTGCGCGCCTGGACCCACCTGGAACGCCAGCGCGGCGGGTTGGGCTTTGTCGGCGGTCCCGGTGAGACGCAGATCGAGGCGGACAGGCGCGCCATCGACACGCAGCTGGTCCGCCTGCGCCGACAGCTCGACAAGGTGGTCAAGACACGGTCGCTGCACCGCGCGGCGCGCGCCAAGGTGCCGTATCCGATTGTGGCCCTCGTAGGCTATACCAACGCGGGTAAATCCACGCTGTTCAACCGCCTGACGGGGGCAGAGGTGATGGCCAAGGACATGCTTTTTGCCACGCTCGATCCCACCATGCGCCGGGTGGAACTGCCCGACGGGCCTGAGGTGATCCTGTCGGACACGGTGGGCTTTATCTCCGACCTGCCGACGGAACTGGTCGCGTCCTTCCGCGCGACGCTGGAAGAGGTGCTGGCGGCCGACGTGATCCTGCATGTGCGCGACATCTCGCACCCCGAGACAGAGGCGCAGGCCGAGGACGTGCGCACCATCCTGACCGATCTGGGTGTGGATGCCGAACGCGCGCAGTTCGAGGTCTGGAACAAGGTCGATCTGTTGCCCGACGCCGAAGCGGAGGCCGTCCGCGCCCGCGCCGAGCGCGACGTCAGCGTCCTGGCACTCTCGGCGATCTCCGGCGAGGGGCTGGAGGCGCTGCTGTCGGTGGTGGCGGTAACGCTGCAAGGCGCTGTGAGCGAAGAGACGCTGCTGCTGCCCTACGCTGACGGGCGCAAGCGCGCCTGGCTCTTTGAACAGGACGTGGTCATGGCCGAGCGGCAGGGCGAGGACGGTTTCGAGTTCGACGTCCGCTGGACCGCGAGCCAGAAAGCGCGGTTCGACGGGCTTTAACCGCCCGGGGCTGGTGGCATTTTTGGGGCGTCAACAGTTCGACACGCGGCCACCTCAGACAAGACACATGTTTAAATTAGACTCACACCGTTGCTGGCGGAGGCGATGTATTGCGCGCATTTTTGATATGCCTGATGGCGACCGCGTCGATGATGTTGTCATCGGCCACGCGCGCCGACGACGTAGCAGGCAATCGTCTCACCATTGCAAATCATTATTTTGACGTTATCGGCCTGCGATTGGGGCCAACCTCATTGGCCTTGGGGTATACATACGCCTTGGATGATCATCTGGACCCGCACGCCGTCACGTTGCTGGACAAGCGGCGCATGGCCGAGATGCTGCCGCAAGGCCTCATAGATGACCTGTCCGCCCTCTATAGGAATACGGTCTTTCACAGCTGTTTCGCGAAACTTTCGGACAAACAGGCTGCACTTTTGGCGGACTTCATTCGCAATCGGACCGACACGTCCGAGATGTATTCAAATCACCTCTTTGAAAGGGATTTGCGCTACTGCGTGCGTGTCATCGGTTCCAGATGGGGCACCGCCGAAATGCATCCGCACATGCTGTCCATCACGCAGTACAGTTCCGACATCGCGGAAATTCTCGACATGCCGGGCATCGCGCGCTTTCCAAATCGGATCACGCGTCGGACGGTCTTGCACAGCTTCCAATAAAGTGTGGGTGCCAGGCTAGGGCCGGGCACCCACGCGACGCTTACCCTGAATGGGAGGGCATAGCTTAAGGCCAGATCGCATCAGTGCAGCGCCGCGCGCACTTGCTTTCTTGGCGCATTTAGCAACAAGCAAACCACGAACACCAAACAAACGCGTCACTGCTTGGATCAAAACAGATCTATGTTCGGATCGTTACCGGGGTTCCAGTCCCATTCGGCGAGGTATCCCAGTTGCGGTCCCGACGGGGGCGGCGGTGGTGGAGATGGCTGCTGATAACGGCCATAATTGTCTTGGCCGTCGGATTCAAAGATGAACTTGTCTCCATCGCTTTCCGTATATCGCCCTCGGTATCCTGCGTCAGGATCATCAGGATCGTTTTCGATGAGAATGAAGCTGTCGATGGCGCCGAGCTCATAAAGGTTTTCAAGCCAGGCCAGAACGGTGTTCGCGCCGGGGGCCTCGCCATCGTTGAAAACGTCGTTGTCGTCGGCAAAGTCTTCCTGGCCCTTGTCGGGGCGGGTGGCCTCGACAATGATCTGTGGCTCTTCATCAGGCTCATCGTCCGGGGGCGGTTGGGATCCGCCGCCACCGCCGCCGCCGTCTCCGCCAAAGCCGCCACCAAAGCCGCCGCCGCCAAAGCCCCAACCGCCAAAACCCCAAAAGCCGCCGCCACCGCCACCACCGCTGTCGTCGTCATCGTCGTCCCGGTTTCCTACGACAACGATTTCGTTCTCTTCATCTTCATCACTCATGGTGCTCTCCCAGTCATATGCCTGACGTAGGGTAAGGCCGCCACGCGCGTTTTCCATTTGACTGGATCGCCATGCGCGGATTTTCGCAAGGTGCCGAGCGGGCTGGGTGCGCTGGCCAATCGTGCGACGGTCTCACATTGCAAAAATGCGGCACGCGCGGTGCAGGCAGCGGAGCTAAATCGAACGCCACGTGCCAGGCGCGAGGTCATCCAGATGCCAGTTCCCGATGCGGGCGCGGATCAGGCGCAGCGTCGGATAACCGACATGCGCCGTCATGCGCCTGACTTGGCGGTTGCGGCCCTCGGTGATGGTGAGCGCGAGCCAGCTGTCGGGGACCGATTTGCGGACTCGGATCGGTGGGTCGCGGGGCCAGAGCGCCTCAGGCGCGTCCACGCGCTGCGCGCTTGCCGGGCGCGTTGGGCCGTCTTTGAGGGTGACGCCGCTGCGCAAGGCCGAAAGCGCGGTGTCGTCGATCTCGCCTTCGACCTGGACCCAGTATGTCTTTTCCGCCTTGAACTTCGGGTGCGCGATCCGGGCTTGCAGCGCGCCATCGCTGGTCAGCACCATCAGCCCCTCGCTGTCGCGGTCGAGCCTGCCAGCGGGGTAGACGCCGGGCAGATCGATATAGGCGGACAGGGTGGGGCGCGGGGAGCCTTCGGTGCCCGTGTCGGTGAATTGCGACAGCACGCCGTAGGGCTTGTTGAACAGGATCGTGGTCACTGTCGCAGCGGCTCCAGCCGGGTGACACCCACGGCCCCCGCACGCGCCAACCCCTCGTCCAGCGACATGGGGATATACTCGCCGCGCCGCCACAGCTGTGCCATGTCGTCGTAGTGCCGCGACAGGAAGTGGCCCGATTGCCCGGTCGAGATGATGAAGACCGAGCTGTTGGGATCGGCAAAGTCGTAGACGCCGCGATAGCCCGCGCCATGCACGTTCTCGAACGGCGCCGGTCCGGTGCCGCGCGTCTTGCCACGCAGCAGCGTGTTGTCGCCCCCCGGCGTGGATTGGCGGATGTTGACGAAGTGGCGCAAAAGCGGCACCTCGCCCAGCACCTGATGATCATGGGTTGCCTGATGCGCGTCGCCCCAGCGCAACCCCTCGAGCTGGGTGCCGTAGTCTTCGGCGATCCGCAGCAGCGCGTCGTCCAGCGCCAGCCGCGCCATGTCGGGGCAGGTCTCGACCGGGGCCGATTGCACCACGTCACACCACACGCCCGCACCGTCGACATTGCGGAACACACGCTCGATAAACAGCGGCTCCACATGGGTCATGGTGTTGGCCATCGGCCCCAGCTCGTCCCGGATCAGCCGGTCCTGCAAGGCGCGCAGCCACGCGGCATAGATCAGCGGCTCGGGCCAGTGTTCGTTCATCGCGCCGTTCCATTCCGCCAGCAGTGACAGCGCGCGCTGGCGCTGACGTTCGGGGGTGCCGTCGGGGGCGGCTTCGCCGGTAAACCACAGCTCGGCCCCGATCAGGGGCAAGAGTGAGCGCGCGGTGAACGACACGATGTCCAGCTGCGCCTCGATAAAGCTGTCGCGCGTGTGCACCTCGCGCGCCTGCATCAGCCGCTGCCAGCGCTGCACGCGCTGCGTGTCGCCCCACTCAAAGCTCACGTGATTGGGAAAGGGGCGGTCGACCGTCTTGTTGTTGGTGTTGCCCAGGATGCCGCCTACGGGCGAGACAAAGCCGGGGTTCGCGCTGTAGGCCATGCGCCCCTGCCAGCGGTTTTCAGCGCGCCAGCCGAGGCTGGGCAGGCGGCCCTGGCTTTGATGGGCCGCGTCACGTTTGGGGATCGCGCCGATGGTCTTCATCGCGATGGTGGCGCGGTCGACAAGGGTCATATTCTGCGCCGGCGCAATATAGCTTTCGCTGGCGGTGATGGCCTCGGCCACCGATTGCGCCGTCATCACGCCCATGGCGGCACTCAGCGAGGTGTCATTGGGGCTGAGCACGGTCCAGCTGACGGCCGCGACATGGCCGGGTGGTGTGATGGCAGCCAGATTGCGGAAACTGCCGGGCAGAACCGGGCCATTGTCGGTCCAGCGCAGGGTGAGGGTGACCGGCTCTGCCCCGTCAATCTCGATGATCGAGGGGCGGCTTTCGAACTCTTTCCAGCCGCCGGGGGTGCGATATTGCGTCGGGACGTCGGGGTTTATCTCTTCGATCAGCACGTCCTGATCGTCCACATAAGCGGTCGTCAGCCCCCAGCCCAGCACGTCCGACCGGCCCGTCATCACAACCGGAATACCCGGGATCGTGGCCCCGATGATCCCACCGCTTTGGAGCTCCAGCCGCGCGAGATACCAGACAGAGGGCGCGGTGAGTTCAAGATGTGGGTCGTTGGCCAGCAACGTGCCGCCAGAAGCCGAGCGGGAGGCCGCAGCCGCCCAGGCGTTCGACGCGCCCGCTAGGCCGCGCCGCGGGAAGGGGGACAGCGGATGATCCGTGGCGTCGAGACCGGCATACGACCGCTGCGCCCCCGGTATAAGCGACGCGTATTCCGGCAGGCTCGCCACACCGGGGCCGGGCACGTCCGGCAACAGGTCCGCCAACCGGTCCGGGTTGTCGAGCGCGAGCGAGAGGCGGGCGCGCAGCACCTCCTCCTCCAAATGGCCCGACAGCTGCAGGCCCATCAGCTTGGCAATGGCGATGCTGTCGGCGGGCCGCCAGGGCGCCAGGGGCGCACCAAAGAGGAACATTTCCGGCGCGCCGCGCCCCATCGCCGCGGTGTTGATCTGGTCGAGACGGTCAGTGATGCCCGCGGCATAAGCCTCGAGCGCCTCGCGCGTGCGGGCGTCCTGCGCCTCGACCGATTGCACCGCGAGGCGGTAGATGTCGAGCCGCCGCAAGAAGCTGTCGATATCGACCGTCGAGGTGCCGAAGAGCTCGGACAGGCGGCCTTGGGCGGTGCGGCGCATCATCATCATCTGCCACAGCCGGTCCTGCGCATGTGCAAACCCAAGCGCCTGAAACACATCCCGGTCCGTCTGGCCAAAGATGTGGGGGACGTTGGCATTGTCGCGCACGATCTCGACCGGCGCGGTCACCCGCGGCACACGCACGACGGCATCGTAATCCGGCAGGGACCGCGAGGCGAGGTAATAGACCATCGCGACCCCCAGAACGGCGATCACGATAAAGCCTGCGGTGATGCGCACCAGCCATTGAAAGACCACTGCCATTGCTGCTGCCCTCCGTCCCGATGCGCGTTGACCCTTGGGCCCTGACTGTTAGGTAGGGTCGCAGCAAAGCGCAAGGCACGAGGGAGTGGGCACATGGCAAAACTGGCGTTTCTGGGGTTGGGCGTGATGGGCGCCCCGATGGCCGGACACCTGCAAAAGGCGGGCCATGATGTGACCGTCTACAACCGCACGACGACCAAGGCGCAGGATTGGGTCAACGCCCATGGCGGTGCCATGGCCACCACGCCCCGGGCGGCGGCGGACGGTGCCGACTTTGTCATGGCATGCGTCGGCAATGACGACGATCTGCGGGGCGTGTGCCTGGGCGACGATGGCGCCTTTGCCGGGATGCAGGCGGGCGCGGTCTTTGTCGATCACACCACGGTCTCGGCCAGGGTCACGGTCGAGCTTTACGAGGCGGCGGATGCGCAGCAGATCAGCTTTGTCGATGCGCCGATTTCGGGTGGGCAGGCAGGGGCCGAAAACGCGCAGCTGTCGATCATGTGCGGCGGCGACGAGGGCGCCTATGCCCGCGCCGAACCGATCATGGATGTCTATGCCAAGCTTTGCCGTCGCATCGGCGCATCCGGCGCGGGCCAGATGACCAAGATGTGCAACCAGATTGCCATCGCGGGCCTTGTGCAGGGGCTCAGCGAGGCGCTGCATTTTGCGGAAAAGGCCGGGCTTGACGGGCGGTCGGTCGTTGAGGTGATCAGCCAAGGGGCGGCGGGCAGCTGGCAAATGGCGAACCGGTACGAGACGATGCTGGAAGACCATTTCGACCATGGCTTTGCCGTGGACTGGATGCGCAAGGATCTGGGCATTTGCCTCGACACCGCGGACGAGAACGGGGCGAGCCTGCCGGTCACCGCGCTGGTCGATCAGTTCTACAAGGATGTGCAGAAACTGGGCGGCGGGCGCTGGGACACCTCGAGCCTGATCAAACGCCTGCGTGCGATGGGATAGGGCGCCGTTCAGGATTTGGTAAACTTGGTCTGAGAGGGTTGCCGGGAATCCAAGTTCCACGGTGTCATGTCCCAAACGCTCTCCGCTGCCAAGGAAACGGCGATCTTCTTGCCGGACCACGTGTTCTTTTCCCGCACAGACCAGCGGGGCGTTATCCAGTCCGCCAACAACATCTTTCGGAGGATCTCCGGCTATGGCTGGGATGAGATCATCGGCGCGCCGCACAAATTGGTGCGGCATCCGGGCATGCCCCGCGCCGTGTTCCGTTTGTTGTGGTCACGCGTCCGGGCGGGCACACCGCTGGGCGTCTATATGGTGAACCAGACCAAAGCCGGCGAGGCCTATACCGTCTTCGCGGTCACCATGCCGTTCGAGGACGGGTACATCTCCGTCCGGCTCAAATCGATATCGGATCAGGTGCCGCGGATCAAAGCGCTTTATGACGACATTGCCGCCCGCGAAAACGCCGAGGGGTTGGCGCCTGACGACAGCCTGCCGGCCCTGCTCACAGACATCGATGCGATGGGGCATGCCGATTACGACGCGTTCATGGCCGACGCGCTGGAACGCGAGATTGTCGCCCGGGACGAGCATCTGGAGCGGCTGAAACCACGGGATCTTGTGGCGCTGTCGGCAATACAAGGCGCCGTGGAAACCATTGCCGATGTCGGGCGCAAGCTCGATGCGTTGCTGGTGCAGACCAACCAGATCCCGGACAACATGCGCCTGCAGGCCATGCGGCTCGAGGGGCGCGATGGGCCGATCGGTGTGATCTCGGCCAATTACCAGACAATGACCGAGACGTTTACCCGCTCGCTCAAGGATTTTCTGCACGCGGCGGAACATGCGGTCGGGCCTGTGCGCGAGGCCAAGTTCCTCGCCGCGACGAATGTGCTGCTGCAGGACGTGGCGCACAGCCTGAGCGGCGAAACGGGGCAACGCCCGGAGAAAAAGAATGCCGATCTGCAGGCGCTGAACCGTCTGGTGGCGGTCTATGACGCCAAGACGACGCAAGCGGTCAAGAGCGTGGCACAGCGGGCGGAATACTTTGAACGGGTCAGCAAGGACATGCGCCGCATGGTCTTCGGCCTCGAGATGACGCGTACGATGTGCAATATCGAGCGGTCCAAATCCTCCAGCGACACGGACGCGCTTGACGGTGTGGTCGAACGGTTGCAACACGCCGAGGCGCAGTTGAGCGATCTGATGGCGGATGTCGAAGGGGCGGTGCGCGATATCATGTACCGCGCCCATGGCCTGCTCAGAGGCCGCCGGGATGCGGCCAAGCTCGGCGTTGCCACGATCGCGGCCGCCTAGACGCGACCGCGCCCGGCGCGTGGATCAGGGGATGATCCGGGTGTATTTAGTGCCCTCGAGCGTCGCGCCGATGCGCAAGCCCGCCTGGGCAAAGACGGCCGCCAAAACCGGTGTCAGCACTGTGGTCGTGTCCGCCGCCACGCTTTCGCCGCGGTCCGACACAACGTATTCGAGGTCCGCCCCCGCGACCCAACCGGGCGAGCGGCGGAATTCGACCAGCGCGTCATCGGTCATGAAGAACAGGACATGCGCGAATTGCTGTGCCCCGATCTGCAGACCGCCCGTGCCCTTGACCAGTGAATAATAGTCCACCGTCGCATCGTTGACGCGCAGCGCGCCGCGCCCGTACGCCCCGCCAAAGCCGAACCCGGCCTCGGTCACCAAGGGCATGACCAGCATGCCGTTGGCCTTTTGGGCCAGTGAAACCGTGTTGGGGTAGGACCGGTACATCTCCTCCAGCGCGGCCGCGACGCGCGCGCCGATCAACGCGCTCCCCCGGCTGCCGACGCCGTCGCCGCACGCCGCCGTGAACCCCATGCTCGCCAATGCGCCCGCCGCAAAGCCGCGCCGCGACATTCCGAATGTCTTCATCGTAAAACCGCCTGTGTTGCTCATGTTCTGCGCAGTTTCTCCACGCTTGGGCGCAAGCATACGCGGGTTGTCGCCACATGTCATCCCCAAGGACGATGTGCGCGGGAAGATGCCATGGCGGGTGCCTGCCTGTCCCCTAAGGACTGGGCGCTTGGGGTACGCGAAGTGCCTGTGTCAGCGGGAGTTTCCGCAATGAGCCCACATTGCCAAATACTGCGACATCGACCAGTGTCGGCTTAATGCACTTTTTTATATGAGCTTGCGCAGGTTTGGAGATGAATGATTACCAAGGCGTCATTTTGCTCGGAGCTTTGGTAACGGGATTTATGCCCGTAGCGATCATAGTCGTTTTTTGCCTGTTAACAGGGCGGACGGCAGCTCTGTTCTCACGTAACAGCGAAGAACAGCTCAGCTCTTCATCGTTCATTAGGTTCATGGGACGCCTATGTCTCGTCCTGCTGCCCGTGTATTTTATCCTGCTATGCGTGTACGCGATCCTTAATTTGAATGGCGCTGGATCAGGCGAATAGGCTGACAAATGAACCAAAGCAGTCGTTGGCACAGCCGAAGCGAATGCCCGCTCCGTCCCGCGTAGCGCACAATGGCATGATGATTTACCGGCCAGAATCCCGGAGCAGCCGGGCGGCGGCGGGGGCGAAATAGGTCAGGATGCCGTCGCAGCCCGCGCGTTTGAAGGCCATCAGGCTTTCCATCATCACCCGGTCATTGTCGATCCAGCCATTGGCCGCAGCCGCCTGGACCATCGCGTATTCGCCAGACACCTGATAGGCGAATGTGGGCGCGCCGAACGCGTCCTTCACCCGGCGACAGATGTCGAGATAAGGCAGGCCGGGTTTGACCATGACCATGTCGGCGCCCTCGCTCAGGTCGCGTTCGATCAGCCGCAGTGCCTCGTCCGAATTGGCCGGGTCCATCTGATAAGTCTTCTTATCGCCGGTCAGCGCGCCCGACGCGCCCACCGCATCGCGGAAGGGGCCGTAGAAGGCGCTCGCATATTTCGCGGCATAGCTCAGGATCATCACGTTCTGATGCCCGGCCCCTTCCAAAGCATGTCGGATCGCTCCGATCCGCCCGTCCATCATGTCCGACGGCCCGATGATGTCGGCCCCGGCCTCCGCCTGCGCCAGCGCCATCTTGACCAGCGCCTCGACCGTGCGGTCATTCACGATCTCGCCGTCCACGACAAAGCCGTCGTGGCCGTTGATGTTGTAGGTGTCCAGCGCCACATCGGTCATGATCGCCATGTCCGGCACCGCCGCCTTGATCGCCCGGATCGCGCGGTTGGCGTGGTTTTCCGGGTCCCAGGCGCCCGCGCAATCCTCTGTCCGCTCTTCCAGGCCGGTATAGGGAAAAAGGCAGATCGCGCGGATGCCCAGATCGGCCGCCTCGCGTGCGGCCTCCACGATCTTGTCGACGGACCGGCGCGACACGCCGGGCATGGACGGCACAGGCTCTTCGATACCGTCGCCTGCGCGCACGAATACGGGCCAGATGAAATCCTCGACGCTGAGGGTGTTTTGCCGCACGAGCCCCCGCACAGCGTCTGTTGCACGGGTTCGGCGCAGGCGCGTTGCGGGGTAGGGGGCTTGGGTCGGGCGCATGGCAAATGTCCAGTTTGATTGACACTCCATGGGTGCCATGGATTTTTGCGCTTGCCAAGTCTAGGCACCGCCCGGCGCCCGCGCTAAGAGGGGCGTCAATCAGAATGCGACGCCCCGGAACAGGGGCGGCCCCGAGGACAGAGTTTGGACTGGCACGCCACAATTTTCGAACTGATCGACATGCGTTCGTTCTCGAACCTGTGGTTCTGGATCGCGCTTGCCGTGGTGTGGTCGACCGCCAGCCACTGGATCCTCGGCGTGCCCTTCGATCTGGTGTCGCGGGCGCGGCGGCAGGGCGGGCAGGCGGCCGAAGACCTCGAGGCGCTGGTGCGGATCAACACCAACAGGTTGCTCTATATCAGCACGGTGTCGGGCCTGTGGCTGCTGGGATTTGTCTGTTTCATCCTGACGGGGCTCGCGATGTTGGGCTTTGTCTACCGGGTCGAGTTTGCGCAGGCGCTGTTTTTGTTGGGCTTTCCCATGACCATCGTCGGTGCGCTGAACCTGTCGACCGCGCGGTTGATCCAGGAGCGTGAGGCGCAGGGCGAGGATCTGTGGCGCTATCTGTCGCGCCACCGCACCATCGTGCAGGCCAGCGGCAGGGTGTCCATCTTTGGCACGGCACTTTGGGGGATGTACCAAAACCTGTCCGTCGGCCCGTTCGGCGGTTGACAGGAACGGGGTTTGCGCCAATTGAGGCACTCCTGCACAGAGCCGACTTTTCATGACCGACAGCCCGCATATCACCGTTTCCGGCGCACCCGAAGGGTATGACGCCAAGCTGATCCTCGATGAGGTGGCGGCACGCGGTCCCGTGGTCCATGTGGCGCGTGATGACAAGCGGCTCGCGGCGATGCAGGCGGCGCTGCGGTTCTTTGCGCCTGATATGCCAGTGCTGATCTTTCCGGGCTGGGATTGTCTGCCTTACGACCGGGTGTCGCCCAACGCGGATATCTCGGCCCAGCGGATGGCGACCCTGGCGGCGCTGGTGCACGGCATGCCAGGCCGGTTTGTGCTGCTGACCACGCTGAATGCGGCGACGCAGCGCGTGCCGGCGCGCGATCTGATGCGCGAGGCCGCGTTTTCGGCGACCGTGGGCAGCCGCGTGGATGAGGCGGGCTTGCGCGCCTTTCTGGTGCGGATGGGGTTCGTGCAAAGCCCGACCGTGACCGAACCGGGCGATTACGCGGTGCGCGGCGGCATCATCGACATCTATCCGCCCGGTGATCTGGGCCCAGTGCGGCTGGACCTGTTCGGCGACGTGCTGGACGGGGCCCGCCGCTTTGACGCCGCGACGCAGCGGACCACTGAAAAGCTCGAGGTGGTCGAACTGGCGCCCGTGTCCGAAGTCATTCTGGATGACGCGGCAATCACGCGGTTTCGGCAGAACTACCGGCTGGAGTTCGGGGCCGCGGGCACCGATGATCCGCTCTATGAGGCGGTGAGTGCCGGGCGCAAGCATCAGGGGGCCGAGCATTGGCTGCCCCTGTTTCACGACCGGCTCGAGACGCTGTTTGACTACCTGCCCGGCGCGACCGTGTCGCTGGATGATCAGACGACGGCGACGCGGCTGGCCCGCTGGGAGAGTGTGGCGGATCAGTACGAGACGCGGCGGCTCGCGATGGAAAACCGCTCGAAACTCGACAGCGTCTACAAGCCTGCCGCCCCCGAAGGGCTGTATCTGGACGATGCCGCCTGGGAGGCGGCGGTGTCCGGCGCACGCGTGTTGCACTTTGCGCAGCTGCCGCAAGCGACTGGGCCGGGCGTCACGGATGCGGGCGGACGCATCGGACGCGATTTTGCGCCCGAGCGGCAACAGGAATCCATCAGCCTTTTCGGCGCCTTGGCGACCCATGTGAAAGCACAACTTGAAGAGGGGCCGGTGGTCATCGCCAGCTATTCCGAGGGCGCGCGGGAACGCCTGACCGGCCTGATCGAGGACGAAGGGCTGGCCGAGGCGATCCCGATCACAGATGCCACGCGCATCGGCAAGCGCGGCTTGCACCTTGTGGTCTGGGCGCTGGAACATGGGTTCACCGGGCCGGGGCTGACCGTCATTTCGGAACAGGACGTGCTGGGTGACCGGCTGATCCGCCAGCCCAAGAAAAAGCGACGTGCCGAGAACTTTTTGACCGAGACGCAATCGCTTTCGCCCGGTGATCTGGTCGTGCACGTGGATCACGGCATCGGGCGGTATCAGGGGATGGAAGTCGTGACGGCGGCCGGGGCGGCGCATGAGTGCCTGCTGCTGGAATATGCCGAACGCTCAAAACTGTACCTGCCGGTCGAGAACATCGAACTGCTCAGCCGGTACGGCCACGAAGAGGGTCTGCTCGACCGGCTGGGCGGCGGGGCATGGCAGGCGAAAAAGGCGCGGCTGAAAGAGCGCATTCGCGAGATGGCCGACAGGCTCATCCGCATCGCCGCCGAACGGGCGCTGCGCAAGGCGCCCATTCTTGAGCCGCCCCCGGGCATGTGGGATGCGTTTTCGGCGCGCTTTCCCTATCAAGAGACGGATGACCAACTGGCGGCCATCGCCGCCGTCATGGAAGACATGACCAGCGGGCAGCCGATGGATCGGCTGATCTGCGGCGATGTCGGCTTTGGCAAGACCGAGGTGGCGATGCGCGCAGCCTTTGTCGCGGCCATGTCGGGCGTGCAGGTCGCCGTGATCGCGCCGACGACGCTGTTGGCCCGCCAGCACTACAAAAGCTTTGCCGAACGCTTTCGCGGCTTTCCGGTCGAGGTGCGGCAGCTCAGCCGGTTCGTGTCGACCAAAGAGGCGAACGATGCCCGCGAGGCGCTGAACCGCGGCACGGCGGACATCGTGGTGGGCACGCACGCATTGCTGGCCAAGGGCGTGCGGTTCCAGAACCTCGGCCTGCTTGTCATTGATGAAGAACAGAAATTCGGCGTTGCCCACAAGGAGCGGTTGAAGCAATTGCGCTCGGACGTGCACGTGCTGACGCTGACGGCGCCGCCCATTCCGCGCACGCTGCAACTGTCGCTCACTGGCGTGCGCGACCTCAGCATCATCGGCACGCCGCCCGTCGACAGGCTCGCCATCCGCACCTATGTCAGCGAGTTCGACGCCGTGACCATCCGCGAGGCGCTGCTGCGCGAACATTATCGCGGCGGGCAGTCGTTTTACGTGGTACCACGCATCAGCGACCTGCCGGAGATCGAAGAGTTCCTCAAACAGCAGCTGCCGGAGCTGACTTATGTAGTGGCGCACGGCCAGATGGCCGCCGGAGAGCTCGATGACCGGATGAACGCGTTTTATGACGGCAAGTTCGACGTGCTGCTGGCCACGACGATTGTTGAAGCGGGCCTCGATATCCCCACGGCCAACACCATGGTGATTCACCGCGCGGATATGTTCGGACTGGCGCAGCTGTACCAGATCCGCGGGCGTGTGGGCCGGTCCAAGACGCGCGCCTACGCCTACCTGACGACGAAACCGCGCGCCAAGCTGACGGGCACGGCCGAGAAACGGCTGCGTGTGCTGGGCTCGCTTGACACGCTGGGTGCGGGTTTTACGCTGGCGTCGCAGGACCTCGACATTCGTGGGGCGGGCAATTTGCTGGGCGAAGAGCAGTCGGGCCAGATGCGCGATGTGGGTTTTGAGCTGTACCAGTCGATGCTGGAAGAGGCGATTGCCAAGATCCGGTCGGGCCAGATGGAGGGGCTGACCGAAGAGGATGATGGCCAATGGGCGCCACAGATCAATCTGGGCGTGCCAGTGCTGATCCCCGAAGACTATGTGCCCGATCTGGATGTCAGACTGGGATTGTATCGCCGTCTCAGTGGGTTGACGCGCAAAGTTGAACTTGAAGGCTTTGCCGCCGAACTCATCGACCGCTTTGGCAAGCTGCCGCGCGAGGTGAACACGCTGATGCTGGTCGTGCGGATCAAGGCGATGTGCAAGAAGGCGGGCATTGCCAAGCTGGATGGCGGGCCCAAAGGGGCGACGATCCAGTTCCACAACGACAAGTTCGCCTCGCCCCAAGGCCTCGTCGAGTTCATCCAGGATCAGCGCGGCATGGCCAAGGTCAAGGACAACAAGATCGTGGTGCGCCGCGATTGGAAGACCGACCCCGACAAGATCAAGGGCGCATTCGCCATTGCCCGCGATCTGGCGGAAAAGGTCGTGGCGCAGAAAAAGGCGAAGGCCTAGACCAGCGCCGCCTCGGCCCGCCGCATCATCTGCATCAGGATCGACCCGATGACGCAGAAGAGCAGGATCAGCACCGCCAGCGGCAAGGGCGTGCCATCAAAGAGCAACCCGACGGGCGAGGCGATGACCGCCCCGAACACCGTGGAGACAGCGCCGATGACCGACGCCGCCATGCCCGCGACATGGCCCATCGGCTCCATCGCCATGGCGTTGAGGTTGGCCACGGTCAGCCCGGCCTGAAACATCACACCCCATTGCCAGACCAGATACACGGCAAAGACACCCGGCAGGTCCGCAATGAGGTAAAGGACAAAGAGGCTCGACAGCACAACCTGCACCGCTAGCGCCCATGTCACGAGGCGCCGCATGCCGAAGCGGCCCACTATGGCCGCGTTCAGCAGGCTCGAGATGCCGGAGGCGACGGCAATCGCCCCGAACCAGATGGGAAAGCTGTCGGCCCGGCCAAAGGCGATGTCAAAGATCGGTTGCACCATCGTGAGGATGGAAAACAGGATGGCCATCATCAGCGTCTGCACGATGATCGACAGGCGCACGGTGGGGTGCACGACGATCTGCCGCACCGCATCCGCGATCAGCGTCCAGCGCAGCGGGCGGCGGTCGTCGGGGGCCAGCGTTTCGCGCATGCGCAGGCCGAACCATAGGATCAAGACCAGACCAAAGATCAAAAAGGCGGCAAAGATCGCGCGCCAGCCAAAGGCGTCGGCAATGACCGCGCCGATAAACGGCGCGATGCCCGGTACGAGCAGGAACACCATCATCGTCAGCGACAGGATCGACGCCATGCTGCGCCCGGAATAAAGATCGCGGATGATCGCCGCCGACACGACCCGCGGCCCGGCGGCGCCAAGGCCCTGCAGAATGCGCGCGGCCAGCATCATCTCGAGCGTGGGGGCAATCCAGCTGAGCACCGATCCCAGCGCATAGATGCCGAGACCCAGATAAAGCACGGGCTTGCGCCCCCACGCGTCCGACAAGGGCCCCATAAAGAACGTGCCCAGCCCCATACCGATCACGAAAAAGGTGAGGATCAGCGCGGCCTGCGCCGTGCCGCCGGGTGCGATATCCGCCGCCATCTCGGGCAGGACGGGCAGCATCGCGTCGATGGAAAAGGCGATGGTGGCGAACATCATCGCCATCAGCGCGATGAATTCGATCTTGCCCATACTGTGAGGATGCTGCTTTGACACGCGCCTGCCTGGTGGTTCGCGCCGCTGACGCGGCTGAACGTCATACTGGCGACGCGTTACAGGAATGGCAACGACCCACGGTTGAATTTTATGCGATTGTCCGGGCAGGTCACAAAACGTGATCAGTGCGTGGTCTGTGTCAGCTCCGCGATGACCTTGGCCCACAGTTCGGGCGGCTGTGCGCCGGGCACGGCGTGCTGCTGCGCGACGATGAACGTGGGCACCGAATTGACCCCCATGGACCGGCTGTGCGCGTCGCGGGCGGCGATGTCGTCACGGTCGGCGTCCGAGCCGAGCAGGCGCAGGACCACGCTGGCATCCATGTCGATCGTGTCGGCGATGTCCGCCAGCACCTCGTGGTCGCCAATGTCACGCGCGTCGACGAAGTACGCCTTGAACAGGGCCGACACGGCCGCCGTCTGCTTGCCCTCGATCCCCGCCCAGTGGATCAGACGGTGCGCGTCCAGCGTGTTGGGCGTGCGCTGCATGCCTTCGAAGTCGATCTTGAGCCCGGCTTTCTCCGCGTTCTCGACGACGGGTGCGTAGGCGCGCACCGCTCCGTCCTTGCCGCCGAACTTGCCTTCCAGATAGGCGCGGCGGTCCATGCCTTCGGGCGGCATGTCGGGGTTCAGCTGGAACGGATGCCATTCGATCACGAAAGGATGGTCCGGATGCGCTTCGAGCGCGCGGTCCAGATGCGCCTTGCCGATATAGCACCAGGGGCAGATCGGATCTGACATGATGTCGAGTTTGATCGCGTCGGTCATGAGGGTGTCTTTCTTGATTTCGGCCAGAACTGGTGTAGGCGACGGCGGACGAGTTTGCCATTGGGCCCGAGTGGCAGCATGGGCAAGTGGACATAGGCGCGCGGCTGCTTGTAGCGAGCGAGCCGCGCGGCGGCATGGGCGTGCAACTCGGTTTCATCCGTTGCGGCGCGCCCGGTGTAAAAGGCGACGATGATGCGTTTGCCGGGCGCAAGCTCCACCTCCGTCACACCGCAAGAGGTGACGCCGGGCGCGCCCGCCACCACCATCTCGACCTCGATGGGCGACACGCGAAAGCCGCCCGCGTTCATCATGTCATCACGGCGGCCCAGATAGGTGATCTCGCCGCTTGCATTCATCTCGCCGGTGTCACCGGTCAGGAACCAGTCGCCCTGGAACTTGTCGGCCGTCTCGTCCGGTGCATTGACATAACCCAGCATCAGGCCCGGGTCATCGCGGTGCACCGCGATGGTGCCGCTGGTGCCCACGGGCACCGGGCCCTCGGCGCCGAGGATGGCAACCTTGCGCCCCGGTTGCGGCCGCCCAAGCGCGGTGTCGGCGCAGGGGTTTGTCGGGCAGGCGGAGATGAAGGTGGAGCATTCGGACATGCCGTAGGCTTCGAACACGGGCGTGCCCGTCGCCTCGGCCCAGCGTGCATGCAGGGCCGATGGCATCTTTTCCCCCGCGCTCAGCCCATGGCGCAGGTGTGACAGCGGGGGCAACGTACCGCGGTCGAGCATCTGGCGATAGACGCCCGGCGCGGCGGCAAAGATGGTGGCGCCGTGGTCGCGCAGCAGATCGCCCAAGGCCTCGGGCGGGGTGCCGGGCGCGGGGATCAACGCGGTGGCCCCCACCGTCCACGGATCCATCAGACCTGTGCCCAGCGTATAGGTCCAATTGAACGCGCCAGCGTGCAGGACGACATCGCGCTTGGTCAGCCCATACCAGTGTTCGAACATCATCCGTCGCGCCCAGATCGCGCGATGCGCGTGGCCCACGGCGCGGGGCTGGCCCGAGGTGCCCGAGGTATAGACGATGTAGCCAAGCCGGTTGGGATCGCCCAGATACAGCTTGGCCGGCGGCGCCTCCCGCAAGGCGCGCAACGTGTGCAGGCCCATATGCGGCGCCTCAAAGGCCGAGGCCACATCCGGATCATGCAGCACGATGCGCGGCTGCAATTCGGCGATGATCCGCGCCACCTCGGGTGTCGTGAGGGCAGGCGAGGTGGGTACCGGCACCAGTCCCGCGGCCATCGCGCCCAGATAAGCGATGGGAAAGTCGAGCGTGTTGCCAAGCCGCATCAAGACGACGTCGCCCGGCTGAAAGCCCGCCGTTCGCAGCCCCGATGCCGTCCCGAGAACTGCCGCGTTCAGCTGCGCATAGCTCATGTCCTCGCGGCTGTCGGCGCCGACAACGGCCACGGCCGTCTTGTCGCCAAGCGCCTCTGCGCGCGCAAGCACATGTCCGGCCAGATTGAACGGGGACGGGCAGGGCAGGTAGGGACCGCTGTCAAAGAGGCTCAGCATAGCGCCTCGCTAGACGCCCGCGCGGACCGTTGCAAGCCCGTGAGCGCGCCCCTATAGAGGACGGCATGCAAGGAAAAGACCCCAAATCGCTGATCCAGATCGCCCGCGCCGGTGGTCGGGACGAGACGTCGGAGCCGCTGGATCTGGGCGCGCGTGTGCGCGAGCTGCGCAAGGCGCGCGACTGGACGTTGGAGCAGGCGGCGGGGCAGGCGGGGCTTGCCCGGTCGACCCTGTCGAAGATCGAGAATGGCCAGATGTCGCCCACCTACGAGGCGCTGAAAAAGCTGGCCGTTGGCCTTGAGATCAGCGTGCCGCAGCTCTTTACGCCGCCCGAAAAGGGTCAGGTGAACGGGCGCATGGTTGTCACAACGTCGGGTGAGGGCAACGCCCAGGCCACCGCGACCTATGAACACGAATTGCTGGCCGAGACGCTGACCAAAAAGACGATGCTGCCCTACCGTGCCCGCGTGCGGGCGCGCACGATGGAAGAGTTCGACGGCTGGGTCCGTCATGACGGCGAAGAGTTTCTGTATGTGCTGACAGGCGTCGTGCGGCTGTACACCGAGTTTTACGAACCGGTCGAGATGCGCCGGGGCGACAGCGCCTACTACGACGCCACGATGGGGCATAATGTGATTTCGGTGAGCGATGAGGATGCGACGATCCTCTGGGTCACGTCGCTGGCCTGAGGATCAGGCCGACTGGCGCTGTTTCCTGCGCCGGTCGAGAAACGCGTCAAACGCGGCGCGCGCTTCTTTCAGGGACATGTCGTGGGTGGCGGCTAGGTAGCTTTCAAAGCGGTCCTGGTCGGCCTTGAGGAACGGCATCGCGCTGGGTTCGAGATGAGGAAATTCGCTGCGCAGCGCCGAATAACTGCTCGCCCAATCGCGCGTGAGATCGTTCCAGCTCATGCCAGACCCCCGAAGTTAGTGCGTCCCGAGATCTCGCCGGACATGGCCAGCAGATCATCCCCACGTTCGGAAAATATAACAAAAAGATAACAGAGCAACCTTTTAATGGAAAAGACGCCGGAATACAGCCACCGATAGAACGGCCGCCACACATTGCACGGTGACAAAGGCCGCGATGTGACCGGGGTAAATCCCTGCAAACGTGTCGGAAAATCCACGTGCGAGGGTCACGGCCGGATTGGCAAAGCTCGTGGAAGAGGTGAACCAATATGCACCGGTGATATATAGTGCAACCAGCGTCGGCACCGCGTCGGGCCGTGATTTCAGCCCGCCAAAGATCACAAAGAGCAGGCCAAAGGTCGCGATCCCTTCGGACCACCACTGCGCCGGTCTGGTCCGGTGCAACGTCTCGCTGACTTGCAGCAGCGGCAGGTCGAACATCGCATGGGTGGCCCAGACGCCCAGCAGACCGCCCGCCACCTGCACGATGACGTAAGCCAGCGCCATGACCATCCCGATCTCGCGCCGCAAGGCAAAGGCGAGCGTGACCGCCGGGTTGAAATGTGCGCCCGAGATCGGCCCCAGCACGGTGATGATGCAATAGAGCATGCAGCCGGTCGCGATCGCGTTGGCCAAAAGCGCGATGGCGACGTTTCCGTCGGACAGGCCCTCGCCCATGATGCCCGAGCCGATGACGCTGACCAGCAGGAGCGCCGTGCCCAGGCCTTCGGCCACCAGTTTGCGGATCATGCGCCTTACTCTTCGTACCACCAGAATTGCGGCATCCAGTCCGGCCCGTCGCCGTAGATAGGCAGGGTGTCCGGATACTTCATCTCGGCCACATGCGCGATGCGGCCAGATGTGAACTGCCAGAACGGCACCACATAGCGGCCCGCAATCAGCAACCGGTCCAGCGCGCGGGTGGCGGCGATGCTGTCCTCGCGCGTGGTCGCGGTCAGCATGGCATCGATCATCGCGTCGATGGCTGGATCTTTGGCGCCCATGAGGTTGGGCGTGCCCTCCTCGTCCGCGGCGGTAGAGCCCCAGTAAAAATACTGCTCATTGCCCGGCGACAGCGACATCGCCCGCCGATGGTAGGTCATATCGAAATCATAGGTGCCGGTGCGCGCGGTGAACTGTGCCCCGTCCACAAGGTCGACCGACACGTCGATGCCCATCTGCTGCAGCGCCTGCATATACAGATCGGCAATGGCGCGGTGTTCGGAGTTGTTCTGATCCAGCAGGATCGTGAAGGCCATTGCCCGGCCGTCGGCATTGCGCAGCTTGCCGTCCTGCGGGCTCCATCCCGCCTCTTCCATCAGGCTCAGCGCGCGGCGCAGGCCGCGGCGGTTGCGCAGCGATCCGTCGCTGGCGGGCAGTGTGTAGCCCTCCATGACGCCCGGCAGCAGCTTGCCGTTGAACGGGGCGAGCAGTTCGGCCACCCGACCTTTGGCCGCACCCGGTTCCATCGCCAGCGGCGAGTTGGAGAAATACGAGGTGATGCGCGGCTGCGCCCCGCCGGTGAGCGTGTCGTTGATGTATTCGAAGTTGAAGGCGGTGATCAGCGCCTCGCGCACGCGCCAGTCATCGAACGGCGCCTTGCGGGTGTTCATCACGAATCCGGTGATGCCGGACGGTTTCTGATGCGCAATCTCGGATTTGATGACGGCGCCATTTGCAGCGCGCGGAAAGTTGTAGCCGCTGGCCCATTTTTCCGCGTTAAACTCGCGCACGGCGGACACTTCGCCCGCCTTGAACGCCTCGAGCACCACATCGCCGTCCCCGTAGAAATCGATTGTGATCTCGTCAAAGTTGAACGTGCCGCGGCGAAAGTTCAGGTCCGCGCCCCAATAGTCCGGGTTGCGGGTCAGGGTTACATTCCGCGCCGCCTCGAAATCGCTGACCATGTAGGGGCCCGAGCCGATGGGCACGTCTGCGATGGCTGCATTGGCGAAATCCTTGCCCTCCCATTGCGCCTTTTGCAGGATCGGGCGCATGCCAGCCAGCAGGGCCAGTTCGCGGTTGTCGGTGTTGAAGGTGAATTTGACCGACCGGGGCCCTGTCTGTTCGAGGGTTTGGATCTGCGTCCACAGGCTGCGGTAGCGGCCATGCCCTTCGGTGCCCAGCGTTTTGTAGGACCAGATGACATCCTCGACCGTCACCGGGCTGCCATCGGAGAATCGCGCCTCTTCCCGAAGGGTGAATTCGACCCAGCTGCGGTCGGCATCCGTCTCAATCGATTCGGCGAGCAGACCGTAAAGCGCAAAGGGCTCGGCCCGGCTGCGGCCCATCAGGCTTTCATGGGTCAGAAAGCGCAGCTGCCAGGGCACGTTGCCCTTCTGGATATACGGATTGAGCGAATCAAAACTGCCAGTATTGGCCAGCGTGATCGTCCCGCCTTTGGGCGCATCCGGGTTGGCGTGGGGGAGGGACGCAAAATCTGGTGGAAGCTGTGGTGCGCCATACATAGCTATGCCATGAGCAGGCTCTGCACTGAGCGGTGCAGCGGCCAAAAGCGCCATGCTCAGAATCGCGCCGAAACTGGCCAGACGGCCCCGTCCGATTTGGAAAAAATCCCGCTCCATTTTGGCAACAATCCCTCATAGCCCTTGTTTTGTTAATCTTAGCGGCGTCGGGACATTTACGCATTATCAAACTTTTAGCTTGGACTCTTCGGGCGGGTTTGCGTATAAAGAGGGCACTGCTCGATAGGTTTCTTGCCTGTATGAAACCTGCCTCAATAACTTAACGCCGGCTTCGTGCCGGCGTTTTTTTTTGGCAGTTCTTGCGCCCTTTTCAGACGGTCGCGGCGTCCAGTCTCTGTGTCATGTAACCGTCGATGTCAGGGGGATCTTGCATCATATGCGCCCTCCACGCCGCTTGTTCGGCCTGTATGATGGCCAGTTCCCACACGCAGGCAACGACCGGGCGGGTGATCGTGTCCATGGGCGCCGCGCCGTAGCTGGCCCTGTGGACGTGCTGGCACAGGACCGATCCCATGGCCCACCAGTAAAACCCGATCGACACGCCGTCGCTACCGGGGTGGACGCTGGCAAAGCCCATCCCATTGCTGTCGCCCAACCCGTCCACACGGGGCGGAACCTCGCTGTCCAACACGCGGTGGGCTGTTGCAAGCGTTTCGGGCCCAATGCGTTGGCCCGCTGCGCATAGGCCATATGCCTTGAGGGTGAGCAGATCTGTCCGCCAGGTGCCCAGATCGCTCAGGCTGCGCAGGTGATCACAGGCGATGGGTCCGCTCATGCGGGCGGCTGTGTCGGATCTTTGCCGTTGGGATAGACCAGCCCGGCCGAGATCACGAGCTTGGCCGCGTCTTCCACCGACATCTCGAGCTTGATCACATCTTCGACAGGGAAGAACAGCAAGAAGCCCGAGGTCGGGTTGGGCGTGGTGGGGACAAACACACTCAGCAATTCACCGGCGTTGCCGCCTTTCTCGTTCACCTCGCCCTTGGCGGTGGTGGAGATAAAGCCGATGGCCCAAATGCCCTTGCGCGGATATTCGATCAGGCAGGCCTGTTCGAACGACCGTTCGGACTGGGCAAAGACCGTTTCCGAGATTTGCTTGATCCCGGAATAGATCGAGCGGACGACAGGCGTCCGCTCCACCAGATGCTCCGCCCAGCGGATTAGCGACCGGCCGATATAGCCCTTGGCGACCCAACCGATAAAGACGGTGAACAGAAGAAAGACGATGACGCCCACGCCGCGGACATTGACGTTGATCCAATCCTCATTCGCGACCGTGGTGCCATTCGGCCCCTCGACGAAACGCGGATTGCCCAGCCAGTAGTTCACGATGGAATCGGGCTGCCAGGCGCTGGGGACCAGCGGCCAGACAAAGCCGTCGACCCAGCCGATCACCGTCCAGATCAGCCAGATGGTCAGCCCGACAGGTGCAATCACCACCAGCCCGGTCAGGAACGACGCCCGCAGCCGTGCGATGATACCCGGGCGGCGTGGCTGGTCAGGATCAAAGGGTGTGTTCATCTGGTCGGCCTGCAGTTGCGTTGCCTAGTTAGGCGAGCAGGCCAGCAACTACAATGCCTTGTGCAGGATGGTTCCGCCCGGCTGTGCGGCATTGCTCAAATGCGTGGCGATTTCCGCAGCCAGCCGCGCGTTGTTTCGGACGAGGGCGATATTGGCGTCCAGCGACCGGCCGTCCGTCAGCTCGAATATCCGCTGCAGCAGGTAGGGCGTCACGCCCTTGCCGGTGATGCCATGCGCGGCCGCATCGGCGGTGGCGCGCGCGATAATGGGGGCGAGGGTGTCGCGGGCAATCTCGGCCTGCGCCGGGATCGGATTGGCGACAAGCTGCCCACCGGGCAGGCCCAGCGTGGCGCGCATGGCGTGGGCGGCGGCGATCTCGGCGGCGCTGTCCATGCGCAACGGCGCCTTGATGTCCGCGCTGCGCGACCAAAAGGCCGGCATGTCGTCCTGCCCGTAGGCGATGACCGGCACGCCTTGGGTTTCCAGCACTTCCAGCGTTTTGGGGATGTCGAGGATCGCCTTGGCCCCGGCGGCCACGACGGTGACGGGGGTTTGCGCCAGCTCCAGCAGATCTGCGGAGATGTCAAAGCTGTCTGCCGCACCCTTGTGCACGCCGCCGATCCCGCCCGTGGCAAAGACGGCGATGCCCGCCACACGCGCCGCGATCATCGTGGCGGCCACGGTCGTGGCACCGATGCCGCCTGCGGCCATGCACACGGCCATATCGGCGCGGCTCAGCTTGGCCACGTCCCGTGCCTGTGCCAGCGCTTCGAGCTGGTCTGCGGTCAGGCCCACATGCAGCGTGCTGTCGATCACGGCCATCGTCGCAGGCACCGCGCCCGCGGCGCGCACATCCGCCTCGACCTGCTGCGCCACCTCGAGGTTTTGGGGCCAGGGCATCCCGTGCGTGATGATCGTCGATTCGAGCGCAACGATGGGTGCGCCGGTGGCCAATGCGTCGGCCACGTCGGGCGCAGGGGTATAAAGCGTCATCCCGGTGTCTTTCCTGAAACGTAGTTTGCGGCGGTGTTCAGCGCCTGTGCCAGCGCCTCTGCCGGTTCGGCGCCGCGGGTCTCGGCGGCGATGTGGGCGGCCATAAACGTGTCGCCTGCACCGGTCACCCGGGTCACCAGCACCTGGGGCGGCGTGGCACTGTGCACGCCGTCGGCGCTGCCGTCAGTCGCCATGTCGCCACCATCGGTGACCAGCACGCGTGCGGCCCCCCGGTCAAGCAGGCCGCTGGCCGCGTCGGCAGAGCTGTCAAAGCTGCGCTGGCACAGCAGCCCCGCCTCTTCGAGGTTGACGTAGAGCGTGCCGCGCCCATGGGTAAGAAAGGGGGTCAACCGTTCAGCCTTGCCCGGCGAGGCGGGCGCGACGCGCAGGTCGGCCCGGGCCAGCACGGGGCTGGTCGCAATCTCGTTCAGCAGATCGATGGTCAGGTTGCCGTCCAGCGCCGCAAGGCCCGTGTAAGGCACAGCCTCGGTGGCCAGGGTTCCGTCGGTCAGCGGTCGCAGGATCTTGGCGCCCGCGCTTTCCAGCGAATGGGCGTCTGCGATGGCGGCGATCAGGCCGTTGGCCCCCTCGACCGCCATATACTGATCGGTCGGCAGATCGTCAGAGCGGTAGACCGTGTCGGTGATCAGCCCCCGCGCGGTGCAGGCGTTGATCAGCTCATCGCCCTCGGCATCCCGCCCTATGGCGGTGAGCAGGGCGGGCGTCAGGCCAAAGCGGGCCAGCGTCATCGCGATGTTCATGGCCACGCCACCGGGCAGCCGGGTGATGCGCCCCGGCACGTCCGAGCCCTGCCGCATCGCCAGCGGTGCGCGGCCGATCACGTCCCAGAGGACCGAACCGATGCACAGGATGTCCGGGCTGCGTGTCATGGCGCGCTTCTGCCTGCGTGCAGGGGCAAGGACAAGGCCTAGCGCGCCGGCACGGCAAAGGTGAGCGCCGCCCAATACGTGTCCCAGACCGCGCCCGCATCCGCGGGGCTCGGCTCCAATACGACCGCGTCAAAGAGGTAATCGTGCCCTTGCGTCACCGGAATACGCGCCACGCCGTCGTTGTCGGTCCGGTAGAGCGACACGGTGACTGTGCCATCCGGGGCGCGGTCGAACACCTCGACCTGCGCAGCGGTGCGCAGCGTGTCGCCATAGTGCAATCGGACGCGCATCGTACCGTCAAATCCCGGGGCATAGGGGTTGGTGAGCGCCACAAACTCGGTCAAGAGACCGGCACGCGCATCCGCGCCCAACCCGTCGCCCACGGCAAACAGCGCCTTGGCGTGGCGCGTATACCGCTCCTTGAATGGCGGGGCGGGAAAGAACAGGGCATCGTGCTGCACGCGCCATCCGTCGAAATCCTTGTGATCCGCGAATGTCTGGAACTTGTCCCACGTCTTGTAAGTGACAAAGGAGGGAGTCGTTTCGTGGACCGCCACAACCAGCCCGGAGCCGGTCGCGGGTGTGTCGAGGGCGGGGTTGTTGCCGGTCCGCGGGGACAGGGCGCGCTTGTCCGCGTTCCGGATCAAATCGAACCGGGCGCTGCGCCGGTCGAAATAGGCGAGCGACACGCCTTCGAAGTCTTCTCCGTTCTTGAACCGCGCCACCAGGCTCTCGCCCGGTGCGACTTGATATCGCTCCGCTTCGATCCAGAACTCATGGGCGGTTGCAAAGCTGGCGCAGATGGCACACCAAACAACACAGACGATACGAGCGAGGGACATGATGCGACCTTTGAAAACCATTCACGCAAGCCTGTGGCATTGGGCGGTGGTGTCAACCCTTTGGCTGACGATGAGCGTCACGGCTGCCACCGCACATGAGGTTGTGCCCAGCATCGGCGATCTGACCGTCACGGATGGGCAGGCGGTGCTGACATTGCAGATCAATGTCGAGGCGCAGCTGTCCGGCATCGACCTCGACGTGACCAGCGACACCAACGATGCGCCGAACGCGGCTGATTATGACGCGCTGCGGGCCCTGTCCGGCGACGCCGTTGCAGCGCGGGTGCCCGACCTGCTGGCTCGGTGGAACGCCTTGCCGTTGCTTGCCGCAGATGGCGCAGTCACGCTCGCGGTGCAATCCATCGACGTGCCGGTGGTTGCCAATGCCGAGCTGCCGCGGATCTCGACCGTGGTGCTGACGGGTCCGGTAGAGGCCGCGCAAGTCGTCGTCAACTGGCCGGATGGCGCAGGTGATCTGGTGTTGCGCCAGCAAGGTGTCGATGACCCCTATACCGGGCTTGTCTCTGGAGGGTCGCGCAGTGCGCCCATCGCGCTTAGCGGGGGTGGGGCGGCCAGCGGGTGGCAAACCTTTGTCGATTACATCCCCGTCGGGTTCGATCACATCCTGCCCAAGGGGCTGGATCACATCCTGTTCGTGCTGGGCCTGTTTTTCCTGTCGACACGGCTTGGCCCGCTCTTGTGGCAGGTGACGGCCTTTACCCTCGCGCACACCGTGACACTGGCGCTGGGGGCCCTTGGGGTGGTCAACATCCCCGGCGCGATTGTCGAGCCGCTGATTGCGGCGTCGATCGTGTATGTGGCGGTCGAGAATATCTTTGCCCGTAAGATGAACAGCTGGCGACCGTTGATCGTCTTCGGCTTTGGCCTGCTGCACGGGCTTGGCTTTGCCTCGGTGCTCGGAGAGTTCGGCCTGCCCGAGGGCACGGTCCTGGCCGCGCTGATCGGCTTTAATGTCGGGGTGGAGCTGGGGCAGCTGACCGTGATCGCTTTGGCTGCCATCGCCCTGTGGCTGGGCTGCCGCGCCGCCGATCTGGCCCGGCTGGACGGGGTCGAAGGCGTGGTTGAGGAATACCCGGTCATGTTCCGCGCCTGGTCGATCACCGGCTCGCTCATCATCGCGGTGGTGGCGATCTGGTGGGTGTTCGAACGGACGCTGCTTTAGCCCAAGGGGGCCAGCAGCGTGCCAAGGGCGAGGGCGGGGTCATCCTGGTCCCAGATCTCTTCCCCGATGGCCAGAAAGTCGGTGATCGCGGCCAACTGCGTGACGGCCGCGACGGTCATTCCCCCTTCGGCGACAACGGGCACCTCGATCATCTCGCTCCACCAGGTAAAAAGATCGTTGTCCGCCGCCGCCGCGTCGGCGACCGCCGTAACCGGGCCAAAGGCGATGTAATCCGCGCCCGCCTCGCCGGCGGTCATGCCGTCATGGCGCGAGGTGCCGCAAAAGCTGCCCACAATGGCATCGGGCCCCAGCGCCTTGCGCGCCTCCCGGACGGAGCGGGCGGCGTCCGTCAGGTGTACACCGTCCAGGCCAAGCCGCGTGGCAAGCCCCGGGTGGTCGTCCACCACGATGGCCACGTCGCGCGCATGCGCCACCGCCCGGCAGGCGTCGGCGGCCCGCGCGATCCGATCCTCGTCCCGCGTGGCCAGCGCAAGGCGCAGGCACGCGGCGGGATGCGTGTCGAGGACGCGCGCAAGCGTATCGGGAAAGCGCGACAGCTCGATCACCGGCGGTGTCAGAAGGTAGAGTTGCGGCTGCTCGGGTGGGCGCATTGGCATAGTCCTTTTGATTTGGCGGCAGGACTAGCGGAAACGCCTGGGATTGGAAACTTCTATGCCTCCGGCGGGGATTTTTTGGGGACAAAGACGGGGCGCGGCCGTGCTCTTGCCTTTGCGGTCTCGTGCGCGATAGACGCCGGGGCATGACACCCACATTTGTCCTCACGCGGCCCCAGATGGGCGAGAATATCGGCGCCTCGGCGCGCGCCATGCTGAACTTCGGCCTCGACCGGATGCGGATCGTCGGCCCGCGCGACGGCTGGCCGACCCCGGCGGCCGGTGCGATGGGCAGCGGGGCGG
>ERZ1740067.431-NODE-431-length-34137-cov-9.014847_pt1 | contig 34137 bp, 35 predicted proteins | sample MGYA00581736_ERZ1740067 | MGnify/ENA primary metagenome ERZ1740067 (study PRJEB43018, sample SAMN04849236) | marine metagenome | isolation source: floating plastic debris | place: Pacific Ocean | collected 2008-08-27 | study: EMG produced TPA metagenomics assembly... | reverse complement strand
TTCACGACGCGGATGCACGATCTGACAGACAGGGCAGGGGAGGAGGTCATGAACCCAGACCCTCGCATCGCCTATCCGATCGGCCAATCGCTTGCGCAGGACGTGCTGGGTTCAGGCGGCAATGGGTTACTCTATCCGTCGACACGTTGCGACCGAGGGCGCTGCCTCGTCGCGTTTCGTCCGCACCTAGTCCAAAACGTCCGCCAAGGCGATACCTGGACTTTCGCTTGGCGAGGAGAAGCCACTCCCGAAATCACGCGTGCGTAGGGGTCTCGTGTTTGACGAGTCGGGCGGAAACAGGACGTTCGCTGCGGTGCAGTGTGGAGCCTACAAGTCGTGAAAGCAGACGTTGGGCCTAAAGCTACCGCTTGATACAATGGTGCAAGCTGGACGAGCCAATCATTGCGGAATTGAAAAGTGGAAACGATATATGTTGGCCGTTGGTTAAAGCATGCAACTGACCAAATTTCGATCAACACGCGTCATAACTCGCCTTGTTTCGTAAAGATGCGCCTGAGCGCCCGGGAGAAATATTGACTCTTTGGTAAAAAAAGAGTTGCTTAAGACCGAAAAAAGAGGTTTGCCATGCCAAGTGCCCTATCGACAGAATTTACAGGACTTACATTTGTAAATCCTTTTGTTTTGGCTTCTGCGCCGCCAACGGAAAGCAAACGCAAAATTTTGAAGGCCTTCGAGGCAGGCTGGGGTGGTGTCGTCACCAAGACAATTGGTTTGCACCCGGTGGAAAACGTTGCCGGGCCCAAAACGATCTATCAGCGCACGAGCGAAACCAAGCCATATGTCTCGCGGATGAAACGTCCCGACACCGTGTCCCATTCATCTTGGAACTGGGAACTGATCTCGGATCAGCCGCTTGAACTTTGGCTGCCTGATCTGGAAGAGATCAAAACAACATATCCGGATCGCATGCTTATTGCCTCAATCATGGCGGGCGCTGGCACTGAAGAAGAAATGGATAACTGGCGCAAGCTCGCGATCGCATGCGTGAATGCCGGATGTGACGCAATCGAGTTGAACATGTCCTGCCCACATATGGACCGTAAGGACATGGGGGCAAACATTGCAAACGATGAGGATATCATCCGTTCTGTCCTGAAGGCTGTGACTGGTGCGGTCAGCGTACCGATCTGGGTAAAACTGACACCATCAAATTCTGCGCTTGTCGACGGAGCTGCAGCCGCTTATGCGGCGGGTGCGTCGTCGATCTCACTTTGTAATACTTTCCCTTCTCTCCCGTTGATGGACCCGGAAACCTTGAAGTTCGAGGTGGAGGTGGATGGATTAGTAACCTCTGGAGGATTGGGCGGTTTGGCCATCCTGCACCAGGCCTTGCAGCGTGTCTCGGATGTTTCGCGCGCGATTCCGGGTAAAGCGATTTCCGGCATTGGTGGCATCCGCGGTTTTCGCGAAGCGTTCAATTTCATTGTGCACGGTGCTGGCAACTTGCAGGTGTGCACTGCGGCTATGGAGGAAAAAGGCAGCGGTGGAATCGGCGTCAAGCTCATTCAAGAGTTAAAGGACGATCTGAGCGACTACCTGCAGCGAAAGGGCTATTCATCCATCGAAGAGTTTCGGGGGATCGCAATCGAAAGAGTGGTCGAGCATTCGCAAGTCCGCAGAAAAAGCGACGCCTATAATGGTGGCTACGCCAAGTCAGCGTAATCTGGCCAGTGTTTTCAAAAATGGAAGCGCAGCAACATGCGCGTTATCCGAGCGCCTTGGGGCGTTTTCCAATCGAACGAGCAGACTTGGATGCCGTGCGCCCCATTGGTCAATACACCGATATTACTAACCGATGCTGACATTACATATTTGCCTGCCGCGCACTCGACCGGAAAGCGGCTCTGCAATAAAGACCGTCACCCTGCCGTTGAGCTGAACCTTTTCAATTTTTGTAAGACAAAACATCAAAAAAAATGCGCACCTCATTGGAGAGGCGCGCATGTCTTTTGATATTGGCTTGTTGCGCTAAAGCTCAGACAAAGTCGAACATATCAGCATCTAACGCCGCCAGGTGGGTCCGATTCAGTGTCAAACTGTCTGTTGCGGAAAACTCAAATGTCAGATGCCGCCCGTTCTGCAGAGCGACGTCCTGAAGATCGTCAAAACTGTCAAAGCCCTCGAATTCGATTTCGATCGTGTCGCCGGGGCGCGAGAACCAAAGGAAGGAGAATCCGGTGTCGAAATCGGCAATCGTGTCATCTCCACCGTTGAATACAAACGTATCCTGACCAAAGCCACCACGTAGCAGGTCATTGTCGGCTCCACCATCAAGCCGGTCTCTGCCAAAACCGCCTTTCAGCGTGTCCTGTCCGGCTCCACCCGACAGTATGTCGCGGCCAAGCCCGCCGTTCAGCAGGTCGTTGCCGGTGTTGCCCAAAAGCTCATCCTGTCCCCAGCCGCCTTGAATAGTGTCGTTCCCTTCACCGCCCGAGATCAAGTCATCACCCAAGCGCCCGTTGATATGATCGTCATCCGCGCCACCACGGACGAAGTCGTCTCGGAAACTGGTCGACAAATCACCCGATGCGACCGGCATATCCGCGATCGTGAAGTTAAAGGTGCTGGTGTCGCCGACGTCGATCCCAGCATAGTTTTCGCCATCCGCCCCGACAAACGCGTCACCGTCGATTTCAATCGCATATCGCGCGTCTGCGTCCAGATGAGACGGCGGTGTGATCGTGACAACTTCGCCGTCTATCGAGACCAGCCTGTCGTCGCTCGCAAAAATCTCTGTCACTTCTCCAGTGTCGCGATTGACCAGGCGCAATGCACCGTCACCTGCAAACACGTCTTCGGTAAAGGTCAGTTCAATAGGAGCATCGTTTGACACGTCTCGTGCATTGTCTGATGGGGTTGCGGACAAAAGCCACGGAGCTGTTTCACCATCAATACTGATCTCGGTCGGCAAAAATACGGTTTCGCCGTTGCTGTCAAAACCGAGCCGTCCATCTCCGTTGATGCCAAAAGTAAAGATGCGCCCATCTTCGGCACGTGCAATGACCGCGTTGGGACCTGACTGGATTTCGACGATATTGGGCGCATCGAGGCCCGCGACCTTGGCCGGGAAGAAGGTGAAGTCGCTCTCTGCCGTAGGATCGCCATCTAGACCACCGGTCGGTCCTTCATCATTGGGCCCCCACAGGTAAACGTCACCGTCTTCGGTCAGTGCCGCACCCCATCGTGCACCGCCTTTGACGTCGATCACGTCAGGGGGCAATGCGGTCAGTTCGATTGGCACAAGAACGTCTGTCGTATCGGGATCGAACGTGCCATCGCCCTGGTCTTCGCCCTGTAGCAATTGGCCAAAGCGCGACTCACCCCAGCCAAACACGCGTCCATCTGACGTCACCGCGTAAGACGTGTTGGTATCGGCAGTGATGGCGACGATGTCGGACGGCAATCCGGCGACCAGAACTGGGCTTTCCACCCGGGTCAGCGGCGCACCATCGGCGTCAAGGCCATCTGGTGAGCCAAGCTGCCCGTCGCTGTTGCGCCCAAAGCCAAAGACTTGGCCATCCGCTGTCAACGCCAAAGTAAACGATGTCCCGCTTGAGACCGCGACCACGGTTTCATCTGCCAGCGCTTCAACGATTGTGGGCACCAATCGCTCGCCACGGTCGCCGAGACCCAGCTGGCCGTTAGAATTGAATCCCCATGCATAAAGCGTTCCGGTATCGCCGATCGCATAAGAGACTGCGTTGCCATTTTCGATGGCGACCACATTTACGTCGTCTAGCCCGGTGATTTTCTCCGGCACAGTGCGGATCTCTTCATCACCGAGGCCCAAAGGCCCGCGATTGTTAAAGCCCCAGGCGTATACGTCGCCTGCATCCGTCAAGAAGGTCGAGTGGATTTGTCCGGCTGAGACAGAAATGATGGTTTCGTCAAACCCATCGGGCAACGTAATGGCGCGCGGCTCTTCGATGTTGAACCCCTGGAGGCCATTGCCAAGTTGACCGAAAAAATTGGCGCCGGTGGAAAGGAGTGTATTGGTGTCCGTGTCAAGGAATACGGAAAACTGGTTGCCCGTCCCCACAAGGCTTGCGATGGGTTGCGGTGTGCCTTCGTAAAATTCGACGGCACGCGGTCGGTCAATCGGATCGCCTGAAATGGCTGACGCTGCAACAGTCGTTTCGCCTGAATCGAGGTAATCGCCGTCCGCGTTCAAATCCGTCAGCGTAAGGACATTGCTGTCCGAGGTCAGCGTGATGCGCCCGTCCTCATCCGCAGCGAGTGAAAAGGCGACGAACGTTTGCAAAGCGGCGGGCAGTGTAGTCGAATTCCAAATTTCCTGGACCTCGCCCACCGCGTCGATTGTGCCTGAACCATCAAGGTCTGTAAGACGCGTGATAACAGCCGGGCCGGCACCTGCGATGCCGGTCAGGGTCAACAGTGCGCCGTCCTGATCCACGGCGTTGCCAAAATCAATCGGCGCACCAAAGGTGTTTGTGTCGCTGATAAATTCTTGGACTTCATCCGGAGAAATGTCCCCGCTGCCGTTCATATCCTCGATGCGCAAGACGACGTTGGGCGCGCCGCCTGCGGTATCGTTAACGAATGCCACATCGCCAACAAAACTGATGTCGAACGCAGAGGACGTTGGGATGATTGTGCTCAAATCAAGCCAGAGGCGCGCTTCGCCCGCGTCCTGCGCATCCCCGTCGCCATTTAAGTCTTCAGTACGGTAAACCGCGTCTGCGGGCGCAGATCCTGTGCCTGCGTTGACAATAAAAATTGCACCGTCCGATCCTTCGGCGACTCCATTGGGCGTAGGGAGCGTTAAACCCTCTGCATTGGCATTTGAGAACCAAATCTGTGCTTCACCAGCGTCATTGGCGTCCGCGTCTTCATTGCGGTCGACAAGGCGATAGACGGTATCGGTGTTGCCGTCGCCGACGTAGACGGATTTGTCGGACGCTTGGTGCACAGCAAATACGTTGCCGGTTGGTGAGGTCAATCCTGAGGCGTTTGTGTCGTCAAAAAAGACTGCGATCTCGCCTGCGTCCTGACTGTCGCCGTCCCCGTTCAAGTCCTGCAACAACAGAACCTGATCCGTTCGCTGATCGCCCAGCAATATACCTTGATTTGTTCGTGAAATGCGCGCCATGCCCAACTCCAGTTTGGTGTGTTGATGGCTGGCATGTGCTGGCAGTTCCGTTTCGGAACTCAGCTGTCTGATGCACCAATTGTGACGACTTGTAAATGGTTGTTAACGACCCTGGACAAGCTGCTTTTTGCCGGGCGAAAGGCGCGCGAGGATGCAGTGATGTTTTGGACCAAGCGTGTGTGCCCAGATCGGTGTAGGCGCCACCCATGCTCTCGCGTGTGCGCATCGGGACGTGGCTACCGCCACAGAAAAAACAAAGCGCGTTTGCAACAAAGTACAGCGATTGCCGCGACCGCGACGGCAAGGTCGGAACCATCCAAACGGCTTATACTCTGGCGCGTCATTGTGACTTGACGCTTGTACCCAGTTGGCGCGTGTTTATGCAAAAGTTGCGCTAGCCAAAACTTCCATGCCTTAGTGTCACGATGTTCAGGCCACTTCAGAACAGAGACTTTGCCGCCCTTTTTGCTGCGCAGATAATTGCGCTTCTTGGAACCGGGTTGACCACTGTCGCGCTTGCACTTCTTGCTTTTGAACTGGCCGAAAATGAAGCCGGTCAAGTTCTTGGCATAGCGCTGGCGATAAAGATGGTGGCATATGTGACACTTGCACCCATCGCTGGCGGTATCGCGACCTTGTTGCCGCGCAAAACATATTTGGCGGCATTGGACGGCCTCCGGGCAGCTTTGGTGTTGTGTCTGCCATTTGTTTCCCAGATTTGGCAGATTTACGTGCTGATACTCCTGCTTCAGGCTTGTTCGGCAGGATTTACACCAGTTTTTCAAGCGACAATCCCGGACATCCTCGAAAACGAAGAGGATTATACAAAAGCCTTGTCTTTGTCCCGGCTGGCGTATGATGTCGAAAGCCTGGTCAGCCCCGCGCTCGCCGGTGCAGCGCTTTTGTTCCTCAGTTTTGACGCCCTGTTTTTTGCGAATGCCATTGCATTTTTGGTGTCCGCCTCACTTGTTCTTTCTATCACTTTGAGCCGTACCGAGGCTCAGTCAGCCCCCGAACGTTTTGTGGACCGGATAACTTTTGGTATCCGCGCCTATCTGGCAACGCCGAGACTGCGCGGACTGCTGGCCATGTCCATGGCCGTCTCGGCGGCAGGGGCTATGGTCATCGTCAACACCGTCGTTTTCGTTCAGGCTGATCTGAGAATGTCTGGCGAATGGACCGCCGCACTGCTGATGGCCTTTGGCTTTGGATCGATGGTTGCGGCGCTCAGCTTGCCCCGTGTTTTGGTGAATGTCGACGATCGCACGGCCTCGATTGCATCCGGTGGCGCCATGACTTGCGCTTTGGCTTTGGGTGCAACGATGCCGGGGTTTTGGGTCGCTGCCGCGTTGTGGTGCGTCATAGGTGCGGGGTACTCGGCTGTTCTGGTCTGTGCCGGGAGATTGCTCCAACGCTCGTCAACCAAACCAGATCGTCCGGCTTACTTTGCCGCGCAATTCGCATTGTCGCATGGCTGTTTCTTACTCACTTATCCTTTGGCCGGTTGGCTGGGCACCGCATTTGGTTTGTCCGCGGCTTTTGTTGTCTTGTCTGCTTTGGCGTTTGTGTCCACCATCGTGGCCTTTGTTGTGTGGCCTGCACAGGATGATCGGGAGCTGCTTCACTTTCATCCTGAAACTGATCACGCGCACCTGCACATCCACGACGAACATCACCAACATGCGCACGAAGGATGGGAAGGACCCGAACCACACAACCACCCGCATCATCATCCCGAGATAAACCACAAGCATGATTTCACGATTGACTTGCATCACACGGTATGGCCGTGCTGAACCCGCGGAACTTTCTTCATCCCAAAGCCTGGCTGCAAAGGGCAAAATAGGTGGGAGAGACGTCAGTATTGCCGCGCTGCATCACGGTCGGTCGGTCGACCTGCGATAAGCCAATATCGGTCAGCCATGGTCCAAGTCGGCTGTGTTCTGAGACATCTAGGCGTAAAAACTCGCGTGGAATCTTGCTTGCCAAATGCGATATCAGCGCGCGAGCACTGTCTGTGCTATACGCAACGACGGGACCCACGACATAGCCATGGCCAAAACGGCGCATAGCTGCGAAACTGGTGACAGCCACCGGGTCACGGATCACTGCGAGCTGTCCATTTTTAGAAAGCAAGTGTAAAAGTGCTTGTCGGTTCCCACCGAACGCGGTTGCATCAAGTTTACATATAGCGCTCAAATCCGTGGTATTCGCATCCGATGCGCCATCCATTCTCGGGATTTGCTTGGCATACCCTTGCATTTGCAGAATGTGTCCCGCTGTTGTGAACCCCAATTTCCGATACATAGGTTTGCCCGACGAAGTAGAGACCAAACGATAGGCCCGTCTGCGCTCATTCGACATGACGGACTCTGTCAGTGCGTAGCCAAGACCTTGGCCCCGCATATCCTCGGCAACCATTATCATGTTCACGCACGACAGAGTTGCACCAAAGTCTGCGCGAAAAGCTGTGCCTACGACGCGTCCATCAAACAGCGCGACCTGTCCTTTGGACAGAGTATGTAACATTGCCCAGTCTTCCAGCCGGTGCGGCCATCCAACTGACGCGGAAAGCTTTGCCGCGGCATGGATGTGTTGCGGTGTAAACTCGCTGATCTGAACGGAAGGGGTCATTGGAATATTGTCCTGGGGTGCAAACATTGAAGCTTTGTGAAAATCGCCGGATGCACAAAAACGGATCGCCAACGCCCGCTGGCCAAAATGTATCACAAGCGGCGCCAGAGTTTTTCGCCTTCAAGCTGTGTTAGTGTGCGTCCATCGAATTTGCGGACATCCGTTCCGATAATGGCCTTTAATTTGATTGAAACGAACCGCATTCGTGCGCCAATTTCTAAACAATCGTTTGAGTGCTGCTGCCGCAACGTACAAAAGCAGCCCGTAGGGTACCAACTTAACCAATCGGATGTTCGCCTTGGGATCACCAAGGATTATGCTCACTTGAGAACCCGGATCAAAATGCCTTTGTGTTCTGGACTGATGTCCTTGGCTGTGATCAAAAACGTGTACAGTCAGATGTTGCTCGAGACTTGCTGCAAAGGTCAGTTCAACTTTGGCATCGATACTGCCCTGATCAATGTAATACCCCACATATCCTGATAGCTCCGCTAGATCGTAAGTCGCGTCGGACGACAAAGCATTGCACACCCCGATCGCAATCATACCGTCCAGTGGGGTCTCGAAGGGCAGGGCATCGACCGACGGATGAAGCATAAAGGACATTGCTTCGGCTGGAACCGATAACTTGTCAATGATCACTTTTGCATCTGCCAGGAGGGCATCGCCGATACCCCAAGTCCCAGCGGCAAACTCTGCATAGTCAACCTTGCGGCTTTTCATGGGAATGACCTGCGTATCGGCACCAATTGCCCGAAACAAGGTTTCGGCAGTGGCAGACAAGTAAACCTCGGTATGTGTTGCGGCCCGATTTACTACCACCGACATCTGATCTGCCAACACTGCGCCAGACAGAACCAGCATTTGGGCCGCAAACGTCAACGCATGTATTCCGAAGATACGCACTAGAACGGCGCTTATGCGGAGCTTGGTTCGAGCAATCCCATTTCGGCCGCTTCTTCCCAGATTTCTTCGAAGACCTTCTTGGCACGTCCGCGTTGACGAACACCTTGCGCAGCTTCTAGGTTGTCCAGTTTTCCTTCGCCTTCCACAACAACAAGGGCGACCATGCCTGTCGCCGAATGCGGCGTACATTTATAGCCATATACTCCAGGAACATCAAACGTGACTTCGACGTCCTCGTTGATCCGGCCATCCCATTCATTTGCACCATCAGGTATCATGCCATCGATAGAAGCGCTGTTGTGGCTTCGGTCTGTCGCCTTGAACAGCACCGTTTGCCCAGCTTCGACTGAGACCACGCGCGGGAAGAAGACGTTCCGCAATTTGCTATCCGTCGGGTGCTTGGTCAGCATTTCGACAACAACGGGTTCATGACCATCGGCCGCAAGCGGCAAAGCAGGAAGCAGAGTTGCAGCGGCAGTGCCAGCCAAGAACGTACGGCGGCTATGCGAATTCGACATATTTGGACCTCAGTAGATGAATGTGCCTGCTGGGGTGACCGGTCGATCTTCCTCGCTGTGCATTGCAGGATAGAGTGGATTGCGCTAAAGTCTACAGTTATGCTCAGGTATTTTTCTCGCGCGCTGACATACTCTATTCTGACGATTGTTGGGCTTTGGTCGTCGACCTCTTTTGGTTTTGCTGAGACAGGCGTCGCCACCTGTGGCTCTCGTGTTTCAGATCACTTGGTTGTCCGTAAAGCGGAGGCAGGTGACGCAGATGCGATGGTGTTTTTGGGCAAAAAACTGACCAGACCAGATTGTACTGAAGCCGAGCAAAAAGAGGGGGTTCGATATCTTGCACTGGCTGTGAATGCGCAGCACCCAGACGCTATGTTTACACTCGGCGCGCTTTTGATCAGTGACGCAACAGCAGTGAACGAAGAAGAGTTGGGCCTTGCGTACATGCAGAGTAGTGCAGAGTTGGGCCATACCCTGGCCGCAGCGTTCCTGGGTGCGCATTTGATGTCTGTTTCGGAAAACCAGGATCAACGGGATCAAGCATTTCTTTGGCTTGGGCGTGCAGCAAATGACGGTTCGGTTCTCGCTGCAATGACATTGTCTCAGTTTTATAAGAGTGGCTTGCACGGTGTTCTGCAAGACAGATGCGCCGCTGCATTATGGCGCGAAACCGCTGGCTTGCTGCAGCATCCCGAAATAGATTTCAGCGATCAAACGGATCTGGCCTGTCGGTGATCATGTCCGTCGATGAGGTTTCATATGGCTGAGCGTGAACAGCAAAAACCCGTCGCTTCGCGTCTTGGAACGCGGTCTGGTCAGGTCATGACTTTGATCGTTTTGTTTTTGTGCGGCATTGTAGCGATGGTGGGCTGGGCAAGGTTGACGGATCAGCCGCTTGCCGCGAAACCTGCCGAATTGCCGATCACGTTCGAGCGTAAGCTGTACATTTCCGCAGACCTTGATGGCGCTGCGCGCATCACGGATGAACGTGGCGCAATAGTTGCACAGTTTGGTGCAGGAGAGGCCGTGTTCATTTCGACAATTTCACGGGTCATTGACCGCGAGAGGCAAAAGAAAAGTGCCGATCCCGACGCTCCAATCTACTTGAGGCGACGCGGCGAGACACGCTTGACAATTTTTGACCCGGAGACCTTGCGCGAGACAGAATTGAGCAGTTTTGGCAAAGACAATGTCGCGTCGTTCAATGTATTGCTTGAACGGCACAGTAACTAGCTGTCCAGCTATCCTGACAAAAAGTGTAAATTATTATTGACACAATGCTGTGTCTGGCTAGTGTGGTGGCGTCAAACACTGTCGTCCGTCAACAGAAATTTGCGCCCAGATCGTTCTCCGCGGTTCTGGTGGGCAAACTGGATCGGTAGGCAAGCCCGGTCCAAGTGTTTGGGCGGACGCAAAGATGTTTGGTTGCAGGCGCGTGTCTGCCGAAGAGGACCAGCCGTCTTGCCAGTTCAACATTCCAAGAACCGATAGGGCCTCCGCTCCTATCACCGTGCAGTTTGCACGGCCCGACCGATCGTTCACGCACGGTGGTCGGTCGGGCACTCATTGGTTATGCCGGACACGTTGTGTTCGGTCGAGATTGGCGCATGACTGCGCTGGAAGGGAGGAAACGATGGCACTGCTCTCGTTTGAACGAAAGTATCGGATCCGCGGCGGAACGCTCGTCGGCGGAGATCTCTTCGATTTTTGGGTCGGCCCGTTCTACGTTGGGTTTTTTGGGGTCACGACAGTCTTCTTCACGCTGTTGGGGACATTTCTGATATTTTACGGGGCCGCGTTGGGTGACACGTGGAACCCGTGGCTGATTTCGATTGAGCCGCCAGAGTTAGAGATCGGATTGGGCGCTGCCCCCTTGGCTGAAGGTGGCCTTTGGCAACTAATCACCATCTGTGCGCATGGCGCATTCATAAGTTGGGCATTGCGCGAGACGGAAATCTGCCGAAAGCTGGGCATCGGTTACCACGTACCAGTGGCCTTTGGTGTCGCGATCTTTGCCTACACAACGCTTGTGGTGATCCGACCCGTATTGATGGGCGCTTGGGGGCACGGCTTTCCGTACGGCATTTGGAGCCACCTCGATTGGGTCAACAACGTGGGCTACGCCTATGGCAACTTCCACTACAACCCGGCTCATATGATCGCCGTCTCATTCTTCTTCACCACCACGCTCGCGCTGGCACTGCACGGATCACTGATCCTGTCGGCAGCCAATCCGGAAAAAGGTGAAACAATGCGCAGCCCGGATCATGAGGACACGTTTTTCCGCGACTTTATCGGGTATTCGATTGGCCCATTGGGCATCCATCGCCTTGGCCTACTGCTCGCACTCAACGCGGGTTTCTGGTCTGCCGTCTGCATCGTCATATCGGGCACCGTTTGGTTCGATGCATGGGCGAATTGGTGGTACTGGTATGTCGATCTCCCATTCTGGGCCGACCTCGAAGGAGGCGTAAATGGCTGAATATCAAAACATCTTCACTCAAGTTCAGATCCAAGGCCCACCAGAAATGGGCATGGTCGAGGACACAGATGTGAGCGAGCGCACGAGTTCTGCACGCTTCTCCACCTTGATTGGCCGATTTGGAAACGCACAACTCGGACCTGTACATCTGGGATCATTTGGCGTCGTGTCTCTCGCCTCTGGGGCAATATGGTTCCTAATGGTAGGTGCCAGCTACTGGGCGCAAGCCGGCTACAATCCAGGTGTTTTCCTTCGCGACCTGTTCTGGTTTTCACTAGAGCCCCCAGCACCTGAATACGGCTTGAACATGCCTCCGCTTGATGAAGGCGGGATGTGGCTGATTGCCAGTTTTTTCCTACTTGTGTCGGTCATGGCTTGGTGGGCGCGATCTTACCAACTTGCTCAGCAACAAAAGATGGGCAAACACGTCTTCTGGGCCTTTGGTGCCGCGATTTGGCTGTTTCTCGTTCTCGGCCTGATCCGTCCCATCCTGATGGGCAGTTGGTCCGAAGCGGTGCCTTACGGCATCTTCAGTCACCTTGACTGGACCATGAATTTCTCGGTGCTTTATGGGAATCTTTTCTATAACCCGTTCCACGCGCTTTCGATTGCGTTTCTGTATGGCTCAACACTGCTTTTCGCGATGCACGGGGCCACAATTCTTGCCGTTTCCCGCTATGGCGGAGATCGCGAGTTAGAGCAGATTGTCGACCGCGGAACGGCCACAGAGCGGGCTGCTCTGTTCTGGCGCTGGACCATGGGGTTCAACGCCACGATGGAAGGCATTCACCGCTGGGCATGGTGGTTCGCTATCCTTTGTCCTTTGACGGGGGGTATTGGCATCCTGCTGACCGGTACAGTTGTCGATAACTGGTATGTCTGGGCCCAGAACCACGGCTATGCGCCATTGGATTAGGAGGGGTACACAATGACCAAACACGTCTTTGAAGTAGACGACACAACCGAGGAGGAGCGCCGCACCTACATCACGTTCGACATCGCCGGACAAATGGTGCGTGGTGCGATCATTGCAGGCTTTGTGTTTTTCGGACCGGTTGTGTTCGTTTATGCGCTTTACCTGCTGGGGACATGGCTGCCACCGGAGTCGAAGGAAGCACAGGATCCTACACCCGACAGCTTTGTGTCGTCGAGCGAAAACCTCTGACCATCGTGCTCGCTATCGCCGGGTAAGCGCGTTCGTGGGCGCGCCGCTTTTATCGACACTCCGCTGCTGCAGTCTGAAGCCAATCAGCCGCTGATAAGCACGCTCAGAATGCACGTGGCAAGGCACTGGCTAGTAACAGCGGTCAATTGCACGATTTTCCCGACCAAGGCATCGTGCTGTTGATACGCATTCAGTAAAAGCAAGCCTGCCAAAATCACATTCACGCCCGTTCGATACTCGCAACAATCCGGTCTGCTTCTTCGGGCGCGAGCCTGGGCGGATGCCAGTCCCGGCCAGGCGCTGCATCGAGCAGCATTTTAGTATAGGGGTGTTTGGGCGAGGCGAAGACGTCTGCCGCTGGCCCAAACTCGACCATTACACCTTTTTCCATCACGGTGATGTAGTCCGATATCTGTGCGGCGACGCGCAAGTCGTGGGTGATGAAAATAATCGCCATCTTGTACTTGTCCTGCAGGTCATTCATCAGACGGAGGACCTGTTTTTGCACTGAGAGATCCAGCGCCGAAACGCTCTCGTCTGCGATCACAACGTCCGGTTCCATCGCAAGTGCGCGCGCAATTCCGATGCGTTGACGCTGCCCACCGGAGAAACTGCGCGGCTTGCGCTTGTACGCTGCTTCGCTCAAACCAACCTGATCCAGCAACTCGATTGCCCGTTCTCGTGCCTTTGACGCATCCAGACCTTGCAAGTGCAGTCCACGCGTAATCATGAAGCCGACAGATTGCGACGGATTCAATGATCCGTAGGGGTCTTGAAAAATCATCTGAATGTTCTTGCGCGCATGTACGAGGTCGTTACCTGTCAGGCCAAGGAAATCCTCTTCATTTATGATAATCGCGCCTTCGGTTGCTTCTTCCAGCCGGATTAGCGTTTTCGCAAGTGTCGACTTGCCTGATCCGGATTCGCCCACAACGCCAAGCGTCTCGCCTGCACGCAGAGCAAACTGAGCGTCATTCAGTGCGTGTACCTGACTTGCCCCAGTCTCATAGATTTTATGCAAGGCCTGCACTTCGACGACGGGCGGGTCATTGCGTGTCTCGTCAGGGGTCCGGGTGGTTTCCAAAAGCGGCATCGCATCGACAAGAAGCTGGGTATAGAGCTCTTTAGGATGCATCAAAATCTGCTCTTTAGAACCTTCCTCAATAACCTTACCCCAGCACATGACTGCCACACGATCCGCTACATCTGCAACGACACCGAAATCGTGCGTTATGAAGATCGTCGCGTTGTCATACACGTCCTTAAGATCGTTGATCAGGCGCAGAATTTCCGCCTGCGTCGTGACATCCAGTGCGGTCGTCGGCTCGTCCGCGATCAGGACATCCGGCTTGCAGGCCAGAGCCATGGCTATCACGATTCTCTGGCACTGCCCGCCCGACACCTGATGCGGATAGCTGTCGTAAATCCGCGGCGGGGTCGGCAGTTTCATCTGTTCCAGCAGTTTCAGCGTTTCGGCCTTGCGATCACCAGGTTTGATATCGGGTCGGTGCAGGGCAAAAACCTCATCAACCTGCGCGCCAATCTTCATCGCCGGGTTCAGTGCCGCCATCGGTTCCTGGTAGATCATCGAGATTCTGGCGCCGCGCATTTCGTTCAGTTCAGATTGACTCATTTGCAGAACGTTTTGGCCGTCAAAGATCACTTCACCCGACGTGATTTCGAGCCGCCCAGGCACGTCATTCATAATCGCGGACGTCATGACGGATTTACCCGAACCGCTTTCGCCCACCACGCACAGGATTTCGCCACGCTTGAGGGTGAGGTTTACATCTTCGACCGCGAATTTGCGATCCGCCCCTCGCGGCAAAGCGATGGATAAATTTCTGATATCCAGAATGATCTCGGCTGGTGCTGACATGCACGGCTCCTTCGCGTTGATTGGCATTTCGGAGCTGGGATGATGCCTGGCAGCGCAATCCAAGCAGGTGTGCGGCAGTTTCGCAAGCCTGTCGCGCATCCTTGACATGTGCCAGCGTCGCAAGGCATTGCAACCGCACCAAGCGAGTGACCGCGCCAGGCACCTTTCGATCCGAAAATGCCAGGGGTTTGTCATGGCGCGTCATACACCATCCCAGATTTATTTCTGCGATCCCGGTATCGGTGATCGGCAGAACCTTGAATTGTTTCCGTTCGAGCAGAGCTTTTTGTGTGTCGCGCGGTACTTCTTTGAAACTCACGATACGCCTGACAACCAGTGCTGGATGCAGGGTTTCATGGCCGCGGAACAGCGCTTTCCGCCGCCCTTTGGTGCAACGATCGCGCATGCCATATCGTTGTCGGTGAGTGCGCTGGCCACCCGAAGTGGATCTTTCGCCTATTACAGAAACGATCATCCGCTGGCGGACCATGCCATCACGCGTGAAGAGCAATACTTGTTGCAAGTGCTGCGCGGTTTGCGGTCCGGGGAGGTTGCCAATTTGCAAACGACAGCAATGTTGCTGTGTTGCGGCGGAGATACACGGCCGTTTTTGGCCGCTATGGAACGACTGTGCATTATCACAGGCGACGTGGCAGAGCTGCGCTATCAAAGTTGATGTCTTGTGGGCCTTACCGTTCGCGATCAGCGGGAATTCGGCGGTTATGAATTTCCTGAGTATTTTTCTGGCGTCAGCGCCAATGGGACAGTTTAGTGCGTCTTGCTCCAAGCCGCTTTGTCCGCAGTCCAGACCTCAGCCGCTATCGCAATTCAGCATTTGCTGCGAATATCGGGAACCCGGGTTACAACCGCAGCATCCGGGCCATTTTCTGAGAGTTCGGTTCGGGCGACCCGCATGACCAGGCCGGTACCGCAATTGACAAAAAATTGCCGTAACGCTGAAGGGCAGCTTAGGGTGCTAGTGTTACAAATGCCGTGTTTGCTTTACTGGACAACAATTACGACGGCTCATAGTTGGAGCCGGCAGAACTCAAACCACCGGTAAGCCCACGGCTTTGCGGCCTTCGTCATTTTTGAGCGAAAAGTCCGCGCCGCCATGCGAACGCGCGGCATCGACAGTGAGCCAAGTGATAGCTTGCGCAACCCAGTCTGCCGAAATGTGCGCCTCCCAGTCGAGCTGGCTGACCGGGATGATCCACGACGACTTTTTGCCCACTGCATGACGGTGGTCGCCGTGCCAGGGCTCAGGCTGATCACGTTCACACCCTTTGGCGAAAGTTCCCTATGGACAGTGCGCATCAGGCTCAGCAGCGGAGCTTTTGTGGCGCAGTCGTGCGACCAACCTTCTTACGCAGCAGTGGCCGAGCCCGACTAGACATTTATGACCAGGCCTGTGCCTTGCCCAAACATGCCCGGTGCGACGGTCCTCAAAATGCGAAAGCGCCCTTCACGTTCACATCCAAGACCTTGCCCCAAGCCAATAGGTCTGCACCTTCGATCCGCGCGATCGGGTCGACAAGACCGGTGTTGCTCATCATAATTTCCGTGCAACCGAACCTCTCTATGGTGCGGCCAACAGCATAGGCGACTTGTAACCAGTCCGACAAGCCTCAGGCGACCCCGATGGGGCTTGGGCCAATCTCTCTAGCATGCCCGCATCGGGTGGTCCGGTCTGATTGATACTGCCTGACCTAAAACCAGACTTGGTCGTGTCCCCAGAACACCGAAGAAGAAAGTGTTGCGCTTTCTTGTTGCTCAATTCCGCGATTTCGCAAGAGTTTTTTTGAAATATCGAGCCCTCGATATCAAATAGGCTCGGGTAAGAGGGTCTTCTGAAAACCTTTTTTGCAAAAATTTAGGCACAGAAATCGAGACATTCGGCATTGCACAGCCAGAAGTTTTGGAATCTGCTTCCCACTAGAGACTTTCAAAGCAAAAACGCTTGTAATGAACAAGGAAGCAGGAATTCATCGGACCGAAATCGATGCGCAGCCAAGGCTCGCGGTCAAGGACGTATGCGTCGGCTACGCCGAGCAGCAGATACTTCACGGGATATCCTTGAGCATTCCGGACAGCGGACTCACCGCCATTGTCGGCCCAAATGGGTGCGGGAAGTCGACGCTATTAAAAGCGATGGCGCGGGTGTTGCCACTGCGCGGGGGGCACGTGCTTCTAGAGGGGCAGGCGGTGCATTCAATGCCAACGCGGGATGTCGCAAAAGTCATGGCTTTATTACCACAAGGTCCGGTCGCGCCTGAAGGGCTGCTGGTGCGTGAGCTGGTCGCCCAAGGCCGGTTTCCGCATCAGTCCTTGATCCGGCAATGGTCGCGTGAAGACGCGGCTGCGGTTGAATGCGCGATGGAAGCGACGGATACCGCACAGTTTGCGGACAGACCTGTCGATGCGCTCTCCGGGGGTCAGCAGCAGCGCGTGTGGATTGCAATGGTCTTAGCGCAGGAGACACCAATCCTGCTCTTGGATGAGCCGACGACCTTTCTCGATCTAAAAGTGCAGGTCGATTTGATGACGCTTTTGCGGCGGGTCGCGCATGACGAAGGGCGGACGCTGGTTGTGGTTCTACATGAGCTGAACGTGGCGGCCGCCTTCGCAGATCGGCTTGTGATGATGAAAGACGGGGTCGTGGTGGCGGAAGGACCTGTCGGTGAGGTGTTCACCGAAGCCAACCTGGCGCGAGTGTTCGGTCTCGACGCGCGCGTGCTGACGGACCCGGAAAGCGGACGGCCCGTTTGTGTCCCGAGGATCAGTACATGACCGGACTGCGCTTTGGCACAGGCGCGATGGCGCTTGCGGCGCTCGCGCTGGCTTTCGCATGGCATATCGCAGTCGGTGCAAAAGTGATCCCGCTTGCAACGGTTGCCGAGGCCTTTTGGGGCTATGATAAGACCGTTTTCGATCACGTAGTGATCCGCGACCTGCGTCTGCCGCGTGCTCTGATGGCCGTGGCTGTAGGTGCAGGGCTTGCGGTTGCAGGCGCGCTGATGCAAGGCGTGACGCGCAATCCACTGGCCGATCCGGGGCTCTTGGGATTGCTGGCGGGGGCCAGCTTCGCAGTGGTTCTGGGCACCTTCACAGGTTTGACCAGCCCGGTGGCGACCCCCGTGCTAGCCGCCGTTGGCGCGTTGGCAGCTGCGTTAGTTGTTTGGGGCGTGGCATCGGCTGTGCCTGGAGGAGCCACGCCAATGACGCTTGTTCTGGCGGGTGCGGCGGTGACGGCGTTTCTGGCGGCTCTCACGGCCATTATGCTTCTCATTGACGAGACCAGCTTTGAAGCCTTGCGTGTCTGGCTCACCGGCACATTAGCCGGGCGGCCGGGGTCGGCGGGGCTATGGGCGGCGGGTTGGCTCGCGATTGGTCTGGTCGTCGCTCTGGGCGCAGCGCGGCAGGTCACGGCGCTGGCCATGGGGGACGAAGCGGCAACGGGATTGGGCGTGGATGTGAATAAGCTGCGCCTGGCAATCCTCGCCTCGGTCGTGGCCCTGACAGCGGCGGCCGTCGCTATTGCGGGACCGATGGGATTTGTGGGCCTTGTGGTGCCGCATATGGTGCGGCTGGTGGTGGGCTACGATTACAGGGTGATCGTCCCGGCCTCGGCTTTGGCGGGGGCCACCTACATGCTGATCGCGGACATCGCAGCGCGGATGCTACTAGCACCCGTTGAAATCTCGACCGGTCTCATCACAGCGCTGCTTGGCGCACCAGTCTTCGTCTGGCTTGTGAGGGCGCGACTATGATCGAGGCGATTTGGCAAAAGCTCGATGGGCGGGTCACCTTCGCGCTCCCGCTCCGAGCAATTCTGGTTTTCGCAGTGTTGTTTGCCCTGATTTGCGCGATTACGCTCGTTGCGCTCATGTCCGGTAGTTTCCCGATGTCTGCCACCGATGCACTTTGGAGCCTTGCAGGTAATCCGCCGTCAGACATGGCCGCAACCGTGGTGTGGGAATTCCGGCTGCCCCGCGCGCTGGCCGCAGCCATGGCTGGCGCGCTCCTCGCGGGCTCGGGGGCGGTGCTCCAAACCGTGACACGCAATGCGCTCGCCGATCCTAGCCTTGTTGGCGTCAGCCAGGGGGCAGGGTTGGCTGTTGTGACTGTGCTGGTGATCTTCCCGGATACGCCAATAGGTCTCCGGCCCATACTGGCATTCGCAGGAGCTTTGGCGGTTGCCGTGCTGATTCAAGCTATTGCAATGCGACGCACAGGTGGCGCGACCCTGCGCTTCATCCTGACTGGCATCGGCGTTGCGGCGTTCCTGGGTGCGGTGACGCAGGCCATGCTAACCTATGGCGATTTGGACCGGGCCATGGCCGCGCTCAGCTGGCTGGCCGGATCAGTCCATGCGGCGGCGTGGAGCGATGTTCAGGTGCTGAGCATCTCGCTCGGCTTGCTGATCCCGGCAATGATCTGGGCGGCACGACCGCTTGCCGCGTTACGTATGGGACCGGAGATTGCCACTGGCCTTGGCTCCGCCGTTACGCGTGACCGCGCAGCGCTGATCACGCTGTCCGTTGCATTGGCTGCGTGTGCAGTTTCGATGGTTGGCCCGCTAGGCTTTGTCGGCCTCATTGCACCGCACCTAGCGCGACGGCTGGCACGCTGCGGGCCAGGGTTGCGTCTGGCATTGAGCTTGGCGACGGGGGCTGCCCTTGTCGCAGGTGCTGATCTCATTGGGCGGACAGCTTTTGCACCGGTTCAGATTCCGGCAGGTCTTGTGACAGCCGTCATTGGCGGACCGGTTTTCGGTTGGCTGTTGCTAAGGAATGCTACGGCTCAACGCTAAAGGCTTTTTCCTCGGCCGTGTTCAGGCGCAAATCAAGCCACACGAACAAAGCGGTCTACCTTACCAGCCTTATTGATATCTCTTGTGAATTTTGCAATCTCGGTCTGAAGGGACCATCGGTTACTCTCGATGGTAATAGCGTTTTTGTTCGCATGCCCGCGCTCGGCTACGGGGCGGCCGCGTCACTTGCAGCATAAGCGCCGATTACAAACAGGATGACCTGTTCGAGGCTTTCATCGTCGCCACTCATTTTTCGAGCGGTGACGAACGAAGCGATAACCGTGCTCTCAATGACAGGTTTCTTTAAGTCCTTTTGCGGTCGTACGCGTGCAAGTGCGGCTGCATAGACAAGGTGAAGTATGGTCTCGAAAGCCTCCGCGACGCGGTCATGTTTGATGCCAGATTTTTCCAAGGCAAACATGATCCGTTCGACCAACGGAACAACAAGCAGGCTGCCACGTCCACCGGTTAGCAGGTGATGCACTATCCAATTTTCTTTTGAAACGACCTTAAACCCAGCCATTGCAATGGCGGTAGCTTCGGCACGTGGGGGCAGAGTACGTGGTTCTGGTGCGTCTATTTGCAAAGCGACGGCATCGACCATTTTTGCAATCAGATCCTCTCGGTTCTTGACATGGTTGTATAACGACATCGGGCCTGTTTCGAGGTGGGTCGCAACACGCCGCATTGAAAGGTTTTCAAGTCCGTCAGATCGCGCAATTTTGAGTGCAACATCGACGATACGCTTTGAATCTAGCTTAGGTTTTTGTCCAGATTTGTTGTGATTATGCAGCATTCTGATCTTTTTTATCGGGATTTAAGTACGGTGTACGTTGCGGCATTGACGGATCGATGTGATGGCCTGCAACTGCCTCCTTGAATGATGCCGCGCAAGCCTCTGCCAGCTCCGTATCAAAGAAACTACAAGGATCCTGGCATGACGCATATTCAAAAAACAGCCTTTGTCGTGTGTGCTCTCACAAGTGCCGCTACTGCTACGAACGCACAAGAGGTTCCCTTTGACCTTGGCACTCTGGTGCTCCGGGGCGAACGCGTGGAACGAAGCGTTTTCGATACCCCGGCTTCGGTCTTTGCTCTTGGTAAAGAGGACATTGAAGACCGCCCCCAAACCGCGGATGTGAAAGAGGTACTCGAAGACGTTCCAAATGTATTGACGCTTGGCAGTTCAAACGAAGCGCCGACCATTCGCGGGCAACAAACGCTCGGCCCATTGTCGGGAGGCCTTGCGACACTCAGCGGGTCTTTACCGAGAGGCACGATCACAATTGATGGTCGCCCGTTAAGCTTCAATGAGTATGTTTTCGGAGCAACATCGGTATGGGACATTGAATCAGTCGAAGTGTTTCGCGGTCCACAGACGACATCGCAGGGAGCTAACAGCATCGCAGGAGCCATCTACGTTCGGACAAATGATCCCGTGTTTGAGCGGGAGGCAGCGATACGAGGCGAAGTCAGCTCGTTTGACGGATATCGGTTTTCCGTCATGTTGAATGAACCGCTATCAGACAGTGTGGCCACTCGCTTTGCCCTCGACTATCAAAACCGCGATACTTTCATCAACTATGCCACCCCAGGGCAACAACTTGTTGACGGGGTCGACCGACTTCAAAGCTTTACAGGACGCGCCAGCGTTCTCTGGCAACCTGTCGATGTTCCAGACCTCTCTATGCAATTCACGTACAGCCGTTCGGAAACTGACCGACCGCAAACTGAAAATGTCGACGTACCTTTCGAAGAACTGAACCGCACGACAAATCCGTTTCCACCTACCTTCCCAACCCAGTCGGATTCGGTCGTTTGGGAAACTCGGTATGATTTTTCGGATACATTTGGTCTTCGCAACACGCTTACGTTCAGCAGTTTTGAAGCACAACGCAACGTTGCCGTACCAGATCAAGGTCAGACTAGCAGCGAAGGGGAGGATTTCTCAAACGAATTGCTTTTGGATTTCGAAAGTGCCGACGGCAACCTAACCGGTGTTGCAGGTCTTTACTTCCGAGAAATCGACGAAGACATAGATTTTAGGTTCGCGGGCGCAGACACGATACTTCAAGATGAAAAGTCGAGCGTGGGCGTCTTCACAGAGTTGACCTATCGCCTCAACGACCAATGGGACGTTACAGGAGGTCTGCGTTATCAGCGCGATAGCCAGAAACGAACGGGGACAATTTTAAGTGGAAGTCCTCTCGAGCGCACCGTCAATTTCGACGAGACCTTTGATGCTGTGTTACCGCGGTTTGCCATCGGTTACGAGCCCAACGAGGATTGGCGTTTTTCCTTCCTCGCTTCGAAAGGGTACAATCCTGGTGGCTTGGGTGTGAGCGCCGGTATCCTGTTCACGGCTCCTGGCAAAGATCCAGTATTTTTGTTTGAGCAGGAAGAGGTCTGGAACTACGAACTGGCGGCCCGTGCCAATTTACTGAATGACACGCTGACGCTGACAGCAAACCTGTTTTTCAGCGATTTTAATGATGCACAGAGATCCACCGTTACGAATGTGCCTGGGTTTGGGCCTGATGAAATCGTGCGAAATGCCGAAAGCGCCCGATCCTACGGGCTGGAGTTCTTTGCGGATTACAGGCCAAATGATCGCCTGCAACTAAATGGTGGATTCGGCCTTCTCAATACGGAAATTCGACAGTTTGACGCCGCGTTGTCATCGATCACTGGCAATGACTTCGCCTTTGCGCCAGATTTTACTGCGAGCTTTGGCATCGATTACGAAGTGGTCGATAATCTCACAATCGGTGGTCAAGTTCGGTTTAACAGCGGTTACTTTTCTGACGATGCAAACACGCCATCACTCGAGGTGGACAGCTTCACAATTGTAGACCTGCGCGCATCATACGCTTTGGACAACGGCGGCGAAATCTACGCCTTTGTCAACAATCTGACCGATCAGGTGGTTGCGACGAATATCATTCCAGGGACAAACGTGGTTGCATCAACAACAACGCCTCGCGAAATCGGGATCGGAGCGACCTTTAGATGGTAGATTTGCTGCAGAGTGATAGTTCTCGTAATCCGGTCTCAAGAATCGGTTGGATTACATCCGTCTGTGCTGTGATCTTTGCGCTCTGTCCGGTGCCACTGAAGGCACAGAGTACAAGTTGCTCTTCAGAAGAGATCTTGTTCGAGCATATCGTTGGCGAAACATGTATCCCGAAGGACCCGCAAAGGATTGTCGCGACCTGGGATTCCGGCGGTGCGCTCCCGCTGCTAGAGCTTGGCGCTCCAGTAGTTGGCACAGGTTTTCGGGATATTGGTGACGGGTTGTCTTTTGTTCGTGGTGTTACTGACGTTTTGGGGATCGAGGCCACGAAGGCGCTTGAGCCCATCGGCTCCGGCTTAATCGTGGACGTTGAACGTGTTGCTACGCTCGAACCTGACCTTATCATCGGGTATGACTTTAACGAAGACATCTACCAAAACCTGTCGAGGATAGCCCCGACGGTTTTACTTCCGAGATTGGCTCCCTACAAAGAATACATGCAACTACTCGCCACAGCAGCTGGGCGTATGGATGAGTTTGATAAGCGTTGGGCAAAATATAGGTCTGATGTGGAAGAAGCGCGAACGCTAATTGGGTCGCCTGAAACTATCGTCGTTTCAATGCTAGACGCGAACACGGATGGATTGTGGTACTTTCCGGGCTGGGGCGCACTTGATGTTGTTATCGATGATGTGGGTTTTGGAAGACCGGCTCTTCAAGAGAAGGCCAGCCGTTACCTGACGGGCATAAGTCTCGAACGCATTGAAGAGTTGGATGGAAACGTCCTCATTACAGGATATCGGCTTGATGCTGGTCAGTCCGTTGCACAAATCACGACATGGCTTGATAGCGGGGGTGGGCTCTGGCGAAAATTACCGGGGGTCATCGCTGGACAGCATTTTTGGTATGATCGGAACTTGTGGAACGGGAGGTCCTTTGCATCACTTGAGGCGTCACTGTCAGGGCTATTGCTTCTGACGGCCGGGAAGGGTGGCGAGCCGTAGCTGATGGATTCTATATCACTCAAGGCCGCTGTTCATGGACGCTGTCATCGGGTTGTCGCAAGGAGCTACTGGCTTTCCATGTTGTGGTCACCCAAACCGTTCCACTGGCGCTGACTTTAAGTTCCTACTGTCTAAACACCGTCAAAGTGAACTCTGATCTCGAATGATGCGCCTATCTCGCTGTCAACGACCGCACGCCACGCAGGACGCCTTGGGCCAGGGATTGCAGCAGAGGGGTGTTGGCCTGCGCGTCTTTACTCTTGTCGACCTTGTGCTGATCTTCGGTCCGCCCGGCACGCCAGTAGCTGGATAGGTAAAGCATCTGCTTTCCGACATTTCGTTCGATGCGGTAATACGTCCTGAGTGCTCGCATTGTGTCAAATTCGCAGGCGGTCCAGACAAAGGGTTCACCATCCAACCAATCCAGCCCCTTGATTGCATCGAGAAAGCTATTGTTCAACGCTTCTGGGTGTGGATTGACGATCCAATGCAAGTGCATGCCTTCCGGCAATTCCAAGTCCTGCCTGTCCGCGTCAGATGTGATCTCGAAGATAGCGTGGCCCTTTGCTTTTAAGGTCAGCTTCTCCAAATTGCACATGGCGGCGGGCTGCCCTGTCATATCTCCGGCAATCAGGTACCAGTCGGCATCAGGTGGCACCATTTTTACTGTTCCGGGTCCGTTGATCTCCATCCGATCGCCGGGTTTGGCCTGTGATGCCCAGTCAATAGCAATCCCACCTGTGTCAGCATGCATCGCGAAATCAACGGCGATCTCACCTTTTACAGCATCATGGGACCGGATCGAGTAGGTGCGCATGACTGGCCGGTCCGGTTTGACCCGTGGCAGTTCGGGAAAGACAAGCTTGATGTAGCCACCTTCTTTTCCAACAGGAAAATCAGTCAGCTCAGGCCCCCCGAATACAATACGCCGCATGTTCGGCGTGACGTCGGCCACCGATTTTACAACTGCTGTTCTGCTCATTGCGAAACTCCTACTCTCCGGTTGGTTGTCGCGCTTGCTTACAGTTGGCTTGCCATTTGTTTGCACCGTAGTCCAGTCCGGCCCACAGTGGAATACCAAGCCGATGTTTTCCGGTCAAACAGCCGAAAGCGTAGTTTTGGAGTAGGCCAAATGAGCAATTGTGAACTGCTGGTTTTTTTCGCGTCTTGATGGTTGTTCAGCTTAGGCAGCAAAAGAACGTTTCGGATTTCGCGGCTTAGACCAGATACTAATCTCCGCTCTGGCCAGATCGGCTGAACGGCAGCGATTCCCGTGCTGTAAGAGCGAATGGATGCCGCTTAAGCAATAGCCGCATGTGCATAAGTCCGCTTTGTCCGCAGACTGTGAGTTCAACCGATGCTGGATCTTGCCACCGCAGCGAAAGTCCGGTTCGGTGAAGCTGCATTGCAGCGCAGGCTAACCCAATGAAGGGCTGGTATGGGCCGTCCTTGAATGTTGCTACACCCCTTGCCAGTCCGATGCTGTATCAGCTCCAAAGGCTGCGAAGAGCCCAGAGTGACGAATACTGCGATTTACATGAGTGTACGGTGTGTCACGTAATCATAATGTAGTCAGCCGATGGCTTTTTGGAACCCATTTAACAACCGAGCTGTAAGTAGGCCTCTTCTAGTTCCTGTGCACTCAATGGGTTGCGGTTCTTAATTTCTATCAAATTTATACGTTCTCGGTGAACCCGATAGCCTTGATCGACTGCCCAAATAATGCTGCCACAAAAAACTAAAGGCTGCTCAAAACTAGCGCGAAATTTGATAGTTGCATATCTACCTGGTGGTTGACCATCCGGATTTACGAAAATTGTTACTTTTTTGTTATCTAAGCTTGTCAGCCTACCAAAGCGATTACGGATGGTTGTCCATATCGTCTCGAGTTCTTGGCGCGACATATTCTCTTTCTGCTTTGAACTGAGTAACGCATACGCTGCATCGAAGTTATGGTTTTCACGCAACTGAAAGTAACCATTATGGTACTTTAGCACCGTGGCAGTGATATCTTCGCGGGTTCCGACCTCGCCCAGTACCATTGTACCGCCAATCATAAAGACGGTAAGTGCACCTGCCACCATAGCTGCAATTCGTTTAACCATCAGTTTCGCACCATCGGTTGTTCCGTTCTCCGCAGGTAAACAGCTATTCCAGCGAGAGCTACAATAGCAATATGCATGAATGGCACCCATTGCTCATGTGCACCAAGACCGTCGCCCAGGTAGAGCCGATCAAAGTAGTAGTGGCCAACTGTAAGAGACATTCCTAAGACGAGGAAAATGGCCCAGCCGAGGAAAAAGAACGCAAGCAAACAGCCTACGTATGCCCAGAATATGTAGGCTGGAATATTTGTTTGTGGCCAATAGAATGCGGCAGAGCCGAAGACTATATACCAAATAAGAAGCACAAGTAGAATTAGTACCCAGCCGATACGGCGCATGATTCCCTCGTTGAACAGTTGGTTACATATCTAGTGCGTCCATTGTAACGTCGGCGGAAAGCTGCTCCCAGACATCGTAGGTACGGTCCGCCACAAACTGATCAAAGACCTCTACCCCAGTATTTTGTAGGAATGAGTCGCCTTCGCCATATATGTGGTGCGTTATGCTTCCATCGTCTTCTAACTCGCCATATTGCAAGACGATGCCGTCAGCCGCCTGATGTTGATCTGATTGTGTGTAATTTATGAAGTAGTCTGTTTGATCTTCTTCGGGGTTATCGATCCTGAAGCTATACACGAGGTTATCTATGAGCCAGTCAGGTGTGAACTGATCGAGCGGTCCGACATCATTGATTGTACCATTTACAGAACTTCCTTGGCTATCGCCCGGTGTTGGCCGCTCTGCAAGCGCTGCTTCAAAATCAGCCAAACCCGCCTGTCCTGACAATCCAGCATCGACATCGAACTCCAAGCTGTAAGCATATGGCGTTTGAATTGGAGGCTCATCCCACGCTCCGAAAATTATAGTGTCTGTAGCATCGTATGGATCCATGCCGGGTCGAGCAGGAAGTGCAAAATTTGGCAACCCTTCCAACACAGGATCAATTATGACAAGGCCGTCAGTCGCATCTGCACCGTCGGCAACTAAGATGCCGTCATCATTGATAACGTCCGCCGCTGCAAAATTGCCGTCACTGTCGGTAAAGACGAAGTCATCCGGCGCTAGTCCGTATGCTGTCATCTGGGCTTCGGCTATCGAGACGCCTTGCTCGACCATTTGAATAGCCTCTAACTGTGCAGGCGAAATTGCTTCGATGGCCTGTTTTGCCGCGACTAATTGTAGACGAGCTTCTTCTGAGGGGAATGTTTGCACAAAGCTGCCCACGTCTGTGTGTATTACTCGCCCATCGTCACTGAACATTCCATATACGCTTTGATAGTGAATTACGTCTTGGGACGTCAGAACGTCTCCAAAAAAAAGCCTGGCGGCCATCCGTTCCCAAGCATAGCCGAAATAGCTTGATCATGAACTTGCTGGTACTCCATTTCCAACCGAGTTTGGTTGTCGACTACATAGTTTTCTGCGACAGCTACTGTGATCGGCCCTCCGTTGTAGGGTGTACCATGTCCGATGATCGCCGTATCGACATGCACGATTTGAACAGAAGGCTCTTCAAACACAGTGTCGTCGCCGCTCCCACCAACGAGTTCATAATCATAAGTTCGATCGCCGTGATCGTCGTCGTCAAACCCACCTAGAACTAAGGTTGGAAGCTCGTATGGCTCATCACTTGCGCCGCCGCCGGAGCCCTCCGACGACGCTCCGTAAACAGGTTGAAACTTTAATGACGAAAAAAAATTGTTTTGCACAGCGCGATCCTTTTTTCGGAGAATTATTGTGCGCTGGCGGCTTAGCTTGCCTTCTATCTATAGTAGAGACAAGTGACACTTAGTGTCAATGCTGTGATTGCGCGGCCAAGTGTTTGACTGACGGAATCAGACGTCCATTTTGCTTTGTCAAAGTAACAATTTTTTTGACATGCATTCGATTGTCACGACGTATGTATTTTGCCGATTTGTGCGGAAGTTTCTCTGCGATTTTGCTCACTAGCCGGGCAGGCCTAATGCGATGACCGATCAGACTTATGATCCAGAGTTGATCGCCCGACTGCCATTCCGGAAGCGTGAGCGGTACTTGGTTCTGGACGTGCTTTTCAGCGGCTGCTTCATTCAGAAAAGCCCACGTTACAGCACCATACTGACGATTTCCCTCGAAGAAGAAGAACTGCTTAAGACGTATTGGAGGGATCAGCATCGTGTTAATGTCAGCAAGCAGGTATCGCCTATGGACTGGGCAGACAGACATAGCCTTGCATAGTGCGCCCAGAGCTTGGTTTTCGTCCATTCTCTTTTTGTACTCCTACTCGCGTATGATCAGAGTGACCGTGACATCGTGTACTATCGGTGTCTACTATAAGCGTGGCTTAACAGAGGCATTTACACGTTGAACCACGGGCGCAGTGGCTACCCATCGATGGAGCGTTTGCTGCCCTTGATGTGACCGCGGCGACAGCGTTCTTTGTCCGCGATGTGTGAGTTCCCACCTATTCAGACTTTGCGCTCGCAGCGAACGGCGGCTCTGACGGGCCGCAGCGCAGCGGCGCGGTCAAAGGTTGGAGGGCGGCTTTGGGCCGCTCACACCGCCATAAGACCATTGACCTCTCAAACTAAAATGCCTTGACGTCCGTCTAAGTTTCGTGCGCCATAGCCGCCTCATTCATGACGCATACCTCGACGGGCTGTATTGCAGGTCGCAAAACCTGACACATCTTTACGACAATTGCGCGTGCGTTCGAGGGGTTCGGTGCACGGCTTGCTACATCCATTCAGGCGTTACGGCCATCATAGCTAAAAGAATGGCCATTCCAACCAGCGCCTGTATCACCGCACCAACCATCAGGATACCAATTGCGCGGCGCTCGCTCTGCTCATGCGCAAGGGCATCGCGCCTCACCAGCCAATAGTAGCTATCGTTGGGCAAAATCGCGATGAACGACCCAAGGCAAATAGTGAAGACTGCGGCAATTTCGTTGACGCCGCTTGTTATCAGAATTGGAGCCGCCACGGGTGCAACAGCGGCAAAGGTCGCCATGGAAGAACCCTGCGCCAATTTGAAGAGGACCGTCAGCACGAAGAGCGCCAGGAGCGTCAGCGTTCCGCCGTCTGGAGGCACAAGCCCATCAAGCGCAACATTGCCTGTCAAAATGCCGCCGAATGCACTGGCGGCCCCGATGACCAGAAGCAATGATCCGGTCCTCCGAACGGCGCTGTCGAGACAGTCGCGCCGGGCTTCAGACGGCGTTTGCAGCAACGCAAGTGCCGCAGCGGCCATCAGGGCGCCCTTGGGCAGAAAGAGAAAGTCCATGATCGCGTACCCGGTGGCATCGACAAAGCCGCCCAAGCTTAACAACCCCGCCATCAACATGAAGGGGGCAAAGGTGGCCCAGAGGTGTGCGTCTCCGGTCGCTGAGGAACTGGTGGACGCGGCAGTTCGGCCGACCGCAAAGCGCCTCCAAAGAACTGCCGCCAGCCATACGGGCAACGTCAGCAACGCCCCGCACAAGAGCAAGAGCGTGGGTTCCGTCGCTGAACCTCCCGTGACACCAAGCCCTGTGGCTACGATCAATGGCCCGGCTGGATAGAGTAGCTTGAACCCGGCGTAAGCTCCGAACGCAGCATCAAGCTTGTACCGTCCAGCCGCAGGGGACAGCGCCGCATAAGCCGTATCAGGGCAAATCATGCCCGCCCCTGCGATTGGCGATGCGAGCAACGCAGTCCGACCTGCCGCTTCTGTTCCGATGTTCCGCCGTGTCAAGGCCGCGGCCAATATGAAAGACGGCAAAAGGATCAGCGCAAACTCCCCAAGGGCGCGCCCAAAACCGACATTGAAACTGTCGATGACTTCCCCCGCATCGAGGCCGCCTGCAAACCCGAGAGCCAACGCCAAAATCACCATCCAGATCACCAACGGCAAATCCGGCACAAACCGCCTCGCGGGAAAGTTCGTGGGTGCAGCTGAAGGCATGTCGGTCATTTCGGGCTCATCCTATGTCACAATCTGAAATCATGCTAAGGCACAGGAAGCCTTTGCCATAATGAGAAAACATGAGGTCCTACATGACCCAAGCTCATGCCAAACCGCCATTGCGATCCTTGCAGATCTTCGAGGCCGCCGTGCGCCATGGGAATTTCACCGCCGCCGGTGCGGAGCTTGGCATCACACAAAGCGGTGTGTCGCGGCAGGTGTCCGATCTGGAAGCGACGCTTGGCATCGCACTGTTCATCCGGAGGGGCGCAAGGCTTGCCGTCACGCCTGCGGGCGAGCGGCTTGCAAAGCAGTTGGCAGACGCCTTTTCCAAGACGTGGTCGGCAGTCGCGGAGGCGCGGCTCTCGGATCAGATCGTCACGTTGTCGATGCTCCCGTCGGTCGCGGCCCGTTGGTTTGCGCCACGGCTTGGGGCGTTTCTCTCCGCAAATCCGAATGTCGATCTTCGCATCACGGCGTCCCGACACCTTGTGGACTTCGAGACCGAAGGCGTGGATGCGGCAATCCGGTATAGCCCGTCACCGGCGCACAACCTGGACATAACAAAACTCGGGACCGAAACCGTGCGCCCTGTCTGTTCCCCAAAGTACCACCGCGATCGTCACTTGAATTCACCGGCCCACCTTTATCGGGCCACACTCCTTTTCGGAGATATCCCTGAGGATTGGCGCGCTTGGTTCAAAGCCGCAGGTCTCGATCGCACTCCACATCCCGGCCCTCGTCTTGGCGATGATGGGGCGATCTTGCAGGCCGCCATCGACCATCAGGGGGTCGCGCTCGGACGGTCGCTACTGGTCGCAGACGACATTGCGGCGGGCCGCTTGGTCGCGCCATTTGGTGATTTCCTGGACGCGAGCCACGCATATTGGTTCGTCCGACCCAAGGGAGCAGCCCCATCAGCGGCCGTCGAAGCTGTCAAAACATGGCTGGTGCAAGAGTTCATTTCTCAAGCGGAGGCTCGCAGCGACCCTGCTATCGGCAGAACGCAAACAGACCAGAGTAAACCCGAGATCGAGTAAGTGAGAGACAGATGATCAACATCCGCCGCGCTGACCCGACTTCGACCGATGCGGTGAACCTTTTGACCGCTGGCCATCGCGCCATGCAATCCCTGTTCCCGGCAAAGCGGAAAGTGGAATTTTCCGTAGATGCGCTGGTAGCATGCCACATTTACCTGTTCTTGGCGTATCTAGACGATGTTCCTGTCGGGTGTTGTGCCGCGTCCAATGAGGCGGATTACTCCGAACTCAAGAAACTGTTCGTCCTGCCCGAGGCGCGCGGGTACGGCGCTGCTGCGGCGCTGGTTTACCGCGCCGAAGAGACGGCCCGCGCCGCACAAAACGGGAAGGTGATGTTGGAGAGCGGGGCTGGCCTACATGCAGCGCACAGGCTCTATCTACGCTTGGGCTACAAACGGCGCGACGCATTTGGCGCGCATGAGGATCTGCCCACAAGTCTGTTCTTTGAGAAGGCCCTCGCGCCCTGATCCAAGGATCAGCAACATTTCGGATCACATGTACCAGGGCCTAGGTCGGTCACGCGCCGGAGCGCGTCACGTTCAATTTGGCAGCATGCGAGAATGGCGGCCTTCAAGCGTTTTCGCCCTCTTTGAACACGCGATTTTGCGGTCGAGAGTTCGAGACCCTTGGCGGCGGCCAATTCGGTCTGTCGTCCGCCTTCCATATCTACAAAGAAGATGGCCTCGCGGTAGGTATCGGGAAGTTTCGCCACCAAAGGCATAAGGCATTGGGCGAAGTCGTCGGACAGGTCGCCATTGCCTTTGGGGTCAGCAATATCGTCAAACGCTTCTTGTGCAGCAACACTTGCATGTTTTGACCGGCGCCGTTGATGATCGATAAGGGCCGACTTGGCGACGGTATGCAGCCAAGCCAGCGGTTCCCGAGCCTGTGCCAATGCGTCCCCATGGCGAGCCACGCGCAGGAATACATCCTGAAGAACGTCATCGACATCTTGCGGGTCCTCAATGCGGCGCAAAAGATACCGGTGGAGCGCTGTTCGAAACTCACGATAAGCTGTTTCTGGGGTCATAAGATCAGCACTCTAGCAGCACCTTTTCTCGCCAGCATCGCGCGCCTGAAAGAACCGGTCCAAGTTTTGCGGAAGCGTGTAGCGCCCACGCGCCTCCTTCTCGGCCTCTGTCTCAACGCAGCAGGGTGACGCCTGCGCTGTCTTTATGGCTTTGGCCAAGATGGCCTGTACGATCATGCCTGTCGGGGCGGCGCTTTGGGTCTCACCTCTCCACTGCCATGTTCGACAGTTTACGGTTGTTTTCCCGCCCGCGATGTCCCCGCAAGACCCACATTCGCCTTGGGTCACTGCCGGATCAATGTCGATCCCGTTCAGGCGGATGGTTGGCGAGGCGACGAGCTCATGGGCGATGGCGTCCTGCCGGTTGGCAACGTGCACTCGCTGCACCTCCAATGCCTTGCCCATTGCGGCCAGCGGTTCGGCCACAATCGCCACCGCCTCGTCCAAGGCGCGCCCGGTTGAGCCGCAGGGCTTACAAACCGTTTCATCCAGAAACAAGAAGTCCAGTTTCAAGACGGTGGGCTCAAGTTGGTTGGTATCGGGTGAGATAGAATTCATGCAACAGGTCATGGACAGGCTCCTTTTAGATATCACTGCACTCCTTGACGCATGAAATCGAAAAAAGATGCACATCTTCGAGATCCTATATCAGTTCAAATTCCTTCTCCCAGCGAGTGTACAGTCCGCGTTCAGTTCGCTGAGTGCGAAGGCGGTTCTGTCCGCTTATATCCAGTGCATATGCCTCCAGAATTCGGTTTCGCGGCCATTGGCGCAGGCGCAGCGAAAGTTTCAAAAGTCCCGCACAGCGGAAGTCGAGCTCGGGAGAATTCCTTCGTTAGCAGCGAATGTCCGGAATGCCGGCTGCGCCCGCAGCATCCTTAGGAGTCGGCTAACGGCAGCTTTGGGCCGAGCCTGAGTAAGGGCGGGCAGGGCAGCAATATGTCAGTAATACTGACATACCGCATAATCTATCTTATGTAAATGTTCGGTGTTGGTGAGCTATTTCTTGGTAAGGAGACGTTCGATCGGAATGCAGCTTACAGCCGCAAAGAGCCCAAAGTGACGGATGCTGCAGAGTGGACAAGTGTCTGTTTTTGCAACAAAGCTGACATCGACATCTAGCCGCTCGACGGTCGGCTTGGGTGAACAAAGACGCCGTATTTCTGCCTTTTTGCCTCGGTACATGCGGTGACATGAAGAAATTCCTTAGCACTCTTTTCGGAACGTCGTTGGTGTTTGCCGTCCTTTCGGTAGCCGCTCTGTTTGTAAATGACCCGACCCCACTTGATATAGGCGTCGCGGTGGGCTTCATCGCGGCAACGGCGGTCCTGTATGCCATTGCGCGATGGTACCTTATCCGATTTGGACGTATCGGCCTCCTAAAGCCAAAACTGTTTCGAAAAGAGAAGAGCAGCAAGGCCTACAAGGATCGTGTTGCCTTCAACGCGGCCAGCCTAGTCACCAGCGCCATGAGCGCGCGAATGAACAAGCTGAATACCGGAGAGATCGGGCTCGATATGCGAATCCGGCTGGAGATGCAGAACATCAAGGCGTTGGGCTTCACCGATAAATTACGCACGTTTGAGGAACTGCAGTCGGAATCCACAATCCTCGCGTTTGTAGAAACTCATAAGGCAGATCGCAGTGACCCGCCGCTCAACCTTCTGCGCGACATTCGTGACACAACCCAGCTATTCAGGCTGCGCAAAATGGTGGATGACTGGTACGCTGAGCGTGCAGACCAGAAAACGGCCTATCAGGCTTGGCTGGCAGAGGTCGGAGACGTCGATCAAAGTCACTTGCTGACGGATGGTTGGATTGCGTTCCTCGAAAGCCTGCCCGGGCCTGACATCCATCTGTGGCATGGCGTTGCGACCGACTTTCATGAAATACCAGTAGATCGCATGAACGCTGCATTCTGGATCGTCGAACAAGATATCTGCGACCGAACAACCGCCTCTGAGTTCATCATGGGCTTCCTTCAGGCGCGCCTCGACATCGGTCACTACGATACGAAAGGCGGAAAACGGCTGCTGCAACCAGACCCGTTGCTGGATCGATTTGCTTCCGTTGTGGAGCGATACAACCGCGGTTTTTACAGGTTTCAGTCCATTACGGCTGGCATGCATTCCGCGGTTGTTCTGGAGGATGTTGTCGCAGACGGTATCTTAACCAACTACGAAAGTGCGACCGGGTTGGCCGGTCTTTTGCGCCCCAAAGGGATCATCGCCGACGGGACACAACCAACAGATCCTTCGGATCGCGGCTACAACTCGCCCTATGCGTTTTGGGATGAGGCAGGACTGCATCTGGCATATCCCGGTGACAACTGGCGTGCAGCGAGCTGATCCGATCACCCGTGAGCTACGGGAAGCGATGAAAGTCCGAAATCGCCTATAAGCGCCCCCCACTTTCAAGTTCGCTGGGTTCACTTTGTCCCGCGATGCTGACCTTCGTACAAGGGTCTCCAAAAGTCCACTTTGATACTGGGTG
>ERZ1740067.429-NODE-429-length-34198-cov-19.922912_pt1 | contig 34198 bp, 36 predicted proteins | sample MGYA00581736_ERZ1740067 | MGnify/ENA primary metagenome ERZ1740067 (study PRJEB43018, sample SAMN04849236) | marine metagenome | isolation source: floating plastic debris | place: Pacific Ocean | collected 2008-08-27 | study: EMG produced TPA metagenomics... | reverse complement strand
GTCTGGGCTGCCGGATAACTGCTGAGATTTTTATTGAGTTTTTCAGCAAACCCTAGAATATGTTCAACTGTTCTTAAAGAATCTCCGATCTCTAGTAAATCGTATTCCTCCAATGTGTGTTCTTGAAGGGGTGAATACACTTTGTTCGATACCTCATTAGATTGCGGTAACTTGCTTGCCACACCAGCTCCAATACCGAACCCTATCGCAGTAAAGCAAGATAAGACAACAGTGAGTAACTTTCCTTTCAGCAAAGAAGCTTGATCTGGTGTGTTGTGGTTCATATCATATGCCTCTAGGATGGTCATACTAAGTTTTTTTGTCTACAGGAAGAAGATTGCTGCAACTTGAGAGGCCGATCCACGTTTTTCTTACGCTGACTGGTTTCGGAACATCTGAGTTACTTCGGACCATGCAGTCCTTGCTATGAGAGGTCTAAACTCCCAAATGGTTATTAGTAAGGCCCATTCTTGGTTATTTAGTTTTTTACAGCGGTGGTTTAAATGCTCTACAAACATGCACCGGTAATCAACAGGGGTAAGTTTTACAAGAATTTCCTGTCTCTGGTGGAAAGTCAGGATGTAGGTTTTCGGTGAGAGAACTTTAGAAAGATTCTTGCGTAGGAGTAAGAGCAAACGGCGATGCTGGTCTAATGTTTTTTCTTGTCTATCATCCTGTTCTCCATAGTGGAAGTAGTGACTGGCTTCGATGCATCTGGCCCAGTCTTTGACTTTGGCTTCGAGGTCGTTCTGATGACGACACCAGAGGGTAAATCCTGGTAGATTCTGAGCGGTCTGCATGACATGTCCGACTAGGGCATCCCCTGTAAGCGGTTTTGAGGCCCCTAAGACGTGGCCAAACACGTAGGCTCGCATGGTGATGCGACCCAGGAGCCGGTTTGTTTGCCCCCCACCTGTCCAGCCGATCGCTATCTCGGCATTAAGGTCGTTGAGAAACTTCTCAGCCTTATTCGATAGCCTCCCTGTCTGTGAGGATGTCATGCAGTACCTCCTTCTGCGTCAGCAGAGAAGGTTAACCCAGGCATAGAACGGCTTTTTTCTTTGTCGGTGGAGGTATCTTCTTCTAAAACCGCACGATATTGACGACTGAGATTAAAGACTTCCAGTCCTGCTCCTGTAATTGCCAGAAAGCGTTGCTTGGCACCAGGAGCTACTTCTTCTCCCCAAGAACCCTTAATTAAGCCTTCATTCTCCAAACGCTTGACCGTTGGATAAAACGTGCCCAGAGACGTTTTTTTTCGACCGACTGCTTCATCTGCCTTTTGCAATCTATTGAGCACCTCAGTATTAGACATGGGCGCACTGAGATTAGAAGCCAGTACAGCCAGCACGCCCTCCTTAGTGGAAGGTAGCAACACAACAGGGCGTTTTTCGTTTTGAGACGATGTTGTTTTCTTTTTAGGCATTTATCTTCACTTTCAGAACCCCCTTACATTTGTAAGTTAACTTCATGATAGCAGCATTTCTTACAAATGTAAGGAGAAAGTGAAGAATAGAGTTACAGCCCTAACGACCAAAATTTCTCCATTTCTATACAAAGGCGGTTGAGGCCTTCGCCGGTTCTAGCTCCAACCCCCAGGTTAATGGATGAGTTTATTTTTATAGCATTAAGGTATTAGACCTTTATACCTTTAAGACTTAATCACCTTGAGTCTTAAAGGTTTAATTGATCCCGTAACCCTTCAATATCAGTTACCTTACCCCACTCTACTGATTGCATTTTCAGTAAATCAATCGCCACCTGAATTAAGTGAACAGGATAAACTCGCTCCGGTCCTGGCACTGGCGTCTCATTATTGTCTCGAATATCCTGGGCCATATCCTGTAACCAACGCTGTTGTGAACGTGTCACTTGAATATTCAATGTGGCTAACTTCTCCGCCTTCTTCTTAGTCTTGCGTTTTGGCTTCGTTTTTTCTGAGGCCTTCGCTGGTTCAACTGCAGACTCTTTCTCTAATGGTGGCTCCGGTTTTGCCTCTGGAGTAGATGTCGTCTTGAAACTAGACAACGTTAACCCTTTCATACGTTTTTGAGCCATCACTTAAGTCCCCACACTTTACTTACTTCTTTAGCCAATGACTGATAAGCCTTTGCACCTGAGGACTTTGGTGAATAAACACTAATGGGTTGCTGACTAGCGATGCTTTCTGCAATCGCAATATTCTCCGGAATCGTCGTATGTAGCAACCGAAACCCCATATCCTCAGCCGCCTCGATCAACATGTCATCTGCTTCACGGGAAAGTACCAGGCGTGACTTATACCGTGTCCTCAAAACATCAATGGGAATGTTCTTTGATTCCCCCCTAATCAATTCCATCGCCTCAGCCAACCCCTTCAATGCAGCCGGTTCACATAGTGTCGGCACCAACACTCGATCCGCACTCAAGATCGCTTGAACGCTTGCCACAGAAAGCGATGGAGGACAGTCCATCAGATAAAGGTCTAATACCTTTATCCCCTTAAGTGCTGATGAGAATATATCTTTGTCTGCTGAGAGCTGAAACATGCCAATATCTCCCGGTACCAGGTGTAGACCTTTCACCTCTGTCGGCAGTGGTAGATCTTCCCCATCACCATCAAGCCAGTCCAACGCAGTTGGCTCTGCTCCATCCATGCCTACTGCAAATGACAAAGTCCGCTGGCCATCCAAATCGATCAACCCAGTCTGAAAATTCTTAGCTAAGTAAGCACCCAGATTTAAAGTCGTCGTACTCTTAGCCGTCCCCCCTTTGAAATTGAAAACCGCAATCGTCAGCATCAGCTATATACCTGAATAGCATGGGAAGTTTACCCCATTAGACAACCATAGGAATAAACCTTAATGGTCTAATACCTTTATCCTGTAATGCCATTTGGACATATAAGCAGATTTCGCCATTAACTCTAGTGCTGAACGGGGTTCGAGTAGTTTAACTCCAAAACTACTCAAAGGCCTGAACTGGGTCGGTTGGGAGACAGTTCAGGCGGCAAGTCATAAAGGATATGAACGCTCCTATCGTTAACCCAGTACGGCGTCATTTACTAAAGAAAATACGTTTCTCTTTTGCTCTACGAGCCACCAGTCCTGGCAACTCCTCCCCATCAGATTTCGTCCATCGCGCTAGCTCCTCTGCTGCCTGAGAATAGTCACTAGCGCGAAGATGGGCATAGACTTTAGACCCTGAGAACTGCTCAGGTCCTACGTTGTAGCAAAAGCTATTGATAGCTGCCGCTTGGTGCTCCGCCAAGTCTAACGGCCTCACTAACGGATAGCAATGCTGCTCTAGATAGGTGATTAATTCTTGCTCTGCAGCTTTCTTCGTAATCTTGCCGCTGGCTCCGGGTGCTTTAGTGCCATAGCCCCAGCTGTATTGATGCCGGTCCCAATAAGGAGTGGGACTAAACTGCTCTAGCTCCTTTATCAAAGCAACCGTCTTGCTGTCCCCGGCAATTCCCAACGCTGCTAGCAGGGGGCCACGGGTGGGGGGGATCTTCTTGCCTGCCTCAAACTCTTCCCAATGCAAATGTGGATCGCCGGGGGGGCCTCCGGTGGTGTTACCGGTCGTTGCGATCACATCCCCTGCTCTCGCTTTGCCTGGGGTGCAGGTATCTAGATGCAGGGCCTGGTGCAGCACCTGGGAGGTACCCGGTTGATAGAGGGTGGCCACATTGCCACCGCCATTGCCATCCAACCAGCATTCGACATCGGCATTAACCGGCGCATAGAGGGGCGTCCCGATGGGGGTGCCCACATCTACACCTCGATGGAACTTACTGCCATAGCTGATATTTCTCGGTCCCCAAGGAGATGTGAGAATCCATGGGCCTACCTTATCGCCCTTAACCAGGGGCGTGGTGTCCTGGGATGTGGCGGTAGCTGGCTCATCTTGAATCAGGCCAATGATGTCCCTCAGCCAGAAGGGGGCGTTCACTACCCGTTGCTTGGCTCGTTGGGCAAACCCAATGCCGTAACCAATGGGCGCAATCAGAAGGATGCACAGCGTTAGTCCGATCGCACCAGCAAGGGACCCCTCGGTCATCAGCTTACGCTCTACCTGGGCTCCACCTCGTTTTAACTGCTCGACTTCGCTAATTAGATAATCCAGCTTATGGGATAGACTCCTATCGGCTCCAAGGGTGACGGATGCAGTGAGGGTCTTCACTTCTTGTTTGAGCTGCCTGGCCGCCGCCACTGTTTTACCCACCTGGGCCAGACCGGTCTTTACCGCCAGGCGCTTCTTTTTCGTCTCTACCGTTTTGCGGGTGGCTTTGACAGTCTGGGTGAGTTTGCCAATGCGTTTATAGGGTCGGTTGGCATTGGCTATCGGTTTACCAGTCGGCGGGGTTGATGGGTTGGGCGAGGGGGCGGGTGTCGGTTTCTTTTTTCGCCTTGCCCTCACCGGCTTGTTCTGTTTCGTCATGGGGGGTGCCGTCCATTGCGCTTTCCAGATGATTGCCGACGCTCTCTCTTGCCTGGATATAGGGTTTGAAATCCATAAACTCCAGAGTGCTATTGACCACCGCAATACACAGCGTCAGCAACAACAGTTTGATTAGGGAACTGATCATTACTCCTCTGACTGACTGGACGCTTCATCAATGATTTCCCCCACCGCTTCCATGGTGTTTGAGAAACACAATTCAATAAATCGGGCCACACCTTTGGGGTTAATCGTGCCGGTAGCAACGAGCAAATAACACAGGGCTAATAGACCTAATGTTTTCATGGCGTTCTCCTCAGTTTGATAGTGATTTGTTAGACGATTTAAGGGGAATAAATCAGGGTGAGTCGTCTAGAACCGGTCACGAGTTTAGGCGGTTCTAGCGGTTCTGGGTCGGGATATCTGGGGAACCAGAGAACCAACGGTGAAATCTGAACCGATTGGTAACAGGCTGGTTCACGGGTTACGATATTGGTTCTAGGCGGTGGTTCCGTCGTCCCCACGTGAATCGTCTGTTTCGGCAGGCTGCTCCCAAAGTTGCTTGAACAGGGCGTAGCGTTTATCGGATTCTTTGCGGGTTAAGCGAGACTCGAAAACGGTTTGAAACAGGGTTTGAAATTCGGTTTTTCGGGTTAGCTGACTGGCGCTTAGATTGTCTTTCCAAGGGGCTAAGGTCTCGGCGTTTTGGGTGATGAATTGGGTTAACTGGTCCCGCAATTCCTGGTCTGAATCTACTACCACCACAGCGCTCACCAGGTCCCCCCGATCCGGTACCGCATGGATGCTCATACCCTTGGCGGTTTTCAAAATGCACAGTCGGGTTTTATCGGGCAGCTGGTACTCGCCCATTTCTTCCACTAGGGCTTCAAACTGGCCTTTGCGTTTGGCGGAAATGCCCAGCTTATGCCAGTCCTGATCGTCACTGGCAATGCCCTGGAAGATGACCCACGGGAGTGATTTTTGAATCCCTTGGGGCATCCCGGATTGGTTGACGTCCACGTCATGGGTGGTAAAGGCCATGATGCAGTTGTGCTTGCCCCCTGAGCGGCGGATGGTGTTGAAGTCGTTCACCGCCTGGTCCTGCTGCTTGTCGCTCATCTCAGCCAAGGCGTTGTTGATCTCGTCAGCAAACAGAAAGAAGGGTTTGGGGGTGCCGGATTTAATCCGTTTGGCCAGACTTTTGAGCAGGGCGGCAAACTGGGCTACATCAGCGGTGTAGTGAGCCTCACTCCGCATAAAGGGGAGATACTTATCCGGCGTATTGCTGAAGTCAAACAGGTACATGTCGCCGTTGGGCACGGCCTCCGCTCGGGCCATAAACAGTTGATTGGCGAGATAGGTTTTGCCATCCCCTGGACTGCCGATGATGCCGAAGGAGGTGGCTCGTTCTGTGGCGGGGTTAATGGCCACGATATGGTTAATCCAGTCAGTGTCCAGGTCGATGCCTTCTTGCTTCTCGGCGGTGAGCATCTCCGCCAGTGCTGGTGCCCCTAAAAATTCACTGGTGAGAGTGACGGTTTCCCGATAGGTATCGGCGGCCAGCTCCCCGGCGACATCGGTGATAAAGCTACCGTAGTCGGCCAGGGCGAGTCTGACGGTTTGGCCGACTTTGACCTTTTGGGACCAACCATGGAATACCAAGGGTGACAGTAGGGCGGTGCCCATCAGCCCTGAATAGGGGAAGGGGGCAAAGTGTAGCAGCAGGCCTGCAATGCCGCCATAGACCAGGTGATGAGTATGGTTAGCCATCATTCATGCCTCCTGGCTGGAGGCCACTGGGCAAAGTGCCCAGGTGTTCCGGGGTGTCCAGCCAGCTCAAGGCGATCACACAGGCGATCAGCTCATTGGAGACGCCGGAGAGTTCCTGGTAATGGCCAGCGGTGCCGGTGAAGAGGCCTTGGGCATCGCCCACACGGTTGTAGGTGCGTTCTGCCCGCAAACAGTGGCCTTCTAGCCAGTCAGCAGCGCTGATGCGCTCTCCGGCCTCTGTACCGGCTTTAGCGGCCATCTCGGGGGCCACATCCACCAAGTATTTAGCGCGGACTTGGTTTATCTCGGACCATTGCCCCAGGGCGGGGTTACTCGATAGCAACCGGGCCAGTTTCAGGATGGGTTCGCTATCGCTCGGGGTTGTCTCCGACGCGATCGCCACGTCTTCCGCTAGCGCGGTGTTCACGCCATCGGAGGTAAAGGTCAGCCCATAGTGCAGGGCCACGATGGTGACCACCGATTTTAGGGCCGGTCCCGTTTTGATTCGGGGATTGTTGAATAGTTTCATGGGATTCCATCCAGTAGCGTTGTCAGGTGTTCGATTTCCTGCTGCAGGCCTGCATCTGAATCCAGCACCGCTCGTGTCAGGCGTTTTTGAAGAAAGTCTTTGACGTGCTGGGTTTCGGTCTTGGGCTTAGGCTGCAAGAGGTACACCAGGGTGAACACGATGATCGGGATATTGAATCCAAAAGACAGCAGCCATCCGGCTTCTTGTTTGTCCCACGGGAAGGGACCCGCCATAGAAACAGCAGCGGACTGTGACCAGGCGAGAGAAAGAAATAAGGCTCCAAATAGAATCCAGAACTGTTTGGAGAGCAGGTGATAGCGAACTCGACGCCAAAGGAATAGGGCTCCGGCGGTCGCGATGATCAGACCAATGAAAAACATAAGAGTGTTGAGTCATAATGGTTAAACTCCTAATGAACATTGGGATAAAGGGGATAGGGCTTTCTCACGGACTCCTATCCCCTTTTTGCTGAACACACCTTCGAAATGAACTTATTCAAAGAAACTTATTTCTAAATCAAAAAAGGGACTTACTGAAGTCTGGAAATCATAAATCTCCCAAATCTGCTAAATTCCCCTCTGTAATTGCGACAAGACCATTTAGATCGGGCCTCGCGACACCCATCAATACTGGGCTAACCTGGGCTTCCTTAGTTGATGGTTGAGCAGGGTGGGCCAGATTAGACAAATTTGGACTAACTTGGACAGGCTTAGACAACAATTCTGATAACTTCATTGCGACAAAAGCACTGCATGAGATTCCTAACTCCTCTGCTCCTGCTCTCACAGCATTCTCAATCCATCCTGTGAGATTAATGTGCAAATAATCTTTCTTGGTCCTAGCCATTAATTAAACCCTCCAATGCGAACATTTGAGGGTTCTCAGCCATCAAATAGCGACTAGAGCTAGAAACTAAATCGATCGCCAATGGAGCTGAGCCACCAACGACTAACACTTGCCCATACTGCCCCGCGAACGAGGCCCACCGGCTCTTCAATTCAGCTCTAATAGTTGTTAGCCATTCGTCACGAGCTCCCAAAAATTGAGCCTTAAAATTCACCCCACTAGGTAACATATAAGTTTGATTTTCAATGGCGTCCAGAATCAGGGGGCCAACACAATTCACTCCTAGATAACTTCCAATTTTGTTAGCCAGCTCAAATGTTCCTGGCAAAATCAACTCTGACTGACGTACAACAGCGCCTTGAGCAGTGACCAATCGGGCAATAGCTGTACCACCACCTAAGTCTAAAATGCCGTTAAGAGCTTTTGGAAATTGCCATACATTGGATTGACAAGCATTAACCCAGGCTGGAACCCCTTCATCAAAAATCTGCACAGCACCGACCCTTACAGTCAGAGCTTTGCCATTAATAACAACATGATGACTACCCTTGAGAGAAAGCAAACGCTCTACCTGTGAAGCATCCTGCGTATCTGGCGTAGCTAATCGTAAAGTCTTTATCTTGAGATCACCAGACAACTTCAAAGCACCCAAAAGACCGTAAAACAGAGGCTTAGAGATTTCCCACTTATTTTGCTGGTAAGTGGGAATAGCTTGAAACTGTGCTGCAACATTACCAACTAAATAGGTAATCGAACCATCTTCAATCACCCAACTATTAGGCGGTATTTTTTTCAGGTCAATGTCCTGGAAAGTTTTTTTAACTGTTTGATAACTGGGATAGATAACTCGCTTGTCTCCATATCCTCCTTTAACACCTCGATTCCCTCCGTCATAGGCCAGCAAATCAATTTCTAGAGAAGAGAGAGCAGGTGAAATCGACTTAGCTTTTTTAGTTGTCTTAACAGAGGCTAATTTAGACGTCTTAGCCTCTGTTCCAGTAACTGAAGGCATAGGCAAATACTCACTTGTTATTACTGCTCTGGACCAAATTGCACTAACACGACGCAGAACCGCCCAAGCCAGACCATCGCTGAGCGATTTGGGCGTATTTAGTCCGACTAAAAACAACGATATCACAAACAACATAAACTGCATAAAAGTTATCTTAGGTATTTTTGTAAACTTTTATGCAGTTTATGCCATCAGGTTGGTATTGTGGTATCCGTGTACAATCGTGCTATGTCCAACCCATAAGCCGTTAATACGCCATGACCGTAAGGATCACAATTAGCCTTGATGATGAAACAGGCAATCTAGTCCAGGCCATGGCAGACAAGCAGATCCGGTCTGCTGCATCAATGGCAGCAGCTCTGGTTACCTTGCAAGTACGACAAATGGTTCAGGACGGCACGATTACAGCAGAGGAAGTCAAAGCAGCTAAAAATAAATAGAAAATGTCTGAATCATCTGACTTGAGAGCACTAGCCGAATCCAATGCTCGCTCCATTGCAGCCACCAATGAGCTTTTACAAACTGGCTTTCAGAATGTTCTGCAAGCTATCAATGAGCAAAATCAACTCATTAGTGAACTACGTCTAAGTCAGCAAGCGACTGCTGACCAAGTAGCTAAAAACGCTGAAGGGATTACTGCTAATAACCAACAAATCCAAGTTTTAATTAACGAATCACGGGAAAACGTGCGACAACACCGTGATTTTGTAGGCCAATTTGAAGCCATCACAGAAACATTACAGCAGCTCATGAGTCAGCTTTTGAGCCGCATTAACGATATCTGGGATCGATTACAGGCTAGCTAGTTTCTAATTCAGGTCCTTTTAAAGCTTGAATATTTGCGATCAGTTACTCTCATGAACTACAAATCTATGTAATATTCGTTAGAGCTTTCGTATCTAGTACAACCGTGCCTATGGAAAAAGCAAAAAGCAAAAACTAAAAAACCTCCCACATTGGCGTGTGGAAGGTTTTTCAAAAAATAAACATAACCGACAGAAACAACGTTTCAACGACCGGCTACCAACCAAGTTGATACGCTGACGGAGTTCTGTGTCTAAATGTAGCAGCTACACGTGAAACTTTCAAGCGTGTTGGTGACGCTCTGTTTTGCTGTAAAAAAAGTACACAACACTCCTTTCTGTCTGGTGCTCACCCCATCAAAGGACGGAAATCATGAGCGTTGCATCCACGTTGCAGCGGCCCACATTTGTTCAGGAACTCGATGATCGGTTCCTGGCGCTGTGGCCGCATCGGTTTGATTATCTTTATGCCTCACACCCTGCCCCTAGCACTAAACCCCAGTGGCAAACAGAAACAAGACACCCACTCTCCGACAGACTTATTAACCAGGGCACCTATCTCTACGGGGTACGGTTTGGCTCACTCACCCAATACGCCATGCTCGATATCGATTCGGGCAGTCCTTACCACCCCAGACGAGATCCGTTGGCGATCTCTCGCATCTGCGAGACATTGGAACCATTAGATCTCGTTCAATACCTGACACTGACCAGCTCAGACAGCGGGGGCCTCCACCTCTACTTCCCCTTTGAAACACCGCTACCATCCTGGAAAGTCGGGCTGGCTATCACCACTCTGTTGGAGAACAAAGGATTCAAAGTCATGTCTGGGTGGTTAGAGGTCTTCCCCAATGCCAAAGCCTACAACCCCACTGGCGACACCCTCTACAACGGCCACCGGCTCCCCCTCCAGCAGGGCAGTTATTTACTCAATGCGGGCCTGGAACCCATCGAAAGCAGCAGCTTTCATTTCATCAATCACTGGGAGACGGCCGCTGCCCACAATGACATCACCCGCGAGACACTAGAACTCGTCATCGAGCAGGCCCAGCGCAAAATCTATCGGGTCTCCCACAAAGCCGAAAAGTTTCTCAACGACCTCAATGCTGAGATCGCACTCGGTTGGACAGGTCGGGGACAGACAAACCGACTCCTGGGCCGTATCACCATGCGAGCCTATATCTTTGGCCACATCTTAGGGGCCTCGGAACCGCTCAAAGGAGAGTCCCTAATCGGACACATCATGGAGACCGCTCAGAGTCTGCCGGGCTTTACCCTCTGGTGTCGTCATCAGAATGACCTCGAAGCCAAGGTAAAAGAGTGGGTCAGGTGCATCGAAGCCAGTCACTACTTCCCGTACGGGGCAGACAAGCTACCCATCGACATCACACCGACAGGCCCCTCCTGGAATGAACGACAACAAACCGAGGTGAGAGAACGTATTACCCAGGCAGTTACAAAATTGCAGTCCACAGGCACCTGGCCCGCTGGTATTACAGAACGCTTTGACCAGCTGACTAGCCAAGGCATTAGCGGTAGCTCACTGTATAAAAACAAGGACCTTTGGCATCCACAATTCATGCAGACCGCAGCTGCGGTCTGCAACCCGAAAATCCCCCCAGACCCCCCGCTTTCTCAAGAGGATGCGTTGGGGACAGAAACCCCAACGCGAGCCTCACAAGCTTATTGGCAAAATGAATGTAATACACCTGATATCAACGGGTCTAAGTCTATTGATGGGGATAAAACCGAGCTGTCAGGGTGTAATAATTCCTCGGCCAACCACAGCCCTGTTCCTCAACAGCTTCGCTTGCACATTTACCAAGCCATCAGTGACGCTCAGAACACTCAAAAAGTAAGACAACGCTCTTACATCGATGACCATTTAGACCGCCTGCAACGCGACTATGACGCCCAATTAGACCTCTGGGAAAACTCTGACGATCCCATTCTTAAAGCCGAAGCCCACGCTCGGCGTAATGCTAAACGGAACGGCCCGCCAGGCTGACGTAATTGTCTACGACACCACCGATTACAACGGGTATAGAGCTAAGTCCCAATGATGGCCTATCCTGCCACAGGACAAGGCTTATAGCCGTTCGCGTAATTTTTAGTGTAAGTAAAATAAATGGATTTATTGGAAATCAACTCCTATCCTGCCTCTGAAAGGCAAGGAGCACTGTCGTTCGCGTAAGTTTTAGCGAAGTCAATTAAAAGGAATTTCTCACCATTCTGACCCACCCACGGAGCAATGGGCCTTCCAAGTTTTCATTTCGTTCATTTTTCCAGACTTAAACGGGCGGTGGGGCACACCCTCAATGTCATCATTTTGAAACCTTAAAACGCTCTCGTTGTGGACATGTCCACAACGTAAAACCCTTGCCTGTCAAAGCTTTCAAGACCACCGCTAGAGATAGATCCATTTATCTGACTTAAAAGGGTCGCACACTGAAGATTGAGATTCAGTATTGGGTTTTAGAACATGTATTGGGGGTGATTGTAGAGTCCGTGCGCTGAAGTGCAATTAGCCCAAATTAGGGAGCTGGAAGTCGGAATTTCGTTGAAGTTTGCTCTGTCTTTTGGATATAACTACAAAAAATATAAGCGCTGAAAGCATTGATATAAAAAGATTTCAGAATTCTAATTGCACCTGCGCGTAGCCACTCTCCACCTACCCCATCGTGAAGTGACTCGCCTAGCCAACTGCACTCCCCCTATTGGATAGTTTGAACCACCTACTTATGTCTTCCTTAACGACACAGGGGGTTGGCAAAGCTACCAACCCCCTGTGCATCTTAGTTTAAGATTGCAACCTATCATTTTTTGGGCATTACCTCGCACATCCTTGTGCAAGATTTACACTTAGTGTGAGGGTTATCTGACAAATCCTGCTGTGAAACAGTAATCCAGAAACCACCAGCAAACCCGCCTAATGCAAGAAATAGTGTCGAGATAAACACAGCTAGACGAACTGAGACAAGTAGTTTTTCACAAGCCTCCATCACGTTCTCAAGGCGCTCATCCCCACGCTCCAACCGCTGAGGCTTCTTAGGTTTAGGCATAAGAGGCCTCAATATTCGCCTGAAAATCATAACGTACTCCAAACCATTTACACTACCGAACTTTTTTGATTTTTTTTTGCAAATACTTTTTACCCCTAATTTTTATAGTTAATTTTATAATAGCGCGCAATTCTAAAATTAAGACATAATCTTGAACTTTTCTTTGATTAGCTAACTAAACCGACCTCATGTCCCACTTGGGGTGTTTGAAGCGAAGCTGCAACGAAGTGCAATAAAGCTAAAGGCAAAGCCTGAAACATCGAAAACTCGTTGACAGCTGGACCAAGATCAGATTTTTTATTAAAAACTTAGTACAGATAAAATCAAATGAAACCCTTTTAGGGCAATGCTTTCAAGCTTATTACACCTGGTTGCAGCTTCGCTTCAATTAGTCCCACTTGCCGCACTTTGAAATGTCGCAATCAGTCATGAACAGTCTGCTGAAAGCCAAAGTGCAGCAAGTGGGACAGTTAACCTAAAACTGACGCCTCAAACAATGTAATCTCGTTGCAAATATCCTTAAATAAGCTTGATTTTCAGATATCACCCTTATTGCAAAAATAAGGGCTAAAAGTATTACTACATAAGGGTTTAAGGTTTATAACTGTCTGCAGTTACAGCTTCGCTTTTCTTGCCTTTTAACGCTAAAACCCTTTAGTAACAGAGGTTTCAAGCTAATTAGTTTATTTATACTATTATTGCTTATTCAAAAATTCCTATTTTAAGGACTTATTCCAATTAATTCTCCTAATTTTCATTCCACATACATCCCTCAGTCATTGATTCACCATTCTGAATTAATAGTCTTTGCATTTTTATTTATCACTAAGTTTTATTTTAAAATTTATTAAATTTATGTTCATTTTTTTGATTTGTTATTTTTTCGACTATACTGTTTAGCAGATAAAGGTGAACCCTATCCATCTTTCGATAATTGTTTGGCCCCTGTATAGATATCTGTTTGTTGATTCCTATGCACAACAATTTTCTTCAATCATGAGCGATACGTCTGGAAAAGAAAAAGAAGTGACTCCTATTGGTAAGCGGCGTGAAGAACTCCGTATAACGCAACATGATCTAGCTGACATGGTAGGTGTAACTGAAGTTACAATCAGCAACTGGGAAAAGAAACAGCCTGCCTGGTTAGAAAACCAAATTGTTTTAGCAGCAATTCTTGACCGCCCCTTAATTGACTTTATGGAACCTGGAGCTGTTACCAAGTGGCGCGAACACGCAAACCTTAGTCGACGTGAACTGGCACGAAAAGTGGGCGTCCGTCAAAATACAGTAGTGAAGTGGGAATCAGAAGGCTTAGCGAATCTCAACAGACTCATTAGATTATGCATAGCGCTGAAGTGCACATCTTTTCCAACAATACTGGTCGATTTTTTTGACAAAGAGAGCAAACCGTCGAACGTCTTATTGAGTGGTGAGGCTTTAATAAAGGCATTCAAAACCTCTTGGAAGGCAGAAAAACAGAAGGACTCTACGTCCTATTCTGGAATGCCCGAAAAAAGTTAATAATCTGATGCATATCCCTTCCTGCGAATTTCCTGTATCTCACAGACATACTGTTTCAAGCTATCAATTAATTTAGTAACTGAATATGACTTGGGATATACAGGTCGCATGGATATTATTGGTCTAGATACACAAACAATTGATGATGATCTATGCAGAGATGGAGGACCCTCGGAGAATATGATGACTGCGTTGCATCATATTCTCCGAGAAGAATCTACGCGGCTACTCCTTCATCCTGCCAACAAAGCTAAGATTGACCGCTACTTAGACAAATTACAAAAAGATAATCAGATATCCATCTTTAGACATCCACGTCAAGCATTATCTGATCTTGTTAATCCCTACAAGCTTAATAAAAGAAACTTCAACAATAATGATAATATCCAATATTTTCATAATAAAGATCACGTAGAGTACGTGTCTAGATGCGATTACTACATTTGTTCAGCCGAGCTAAAACCATACATTCAAAGACTTTTAGAACAAGGGCGTAGGCGGGAAGCAGAATCGATTCAGAAAGCATTTGAAAAGATGCCCGATCTGGAAAAATCAGTTTTCAATCTCTCTGAAACAAATTTAAAAGCTGCCTATAAAGTCCCCAAGATTATGCCACTTGGGGACTTTGCAGACATGTTAACTCAGCACTCTTCTGCAACATCGACTATCAGCAATCAAGCTGATCTGTCACCTGAAGATATTGAAAAGCTTAGAAGAAAGACTTTTCAAGGTAAGCTGATTCAGAATATGCTTACAAACTCTCTCTCATTGCCCTTTTTACTAATAGTATGTTTTCTCTACCAGAAGTTGCTTACAGCTTTGCTACAGCAAAACTTGGATGCAAATGATTTAGAAGTAAGAAAATATGTAATTGACGCTAAAACACAACTCGGGAATCTAGCGCTTTTCCTCAAGAAGAATATGGGACGTCTTGGTTATGTCGACCAAGAGAAATCCCTAATTCCAGTTAGCGTATTGTTCAACAAAAGTATAAATAAGCAAGACTTTTTCAGTATTATCGTAGGAATACTTTTAGTCTTAGAAGCACTGAACAAGAGTGCTCTAGCCGGTACTGCTGATGTAGACATTTTACCAACACTTAATGCGTCTATTCTTGAAAGTATCCAGAATACAGCGCAAGAAACAGTAGAAAGCTTTGAGAATACAGGTAATCTATTAGCTCTAATAATAGCAGCTTTGGATTTTACCAGTGGCCTTAGCGCATTCAGCACACGTTACGATGGAGAGCTATCCAGTACTATAGCTAACACTTTTCAAGAAATATACAGTCCAATATTTGAAGCGCAATTGCCATTGGTCTTTAACACACCTGCTTTGATTATTGATGAAATTGAACCATCGAGTAACAGCGGCTTCAGTTTCATATCTAATGCTGTTGACAGCTTTGATAGTGTTTTAGAAAATTTGCTCTCAACTATTGTTGAGAATCCAACAATATTCGACCCTCTTGATGGTAGTGAACCTCCTAGCGTATTAGAGGGGTTGAATACACCAAGTAGTATTGATAAATTCACTTCTAACACGATTAATGAATCTACAGTACCTGATAATGGGGATATCTCAGTAGTTACAACTGTAGTTGATGAACTTGGTATATCAGATAATAATGATCCTGAACCATTAGAAATCATCAGCCCTTTAAAGCCATCAAATAATGATATATCTCCCAAAACATTAGAGTTTGTTTTTTATGGTGATGGTAACGATAACTTTATCTCTGCCAGCTCCAACGATGATAAAGTCATTGGAGAATCAGGCGACGACGTTCTTCTGGGGCTAACGGGAGATGATCATCTCGTTGGCGGTGAGGGGGACGATATACTCCGAGGAGGCCCTGGCGCAGATATCCTTAATGGTGGTACAGGAAATGACATAGCATCTTATGTCGATGCAAATATAGCAGTTGATATCGACTTATCGACTGGATTTAAAGCCGGAGCGGCAGAGGATGATACTTTCATTAGTATCGAAGGCGTTGAAGCTACACGCTACGATGATAGCGTTCAGGGTAACAATAATAACAACGTTATTTATGGCCTAGGTGGGGACGATAATCTCACAGGGCAAGGAGGAAACGATCTCATTGACGGTGGAGAGGGAAGAGACCAGATAAAAGGCGGCGATGACAACGATATACTGGCTGGAGGCATAGGTGATGACGTTATCTTTGGTGGTGATGGGGACGATCTCATCAGGGGTGACCTTAACCGCTCAGATACACAGAGCGAAATTTTAGGTGGAGACGACATCATTTACGGTGGAAAAGGGAATGACCGAATTGGAGGAAAAACCGGGAATGACTTCATTGCTGGTGGTGAAGGAAATGACGATTTATGGGGTGGTAAAGGTAACGATACGTTGTACGGTGGCCCCGGTAAAGATATTCTTACTGGGTTGGATGGCAATGATATTTTCCAGCTCAATCCATTCCAAGGAGAGACTGATATCATTACAGATTTCAACTCAGCAGATGACAGTATTCAAATGATAAGCGATGGCTTATTTAATGCATTGCCCATCGGTCAGCTGAATCGTGCCATGTTTGTCCTGGGAGCTAACCCAACTGATGCTAACGACCGTATCATTTATAATCCAGAAACCAATATACTTTCTCTGGATTTAGACGGTACTGGCCCACAACAAGCGATTGAATTAGCGATCCTTTCTAACCAGCCGTTTATTAGTCATAGTGACATTTTCATCATGTAAAGCAAGCAGGATCAGCGGGGGCGAACGCGCAGAAACCTACGGTTATGGATCCCGTAACTAAAATTGACCTATATCGCTAGTCAGTTATATTCTCAAACCTTTGATTTCTCATTATCATCTTTGACCGAAACCCTTAGTTTTCAGAGGCCTAGTTGGGGTGATTGTAGGGTCGCTACGCTGAAGTGCAATTAGCTCAAAATGCCTGATATAAAGGGCTTCTGAAGACTGTTTTTTTAGCGATGAATGCTTAAAATATGTTAAAACCCATAAGGTTTCCTTATTCTTGATAAGGGCGTCTTAGGCTCAAGATAGATGAGCCTCGGAGACCTTTACATGAAGCGCAAATGGACGACGGAAGAGCTGGTTGATCATTGGAGTTTGAGCCCGTCAGAACTCGACCTGGTTTTACGTAAAAAAGGGGTGAATCGTCTGGGGATGGCCTTACTCTTAAAATTCTTCCAGTGGGAAGGTGCCTTTCCTCGTTATAAACATGAAATTCCACGGTGTGTCCAACGCTTTGTTGCGGCTCAACTAGGCGTGTCTATGGCCGATTATCAGGCCTATGCCTGGACCAGTCGCGCGGCGAAGTATCACCGAACTGAAATACGAGACTTATTGGGATTCAGACCCGTCACTAATGCGGATAGCGACACCCTTCGTCAATGGTTGATTGAAACCCAGTTACCCAAAGAGTCAGACGACACTCGGCTCAAACGCGCCCTCTATGAGCATTTTCGTATATTACGTCTGGAACCACCGACCCTGCTTCAAATCAACCGATTGCTGCGCTCAGCTAAACATCAATTTGAAACTCACCTATGGGAGTCGATTACAGCCAGTTTATCGGCTGAGTGTCAGCAGGCATTAGAAAAACTCTTGGGTGATGGCAATGAGATTTATCAATTGGATGCGGATGAGTTACCGCTCAATCAACTGAAAACAGAACCAGGGTCTGTGAGTCTCAATAGTCTGTTATCAGAACTCTCCAAGTTAGAGCAATTACACGCGATTAAGTTATCTGACGATCTTTTCAGTCAGCTCTCATCCGATGTGGTGGAACGCTATCGAATGCGAGTAGAAACGGAACGGCCCAGCGAACTTCGCCAACATCCTAAGCCTATCCGGTATACGCTCCTGGCCGCATTCTGTTGGCAGCGACGTCATGAAATCACCGATACCGCTGTCGAATTGTTTCTTCAACTGGTTCATCGGATGGAAACTCGCGCCAAAAAGCGGGTGTCTGAGATAATGCTGCGCCAAGCAAAAGGGGCTCATCCCCCCGAGAAATTGCTCTACACCATTGCCGTGGCCGCCTTAGCTAACCCAGAGGGTCTGGTGAAAGACGTGATCTATCCCATTGCCGATGAATCCACCCTGGCCAATCTGGTGGACAGCTTCGATACCGATGGCACCACCTTTCGTGAACGCCTACAGCATCGAATGCAGTCCTCCTATGTCCATCACTATCGTCGGTTAGTGCCCCGGTTACTCAGTGTTCTGGAGTTTCAGAGTGATGCCGACCACCTGCGTCCACTGCAGCAGGCCTTAGCGCTGCTCAAGACCTACACTGACCCACCCAGTCAGCCCTATCCGGCGGATGTTGACATTCCTATCGAGGGTGTCATTGGGACTGATTGGCAACCGAGGGTGATGGTTAAGGGTGCCGACGATGCAACTACGGTAGACCGGATGGCCTATGAGATAGGGGTACTGCGGACATTACGAGAGAATTTACGGTGCAAAGCCGTTTGGGTATCGGGGGCCAAACGTTACTGTAATCCCGCCCAAGATATCCCTCAAGATTTTGAAACTAAGCGAGACCAGTACTATCAGGCCTTGCAACAACCACTCGATGTGGAGCAATTTATCCGTCAGCTTCAGGCTGAAATGACGACCGCATTAACCCGACTCAATCAAGGAATACCATCTGCTCTACAGACAAAGAATCTACTAAAGCCCTTTCATCAGGCTGCTTTGACAATGAAAGATGCATAAACACACGCGTTAACTATGGTTTATATGTTCAGGGTTACGGAAACCATAGTCTTCGGTGAAAGTGACTAGATCTTTAGTCAATTTGTCAGAAGGCTTACCTCGGCTACCGGCATGACGCTTAGAGGCCTAGTGCAAGCGTAGGCGCTATGAAGTGCCATAAGGGTATCGGCAAAATCTGAAACAACGGAAAATCGTTAGTAAATTAAGGAAAAATCTGAATTTCTTTCAGAGAGATAGTTCAAAAATCTAATCTAAATCCCTTGTATAGCCGTTCTTTTGAGCTTGTGGCCCTTTATCGCAGCTACGCTTGCACTGTCCCTAGTATCTCCTGCGCCGGACCGGTCTTACGATAGATTGTTGCTTTCATGTTCGCTGCCTTAATATCTGATTTCCCCAGATGCACGGCGCACGAAGCAGTCCGGGCAAGCATGAAGATGCGCTTGCCCGAGCTAGATCAACGGCGGATTGTTTTCCGGCTACGACCGCAATGGTTTTGGCACACGGATCGGACAATCGATGAAATACGTCCATCCACCATGTTCCATCAGTTTGGCAACCTCAGTGGATATACCGCCACCTAAGGTGTTGCCGTCATGATCCTCAATGGTCCATTCTCCTTGCAGGATTGCTGTATTCCCATTGATCATCTCTCCGGTGACAGTTGCCTTTAGGATAAGGCGGTTTGCAACAAAATCTTGGAAGATTTCACGCACACCATCGTGCCCTTCCATAGGTGCGCCATCGGGGTCCATCGCCACACGGCAGCCTGGGTGAAACATGGAAAGAACGCCTTCCATATCACCATTTTTGACGAATTCGGCGACGCAGTCTGCAATCTGGTGCGGGTGCTTAGCTATCTTACGTTCGGTCATGTTTTGTCTCGAGCAGGAATTTTACGGGCATTACGAAAAAAGCGCCGGAGATACGTCAGGCGGCATATTGTCCATGTCAAAAAGAAACTTCCATTCGCCGGCTGCGTTGCGCCTCAAGGCCACCAAAACCCTGCCGGTAAGGTTATCGTCTTCCGCCGGTGTGATACCAGCAGGCGGTTCAAAATAATAGACGCCAGATAGCAGAGCCATCGTTCCTTCAAGAAATGCAGTTTCTTCTTTGTAGAGTAGCGTGCCTTTAATGTGGGGAAAGGCACGCTCAAACCATGGTTTGATCTGATCAACACCTTGCAACAAAGGTGCTGCGGCGTTCGCATAGACGATTTCCGGATCATAGACCGCGATCAGCGCGTCGATATCCTTAGCATTTAAGGCAGCCAGCCATTTATCGAGAGCGGCGCGCGCCTTATCAAGTTCTGTCATGTTCATAGTACATTTCCTCTCATAGATTGGGCGGTTGTTTTGTTTAATCTGCGCATGACACCGATCACCTGTTGATTTGTTACCCACACGCCGTTTTGTGTCTCTTGGCGTGCAGCAAAAAGGCTGGGTGTGAAGCCTTTAGGGGTAATTGAAGCGAACGTGTCACCAGGGGCAATAAGCCTGTAAGCGTTGCTGCATAAGCACTCTGTTGATAGTTTATGCGCACTAAAAAGAGGACGATCCTCCAAACCTCACTAAGGCATGAACGAAATTGCGTGGTTTCAGACTCCGTAAATCTCTTATTGCCCCATATGACAGCTTCGCTTCAATCGGGCCTTTTAGACTTCAGTACCACGCACGGGGTAGTTATGGTTCAAGACAAAGCCCAGACCTCCGAGCAGTGCATCTAGATCGGTGCGAGCAAACGGAGCGTTATTGACACTAGCGAAGAAGAGCATACCGTCGGGGTCGATTAAAAAGAGACCAGGTTCATTGAAATAAGCGGGCTCATAGTCAAATGCACCCTTAGAGACATAAAGCCCCCACTGCTGCATTGCTTCGCGGGTAAGACCATAGCCCAGCGTCAAATCATTCACATCCCAGGTTTCAGCTGAAGCGACCGCTTTTTCACGAGTATCACCGCTAATGGCAATGACTTCAATGCCGAGATCTTTGAACTGACTTAGCTTACTGTTTAGCTGCTTTAAATACTCAGCGCAGAGGGGGCAGTGTACCCCTCGATAGAAAACTACCATCGTGTAGTTGCGAGGCTTTTGCTCGGCAAGATTCCAAGCATTTGTCGATAGCGTATCAACAGTTAGGGCGGGGACGACGTTGCCAGGAACCAAGCGAATAGCCGAAGTTGTTGCAGTCATGGTGATTTCTCCAAATAAATGAAAGGTTTCGTTAGGTGTTGACAAAGAATTAGCTTCTCAGAGAGAGCTTGAGACGTGCTTAGATGATTGCGATCACCTCCTAAATCCCCCAATTTCTCAGTGACTGATAATAGTTAACTGACAAGCCACCTCGCGTAATTTGAGCCAAATTTGGCATGGTGCCAAATTGCTCCTGATACCATTTCATGGCTTCTTTAGAAGGCTCTGGCGCACTATCCAAGGTATGCATTGGAAATTGAGGTTCAGTTTGTTGTGTGTATGTCATAATTTTTCTCTTTGATGAGTTTTTACTGTTGGCCTTTTGGGCTTAGAGCCGTTAGTTCCAGCCATACTTCTATTTAACGTGACCAGTCATCTTAAATGGAGACAAAAAATATTTCGCTTCTATTTCTTTGATGACTTGCATTGAGAGTTTGGCTTAAGCTAGGGCTGATGAGTGTTCGCGCCAACTCAGTGAGCAGAGTTTGAGAAATCTTTTGGGAACCGCATTAGGCGTTGTTCTCCTGCGTCAGGATACATGGAAAAACAACGTTAAAGGTATACTCCACATATGCTGTGAGCTGTTTACTATTTCCCTCAGATTTAGAGCGCACTAATGCACCTTGCCAGCCGTTATAGATAAAGGTGCCAAGTTTTTTGACATCATTATCAGGCCCAATTTCACCGCTTTCTTGTGCTGCCTGCAAGCAGACAATGAAACAAGATTCTAGGTGAGAAAAGCCTTCTTTAGCGGCCTGCTTAATCTTGTCGCTCTGGTTACCCATTTCCTGAGTAAGGTTTCCAACAAGGCAGCCCAGTCCTTTGTATTCGGAAAACATATTCTCGGCCCAATACTCAAGTACGAGCTTCATCCTTTCAAGATGATTGCGCTTACCCTTTTTTAGACGCTCCTCTAAAAATTGAATCGTTTGACGGGTGTAATGATTGATAACCTCTGCGGCAAAGTCCTCCTTACTTTTGAAGTAGTTGTAGAACGAACCTTTAGGCACCTCTGCTGCGTTGGCAATATCCTGAATACCTGTGGCATTATAGCCTTTGGAATAGAATAAACTCAGTCCAGCTTCTAGTATTTGCGCTTTGTTAGCACCGCGTGCCATTTAGTCTCGCCTCTCTTTGTTTACTCGTCAATCAATATGACCAGTCGCTTTAAAAAGCTTAGCCTACAACTCCAAGAAATGTCAAATAGAACCTGGGGCTTTTTGCATGATGGGGTTATTTGCATATCCCCTCGAAAAGGTATATTCCACATTGAGACGATAAAGTCTTGGCATAATACTAAAAATTGAGCATCTAGATTAACCTGAATTAGAAATAAAACGTTCCGTCTGAACCGAGTAGCAGCGGGGTTCTACTCGCACCTTAGCTGGTGGCGTTCCATTGGCAATGCTCAGGTAGCCTTCGAGCGACGGCAATGCCTGGAGTTCTGCGGGCATTACCGCATGGGTTTCACGGATTTGTTCCGATTCCCTAGCCCCTCCGATACCCGGAATGATTGACTTGGAGCGGGTGTGCTCTACTCGCTCCTGCTTACCGATCACATTGGCCATCCGCTCAGCCGTGCCCTCATCCCGGCAATTCAATATCAATTTCGTCGCGGTCCCTTGCAACAGAATCCGCCGATCATGTTCGCCGTAGACCTTATCAATCTGCGCCTCGGTTTGGGTGCCGAGAATCGCGGTACCGCCAAACTTACGCGATTCTGATAGTAGTCGCGCCAACGACGGCAGATGGTTTAAGGCTCCTAATTCATCAATCACCAGCGCGGTCTTGAGACTGCGTGACTCATTGGATAACAATCCTTTCAGCATTAACTCAAACGCCATCGAATACAGCGCTTTGTAGCGTTCTGCGGTGTCCTCAAACACCGGTAGAAACAGCCAGCGGGCATCATCGCAGCGGCCCCACTCACTAAAACTAAACTCCGCAGCGACGGGCAGCTGGCGATAGAACCGCATCGAGTTCACCAGCGTTGATATCACGGAGGCTCCCGTCTTTTCCGATTCAAAGTAACGAGCACTGACGCCACCCTTTAAGAACGTCCGTAGCTCTTCAAAGCTGTAGCTGCTGATCACCTCCCATATCTGGGTGTTGTCCTCGCAGCGCTCGTAGATATCGGCCAACAAGGTTTTGGCCGCTTCACTAAAGAAACGGTCCTTTGAGTCGTTGGGTATGAGACTGGCGGCGATGGTCTCCGCATCAATGCCTTCCACCTGGTGGCTCCACAACACTGACCGGGCATCACTGGGATTAAAGACAGATCGCGCCTGGGGTCGTAGAACGATTCCAATAGCTCTCCATTCCGGTCCAATAGGATCGCGCGAAAATCATGGCGGGCCTTCAGCGTTGATAGCACTCCCTTGATCGCCTGGGTCTTGCCGCTACCAGGGGACCCAACAAAAAAGAAACCCAAGTTTTCTAATCGGTTGGGCAAGGCAATTCCGCCGATTTCCAACAGTGGCTCGATGGGTCGAGTCTCAGCGGCCTGGTCCTTGGCCAGAATTCGAGCTAACTCGGTTGCTGACACTATCCGAGTTCCCCGATTGACTCGCGTTCCACTCCGCCCAATCAATAGACAGAGGTGGGGCAAAAACGGGATGAACGGTATCAATAGATAGGCCAGCACCGAAATCACGATGGTGGAGGTGGTCAGTCTGCCTGCCTCCTGGCGCTTCTTGATCAACCAGATCCAGCTGCCGGTGTGAATCACAAAATAACCAAGGGCTAACAGTAGGAAGCCCACGCCATCGGGCATGAGCTGAAACACCAGATAGAGGCCGAGCGCTAGCACGATGCCTAAGGCGATTCGGGGGCTCTGTTTAACAAAGGTGGCTAGTGGTTTGGGCAGTTGGTGGGAGTGTGACGCTAGTTGGTTGGCCATATGGTCATAGCGGGTCACCAGCTGCTGTCTGGAACGTCGGTTGATCATGGCGGGGCAAATTAGATCATCTGTCTAGGGTACTGATGTGTTTTGGGTAGGACTCACCCTTTAAATCGTTTCCTAAGCTTCGTAAGAAGGGGCAATTGTAGGGTAGCTACGACCAGGTGCAATTAGAATTTTAAAAGCCTTTTATCTCAATGCTTTCAGCGTTTATCTTTTTAGGGGAGTTATATCCAAAAGACGGAGCAAATTTTAACGAGATTCTGACGTTTCAGCCCCCTCATTTGGGCTAATTGCACTTCAGCGCACGGACCCTACAATCACCCCAAGAACGGCTAGCGCTCTAACTCCCAATCCCGTTGAGATCGCTCAAGGGTGGGGTGGATCTGTTTTGTCGGCTGGGCCGATTGAGTAGATGGTTGTTCAAGAGTGGGCGTTTTGTCGGGGGCCGGTTCCGGTTCTGGCAAGACCCGCGCCGCTGTTTTCTCCGCTTCGATTTGCCGTTGAAGCTGTTTGTGTTTCGCCTGCTGTCGGGCCAGGTCGCGGTTCTCTTGGCTAATGCGTCTCGACTCATCGCCCACACGAGTGCGGATACCTCGCGCTTCCATTTCCATCACCTTGGCTCCCAGATGGATCTGGGGCTCTCGTTCGATACCTTGGGCTTCTAAACTTCGGTGGTCAATGCGGGCATCATGACCCGCTTTTTCTAACGCGGCATTGGCATGGTCAGCCCAGGCTTTTCGATGCTGCTCAATCTCACTTTTGCGATTCCACTGCCGCTGTTTTTTGCCGAAGCCAGTTTCATCCACCGTGCGCATCGTCAGCATGATATGAGCATGGGGATTAGTGCTATCGAAGTCGTGGTAACACACGTCCGCGATCATCCCCCGGTCCACAAATTCACTCTGCACATACCCACGGGTTAGATCTTCTTTTTCCAAGTGGCTCAATTCCACCGGTAGCGCAATCATCACCTCCCGACTCAATTGAGCATCTTTTCGTTTTTCACCTTGCTCTACTTCATTCCACAGCGTCGCGCGATCGCTTAATCGCTCCGGCGCATTCTCAGGGAGTAAAACTTCGCTGCCATAGATTGCAGACTTTCCCGTGTAGTCATGGGTCTCATCAGTCCGCTCGTCTTTGATTTGCTCACCCGAGCGATAGGCCGCCGCCGCCGTCGCACTTCGGCCTTTGCCTCGACTGATCACCTGCATTCGGAAACTGTAGATGGCCATAACTGCAACTGGGTATGGGGTGGGGGTCGAGGGGCACAGCCCCAGCGCACGGCATTGCGAAGCAATGTATAAGTGCGCCCTTCCGTTCCGGGGGAACGCCGGGACCGGCTGCCATCGGCAGCCAGCCGCGACACGTTCGGGCATCCCATGGACACAATCCCCGGCAGCGGCTCCAGGCCTCAGCGATCCGACAGACTGGGGCTCAACGCTATCGGGGAATTACGCCCTTGGATACGGCGATTTACGTTTTGTTGTGCTTGCTTAACACGCGGTGATGCTCTCTGAGTTCTGACGCTAGCCTGTGCGTAGTTCCACTGACAGCGCTATCGTCATTGCACCTCATATGTCGAAAAAACTTGAGGCCCTTTTAGAAAAAGAGAGAAAGCTTAAGGCCCAGATACAAAAGGCCAAAGCCACGGAACGGACCCTGGAGCGTAAGCGACAGACGCGCCGTAAAGTACTCATTGGGGCAGCGGTATTGGCAAAAGTTGAGGCGGGTCTTTGGCCTAAAGAAGACCTCTTGGCAATGATGGATGGCTTCCTGACTCGGCCCCATGAACGGGACCTATTTGACCTCGATGGTGACGGGGGTGCCGGTGACGCGGAGGCAACTCAGCAGCCGGATAAGAAAATGGTCTCGAACAAGAAACAAGCATCTACTCAAAAACAGGAGGCCCATCGCCTTCCTGAGTCAAAACCGGGCTCTGGTTTTGACAACGATGATTTTGACCTTTAGTGCTCTTGAGTTTTTGGGTTTGAGCTATGGCCGATATTCATTTGTTTGGCGGCGAGAAGGGCGGCGTCGGAAAGTCTTTCGTGTGTCGTACCGCCATCGCCTACCACCTGGACCGGGAAATCGATTTTGTCCCCTTCGACTCTGATCGATCTAACGCCGATATTTTACGGATTTATGGGCAACCGGCAGGCTGCAGGCAGGCCATCTTGTCTGAAGCGGAACGCTATGATGATGCCGCCAACGGCATCTTTAATGCTGCCCTCGAAGGGCATCGGGTATTGGTTAATTTACCGGCGCAATCCATGCCTGCCCTGATCCAGTGGATTAACGATAATGAGCTGTTAGAGCTAGCCGATGAAACGGAAGTGTCCTTTGTAAGTTGGTTTGTCTCTGATTGCGGCTTAGATTCGCTCAAGCTATTTGGAGAAATGCTCGATACCTTTGGCGACCGGGTACAGCATGTCTTTGTCGCGAACTATGGCATGACCGAACGCTGGGAACGACTCAAAGACAATCAAGCACTGATGGACCGGATGCGCGAAGCTGGGGTCAAACTGGTGAAGTTTCCGAAGTTTGTGGGCCGTGCGGTCAGAGACAAAATTGATGAGCAATCCCTGACATTTGAAGCGGCTAAGGCATCCGATGAACTCGACCCCATCGGCAGGCAAGGAGTGAAGTCATTTTTGCGAAAGTCATTCGAGCAATTTGATGCGGCGGGGGTCTTTACCAATGGCTAGTGGCAGTTTTGGTAATCGCGATCAGGGTTACGGCACGATCCTCAACGATGGTCGTGGCCGCGTATCGATGTTGGACCGTGCATTAGAAGGGGCCACGGCTGAGGCAAAGGCCCGAGTTCTCGGGGTGCTATTGCGCTATGGCATCGATGAAGACAATGAGTTTTTTATGATCTTTGTCGCTATCGGTCATCTCCTGGTGCTGGTGGAGGAAGCCCCCGAAAACTGGCAGGCATTTTTTGACGATATCTATGGGGAATTAAACCAATGGTCGAGCCAGAATCGAAAGAGTCTCGAAAGCCTGAAGCTACACACCCAGACATCAGCCGAGCTGATTCAGAGCTTGCAGCGACTGATTGCCTCAATGACGGCATCCGACGACAAGTCGAACAAAATGCTAGAGATGCTCAACAGCTTAGAAAACAGATTGAGCTGTACCGGCAGCAACTCAGACTCGATCCGCAGACGGCTCAACGAGATGTCAGAAGTCATCCAGTTCTCATCGACCAAGCACAACAACACGGACAACAGCATCCGGCACCTCCAAAGCATCATCAATCAACAGAACTGGATCTTGAGCGTTAGTTTTTGGTTCTCTCTGGCGCTCGTCATCGGCGGATGCTTCTTATGGCGGCAGAACACGCAGCTCCAGATACAGCAGCAGGAACAGGCGGAGAAAATGGAGTGGCTCTTGGAAAAGGCCAATCGGGCCGAGTGTCACTACGGCATCAAGCCTGCCGATGATCCGCAATGTCAGTAAACTCGGCAGGGGATTCACCCTAGGGGATAACGTACAATCGCTCTCAGGTTTAATCGCGACGTGCCCCCATGAGTTTTGCACTACCCTCGGACATCTCCTACCATCAGCTACAAACAAAGAACGGCATGGTCTATACCTTCAGGCATCAAGCCTTGGGGGAGCTGGGCCGCATCATTATCGAGGGCACCCCGGACGGGCAATGTCGCATTACCGCTGATGTGGTAGGCGATCCAGCCGATCCAATGACGGCAAAACGCTCGAAATTTTTCAAACCCCTCAGCGAACAGCTCACCTCAGCATTAGATGCGGCGCTGAGGAATCGGGGAAAGGGGATGGCGGTTCCGCCCAGGCCCACGGAAATTGGTCAACCCGAGCCGATCGCTCACACCATTGTCCCTTGCGATCGCTGCAGAAAAGGGGTGGCCATGTTAGTGTTCGCGGACCGGGCTAAGACCGAAGCGGATATGGAGGATTATGCCCGCAAGATGTTTCCCCGATACAAAGACGTAAATCTGCCCACCTGGATTATTGGTTCGCCGATGGGGGTATCCACCGACGATACTCCGGCGATGACCTTGAAGGTCTGGCCGAAGCGGAAGCCGTTAGAACATTTATCGCCGAATCAGGTGAATGCTCAGTTGGACAAGCTTATCTCAAAGCATTGTCGGTGATGGGAAACGTATTTGGAAGAGCTGGTGTTCCCTTGGGTGGGAGGTGTGGTGGGGCTTTGGGGCACCACAAAATATAACCGAGCAACGCGAGTCATTTTCTCTCTGAATTCTTCTTGAAATAGGACGTTGGCTCCCCTAACCTCAATGCATTACTCCCCGCAGGTTGACAGACCTTCACGATCGCCTAACTGAGTTTCAATACGGACATCCCACGGCCCTTTAATGCAGATACTTCCGCCTTCAAATGGGCGCACCGCATAACAGAACAAACCAAACACCGTCACACCTCCGGCTACAAGCACACAAACCAGAAATTTCATAACTGCGAACACCTGAGAGTGAAATTAATAGTTCCACTATAACCAATTTTTTTTGGTGTTACAGTTTTGTGTTTTAATTATGCTTTGCAGTTTTGTGCTTTTAGTGAGTATAATTTTAGTGTTAAGTTACTAAATCCCCTATGCCACTCACGCAAAAATCTAGGATTGCGGAGCTGCGCGATCGAGCTGGGTTAACTCAAGTGCAGCTAGCAGCACTTGTTGGTGTTACTCCCAATACAATTCAGAATTGGGAAAAGCCCAACGGTCTCAAGCAGCTTGAACGCTACTTGAAAATGGCCGAGCTCTTCGGCTGCCAGGTTGAAGAATTGGTCGAGTACGTACCAGCAGAAAATGTTGATGAAGAGGTGAGCAGCAAAACCAGAGAGTTTTCTCTAGAGGATGTTCGCGAACTCCGAAAACGATGGGGGACAGCAGAGAGAGCTACTACTCAAAGTCCACAAAGTCAAAAGTCTATTTCTTCTAACACTCAAAAAGAGGAGGAGGCTCACGAGGTATGAATTCATATCAGCACTCTCTACGCCCTCGTAATAGCAAATACCTAGTTTTATTAGATGCCGACCTCTTACTTGAGCTGTTGCATCATAATCGTAGCCCCTTTGTTGAAGAAGTTGAGGAGCTTTTTTATGGGAATCTGAAAACAATCGAATATATCGATTTCGTCATCACCGACAAAGCTCTAAGGCGCATTATAATTGAACCCCTCAACATAAAGGAGGGGATAAGTGCCGCCATTGCTTTCAGTAAAAGCTTCGCTAAAAACAACATCATTCAAGTAAATGCCTCTATTATCGAGCAAGCACGAAGATTAGACTTTCCAGACTTTGACTCCGCTATTGAACATGTCTGTGCGAAAGAATATGGACTCGACGCAATTATTACTCAAAATCCATCAAATTATCCAGCATCAGAGATTCCAATCTGGTCAATACCAAGCGTAGACAAAAGAATCAGTTTAGAAAACCAAATTATTGCCCCACAAAGAGTAAGTCAACAAAAATGGCTCCATGGGGTTCATTTGAATGATTTTACCTTAGAGCCTTTTTTGGAAAAGGCTATTCGAAGCTTCTTCTATAAACTTTCTGTCTCCATTTCTGAAGAGGAAGGGTTTCGCTTTTCCTTGCCTGATATGGACGCTCAAAGCTCGCAACAGGCAACACAAAAAATCTCGATTAGCGGGATGAATTATAAGGAAAGATTAAGCTTCACCTTGCCCGCCATAGAGGCTCAGAGATTACGACAAGCCACGAAAAAAGGCTCAATCAGCAAAAAAATTCGAGACGCTATTAATCTACAACTTTATCTAGAAGAGAAGCTTGCTAATGACAGAGAAGATTCTTTAAAGACAGGCTCAACCAGCAAAAAAATTCGAGACGCCATTAATCTACAACTTTATCTAGAGGAAAAGCTTGCTGATGGCGGAGAAATTTTTGTAAGAACAGGAGATGGAGAGCTTTTGAAGTTAAGATTTAAATCTTGAATACTCCACAAGAGCAACTATTCTTCTGACAGTTTGCTCAAGTAATGTACATGACTTATCAATTACCAATGTATTCTTCTCAAAAAAACACAACAGATAATTTATATTCCTTGGAAAGGACTCAAAAATCCGCTACAGGGACAAAGAGCGTTGGTAGCTTTACTGCTGATCGGCTATCAAAAAGTGATTATTTCAAGATATTGCTTAGCCTCACACACGAGCCTGTTGATAAAGCCCGAGAAATCCTTATAGAGTGCTTGCCAGCATGGCTGAAGGTTATTTGCAGCTTTGATAAACAATCTCGCTATCAAGTAATCAGAACCCTCAATACAGATAATTCAAAATTCAGCTCACAGATCTCATATTTACTTATAGAGTCTATCAACTCTATGGATTGCCAAAGCAGAAAAAACTTATGGAAACAGATAGGCCCAGAGATCGAAGAATTCCTCAATCAATGGAAACGTGAAGCCAAAACTTCTGCAAATATCGATACACCAACCATCGATACATCAGTATCTGGTCACTAATCATCAAATACCGATGTACTGCTAACGGCGACAACTAATCAGATGGGGGGATCACCTGGTTCAAATGCCCTCGCTTATTCTTCATGACAACTTAGTTTCTGTCTCTTGAAATCTCTCTACGAGTTGCATCCTAACAGCATTGATTTCATTCAAAACTTGATAACCATCTTCAGTGAGTTCATAGTACTTCCGAGAGTGTCCATTTCTTACAGAAGGGTTTTCGCTTTTATCAACAGTCTTGATAAGGTTCTGTCTCTGCAATCGTTTTAGCGCTGGATATAGAGCCCCTAAGTTAATGTCGATTCCTCCGTCACTAGCCTCATAGACTAAATTTATAATTTCTAATCCATATCGAGGATTATGGCGCATCGCAATCATAATCAGCTCTTCGATAAGGGTAACTTGTCGGGAGTACATCCAGAATTTTGTATACAGAGTTGAATCACTCAGAGCTTACCAGGTAGTTGATATCAATATTTGATATCAACTACCTGATATCACCATTATTATATCTGCACTACTATGAATAGACAGCGGATGTATGGAAAAGTGTGTCTGCTGGTATAAGCAAAGAAAAGGCCTGCCTATACGGCAAGCCTAATCTTAATGAATCATCTAACCTACATTAGATTGCAGTCTAAGTAGGTTAAAGGATCCAGATTATTATCTGGATGATGATTATTAAGAGTTCGAGAATTTGCTTAACAAGCATATTTCGTACCCTTTTTTTGAGAAAAGGTTAAACCATCAATTTTCCCGGCAAGGTCAGTCAATGGTTAACCAGGGTTTTTAGGCCCATCACACAATTATACTTAAAGCAGCTTTGATTTCAAGCTGCTTTTTTGATGTCTGCGTTAATACCCCTCTTTGAGACATCATTGGAAATTCGCTTAAGTCTTTCTTAGCATTAGTTTCAGTAGCATCTATTTCATTGACTCGCTGCTTCGGTAGGCAACTAATCAGTATTCCTTTTTCGCCTAAACCTCAATACTGACGGGGATTTTAGCGGTTATTCCAGGATTTTGAGGCGGAACGGTGGGATCAGGAGTTTGGGTAACTGGCACATGCCTAATTGCGATTTGAAAGTCCAAAAGTGGTCCAGTGGAATCGGACAACTGGCACACTCGGGTATGAGGACTCACCCATTGACGGAACCTAAAGCTTTGAGCGATCCGAGAAATGTGGGGCTAAACTGTGCGCAGTAGTATGAAAAGTCGTACCGATGGAACTAGCCGCTCTGTTAGCGTCGTTTTTAACCCCATTTTTGCCCCATTTGCTGAAGCTGGGTAAACCAGTAGCGGAGGAAGCGGGCAAAGCATTGGGTGGCAAGCTGGGAGAAGGCACCTGGGAAACCGCAAAGCAGGCATGGGGTAAGCTGGCCCCCAAGGTAACGGACAAGCCCTTGGCGAAGGGAGCGGCAGAAGCGCTGGCAAATAATGGCCAGGATGATGAAGCTCAGGAAATTTGGCTATCTCAGTTAAAGAAGGTCCTAACGGCAAACCCAGAACTAGCAAAGGACTTGCAGGGACTCTTAGATCAAGAAGCTGAAGCGGTGGCACAGGCGGTGAGCGTGTGCCAAACGGTGGTGGGAGACAAGAATATTGTCATTGGTAGCTCCAGTGGCTCCATCAACATTACCCAGGGGTAAGTGGTGAAGCGACGGCGGAGCTGGTTCAGGCATTTACTACAGCGCATTGCAGCATGGATTTCTCGACTATGGGGCCAAGGGAATCGACATGCTGGAGAGAGGGGAATTGAGCAGAGTGGAGTTGCCCAACCCTCCTCTATTGAAGGCTTTAAAGGAGTTTCCCCTCAAGGTGGGGGAGATTCAAAAGAACGTGCTGGCATTCAAAATGCTGAGGTAGACGCGTCAAACACAAATCAGATAAATCAGTCGGTTGAAGGTGATCAGAATATTGTCATTGGCGTCATTGAGAAAGATGCCAAGGTAAAGATCGAGAAAACGATAATGCCTCCACCGAAGCCTGGAGAACCCATGTTCTTTGGGGTGCCCTATCAGCGGAATCGCTACTTTACTGGACGTGAAGACATCCTCATCCGCCTACACCAACAGCTGACCCAAACAACAACTGTGGCCATTAGTCAGGTGCAAGCGATCAGTGGGTTGGGGGGCATTGGTAAAACCCAGACAGCGGTAGAGTATGCCTATCGCTATTTTCATGATGAAGACTTTTATAGCCATGTGTTTTGGGTCAAGGCGGATACCTCAGCTAACCTGGCCACAGACTTTGCTAAGCTGGCGGTTCAGCTAGCTTTACCCCAGGCAAACGGGACTGAGGAAGAAAAAATTCCAGCCGTGAGATCGTGGTTGGCCAACCATGATCTCACGGCTGCTGGTGTTTGATAATGCAGATGAACCAGAACTGCTGGTGGATTGGTTGCCACATAATCCCAGGGGGAAGGCATTGCTGACATCGCGGGCAGCCGTATTTGACGCAGTGGGGATTGTGCAGCCCATTGCACTGGATGTGCTGAATGAAGATGAGGCGGTGACGCTATTGGTACAGCGGACGGGACGAGACGAGAGAACCGGAGCGGCGGCACTGAACCAGGAACTAGATGGGTTGCCGCTCGCGTTGGAGCAGGCGGGTGCCTATATTAAACAGCAGCACATTGGGTTTGAGAGTTATCTAAAACTCTATGAGCGGCTGGGACTGACCCAGTTAGAGAAAGCCAAGGCCAACACAGGTAACTATCCCTCGACCGTTTTGAAAACCTGGAAACTGAACTTTGAGGCAGTGGCGGAAACGAGTCCAGCAGCGGCAAAGCTATTGCAGCTAAGCGCCTTTTTTGCGCCGGATGACATTCCCTATTGGATAGTGATTGCTGGCGTCAAACATTTAGGGGACACTCTAGCAGAGCAACTAGAGCAGGAAGACTATGAACTCGCATCGGTGGCAATGGCAGAGCTGTTGGCACCGTTGAATCAGTATTCGCTGGTGCGGTGGGACGCTGAACGCTACTGCTACAGTGTGCATCGCTTGGTTCAAACTGTTATACGTGATGAATTATCTTCAGAAACACAATCAGTTTGGTTAAAACAGGTTACAAACCTTTTGAATGAGGTATTGCCAGATGTAGAAAAATTTGAAACTTTACCTATTTATTATGCCCAAGTATTACCTCACGGGCTTAGTGTTATCGCTCTAAATTACACAGTGGGAGATTTATCAGAGGCTTTAGCAGTACTTTCGACAAAAATAGCGTCACATTTGTGTCAACAAGGAAAATATGAGCAAGCAGAACCAATCTTTGTAAATACTTTTACACTAACCAAACATCTATATGGTGATGAGCATGCTGGTGTAGAAACCTCTTTGAATAATCTAGGAATGGTTTATCTTCATCAAGGAAAATATGAGCAAGCAGAGCCAATTTTCGTAAATGCTCTCACGCTAACCAAACATCTATATGGTGATGAGGATGCTGGTGTGGCAGGCTCTTTAAATAATCTGGCCGGGCTCTATGAAGAACAAGAACAATATAGTAAAGCCAAACCATTGCTTTTAGAGGCTTTGAAGATTTATCAAGGTTGTTTTGGGAATTTAGATTCCCATGTGGCAAATATCTTAAATAATTTGGCAAGAATTTATGAAGAGCAGGGCGAATATAAAGAGGCTCAAAAATACTATGAAAATGCTTTTTCAATATGGCAAGTCCTACTAGGAAATAAAAATCCCTATGTTGGTCTTAGTCTTAACAATCTAGCAATGGTTCATGAGAAACAAGGTCAATATGAAGAAGCAGAATTTTGTCTCACTCAATCCTTACTAATATGGAAAAAGATTTTCAGTGATGACCATCCCTACCTTGCTCTTAATTATCAAAATTTGGCAACAGTTTATGAAAAACAAGAGAGATATTGCCTATTTGCATGGCTTCGGCAGAATGACGTCCACTTCGGCACCCCCCACAT
>ERZ1740067.428-NODE-428-length-34226-cov-7.074069_pt1 | contig 34226 bp, 28 predicted proteins | sample MGYA00581736_ERZ1740067 | MGnify/ENA primary metagenome ERZ1740067 (study PRJEB43018, sample SAMN04849236) | marine metagenome | isolation source: floating plastic debris | place: Pacific Ocean | collected 2008-08-27 | study: EMG produced TPA metagenomics assembly... | reverse complement strand
GGAATTTTACTTGCTTTATTATGTTGCTCGGCTATGGGGCAAGAAGGTAATGCAACAACAACTTTAAATGTTCAAGATATTGAAAATGATGACTTCATCATCAAGACCTTAGATGAGAAAACAGCTCAATTTTCGAAAGTTGCACGGGAAATTTGGGAGAATCCAGAACTGGGATACTTAGAGTTTACGAGTACAAAATTGTTATCAGAGGAACTGAAAGCAGCGGGTTTTAATGTGGAAACGGGAGTCGCTGATATGCCAACGTCTTTCGTGGCCACATATGGTAAAGGCGGACCCGTGCTCGGATTTTTAGCCGAATTTGATGCGCTGCCTGGATTATCACAAGATGCCGTGCCTTATCGTTCCGTTTTAGTAGAAGGCGGTAACGGCCACGGATGTGGTCATAATTTATTTGGAACAGCTGTTATTGCTTCTGGAATTGCTTTGAAAGAATGGATAGATGCCAACAACATTGAGGCTACTATAAAGATATTAGGAACACCGGCCGAAGAAGGTGGGGGTGGCAAAGTCTATATGGTACGTGCCGGTTTATTGAACGATATCGATGCCGTTATCAACTGGCACCCCGCTGACCGTAACATTGCGAACGCATCTACTTGCAACGCTGTGATGCATGGATATTTTAAGTTTCGTGGTCAAAGCTCCCATGCTGCTGGTTCCCCGGACCGTGGGCGATCTGCATTGGACGGTGTTGAGGCCATGAACCACATGGTCAATATGATGCGGGAACATGTTGATGAGAGAAGTAGAATACATTATGTTATTACCAATGGAGGATTGGCGGCCAACGTTGTACCTGATTTAGCAGTTGTAGAATATATGGTACGTCATCCTGATGTAACAGAGGTACAGCAGATGTGGGAAAGAGTGGTCAAAGCCGCAAAAGGTGCTGCCATGGGCACTGGTACCGAAATGGAAATAGAGATTGTTTCCGGTATGTACGGACTTTTGCCAAACGAGACTTTGGCCAAAACCATGCACAAAAACTTGACCCTTGTCGGTGGGGTTCAGTATGATGAAGAAGAATTGAAGTTTGCCCAAAAAATACAGGAATCCTTTACCTCGTCAAGAGTTCCTCCCTTGAGCAATGCCCAAGATATTCAACCGTACAAACTATCGCATTTTTCCGCTTCCACCGATGTTGGCGATGTGAGTTATGTAGTACCTACAGTAGGTTTAGGTACGGCCACATGGATTCCCGGTACTGCGGCGCATACATGGCAGGCCGTTGCGGCTGATGGGATGTCCATTGGGTTTAAGGGAATGATCAACGCTTCCAAAACCATGGCTCTGACTGGTAAAGACCTTATTTTGAATCCCTCTATCATTGAGGAAGCGAAAAAAGAATTCAAAGAAAGACTGGGCACATTGATATATGAGCCCCTGGTAGGTGATATGATGCCCCCTTTGGAATATCGAAAAGAACAAAATAAAGTAAGATAGCTTAGTGGTCGCTTTTATGGGAACCCAGTGCAAATAAGCACTGTCGGATAACCGAAAAAATGTCCCTTTATACCAAAAACCCTTGACGCTAAATCAAGGGTTTTTCTTTTTCCAATGAAGATTTAGTGCTGTTCGCTTGAAAACACTTTATCGAATAAGCCATTTTTCAAATACTTGAATAATTCCATTGACGTTCCATTTAACTAACCTTTAAATTCCCAAATTGATGGAAAATCCAGAAGTACCTAACCTACCCCCTGTTATCAGTCAACTTGATGAGCAGACCAGAGTAGCATTTTACAAAAAGACCTACGCGCATCTCGCAGGCGCCGTACTGCTATTTATCCTTATTGAAACCTTGTTCTTTCAGATTCCAGCCATTGTAAATTTAGCCTTATCCTTAACAGGGGGCATTAGCTGGCTTTTACTGCTGGGTGGATTTATGTTGGTGACCAATTATGCTGAGAAACTGGCATTGAAAAGCGATAATGTCCAAACCCATTATGCCGGATTGGTGTTATATGTAGTGGCAGAGGCCTTCATATTCATTCCGCTGATTTTTATTGCCATAATGGTGGCAGACGGAGGTGCCTTTAATATACTGTATCAGGCGGCTATTTTGACCTTATCCTTATTTACCGGGTTATCCGCCATTGTATTTATAACCAAAAAAGACTTTTCTTTTTTGAAATCAGCTTTGACCATCGCATTCTTTATTGCAATGGGTCTAATTATCGCCGGAACGCTATTTGGTTTTGATTTAGGTCTTTGGTTTAGTGTAGGTATGGTTGTTCTTGCATCAGGTTCAATTCTGTACCAGACTTCCAATATGATTCATAAATACCACGAGAACCAACATGTAGCAGCCTCTTTAGGTCTATTTGCTTCATTAATGTTGTTGTTCTGGTATATATTGAGCATTCTCTCAAGTGATTAAAACATATCTCCCACTATAAAAAGTCTGGTCAAGTATTGACCAGACTTTTTTATGTACTCCAATTATCTTTTTCAACCAATTATTTGATTGTAAAATATTTAGCATAGCATTCCAATCGCTCAAATCATAGAAAAGTACCGACGAAATGCACTTCTCTATCGACCAATAACAAAACCTATGAATTTTTCATAGGGAGTTAGCCAAAAGCTTTATTGAAATTTGTAAGAGTTAACGTCCTAAATCTTACAATATGATACGTACAGCTACAATTTTAATGTCGGGGGCATTTATGCTATATGTTGGGATTACAGAAGTTGTAGCCCAAGGCGATGCCGACCCAAGACCTATTTTCGGAGATAAACAAGCTGCTCAACGCATTGATGATTATCTCAATTTACTCAATCAAGGGTATTCTGAAATCGAAATTTTCCAAGACTTGGGAAATGCGAACTTACTAAGTGAAAACTATGAATCGGCTGCCTTTTGGTATGAAAGACTATTGCAAAATACAGTAGACCCCAATCAGAGAAAACGTTTTCAAGAGCGCTTTGTGTATGCCGATGGGAAAACCAAGGGTAAAATTACCCAGGTCAAGAAAGATTGGTCAAAAGTCATCATGGATGATTATCGTACCTCGAGTCCTGAACAGTACTTCAAGTACACTTCGTCAGAGGTGGTGTCAAATGACAATAGTTTGAAAAGACCATCACGGTCAAGAAAATCAATCAACAGTGATTACATGCCAAAATTGGCAATAACCGCAGATGGGAAAACGGCCTTTTTTAGTAAAGCGAGCCTACTGAAACCCGAAACCGGCATATTCTCAAAAAGTGAGGTAGTATATGAGCTGTACAGGGCTAAAAATATAGAAGGTGAATGGAAATATATTGAAAAGGTCGATGTCTGTCCCAAACATTTCTCTGCTAAACACCCTACAGTATCAGCAGATGGAAAACAACTGTTCTTCGCATCGAATATGCCAGGAACCTATGGCAAGTTCGACATCTACGTTGCAACGATAGAAGGCGATGGCACCTTAGGGCAACCCAAAAATCTCGGCGACAAGGTCAATACACGAAAAGACGATATGTATCCTAGTTTTATCAATGGCTCAACTTTAGTCTTTGCCTCGAATGGTCGAAAGGGTCAAGGCGGATTGGACTTGTTTGCGGTTACAGTGAACAACAATAGGGTAGGTCAGACCAGAAATCTTGGTAATCGGGTCAATAGCCGTTATGATGATTTTGCGCTTACATTTTCTGCGAGCAAAGGTTTGGGCTTTGTGGTATCCAATAGGGGTGACAAAGAAACAGTATCACAATACGCTTTTGCACCTAAAGAAAGTAATCTTGCCACTGTAGAGAAAGACGACCAAAAACTTTGGAACGCCCTTAACGACAAAAACCAAACAGAGTACTCGTCAACTGTTTTTGAAGACGAATAAATCTGAAGCAGATTCTTTACAAGAGGCACCGACCTCTGTTGATAACCATTGTTTCACTTTAACCCCGAAAAGATGAACGTTCAAAAAAAGTATTCAATACTTAGTTATGGCATTCTACTACTTGCAATATTATTGTCTAGTGGCCTTTTTGCCCAAGAACAACAACTACCGCAAAGTACTAGGGCCCCTTTCCACAATCAATTGTTTTTTAATCGTTTTTTAATCAATCCGACTTTCTCATTGGTTCGTGAAAATAAATCATACCTAAACGTTTCATTGCGTAATCAATATGCTGGCTTTGAAGACAATAATCAAAACTATTTTTTAGGATTCAGTAATAAATTGGATGAGAATACCGCATTGGGTTTGGGGATTTATGGGCAATGGTCTGGGGTTATTCAAGAGTTTGGTTTCCACGCCAACTATGCGACGGCGGTAAAACTAGGGGAGAAAAGTGCGCTCTCGTTCGGTGCCAACGTAAATTATAGGAGTCAAGGACTGGATAAAAACCGTATCATCATCAATGAAGAAGATCCTGTGTTGGCCGAGATTGAAAAAATCAATGCCATCTCCATTGAGCCTGGGCTTAATCTTTCATTGGGAAAATGGGATGTTGGTCTTTTCTTTACTGATTTAGTGAGGTACAATCAGACCAATGACGCCTTGGCAACCAATTTTGGTTTGGACTATTTGAGGTCTCAACTGCAGTATACCCATACCTTCAAAAGAGCTTCAGGCATTTTTGAAGATGCCAGGATCATTCCACTACTTCAGGCCGGTCAAGATGTCAATCAAGAATGGTCGATGACAGGTTCTTTATTGATGGACCTTCCAAAAATGGGTTGGGTACAAGCGAGCTATGATCAACGATACGGCTTATCATCAGGTATCGGATTCAATCTTAACAAAAGGCTGTCTTTAGGGTACCTTATGGAAAAGAGTTTGAGCAACCAAGGGGAAAATTTGGGAATGAACCACGAACTTTCATTGGCCTACACAATGAACGATGAACTTCGAGGTACCGGAATCAATGTGCAGTTGGCCTCAAATGACGAGAACGAACGTATCGATGAAATTGTTCGTAATTACGAAGCACAGTTAAATGACCTAAAGCAAAACATGAGTTCTTCTCCCGAACTTGTTGATCAAGCAAGTCTTGCCTACCAAAATAGGATGTTGATTGATGAGCTCATTTTAAGGCAAGATTCCATTGAGTCCATAAGGGACAAAATGTTCGAAAGACGTTTTGAACAGATGGTACGTCTTTTACGAAGGGAGATGAAGGATGGTACACCAGAATCCAAATTGAAATCAAGGTCTCAATTTGGAAGCGTGCGAACCGCTATTGCAGACGCACAACGAAAAGAAGAACCAAGAAATAGAAAAGAACGCTACAAACAATTCAATGAAATTCCAATAAAAGCAAAAAATCGGTCAGATGCTATCGGGGTTAATTCAGGTTTCTACTTAATTGCCAATGTATTTAAAAACAAATCTAACGTGAAGTCATTCATTGAGGATTTGGCCAAAAAGGGTTTGGAGGCTAGGCAATTTTACAACAAAGAAAACGGGTTACATTATGTCTATCTGGCCGATTTTAATACTAAAGATGATGCTGATGTCGCAGTCGTTTCAAATCTCGATGGAGCGTATGATGATGAAAAGTGGATAATGGAAGTATACAACACCACCCAAACAGCCGATATCAGCTTCGAAATGGAATAAATCACCCAATTAATTAAAGCCCCTATGAAAGGAGGCGAAATGCTAAAATGGCCATTGTCTTGAAATGTATCAGGACAATGGCTTTCTTTGGATATACTGGTGATTTTCTTGAAAAACTGTGAAATCATCATGCATTTTAACGAAAATTCCCACAAAACATACCGCAGTTCATAGATTTCAATTATTTTTCAAACATATAATAGAGAAACCCCGAAAATTCGATTATATGTTAACCTACAACTACACTCAAAAAAAAGCGACTTGCTTTCCCCAAAAAATTCCTAAACCTTATCGAACACGACAAGGTTTTTTTCACAAAGGCACTACAACCTAAACCTTATTGAATTGACGACATTGATTAGCTTTCGGTAGAAGGCTAGACACACTGTGTCGTTTGTTCGCTAGATGTTACATTCTTTCTATAAGAGTGAGGATACGCTATGCCTATTATTTAAATAATAACCCCAAATCATACAGACATGAAAACCCCGAAACATGTCATGGTTTTGGACCATGACCCCAATACAATTAAATTATGCAATAATGTATTTCAAAATTTATCGCAAGTACCATCCATTACCTCATGCTCATCCTTGAGGGAAGCAATAGCTGCAGAAGACTCTTTAACCTACGATCTTTTGATCTGTGAAACAACGATTAATGGTCAATCAGGTATTAGATACATCAGCGATGTATTGCGACGGAAACCAACGATCAAAGTTCTAGTTTTAAGCGAACGAAATGATTTTGACCTCATTAAACAGGCTTTTAAATTTGGTGTGCATGGCTATTTAACCAAGCCCGTCACATCGGAGCGATTTAGAAGTGCTCTAGAGACCATTGCCAACAATGGTACGGCATTAAGTCATGACGTATCGAATAAAATAGTAGCGGTTTTTAAAGAGTTTCGCCACCCAGAGCTATCGCAGCGCGAGAACCAAATTATTGGTTACTTAGGTAAAGGTGCTACCTACAAGGACATAGCAAAAAAATTATTCGTAACGCCCAGTACCGTTAATTTTCACCTCCAAAATATTTATGTAAAGTTGAATGTAAAGTCTAAATCAGAGGCCTTGTTTCAATTACGCACTATGGAATCGGCGACATATTAAAATTGTCTGAAAGCGATTCGCTACAACAAGTCTGGGAAAACAAAAGGACCGTCTCTTTTTGAAACGGTCCTTTTTATTTATCATCATGGAAAAGATGCTTCGAATACGCTCAGCATAAGCGATTCACGATTCTTTGGCCGGCCAAAGATGGTTCTGCTTACTTTACTTCTTCGAAGTCTACATCTTCTACATTATCGCCCTCAGCAGCATTTTCAGTACCCGCTGAAGAGGCACCCGTAGGTTCCGCTCCAGCAGCTCCTTGAGCTGCTTCAGCTTGGGCCTTGTACATCTCTTCCGAAGCCGTTTTCCAAGCTTCGTTTATTTTGGTGAGTGCAGGTTCAATAACACCTAGGTCTTTGGTTCCGTAAGCTTTCTTCAACTCCTCCAAAGCTTCTTCAATAGGCTTTTTCTTATCATCGGAAAGCTTATCTCCAAATTCACTCAACTGCTTTTCCGTCTGAAAAATCATACTATCGGCCTCATTCAATTTATCAGCGGTTTCTTTAGCAGCTTTATCCGCTTCAGCATTGGCTTCTGCTTCAGCCTTCATTTTCTGAATCTCTTCATCAGTAAGACCTGAGGACGCTTCAATTCGAATATCCTGGGATTTACCTGTAGCCTTATCCGTAGCAGAAACCTTAATGATACCGTTGGCATCAATATCAAAGGTTACCTCAATTTGAGGAGTGCCCCTAGGGGCCGGAGGAATACCGTCTAAATGAAATCTTCCTATCGTCTTGTTGTCCGTGGCCATGGGTCGTTCTCCTTGCAAAACATGAATCTCAACTGATGGTTGATTATCCGCAGCCGTAGAGAACACCTGAGACTTTTTAGTCGGGATTGTTGTATTTGCCTCTATTAACTTCGTATTGACTCCGCCCATGGTTTCAATACCCAAAGAAAGTGGGGTTACATCCAAGAGCAATACATCTTTTACGTCACCCGTCAATACCCCTCCTTGAATAGCAGCACCAACGGCCACTACCTCATCAGGATTTACCCCTTTAGATGGTTTTTTTCCGAAGAATTTCTCAACCGCTTCTTGCACTGCAGGAATACGCGTTGAACCTCCTACCAAAATAATTTCGTCAATATCACTTTTTGAAAGTCCTGCGGATTTCAATGCTGTTTCACAAGGCTCAATCGTACGTTTTACCAAATCGGCTATCAGCTGCTCAAATTTTGCACGACTTAAGGTTCTTACCAAGTGCTTTGGGCCTGATGCCGTTGCCGTTACGTAAGGTAGGTTCACTTCAGTCTGCGATGAAGAAGACAACTCAATCTTGGCCTTTTCAGCAGCTTCCCGTAAACGCTGTAACGCCATGGCATCTTCACGCAAATCCAATCCTTCATCAGACTTGAACTCTTCTGCCAGCCAATCGATAATTTTTTGGTCTACATCATCACCTCCTAGGTGTGTATCCCCATCAGTGGCCAACACTTCAAAAACACCATCACCCAATTCTAAGATAGAAACATCATGGGTACCTCCTCCAAAATCAAAAACCACTATTTTTTGGTCCGCATCTTTCTTATCTAAACCGTAGGCCAAAGAGGCGGCCGTAGGTTCGTTAATGATACGCTCAACGGTCAAACCTGCAATTTCTCCCGCCTCTTTTGTAGCCTGACGTTGTGAATCATTGAAATAGGCCGGTACGGTAATTACCGCTCTTGAAACGTCCTGCCCTAAATAATCTTCAGCCGTTTTCTTCATTTTTTGAAGAATCATTGCAGATAACTCCTGTGGGGTATATAACCTTCCATCAATGTCCACTCTTGGAGTGTCATTGTCTCCCTTTACCACGTTGTAAGGTACCCTGTTCGCTTCTTTAGAGGATTCAGAGAACTTATTCCCCATAAAACGCTTTATGGAGTATATGGTTTTATGTGGATTCGTCACTGCCTGTCTTTTCGCCGGATCACCAACCTTGATTTCACCGCCTTCAACAAAAGCAATGACAGATGGAGTTGTTCTTTTTCCTTCTGCATTTGGGATGACCACTGGCTCATTACCCTCCATTACTGAAACGCACGAGTTGGTAGTTCCCAAATCTATACCAATAATTTTGCTCATGTTTTTTATTTAAAGTTGTTGAATTTCTTAATTCTACGTCTCAAAGGTCAATGACTGTGCCAATACCAAGAATATGACAAGCTGACAGTTTTCATGCCCTTCATGACTTTTCGCTTAAACATCAATACTGCGGCTAAACTGAAAACAGGAAACGTGGTAACGATAAATTACTTCAACTATCTTTGACCGCAAACTCTTTAATAATGGAATGCATTAGCGTTTTTGACATGCTAAAAATTGGTGTTGGTCCTTCAAGTTCACATACCTTAGGTCCATGGAGGGCGGCGGAGCGCTGGTTACGGGAAGTTCAAGACACCCATGAATTATCTACCATAGAACGAGTTAAGGTCAATCTTTTTGGGTCACTGTCATTGACCGGAAAAGGACATGCCACAGATGTGGCCATTGCTTTGGGGCTTATGGGGGAAGACCCAGTCACCACAGATTGCGATGATATCGCTGACAAAATCGCTACGCTAAAACAAACAAATCGAATTCATTTAGGGCAAAGGCATTACATCTCATTTCATTATGACGAAGACATTATTTTCAATCGTCAATTTTTACCCTATCATGCCAACGGAATGCGCTTCGAAGCGCTATTGACCAACTCCAGTAAAATTTCTGAAACCTTTTATTCCATAGGAGGTGGTTTTGTAGTAAAAGAAGAACGTGAATATGCTGAAGAAAACAAAACGCTTTTTAGTACGTTTCCACACCCTGTAAAAACAGGCAAAGAACTTCTGGAACATTGTGCTTGTCAACAAAAATCCATTTCTGAAATCGTATGGGAGAACGAACTGTCATTGCGCAGCCCTCAAGAAATCAATAATGGCATACGCCATATCTGGCAAACAATGCTCGAATGTATGTATTCGGGTTGCCATACGGAAGGAAAACTTCCAGGCGGACTACAGGTTCGCAGAAGGGCCTTTGATACGCACCAAAAATTGATTGGTGATGCCCCATATTCCAATCCAAATGAATGGCTTGAAAGCATACGGGAAACTGAGGTGAAATTTCGACAGATTTTAAAATGGGTCAGTTGTTTTGCGCTTTCGGTCAATGAAGTCAACGCAGCCCTTGGGCGAGTCGTCACAGCCCCAACCAATGGTAGCGCAGGGGTCATTCCTGCCGTACTCATGTATTATTTGGTCATTGAAAACCATGATGGGGATTTTGATGACGTTAAACGTTTTCTGATGACCGCAAGTGAGATTGGTAGCATCTTTAAAAAAGGAGCTACCATTTCAGCCGCAATGGGTGGTTGTCAGGCGGAGATAGGGGTGTCATCGGCCATGGCCGCTGCAGGCCTGACCGAATTGATGGGCGGTACCCCCGAACAAGTGGTAATGGCAGCTGAAATTGCCATGGAACATCATTTAGGACTTACCTGTGACCCCATTGCCGGATTGGTTCAGGTACCCTGTATTGAGCGAAATAGCATGGGCGCCATTAAGGCCATAAATGCCTCTGAAATGGCGTTGGACGCCGACCCAAAAGAAGCCATTGTGCCTCTTGATAAAGTCGTCAATACCATGTGGGAAACGGCCAAAGACATGAACAGTAAATACAAAGAGACTTCCGAAGGAGGATTGGCCGTGGGGGTCAATATGAGTGATTGTTAGTCTTCCAGTGCCGTAAAACGAAAGTCGTACGCATTGGCAATGGGTATCTTAAAAAGCGTTGCCTTGATTCCTTGGCTTCTTCAATAATGACAAAATGTTCTTTCTGCCATATAATTTGTAGTAAAGCCTTAGTCAATAGCTTCTAAAGTAGTTAAAGTTCCAGTGTAGCGGTTGGCGTCAGCTTAAATCATTAGAGTAACCGATAGCCTACTCTTCGAGACATCCTGCGCTGCCTCGGGTATCAATGAGATATACTATTTTCCAATTTCCATCAAAGTTGACCATTTGAATCGAATTGATACCGCAATGACTAAAATTTCCATTATACCAAAATTCATAACCCACCCAAGCATTCGCCATGGTACGGTCAATTTGAATATTCCATGACGTCAGTTTTTCCTCAAATTCAATACCCTTTGGAATACTGACTATGGATTCATATAGCTTCTCCATAGCCTGGCTTTTGAATTGTGTTTTTCCCTCTTTATCTCGCGTCGTGGTCTGTAAGAACGCTTCTTCTGCCACAAATGCTTTCATCGCCAGGGAGTCTTGTCGGTGAAAGGCTTCAAAGAAACCTTCGACCGCTTTTTTGACGGCGGCTTTATCTACCTCCTGACCGTATGAAAGTGGACCTAAAAAAAGAGAACAGAACAGCAGTTGTACAAATTTCATGGACTGTAATTTAATTAAGGAACAAGATAGTAAATGGGTTACTGCTTTCGCAGGAATGATAAAAACTAGTTACATTTAGGCCACAAACTTGCAAACTATGTCCACCGCAAAAAAGGAATACAAGCGTATTACCGTCAAGTCACTTGTTGAGATGAAGCAAAATGACGAAAAAATTTCCATGTTGACCGCTTACGATTATTCTATGGCAAAAATTGTCGATTCAGCTAATGTAGATGTCATTTTGGTCGGGGATTCAGCCAGTAATGTCATGGCAGGTCATGAAACGACACTGCCCATTACACTAGATCAAATAATCTATCATGCGAGCTCTGTTGTGCGGGCTGCATCACGTGCCTTGGTGGTAGTTGACATTCCCTTCGGAAGTTACCAAAGTGATAGTAAGGAAGCCCTGCGTTCGGCCATCCGAATCATGAAGGAAAGCGGTGGTCATGCCGTAAAGGTTGAAGGCGGTGTGGAAATCAAAGATTCGGTAAAACGTATCATTCAAGCAGGAATCCCCGTTATGGGTCATCTGGGTCTGACGCCACAATCCATATACAAATTTGGTACCTATACCGTACGCGCCAAAGAGGAAGCTGAGGCAAAAAAACTGAAAGAAGATGCAAAATTGCTTGAAAAAATTGGTTGCTTCGGACTGGTATTGGAAAAAATTCCTGCACAACTCGCCAAAGAAGTGGCAGAGAGCCTGACCATTCCGGTCATTGGTATCGGCGCCGGTGGGGGTGTCGACGGCCAAGTACTGGTCGTTCATGACCTTTTAGGTATGACCCATGAGTTCAACCCAAGATTTTTAAGGCGCTACATGAACCTATACGATGAAATGGGGTCGGCTATCAGTCAGTACGTCGATGATGTAAAGTCAGCTGATTTTCCCAATAAAACCGAGCAATATTAAAAAGCAATCATCCTTTGCATTCCACCCCGGAAAACATTCAAGTTATTTATGAAGACAACCACTTGATTGTGGTGAACAAGCGGTGCGGTGATATCGTTCAGGGTGATAAAACAGGTGACCTTCCACTTTCTGAAGTGGTCAAGACCTACCTAAAGAATAAATATAACAAACTGGGCAACGTTTATCTTGGCGTGGTGCACCGCTTAGACCGGCCCACATCGGGTATTGTGGTCTTTTCAAAAACTTCAAAAGCACTACCGCGATTGAATAAATTATTCGCGGAAGGTAAGACCAAAAAAATATATTGGGCGGTTGTTTCGGGCCATCTCCCAAACGAAAAAGGTACTCTCGAAAACTGGTTGGTTCGCAACCCTAAACAGAACAAGTCATATGCCCATGACCATCATGTTCCGAATAGCAAGAAGGCGATTTTGAATTTTCAAATAATGAAACGTTTGAAACAATATTTTCTTTTGGAAATCGACCTGAAAACCGGTCGGCACCATCAAATAAGGGCGCAGTTATCAAAAATAGGATGCTATATTAAAGGAGACCTAAAATATGGCGCTCCTAGAAGCGACAAAGATGGTGGTATTCACTTACACGCCAGAAGTCTTAGCTTAGAACATCCGGTAAAAAAAGAACCCCTAAATTTGGTTGCCCCCCCTCCACAAGGAAACATCTGGAAGGCATGTTTATAGAATCACTATTTTAGGGGTTATGCCGTTAACCGCTCCAATAGCAAAGACCGCCTTTCGGTTTATGATTCTTTTAAAGCTTACCTTATGTTCAGTAAGTGCTCAGACGAGAACACAAGACACCCTTTCTCTTGAAAACCAACTAAATACCCTTTACGGCGTTGAAAAGCTTAAAGCGCTTAATCAACTTAGTCGTTTTTATGGCAACAAAAATGAAAGAAAGCAAACTCGGTTTGCGAGACAGGCCAAAAATTTAGCCGAACAACTCTTCAAAGACCGTGATATGCCAAATGTCAACCGGGCCGTCTCAACGGCGCTAATACATTGGGCAAATATCAATTACAAAAAAGAAAAATTCTATGAGTTCGGACTAAATGTGGAACAATTGGGCGCCGTGCAATATCATTTAAAGGATAGCCTAACCCAGGCCATCTTAGACGATTTTCGCTCAACCCTAGATTCCCTCAATCAAATAGGAGCAGTTAAAAATGGACTGTTCAACCGGACTATTTCCAGTTTGAATATTGCCCCTTTGAACAGGAAGGCAGAAAATATGAAGCTTAGGAGTCAACTGAAACAAGCAGCAACAAAAGAAAAGAATCAGAAATTTCTACAGGCCATCAATCATTACCAAAAGGCTATTGAAATATATCAAAACCAAGGAGCTTCAACCGAAATAACATCCTTGCACTTAAAGATTGCTTCCCTTTACGATAGTCTTGGCCTTCATGATAGTGGTCAGAACTATATTCAAAATGTCATTAGCACTAATACATCAAAAAAAACGGAAAAAAATTCCCTTAAAAGTACTGAACTGACTGGTCTATCTATCGATACGTTAAAAAGAAGAAGTGAGGAATACCTTTTGCTTTCAAAACAGTTTGAAGGAGAACGTAATTTTAAAAAGTCATTACAGTATTTTGAACTCTATCAGCAAGCTGCAAAAAAGCTTTTTGAAGACAGTATCAATAGCGCAACGCAAAACCAACTTCGTGAGAGTGAAATGACCCTCTTATTGCAACAGAAGAATATCGCCAGTTTAAATCTTGAAAAGTCAAAGGCAGAGAACGATAAACAAATTCAACTGAAGCGTACCTACCTGGCTTTAGGTTCGGTTGCCCTGGTCATTGCGCTCTTGGCGTACTTCTTGTATATGGATACCCGTAAAAAACATAAAAAATTGAATGTTGCCTATGAACACTTGGATAATGCCAATGAAAAACTAAAAAACGCAGAAAACAAGATTAAGAATCTATTGAAACAACAAGTGTCCACCCCGGTGGCAAATGAACTCTTAAATGCTGAAAATAAAGGCGAAAGTGCCGGTAAAATGATTGAAGCATGTATTCTTTTCTTGGATATCAGAGGATTTACCCCGATGGCCCAACAGATGAGTGCCAACGAACTGATTGCCTTTCAAAACAATGCTTTTGGTCCAATGCTAGACATAGTGCAAAACAGTAATGGAGTGGTCAATCAATTAATGGGGGATGGTTTTATGGCAACTTTTGGTATTGTTGATAATGGCATTGACTTCTGCGAACAGGCCTACACTGCCGCCAAGGAAATTTTAAAAAACGTAACACTTCGGGTAGAAAAGAAAGAAATTCGGCCATTTGAGATTGGTTTGGGCTTGCATGCGGGTCCGGTGGTTGTCGGTAACGTTGGCAATCAAAAAAGAAAACAATTTTCTATCACGGGCAACCCGGTAATCATTGCCAGTAGATTGGAACAGCTCAACAAATTATATGATTCAAGTTTAATTCTTTCAGATGCCGTTTTTCAACGGCTCAAATCAAAGATAAAATTCAGTGAATTCAAAACGGACAAGGTCACCGTAAAGGGCTGGAGCGATGAACTCAACATACACATTTTGAGAGGATAGTTGCATTTTATTTTCTTATTTTTAAAGAGATGTCGTTACTCATGAAATCGTTAGCACTTCCGATTCTTCTAGTTCTTACCGGATGTGGCAGTTACAGTTCCATTGATTCCTTTTACGAAAAACATAAAAATGACAATCAAGTTACCGCCTTTCGGGTACCTCGGTTCATGTTTTCATTGATTGCCGAAATTTCTCCAGAAATGAAAAGCATGGTGAGCCATACAAAGGATTTGAGATATATGCGCTTTCCAAGTAAGACCACGGCCCAGACGCAATTTTTAAACCGGCAAATGAATCAATTTGCTTCCCGTTCATTTATTGAAATATTTAGGAAGAACGATAAATTGAAACGTAACGTAGTATCCATTCGCGAAAAACGTGACGTAGTGAAGGAAATCTTGATTTACAGCAATGATAATATCAGGGGATCTTTTTTGTATTTCAATGGTAATTTTAATCCTAATAAAATTCGACAATTGGCAAGAAATCAAGATTTTGACTCTTTTACGAAAGGATTGTTGCCCCAGATGAACTTGGCATCACCCGATATATCGAACTAAGCTTTTGATGTATTTCTAAAGCCTTCTATTACAACGGCGACCAAAATTAAACCTCCACCTAAAAGTGTCTTTTGGTCAGGAAACTCCCGGAGAAATAACATACCCAAAATGATTCCATAAATGGGTTGAATACAACTTAGGATACTTATACTCGTAATGGAGAAATAACGAAAACATACCAGAAAAAGCGTGTGTCCCACCGCTGTGGTAAGTAAGGCCAAGATCAAAATCCATGGTAATTGATGGGGTACTTCCGATATTTCTGTGCTGAAAAAAAATGGACAAAGAACCGCGGTGACCACGACCAATTGCCATACCATTAAGCTCGAACCGTTATATGCCATAACTGGTTGCTTCATAATGATGTTTCGCAGGGAGTACAACAATGCTGAAAATAAGCCTATGGCGATGGCCAGGGTATAGGTGTTTTTAAAACTAAAATCAGGTACGAGAAAGAAAATTCCCGTGAGAACCAAAAGGGCCAAAACGAGATGCATCCATTGAAATCGTGTTTTTAACAGTAAGGGTTCCAGAAAGGCCGTTATAATGGGGTACGTGAAAAGTGACAGCATTCCAATGGCAACATTTGATAACTGTAAAGAATAAAAGTAGGTGACCCAATGACCACCCAAAAGCACTCCACCGATAACAATCGGTAAACGATGACCTCTTCCTATTTGAAAAGAAAACCCCATAAACCTGCAATACGCCCACAGTAGTAAGACTGCGAGAAGAGCCCTTGTCGCTATTGTAACTGCAGGGGACAGGGCGATGTGACGCCCCAATACACCAGAGGTGCCTACCAAAAACATAGCTACATTCAATTGTAAAAAATGGCCGAAGGATTGGTTTTTATTCTGCAAAGGATTACCGCGTTACTGCCATGGCTTTTTCTCGAATTATTTCCGAAACCGGTTTATTCTGCAAGTGACTTTCTAGCCAAGAAAGGATGTCCAAATACAAGAAAGCACGCTTTTCATAAGGATGGTTTTCATATTGTCTCAGGTTATCATATAATTTCTGAAACTCGGCCTTTAATTCGGTAGGATAAATATTGCCCAATCCCCTTAAAAACTTGATCATCTCATGTTGAACCGCATGCAAGTCGTTCATCTTCAGCAAAAATTTATAGGTGCTCTTTAATTGAACTTCTAGATGATAGTCCATACCGGCCTCATAATGTGCTACCAGACTCAATACCCGTGCAAAGCACATCAAGTCTTCACGCATTTTCAGATGTTTATTGTTGATGATCTTCTTGAGGTAAACAATACAATTCTTATGATCACCATTCCCAAAATACAAACAGGCAATTTTATAATACAGCACCATAATGTGGTGCTGGTCGATTCGGGTACCGTGCTTTTTTATACCATATTCGATAATATTCACTAGATAAAGACCCTTATCAAAAGTCCCCTCTAGAAAATGAAGGTTCAACTTATTGCTGTTGATATACAAAAAAGATAGCGAAGCGATGTTATCATTTTTAGGAAAACCATCCTCTTGTACCGTTTCTTCAAGACGTTGTAGCGTCTCTCGAAACTGTGAGCTGTATTTCACAAAAAATAGGGATTCCAACAAATAATTGTTCCCTTTTAGATAAAAGACAGGATTGAGATAGGTCATCTCTATGTTCTCATTGAACAGGTCTACCCATTTACTGGAGTATTTATAAGATGTAAGAAAATCTTGAGTTAATAGACTATACCATAAATGTGCCTTGTAAAGCCATAGTTTCTCTCGAAAACCCAATTCGTCAATATCGACCCGAGGGACATGGGCATCAAAATAGTCTTTGACCGAACGTAAATCTTCATCACTTCGAACATAGCCAACTTTGAGCATCATACCGTACAACTGTAATGATAGGTTCGACAGTCTGCTTGTCATTAAATTATGCTCAGAGAGTGTTTTGGCCTGCTTGGTCAGTTCATCTGCCCTATCGGGTATACTGCGGGTGATATATTGGGTCTCTATAATTTTTTCAAGTTCAACAATTTCGTAGGCCACGTTCTTTTCTTCATTATCCATGGCCATGCTCTTGGCCTTGTCCAATAATTTTAAGCTTTGTTTGTACAATCCCTTCTGGTAGAGAATCGTAGCAAAATCGAGCTGCTCTCGAATTTGTACCCGTATATTTTGATTTACTGGGTTCAGCCGCAGACTGATTAAGATTTGTTTGTAAAGATGAGCCTTTAGGTTTGAAAGTTGGGCTTTCTTTACAATACCACTGATTAAAATTTGCTTTTCATCGTAAGTCTTTAATTTATCGAGCAAGTTAAAGAGTGCCAAGAACTTGGCGTCAGTATTGACCCCCAAACGACCCACATATAGTTTGAACTGCCGCTTCTCAGACTTCGAAAGGGATTTTACCAAAACAAACAAACTATCCTTAGAGGTGCTAACCATCGTAAATTACTATATTTATCACTTTGAACTAAAGAACATTACATTAAGCTGTAATAGATTAAACGTTGTAACGGAAACTCCTTAAAACGAACCTTTGAAAAGGGTGTTTCTACCTTCGTAGAGATTAGGAAAAACGAACGATAATCATGGGTAAAGATAAGGTACATATTTTTGATACTACGCTCCGTGACGGGGAGCAGGTGCCAGGTTGTAAGTTAGACACCAAACAAAAATTGGTAATTGCCGAACGACTGGATGAATTGGGGGTCGATATCATTGAAGCGGGCTTCCCGATTTCAAGTCCTGGTGACTTCAATTCCGTCAATCAAATTGCAAAATTGGTTAAAAATGCAACCGTCTGTGGTCTCACCCGCTCCGTTAAAAAAGATATAGAAGTTGCTGCCGAAGCCATAAAAGATGCTAAAAAGCCAAGAATACATACCGGAATTGGCACCTCAGATTCACATATCACCTATAAGTTCAAAAGCAATCGTGAAGATATCTTAGAAAGAGCGGTAACCGCCGTCAAATACGCCAAAAGTTTCGTCGAAGATGTAGAATTTTATGCAGAGGATGCCGGTCGAACCGATAACGAATATCTGGCGCGTGTCTGTGAAGCGGTCGTAGCAGCAGGGGCTACTGTCCTCAACATCCCTGATACCACCGGATATTGCCTGCCGGAAGAATATGGCGCCAAAATGAAGTATTTGAAAGAAAATGTAAAGGGCATCGATAAAGCCATACTATCATGTCATTGCCATAATGACTTGGGGTTAGCCACGGCGAATTCCATCGCAGGAGTGGTCAATGGCGCACGTCAAATCGAATGTACGATAAACGGAATCGGCGAGCGCGCCGGCAATACCTCATTGGAAGAGGTAGTAATGATTATGCGCCAGCATCCTGACTTGAATCTTGACACCAACATTAACAGTAAACTTCTTTACGATACCAGCTTAATGGTCTCTGACAAAATGGGGATGTTTGTACAGCCCAATAAAGCCATTGTAGGTTCTAATGCCTTTGCCCACAGTTCAGGCATCCATCAAGATGGGGTCATAAAAAACCGTGAAACCTATGAAATCATGAACCCTCATGATGTAGGTGTAAATAAATCTTCCATCCTACTGACCGCTCGAAGCGGAAGGGCTGCCCTAGCATATCGTGCAAAGAATGTGGGCTATGAACTCACAAAAACGCAATTGGATGTGGTCTATGAAAACTTTCTTCGCTTTGCTGATCGCAAGAAAGAGATTGTCGACAATGATATCCATGAAATCATCGAGACCAGTGATGTAAATATTTCAAGCTTAACGTAAAAATACATCTTAGTGTACGGAATATAGTCGGTCTTAAAGTATCCTATACATGAATTTAAACATTACACTGCTACCTGGTGACGGTAGAGGACCAGAGGTCTTGGAACAGGCCGTTCGTTGCCTAGAAGCCGTTGAAGAAGCTTTTGGACATAATTTTGTTTTCAAGGAAGAAGCTATTGGTGCAGTGGCCATTGATAAAACAGGTGATCCTTTACCCGAAGTTACCTTAAAACGTTGTAATGATGCGGATGCGGTGCTTTTCGGTGCCATCGGTGACCCTAAATACGATAATGACCCAAACGCCAAAATACGACCTGAACAAGGTTTGCTAAAATTGCGCAAAGCACTTGGGCTTTATACCAATATAAGGCCCGTAAAGGTTTTCCCTTCATTGCTAGAAAAATCCCCTTTGAAGAAAGAGCGCATTGTAGGAACCGATTTCACCATCTTCCGAGAACTCACCGGGGGCATTTATTTTGGTGAAAAAAAATTGAATGAAGAAGGAACCGTCGCTTCAGACCTCTGTGAGTACTCCGAAAAAGAGATAAGCCGTATAACGCACAAGGCCTTTAAAGCAGCTCGAAATCGGAAAAATAAATTAACGTTGGTCGATAAGGCCAACGTTTTGGAGTCTTCCCGATTATGGAGAAAAGTCGTAACAAAAATTGGGGAAAGCTACCCGGATGTAGCATTAGACTATCTATTTGTCGACAACGCCGCGATGCAGATGATACTGAATCCCAGTCAATTTGATGTTATTCTTACGGAAAATATGTTTGGCGATATTATCTCGGATGAGGGCAGTGTCATCGGTGGTTCTATCGGACTTTTGGCATCGGCTTCCGTTGGTGATGAAAATGCTCTTTTTGAACCTATTCACGGCTCTTTTCCGCAAGCTAAGGGACAAAATATTGCAAACCCTATTGCATCCATCTTATCTGCGGCCATGCTTTTGGAACACTTCCAATTATTTGAAGAGGCCATGGCAGTGAGAGAGGCCGTTGACCTATCATTACAAAAAGGAATCGTCACACCTGATTTAGATGAAAACAGCAAGTACGGCACAAGCCATGTAGGCGATTTCGTTTCCAACCATATCGTGGACAATGATGACAATTTGAACATGAACGATGAAAATATTGGATTGGGAAAATCTACCATCATATAAGGCTACTCCCCCAATAACGCATTCAGGGTTTTTGAAAATTCTATTTTGAATTCTTCATGCTTTTCTCCAGTTGCCGGACCATTGAATCCTGTATGAATTTTTCGAACCTCACCTTTTTTATCAATGTATAAGGTCGTTGGATAGGATAGTACATGGTTCAGCATCGGTAATTTTTCGTTTGCCTTCGACTTACTGCTGGTGCCCACTTGGGCCAAAATAATGGGATATTCAACCCCTACCCTACGCTTTAGACGATTGATTCCCTTAAAAGCCTTTTCTTCGGTTTTGGCATATTCAAATGCCAAAGCCACCATTTCTAAATCTGGGTGAGGGTTCCTCTTCAAATAATCAACGTAGAATCGGGTCTCGTCCAGACAATTGGGGCACCATGTACCCATAATCTGAACCAAAACCACCTTGTCTTTAAAACGCTCATCATTCAAGGAAACCTGATTGCCCGAGGCGTCTGGGAAAGAGAATTCAAAGCGATCATAGCCTTCTTTCAAATAGGTGAGACTACTGGCATCAGGTAATTCGAAAGCTGAATTACGTACAGCACTAAAATTTTCAACATAATGGTTTCCTGAAAAGAATTGCCCTTGCATCGTACTGTCAGAGACCTTGGCCGTAAACAAAAACACGTGAGCCCCATCGAAAGCGGATAATTTCAGTGAATCACCGTCCACAATACCTTCTAAATAGCGATAATCACCAACTTTCGTTCGAAACGTACCATTGACCTTATTTCCGGTCTGGGAGAAAATACCTTTGGCTGGGTAAGGGTTATCGGTATCAAAGGCAAAATTGGTTTCCCAAATTCCGGAAACATCGTGGGTCGAATCTGTACTGACATCAAATCGTTCCTCTTCACCATGCGCAGCAGAAAAGACAACATAACGTTCTAAGCTTTCTTTTATGAATTGCCCTGTTATCTTTGAAGGCGTAAATATCCCTGCGATATAGCCTTCGTATACTGGCATCTGAATAATTATGGAATCGTTTGTTATGGAAAATTCATCAACTTCTATACGCTCATCAGCATTTTTTATGGTCATGGTATAATCGCCGATGTCATTTTTTGATAATTCAAAATTAAAAGGTAACACCTGGCTTTTTGTAATCTGCATCTCTCCTCGCCAAGTTCCTGTTAACAGCTCTTTTGTGGGTTGTGTACAAGAAAATAGACACAAAAAAATGACCAAAAAGAAAATACCCTGCCTCATGTTTTAAAAGTTTGTCAAGTATATCGAAAATATGTTTACGACCTTACATTTCCCGCAAAAAACCCTTGGTTCATTTCATTGAATGTAATGCACCAAAAACATATCTTTGCTCACTTTAAAATCGGGTAATGAAGATTTCATACAACTGGCTCAAACAATTTTTAAATTTGGATTGGGAAGCCTCCAAAACCGCAGACCTACTTACCGATCTTGGCTTGGAAGTTGAAGGTGTGGAAACGTTCCAATCGGTCAAAGGTGGATTAAAAGGCGTTGTTGTGGGACATGTGCTGACCTGTGAAAAACATCCGAATGCCGATCGACTAAAATTGACTACGGTCAATATTGGGGAAAAAGAGCCCGTACAAATCGTTTGCGGAGCACCAAATGTTGCAGCTGGACAAAAAGTACCGGTAGCCACTATTGGCACAACCTTATATTCTAAGGAAGGGGAAACTTGGAAAATAAAAAAAGGGAAAATCCGCGGAGAGGAAAGTCAAGGTATGATCTGTGCAGAAGACGAATTGGGATTGGGGGATAGTCATGACGGAATTATGATACTTGACCAAAGCCTTGGCCCAGGTACCCCCTGTAGCGAGGTATTTCAAATTGAGAATGACAAAGTATTCGAGATTGGACTAACGCCCAACCGTTCTGATGCCATGAGCCATTTTGGAGTGGCCCGTGATTTGCGTGCCGGACTGGAACAACAAAAAATAAAGAAAGAACTCATTACCCCATCAACAAGTAATTTTCTAGTAAATGAACGCTCACTAAAAATAGACGTTGATGTAGAAGACGCACAGTTGGCACCACGCTATTGTGGGGTGACCATAAAAAACGTCTTGGTTCAAGCGTCTCCGGATTGGTTAAAAAATCGTTTAAAGGCCATCGGTTTGTCTCCCATTAATAACGTTGTTGACATTACCAATTATGTTTTACATGAACTCGGGCAACCGTTACATGCTTTTGATGCCCACCGAATTAAGGGAAATAAGGTCGTCGTCAAAACCTTACCCAAAGGAACAAAATTCACAACTCTGGATGGTATTGAGAGAGAACTACACCATGATGATTTGATGATATGCGATGCCGAGAAACCGATGTGTATTGCGGGAGTATTTGGAGGTATTCACTCGGGGGTTACAGAAAATACCACTTCGATTTTTTTAGAGAGTGCCTATTTTCAACCTGTGACCATAAGAAAAACGGCCAAAAGACATGGTCTCAATACCGATGCCTCTTTTCGATTTGAAAGGGGTATTGATATTGAACTCACCGAATATGCCTTAAAAAGAGCAGCCGCTTTGATCAAAGAAGTGGCAGGTGGCGAGATTAGTTCAGAGGTCGTCGATTTATATCCTATAAAAACGAAAGATCGCCAGGTCGTGTTGACCTTTGCTAAAATCAATACGTTGATTGGTCAAGAAATCCCTAGAGAAACGATTAAATCAATATTGACTTCGTTAGAAATTAAAATCAATAATGTCACCGAAACAGGTTTAGGGCTAACCATACCTTCTTATCGCACTGATGTAGAACGCGAGGTTGACGTCATTGAAGAAATTCTTAGGGTATACGGCTACAATAATATTTCTTTTCATGAAAAGGTGAATGCGTCAGTTGCAAAAACCGAGAAAGTTGAGAACCATAAACTTCAGAACATCGTAGGCAATTTTCTGGCGGCCAATGGCTTTTACGAAATTATGACGAACAGCTTGGTTTCGGAAAAAGACCTCAGTGCAAACAGTAGTGCCGTTAAAATGTTAAATCCACTTAGTTTGGACCTATCTGTTCTGAGAACTTCCATGCTGCCCAGTGGATTACAAAGCATGGCGCATAATCAAAATCGAAAACAGTCCAATCTAAGATTTTTTGAATTTGGGAAAACCTATTCAAAAAACGATGACCAAGCGTTTATTGAAAACATTTGCCTAGCCCTGTACACCATGGGCAACAAAAACGATGGACACTGGAACGATACCGCGGCCAAGTCCGATTTCTTTTATGTAAAGGGAATATTGACCTCCGTTTTAGAACGAATCGGAATTGACCAATGGAAAGAAAAACCTAGTAAGAACGATATATTTTCAGAAGGTATCGCCCTGGTGAACGATAAGAATATACTCGTCGAAATAGGATTGGTGAAACGCACTCTCACAAATCGTTATGATGTGAAAGATGATGTATGCTTTGCAGATATCAATTGGGAGCAGTTAATCAATTTGGCCAAAAAGAATACCATACGATATAAGGGTATTCCCAAATACCCAGCGGTTAAACGGGATTTTGCATTGCTATTGGATGAGGAGGTCAGTTTTCAAAAGGTTTATGAGATAGCATTTCAAACCGAGCGTCATGTTTTGAAAGCAGTTAATCTTTTTGACGTTTACACCGGCAAAAATTTGCCAGAAGGAAAAAAATCGTACGCGATAAGTTTTACGATTCAAGATACTTCCAAAACGTTGACCGATAAGCAGATAGACAAAATCATGTCAAAATTGGAAGCGAACTACATCTCCAAATTGGGAGCGCGTTTACGCTAGTTAAAGACCCGTAGGCACAATGATACTATCAATTTGATGGATTACCCCGTTACTCTGATTGGCATCGGCAGCAGTGATTTTGGCCTGATTACCCGACATATCACTTAAGATGATATCCGTTCCCTGCATCGTTGCAAAGATTTTAGTGCCTTGAACCGTCGTAAAAGATGTTTTACCCTTACCACGACAAAGGGCTTGTAATATTTTAGAAGCAGTTAGATTTCCAGCTACAAGATGATACGTCAGTAAATCTTTTAATTTTTTTCTATTTTCCAATTTAAATAGCTCGTCCCATTCCGATGCTGAGAACTTAGTAAAAGCACTGTTGCTCGGGGCAAACAGGGTAAAAGGTCCGCTGGTGCCCAAGAGTTCTTCTAAATCAGCTATTTTGAACGCTTCAAAAAGAGCCTGGTGCGCATCATCGTTCAAACTTGACTTAATATCGGTAACCCCATCACTGCAGTATATCGCAGAAGGTATGGCATTAAGGGAATTGGTTTGTGCCGATGAGAAGGAAGCATATAGAAAAATGAATATGAAAGTAATGATTTGGGGGAATTTCATAAAAAGGTACTCGAATTTTAAGTATTGTCTTACATGTAAAGTAAAATAGTAATAATGAATACAACATTAAGTGAACAAGATAGCATAATGCCTGAAAAAGGCTATACTTAGAGAATTCACTTTATAGAATTTAACAAAATATTAACATTTTGTTTTCTTGATTACCATTTCAAAAAATGTCGTTTTCGTTAATTTTGACTTAATTGCTGAAAAAGAAAACTTATGTTATTAAAAAAAACCGATATTGAGCAAAGACTTGCATTGCTCAAAAGCAAGGATGGTTCTTCTAATGATATATTAGATCAAGTATATCAAATCCTGGAAACAAATGATGTAGCCCCGGTTACGTCTGAACCGAAAAATGGTTCGGTCACCACGGTTTCAAATAATTTCATTTTCGACGAATTGGAATCCCATCGCGTATATCATATTGAACAAATCAAACAGATTTGTATCGATTACCGGTTGCGATTTTTGGATAGTAAATATTTCAAAGGAAAAATACCTAAAGCCGCCAAAGCTGAAATACTTCGCTTAGAAGAATTACATCACACTGAATTGGGAGGTTTTAAAATAATGGCACCATCCAAACTTTTTAAATTGGAGGATAAAGACGACCCTCTATTATTTGCCCCTATCGGCAATGGTTATTTCTATCTGATTCACAAATGGGGTAATGATTTACATCCCTTGCGAAAAATGTTGGTATGGCCCTTTAAAAACATTCTAAACTTGACCTTGACCACTTTGGTCATCAGTTATTTTGCTACCCTATTGGTACCTAACGGACTTTTTAGTAAAAATGAGTCGTCTACCGAATTCTGGATGATGTTCTTTTTTATGTTCAAGTCCATTGCCGCCATTGTAATTTTTTACGGTTTTGCACTGGGTAAGAACTTCAATCCAGCCATCTGGAACAGCAAGTATTACAATGCCTAATTTACACAGGTAGGGCGTACATTTTTTCACGCTGTACTTTGATGGACTTGTCAGACATATACTCATCGAAACTGAGGTATCGGTCTATAATGCCATTAGGAGTCAGTTCTATTATTCTATTCGCTACAGTTTGAACAAAAGCATGGTCATGGGTTGTCATCAACACGGTACCTTTGAAGTTCTTTAACGAATTATTGAAGGCCGTAATACTTTCAAGGTCTAAATGATTGGTCGGTTCATCCAACAATAAAACGTTGGCGCGCAACAACATCATACGGCTGAGCATGCAACGTACTTTTTCACCACCCGAAAGCACTGTGGATTTTTTGAGCGCTTCTTCTCCGCTAAAAAGCATTTTTCCTAAAAACCCGCGTACGTAAACTTCTTCACGTTCCTCTTCGGTCTTGGTGTATTGCCTAAGCCAGTCCACCAAATTGATATTATCTTGAAAATAGTCGTCATTGTTCGCCGGAAGATATGACTGGTTGGTGGTAACACCCCATTGAAAAGTACCTGAACGGGGCTTTTGGTTGGCGGTTATGATTTCATAAAAAGCAGTAGTGGCCCGTGAATCTTTTGAAATAATAGCTACTTTATCTCCTTTGGCTAAATTAATATCCACTTTTTCAAAAAGAAGATCTCCATCTTCTGATACGGCACTTAACCCTTCAGTATGCAATATTTGATCACCAGCTTCCCTTTCGCGTTCGAATATGATGGCAGGATATCTTCTACTTGACGGTTTAATGTCTTCAACTTTAAGTTTCTCGAGCATCTTCTTTCGGGAAGTGGCTTGCTTACTTTTAGCCACGTTGGCACTAAAGCGTTGGATGAACTCTTGAAGTTCCTTGGCTTTTTCCTCTGCCTTTTTATTCTGTTGGGCCCGCTGTCTCGCTGCAAGTTGACTACTCTCATACCAGAAGGTATAGTTGCCGCTGAATAGATTTATTTTTCCAAAATCGAGATCGGCAATGTGTGTGCAGACGGCATCCAAAAAGTGTCGGTCGTGCGAAACGACAATTACCGTGTTGTCATAATTGGCCAAAAAATGTTCAAGCCAACTAATGGTTTCATAATCCAAGTCGTTGGTAGGCTCATCCATGATCAACACATCAGGGTTTCCAAAAAGGGCCTGTGCCAATAAGACACGTACCTTTAATTTTGAGTCCAAATCAGACATTATCGTATAATGCAAGTCTTCAGTAATGCCTAAATTAGAAAGCAAGGCAGCAGCAGAACTTTCGGCATTCCAACCATCCATCTCTTCGAACGTTACTTGCAACTCTCCTATCTTCTCTGCATTTTCATCGGTATAGTCTGCATAAAGGGCATCTATCTGTTTTTTGATATGGAATAATGGCTTGTTACCCATCACTACGGACTCAAGTACTGGAACCGTATCATATGAATTATGGTTTTGCTCCAAAACCGACATTCTTTTGCCAGGCTCCATATGCACATGACCAGAAGTCGCATCTAACTTTCCAGACAAGATTTTTAGAAAGGTCGACTTTCCCGCCCCATTTGCCCCAATTACACCATAGCAATTGCCTTGTGTAAAATTTACATTGACCTCATCAAAGAGTACTCTTTTTCCGAATTGCACTGACAAATTTGATACTGAGAGCATAGCTTCCTATTTTTTTGCGAAAATAGCTAAAATTATAACCGCTGCATAGCCACGTAACAAGGTATTTTCACATGACGAAACTGAGGTTTAACAACATTTAACTGCTCATTAACAGCTCACCTTTTTTCCGATACTTAAGTTTGTTTTGCATAAATGTATATGAAACAACTTTTACTTTTTTTCCTTTTATTGATATTCGTTTCGTGTGTGGAAGATAAAGCTCCCTCAGAAGCGGTGTATTTTGCAGGAGAAATTGTAAATCCAACGAATGACTACGTCGTATTATACAAAAACGATGCAGTAGTAGATAGCGCGAAACTTGATGCCAACAATAGGTTTGCCTTCAACTTCGAAAGTATCGAAGAAGGGTTGCACCACTTTGACCACGCACCTCAATATCAATATGTGTATTTGGAGAAAGGCGATAGCCTTCTTATTCGATTGAATGCAACACCGGCGTACTTTGATGAATCATTGGTATTTTCAGGAGATAATGAAATCGTCAATAATTTCATGATTGAAATGTTTTTGACCCATGAAGACGAGGAGAGCCTGGTGTATTCTTATTTCAAACTCCCCCCAGAAGAATTCAGTTTTAAAATCGATTCACTGCGCAGTCAAAAACTGGAAGAATTGGAACTTCTCATGAACAACGAGGACATTTCAACCGACGGTTATGCGTTTGCAAAGGCGTCGGTAGACTATACAAGTTTTATCTACAAAGAGAAATATCCGTTCTATCACAAAAAGAAGACGGGCAATAATACTTTTCATGATTTAGACGAAAATTTTTACAGTTATCGCTCTCAACTCAATCTTAACGACAAGCGTCTTAGTTATTTCAGACCTTATTACAACTTTATGAAACATTATTTTGGCAACATGGCCTACAAGACCTGTTCCAAAAAATGCGAAATGAACAGTTTTGTATCGGCCAAAGACCAACTGCACCTAAATAAGCACAAGATAGCCATGATAGACAGCATGGTTAAAGAAGACCATTTGCGTGACAACCTACTTCGAAACGTAGCTATGGATTATCTTCTTAAAGTTCACATGGCCAATGATGACTGCCAAAAATTTATCAAGGAGTTTGAGACACTTTCGAACAATCCCGCCCATATCGATGAAATAAAAAATCTCTTTAAAGGCATCCAAGGCTTACAACCTGAAGGTGAACTTCCACATTTAACATTGGAAGACATTGAAGGAAACACGACCACGTTGAAAGAAATATCAAAAAAGGGCAATACCGTTTTCTATTTTTGGAGTGCAGAACAACGAAGACATTTTAGAAACGTGATGAAACGGGTCGGTGAACTTAAAGTGCTGCATCCAAAACAACATTTTGTTGGTATTAACTTGAATACTACTAAACCACAATGGGAAACGATAATCAAAGAATCGGGTCTCAATCCTGAAGAACAATTCAGGGGTTCCGATTTTAAAACTGTCCAGAGTACCTTAATAGTCAATCATTTGAATAAGTGTGTCATTACTGAAGATACACTCATCGTAAATGCCTTTGGCAACCTCTATGCCTCTTTCGAAGGCAAAATAAAAAAGCCCTAACATCGCTGAAAGGGCGTTTATCTATAGAATTATAGAATTGAATTATTGATTTTTAGGAATTTCCTTTTCTGTAGTCCGCTAAAAACTTTTCGAGGCCTATATCCGTCAAAGGGTGTTTTAACAAACCTTCAATAGCACTTAATGGACCGGTCATGACATCTGACCCAATTTTAGCACAATCGATAACATGCATGGTGTGACGGACGGAAGCCGCTAAAATCTGGGTTTCGAATCCGTAGTTATCATAAATCAAACGAATCTCACTGATTAAATTCAAGCCATCCGTAGAAATATCATCCAAACGGCCAATAAAGGGAGAAACATAGGTAGCACCGGCCTTTGCCGCCAACAAGGCTTGCCCAGCTGAAAATACCAGGGTACAATTGGGCTTGATGCCTTTATCTGAAAAATATTTTATTGCCTTGACCCCATCTTTGATCATAGGTACCTTGACCACAATTTGTTCATGGAGCTCAGCGAGGGCCTCGCCTTCCTTGATAATTCCCTCTAAATCGGTAGAAACTACTTCTGCCGAAACATCCCCGTCAACGATTTCGCAAATCGCAACGTAGTGCTTCAAGATATTATCGTGGCCCGTTATACCCTCTTTGGCCATCAACGAAGGATTGGTCGTAACTCCATCCTATACGCCCATCTGCTGCGCCTCCTTAATTTGGTCTAGATTGGCTGTATCAATAAAAAATTTCATATGCTGTTCTTTAGATTAGATTTATGATAACTTATAATGGTTCAAAAGTAGCTTTTCAAATGTTTTGGCTGGTAATATCCGTTTAAAAAAAACAGAAAGGCGCTGCATAAATGTACCCACTAGAAAATGACCTTTGGGGTTTCTACGATATATAATCGCAAAAATCTTTTCAGCCACTAAAATGGGGTCTTGCGCAGCGTCGACATCATCATTAATGTTTTTGAGGGTTTTGCCATAGGCCCTATAAGGAGAATCGTCCAAGACCGGGGCATGATAGCGCCCTGACGCAATATTTGTGGCGAAATCCCCAGGTGCCAAGTTGACCAATTCAATACCAAATGACTTTGTTTCCATCCGTAGTGCTTCGGTAACCAGTTCCAAACTTCCCTTTGTTGCAGAATAAATACCTCGAAAGGGCAACCCCATATACCCTGCTATATAGGTGATATTAATGATCAAACCGCTACCCTGCTCCCGCATTTGGGGCAATACGGCTTGAATCATTCGAATAGGGCCGTTGAGATTTGTGTTAAAGGCCTTGTTGATTTCGTCTATCGGCGTTTCTTCAATGGGTCCGGTGATGCCTACCCCAGCATTGTTGATGAGCACATCCAACCGACCCTGTTCAGCAATAATATGAGCCACGGCCTTTTCAATGGTTTCGGCCTTGTTCACATCGAGTTCCAACAGTGTAAAATCAGGGAAACTTGTATGAGTTCCCAAGTTACGCGTGGTGCCGTAAACCTTCATTCCTTTTGAAGCGAGATACGCTCCGGTTGTTTTGCCAATTCCCGAAGAACCTCCTGTAATAAGCACCACTTTTTTTTCCATCGAAGAAGAAATCATTGCCAACAAAAAGCCATAAAAAATGGCAAGCTACCTACATCGCACCGCTACAACCACATACCCTTGCTGCGTTCCCGCCCTGGGGGATTCTGTAGGAGCTGGTCGTGTAGGACTTGCCATCGGCAAATATACGACCTTTTAAAATTTGTCCCAATGCAAAGAGCTATGTAATTTGGCCCCACAATGACAATATTACATATCATGAGAATTCAAATCCTCTTTTGCCTATTGGCCACATTATTGGTCGATTCTTGCGGTAATCCTGAAGACCCATCAAAATTATTTGCCATTCAGTTGGAAGGAAAAAAGAAACAATTTCAGAATGGTGATACCGTCAGTATTGCCATTAAAAACAGAAAGGGGAAAGCTATTGGGCAAACCACCTACTTCCTTGATGGAGAAATGCTGGACTTGAACAATGGTAAGATTTTAGTATCCTCTTCAACGCTTGGGAGCAAAATACTCAGTGCAAAAATTCAATATGATGACAATACCGTTGAAATAAAAAAAGACATTCAGATTTTGGCAAAAAAGGCCCCAGGAGAGTACACCTATAAGATTGTAAACACCTATCCCCACGATAAAAAAGCGTTTACCCAAGGATTGGAATTTCGAGGAGATACACTGTATGAGAGTACAGGCAATCCCAGCAACGTGTCAAAATCAGTGCTGCGCAAATACGATTATAGAACCGGAAAGGTCTACCAAGAGGTCGATTTAGACAAGTCCGTTTTTGGTGAGGGAGTAACGCTATTTGGAAATCAGGCTGTTCAACTTACCTGGCGTAATAGGTTGGGCTACACCTATGACGCAAATACCCTAGAAAAAACCGGAAGCTTTAGTTATGGAAAAAGTAAAGAAGGATGGGGGCTCTGTAATGACGGTCAAATTATTTATAAAAGCGATGGTACTGAAAAAATTTGGAAACTTGACCCAAAAACCTTGACGGAGCAAGGCTATATTGAAACCGTTACCAATAAATCAATCTTCAATAAGGCCAATGAATTGGAATATGCCAATGACAAAATATACGCTAATGTTTGGCAAAAGGAGAGTATGATGATCATCAACCCAAAAACCGGAGCGATTGAAGGGGTCATCAATTTTGGTGGTTTACGCGACAGGGTCGAACAGCATGAAAATCTAGATGTATTAAATGGGGTGGCCTACCATCACGAACGAAAGACCTTTTTTGTTACCGGTAAAAATTGGGATAAACTTTTCGAAGTTGAAATCGTCAAAAAGTAATCATGTCACCCTTCGAAAAAACGATTACGGTTGGTGCCGATGACCTTGATGAACTGAAGCATGTCAACAACATACGCTACCTCGAGTGGGTACAAGACATTTCTAGAGCGCATTGGCTCAATACGGTCGACCAAAAGAACAAAGAAGAATTGATTTGGGTCGTGCGCAGGCACGACATTACCTACTATGACAGTGCCATATTGGGTGATACCATACACATAGCCACTCAAGTCATTGCGTGGAAGGGTCCCATTTCGGTACGCCAAGTAACCATGAAAAACAATAAAAGTGGTAAAAACTTGGTTATGGCTACAACCGAATGGTGCGCTTTGGATGCAAAAACCAGGCGACCGGTTCGCGTGCCCAAAGAAATACAACGGCTATTCATCAAAGACGAATGAAAAAATGGGTTCTCTGTTCAGTGTTGGCCATCCTTGCGGGACTCATCTTTTTTTCATCCTGTAGGGAAGATTTCGAATTCACCCCTACTTCCGGTAACCTCACATTCTCTAAAGACACCGTATTCCTCGATACCGTTTTTACCAATATAGGCAGTAGCACTTATACCTTAAAAGTATATAATAGAACGAACCAGAACATTCTTATCCCTGAAATTGGCCTACAAAACGGTACTGAAAGTAGTTATCGGCTCAATGTTGACGGAAAGGCCGGTCAGGTTTTTACCGATGTTGCCCTTTTGGCCAAGGATAGTCTTTTTGTTTTTATTGAAACCACTTTCGACATTGCAACAACAGGTGAAAATGAGTTTTTACAAACCGAATCACTTCGTTTTGGAAGTCCCGGAAACTTTCAGGAAGTAGAATTGGTCACCTTGGTAAAGGATGCCATATTTCTTTATCCGAACACCCTTGCCGACGGCACGAAAGAATCTTTGCTTTTGGAATCGGATGAAGAAGGGAACGAAACCCGTATCGAAGGGTTCATGTTAGAAGATGACGAACTGCAGTTTTCGGCGGAGAAACCTTATGTGATTTATGGGTATGCCGCCGTAAGTGAAAACAAAACCCTCACGATTGCCGCAGGAACCCGAGTACATTTTCATGAAAATTCCGGATTGCTGATAGGGAATAACGCTTCGTTACAAATCGATGGAGCATTGAGTACCGATGGTAATCGTTTGGAGAATGAGGTCATTTTTGAAGGCGATCGGTTGGAACCCGATTACAAGAATATATCAGGTCAATGGGGCACTATTTGGCTTGCTTCAGGCAGCCGAAACAACACCATCAACCATCTCACCATCAAAAATGCCACCGTAGGACTTTTGGTTGAGGGAGATGACCTATTGGATGAACCGACCTTGACCATTTCGAACAGTCAGATTCACAATAGCGCAAACGTCAACCTATGGATGAGAAAAGCCAACGTGCAAGGGACCAACAGTATTTTCGGAAGTGCGGGAAGCATTTCTTTGTATTGTAATATCAGCGGAAACTACAGTTTTAAACATTGTACCGTGGCCAATTATTGGACCTCAGGATTTCGCAATACCCCAGCCCTAGTCATTGACGATGACTTGAACGACAATACCGGGAACGATGAACAGAATGCTTCGTTTAGCAATTGCATTATTGACGGCAACCGTGAGTTAGAAATTTTACTTTCAAATCAAGGGGAAGGCATATTCAACTATCGCTTTTTGAACTGTTCCATCACCTTTAGGGATGCCCGAGGGGACTTTTCAAACAATCCCCTATATGACTTCTCGAACGAAACCCTTTTTGAGGGTATACAATTGAACGCTGAAACCAACTTTTCGAACCCTGCACAATATGATTTTCAACTCACCCAATCGTCTGAGGTATTGAACGTTGGTAATTTGGACACCGCACAGGAAGTTCCCCTAGATATTTTGGGAAATTCAAGGGTATCAACCCCCGATTTAGGGGCCTTTGAACGCCAAGAATAGGAAAAAACCCTTATTTTCTATAAAAACCCCAGATATTTTAAGGGAAAAACGTAATGCCTATTGATTTACGCATAGTACCTTGTAATCAGTTATTTAGGGATGGAATATTCATACGCCATTATAGATACTGATGCCGCCTCAAACCTGCAGCTGCAACTGCAATTGAAGGAGTATGGGGATTTCTTCCATACCGGTACCGCAGGTGAAGCTAATGACGGTCTCAACCTAATCCTGAAGACATTACCTGATTTGGTCATTGTGAACCTCTCGCAAAATGCCAACCTGCTCTTTCATATGGTCATGCAGTTGCACGAATATGTAGAAAAGCTACCGGTATTGATAGCCGTTTCCAAAACCAAAGACTACAGTTATGACGCCATAAAAGGGGGATTCTTTGATTATTGGTTATTGCCACATAACGAATTTGAGATAAGAAAGACCATTTTCAAATTGCGCAAGCAACTCCCCAAAGAACAACTGCCATCGACCTTATGCCTAAAGACCTATAACGATTATCAATATTTGGACACCAACGAAATCCTTTACCTAAAGGCCAACAATAATACCACTGCCATCATCATGCGAAATGGTAGTATTGTAAGTGCCTATAAAACCTTAAAGACCTTCGAAAATACCCTGCCCAATAGCTTTGTTCGCGTGCACCAAAGCTACATACTGAATGCCAAATACATCTCAGGTATCAATTATGGAAAAAATACCTGTTCATTAAGAAATAGTGACGTACACTTACCTTTCTCAAAATCGTACCGCAAGCACATTGATGAATTAAAGCGGGTACTCTCCAAAAATGCGTTGAACGCATTGAGCTAAAAAAATTCTCATAAGATAGGGCGAATGACCCTTCAAACCCATCATTTTACCCGAAGAATATGCTTTTAGGGATGTCTCCAAGGGGTTGAAACTACTTTTCATCTCGAAATAGAAATGATTTAATCCCCTAAACTCAAAAATGATGAAAAAAGTATTTAGCATTGTAGCCATAGCCTT